>Ga0116160_1000952_pt1 | contig 31902 bp, 23 predicted proteins | sample AD_JPNAS2_MetaG_FD_89879 | JGI IMG/M metagenome (GOLD analysis project Ga0116160, IMG submission 89879) | Active sludge microbial communities of municipal wastewater-treating anaerobic digesters from Japan - AD_JPNAS2_MetaG | ecosystem: Engineered > Bioreactor > Anaerobic > Digestate | place...
TGCAAAAGTTCATTAACATATTGGACTCCTTAGGACATCAAAATTGAGGAGCTTAATGAAACAAATATATCTTCAAAGTTATTACAAAAGTGGTTATCATCGGTTAATGAACTATATATACAATATCTCCAATCACCCAAAGAGATCGGAGATCGAAAAACGATTGGAGATCATTAAGTTTTTCGATAAGTTTGGTCAAGAAGCCACCAAGCAAGCATTCAACAAGAGCCGGTCAACTATCTTTCTCTGGAAACAGAAAATCAAACAGTCAGGTGGTAAGTTATCATCTCTTTCTCCTGCAAGTAAAGCCCCTAGAACAAGAGCTAAAAGAGTGCAAACCCAAGAAACAATTCAATTTATTAAAAACTATCGTCTTATCCATCCTGGATCAGACAAGGTAACCATTAAACCATTATTAGATAATTATTGTACTAAGATAGGTATTACTACTCTATCGGAATCAACGATAGGTAGAGTAATACGAACCCTTAAGGATAAAGGACAAATCCCCGATTATTATATTAGAACCACCATTAACGGCAAAACTGGTAAGTTGCTCTTTAGAAAGATAGGTAAACATAAAATAAAGAAGATGAGATCTAAAGGATACTGTCCCAAGAATCCTGGTGACCTTGTGCAGATAGATGCTATCTCATTTTTCAAAAATGGTATTAAACGCTATTGTCTTTGTGCACTAGATGTTACATCTAGGTTTGCCTTTGCTTATCTATACAATACATTATCAAGCACATCAGCGAAGAACTTTGTGGAAAGGCTAGAAGAAGTAGCTCCCTTTGGTATTAGGGCAATACAAACAGACAATGGTAGTGAGTTCCATAAATACTTTGATAAATACCTTAAAGAGAGAAACATCATTCATTATTGGAACTACCCTAAATATCCCAAAGATAATGCTTTTATTGAACGATTCAATGGTGTTATCCAAAGGCAATACATTGGTTGGCATATAGGTGAGATAGATGATACCGATACCTTCAATAAAGGTCTTATGCAATACCTAATTTGGTATAACACGGAAAAGGTCCATCGTGGTATTGGCAAACAACCACCATTACGATACATTATTAATACATTTATGAGCTCACGAAAGTCCAATATGTTATGGACCGTAACAATTGTTTGTTATTATTCATAACATTTGTTATCATTTAATAACCTTGATATACTTGTGTTATCATAGCCATAAATTTTATGCAATATATTAACGGGAGTTCTTTATCGTTGCCCGCGTATGGGCGGGTGGGACAAGAGCAACACTCCTTGGCGGCGCATTTCGCAAAGTGAAATACTAAAAATTGCGGCGGAGAAAAAAAGCGGCGAAAGCGAGGGCGGGCAAAAATTCCTTCCCCCCAACCCCCTTCCTTTTTGCCCGCCCGAGCGTTCAGTTTTGGTTCTGCCGCGCGAAGCGCGGCAATCAATCGGGATTTTGTTTAAAATGAGTTCTGACTTTTTCCAACAAACACCACCAATAAAAAAATACCACTGTAGGTGGTGTTTTTATTGGTGGACCCGAGGGGAGTTGAACCCCTGTCCGGAAGGAGGCAAGAATGATCATCGACGAGCGTAAAGTTGCTTTTGTTTGTACTAACCTACGCTACCAAAGCTATCTTACGTAGACGAGCCCAATTTATGACACCTGTTCTATCCTCTTGGGCTAAAAACAGACAGGTGGCTCTTAGCGCTTAGGTAAGAGCTGGCGCAAATGAAAGTCCCGCAAAAGCGGTCTTTACTTTGCTAACTAAGTTGTTTGCTCTTAGTGTTTGTTACGCTAGTTTAACGAGATAAACGTAACCTGCTCGGCTCGCAACCAATCTCGCCCAAACCTTCCGTCGAAGCCAGTTCGGGCCCGTTTTACAAGACATACAACAGTAACCGATTTTTGCCGTTTTGTCAATGTTTAGGGCTTTACTTTCCTGTTCTTTTTCGACCGTGAAACTAGAAGAAAACCAGTCGTGGAGAGGGCAATCAATAAAACACTAACTACTTGCGCAAGCGATAAATTGAAAAAATAATAGCCTTCATTATAACGCCAAAACTCTGTTATAAAACGCGCCAGCGAATAAAGGAAAACAAACAAGGCAAACACTGTTCCTGGCTTTGTTTTTTTCTTTTGCACCGCTAGAAGAACCACCAGTATTAGTAGGTCAAAAATCATTTCATAAAGAAAAACGGGATGAAAAAAATCAGAACTCATTAACTGTTCGGGGCGGCGCGTAGGCGGTAAATACATTTTCCACGGCGCAGACGATGGTAGACCATAAAGCTCTTGGTTGTAAAAATTACCTAGCCTCCCAAGGGCCATTGCAAAAATAACCGCAGGCGAGAAAGCGTCGAGCAATTTTTTTACATTTACTTTGCTACGCTTTCCCCACCACAAAATTGCTAGCCCTCCACCAACCAATGCCCCATGGATAGAAACCCCGCCATTCCATACATAAAAAATCTGCCACCAGTTCTGAGAATAGCTACTTATAAATTGTAAAACATAACCTATTCTCGCCCCCACAATGCCAGATAAAACCACTAAAATAATTAAATTGCTAAGGTTGTCGTCATTTATTTTTAGAAACCGAGCGGCGGGGCGCATAAAGTATAAATAAGATATCGCAATGGCGAGAGCAATAATAATACCATACCAATACACAGTAATAGTACCCAGAGAAAACGCAACTCCATTTACAGCAATATAGCCAGCAAAACGGGGCAAAAAATAATAATAAGCAAATAGTACAAGGGCAATTAACCCCGAGAGGCGCAAAATCCACAAATTACGTTGATCTTTTTCCATTTTCTCCAAAACCACGGTTGGTGAATAATTTATCTATTTCAATGATACCCATAATACTAGTACTTAATAATAAAATTGCAACAAAATATTTAGATTCTATGGCACTTAGGCCCAAAAAGCCCGAGAGTGGGGCAAAATATATAGAGGCAATAAGTAAGACAAAGATCAACGCGACTGCCGCTAAAAACCAATAGTTTCTTACCGCTAGATAATTAAAAAACGATTGGTTAAGAGAGCGAGCGCTTAATAAATTGAAAATTTGCACACCAACTAATGCAACAAGGGTGAAACTACTAACCATTGCAACATCGAAATTGTTAAGGGCCCAAAAGTAAATTGTCATTACTAACGCAATTTGCCCCAAAGTAGCTACCGCCACGCGCCGTAAAACAAGCGGAGAGAGTAGGTAACGACTTTTTTGTTTTAATAATTTTTTTTCGGGTGACTCGAGCGCCAACGCTTCGTCGGCAACTGTGTTGGCAACCAAATTTATCCATAGAATCTGTATCGCACTAAAGGGGGAGGGAAGAGCTAAGACAAGCGCTGAAAAAATAACGGTAAATTCTGCCATATTGGTAGAGAGTAAAAAGTACAAAACTTTGCGCAGATTTTGCCTTGCCGTAATCCCCTCCCTTAGCCCTTGAGCAAGAACATTAAAACTACTATCCAAAAGAACAACGTCAGCAGTCTCTCGAGTAGCCTCTCTGCCATCACCAGATAACGCTACCCCCACATTAGCAGCCTTAATTGCCACGACATCGCTTACATCGCCACCAACAAAAGCTACGTTTTTCCCTTTTTTCTTGTAGTGCTCTACGAGCTCGAGCTTATTTTCTGGCGACATCCGTGCAAAAACCTTAGCGCGCTCCAAAACATCATCACGATGTGTTGCAAGCAGGGCACTTATCCTACTACCCGCCACCACAAAGTCTCGATCTTTCGCAATACCAACCTCGTGAGCAACAGCAAAGGCGGTAGAGGCATGATCGTCCGCTACTAGCTTAACCTCAATACCAGCACTCTCTAACTCTTTTACGGTAGGAGCCACGTCCTTACGCACACTATCCTCTATTGCATAAATCCCCAAAACTGTTAAACCTGTGAGATCTTTTTCACTAAGACTGTTCTTTTTTAAGCCCACCTTCTTGCGCGCTAGTGCAATTACTTTATAGCCATTACGCGCTAATTGAAGATAACGAGAGTTCAACTCGTCACGCCGTGCCTGCGATAGCTTTAATTCCCCATCTTCGCCTAAAACCTTCTCAGCTTTGCGTAAAATCACCTCTGGCGCCCCTTTGGCAAAAATCATTGCTTCCTTGTCTTTCCTTGCCAGTACCGCCATAAGCTTGTTTCTATCAGGAAATACTACCTCATCAATGCGATGCCACCTTTGGTTGCCAAGCGATGAGTTAAGTTTATGGGCAAAATCGAGCATAGCTATTTCTAGACCATCACCAACGCTTCCATTGCTCTTTAAACCATATACTAAGCGCGCGTTATTAGCTAGAATACCTGCGGTAAGAACTTCTTTTACCTCTTGGCTATTAACAACCCCTTCACCACCCCTCCAAAGTCGCAACCTACTACCCCCTCTTGCGCTATACAATACCCCTTTCGTCCATACATAGCGCACCTTCATTTTGCCCGTAGTAACAGTGCCGGTTTTATCAACTAAAACCAAGTCAACGTTTCCGAGCATATCCGCCACCATTAAGCGTCGCGTAACAACTTTTTTATTTGCCATTCTGTATGTTACAACCGCCAGCGCTAAAGTTGCAACAGCTGGCAAGCCTCCTGGCATTATCGCCACAAATAAATTAATTAAATATACAAGCGACTCCTTCCAATTAAGGGTTGCTAGCAAAAAAGCGACGAACGCCAAAACCGCTGCACCACCTGCAAAAAATAAAAGAATTTTTGCAAGATGCGTAATTTCTTTTTCTAGTGGTGTTTTTTCATTTTTGTACACGCTTGCTTTGGCAAGAGTACTTGCAAAACGCACTTTATTGCCAGTCGCCACCACCACCGCGCGTCCGTACCCCGCCACCACGGAACTACCGTAAAAAACCATATTCTTTTGCGCTACGCTCCTGTTACCCGCTAGCACAATAGAAGAGGATGTCTTCGCCACTGCCATTGCCTCCCCCGTAAGCGGTGCCTCATTAACCTCTAAGCCCACCCCGTAAAACACCCTCGCATCGGCTGGCACCTTTTGCTCCTCCGATAAAATAATTACATCGCCCGGCACAATGGAACTAGCGCTAACCTCAACCACCTTGCCACCCCTTACCACTAGACTCCTATCTGGCGCAATGTGGTGCAAAACTCTAAGAGCATTATCCGCTTTCTTCTCTCGAATTATGCCAAACAATACATTAATAAAAACTATTACTAAAATAAAATACGCATCTCTCGGACGACCGATTAGTGCCGATATTGTCGCCGATAAAAGTAGTAGATAAACAAGAGGGTTAACAAACTGGTGCAAAATTATTTTAACAAAAGAAATGGCTTTACCTCTGTCTCCTATTGCAACTATCTTTGCACCTCTTTTTCTTGCAACACGAAAAGAAAGACCGTTCTCTAGATCTGTTTTTAGCCTTTGCTCTATTGCGTTAGGTGAAGCAGTAGCCCAGAACAAAGCCCTCCTTGTATATTTGATAAGACAATATATATAGTTTACCATATTGAATGTGAATGCGCTTTTTATAATATTTATTATTTTTATTTTTTTCTTAGCGCTGTGGGCTACTTCCAACGTTATTGCTATAATCGGTGGCTCACCTCCCGTTGATACCTCGCGCGCTCTTTGCGCAGAAATTTTGCGCAAAGCTGGGCTTAGTAAAAAAGACGTTTTGCTTGATTTAGGTTCTGGTAGTGGCAATACACTAATTGCGACCGTAAAGGATATTGGCGCCACCGCTATAGGTTACGAAATCAGTCCGTTCCCTTATTTGCTATCTAGGGTTAGAACTATTTTAATAAGACAAAAAGTACGTATTCATTATGCCTCTCTTTTTGAGGCAGATCTTTCTGGCGCCACGGTAGTATTTATTTATTTGTTGCCAAAAATATTAAGAACCGTAGGGGTAAAATTGCAACAAGAGTGCGACCCAGGTACTTTAATAATTAGTCGCGGTTTCCCCCTAACAAACCTAATACTGTTACGTACTTTTACCGCTGGACACAATAAAACGAAAATATTTCTCTACAAAATTAAGTAAAATATCGACAAGTGGCTCTATAAATGGTATCCTTAACCAAGAAAAGATAGCTTGGCAGCTACGTTGGGCTCGTAGCTCAGTGGTAGAGCGCATCGTTGACATCGATGAAGTCGGTGGTTCGATCCCACCCGGGCCCACCAAATACTCCACAACGGAGTATTTTTTAGTTAATAAACATAGTACGAAAGAATAACGCCTACTATCATACCAAGAATGGTTACCCCTAATGCGGTCCAGTGAATAGTATTAGAATACGGGTTCAAGTGCCATTGATAATAGCCAAACGAGCGTTGGCGTAGCCACTCATGAGTAGGCACCATCAAAGGGATTGAGGTACGAGTAGAGTTTTGAATCGCTGCAATCTTTCTATCTAATACAGCTGTCTGTACAGTTTCTTTATGTCCAGAAGACAAAAACCCTCCCCAAAAACTCTTATCATTATTGTGTGTCTCGATTTACAATACGTAAATATTCTTGCAAGAGCACCGAAAATATACCCACTAATGGAATTGCTAGCACCGCCCCCCCCAGCCCCAGTAAGCGACCACCTACGATAACAGCAATAATTATTACAATGGGCGACACACCAATTGCTTTTTGCATTATTTTAGGAACAATAACTTGATTTTCTATCTGTTGAATTACTACAAAAACTGCCACTATCACTATAAGCATCCATATTGGTGATCCGGCAGCGAAGGTAAGAGCAACAGCTACGGTTGCTGCAATAATTGGTCCCAGCACTGGTACTAGTTCCAATACACCCGCTATCACTCCCAAGGCAAGCGAATAAGGCGCACCGATAGCCCACATACACGAGCCAATAAGTATGCCCATAAATACCATTAAAACAAGTTGCCCACGCAACCAATGGCCAATTTTAATTCCGATCCGCTGTCCCATTTCTGCAATTTTTTCTCTGTTGCGACTAGGTAAAACGCTCATAATCGCCTTGCGCACCCCTCTCTCCTCGAGAAGCAAGTAAAAAGTCAGCGTTGCAATCGTAATTGTAGTTACTAACCCACCAAATACAGTGACGGTCGCGCCGATCACACCACTAGTAAGCTTGTCTAAACTTTTTGATATGGTATTTAGAATTTGTTGCGAGGCCTTGGTATTATAGCTATTCGAGAAATCTGTAAATTTATCTACGTAAAATGGAATATTATTAGCAAGTTCGGCAATTTGCACAACAAGAGGAGGGATAACGATGTAAACAATGAGCCCCAAAAAAGCGATTATGGCAAGAAAAACTAGCATCACGCTTAAAACCCTGGGGATTCCCCATTTACTTAAACGCGCAACGCCCGGTTCAATTGCCACCGCCAGCAAAACAACCACAAAAAGCATAACAAGAACATCGAGCAGATAATAAGCAAGCCATAAGCCCAAAATAAGAGCTATAGTCTTAAAGATAGTAGACGTCGATATTTCAACCTTGTGGTGCGCCATAAGTTTATTATAACAAATAAAAAATTTTGTAAAAACGGTGGTTGATTTTTTCTATCAACAACGTAGAATAATCGTGGTTACCAATAAAAGGGTGTGAGGTGTGAAAATGATCGCACGAATCAAGCAAAACGGAAAGGTTGCTAAATCACCCCGGCGTAGAGAGGAGTTTTACTACCAACTTGATGTACCGATAACACAACCGTCAGATAACTGGCGAGCTGCACCTCTCCATAAGCCACAAGAGTGGCGCATAAAAGAGGAAGCAAGGGTGAAGATGGGGGAAAGGGTAACAATTTACCTTGCCCACGTTCCTCACCCAGAACAATATCCCACACTGGGAATGTGCATCGAGAACATCGTCAATGCACACAAGGAGCTCAGACCAGCGCCCGAAGTGTGCGCTTACGCCCTCGGTCGTAGGTACTTCACGCTCCCTCCCAGGCAACAACTCTGGCCCGAGGCAATGTGTCTCTTTCCGGGCACTTGTTACTTGTGCCTAGACACATCCCCTTACATTCCGGGCCTACCTCCACAAACGAGCTGTTGCCGGGTAGTGCCCGTGAACGAGGCACCGGGCAAGCGCCTACCCTACCTCGTCGCCTTCATCGACAGGTAACCCTTCTCCCTCCCTACTCAAGCCCCTCTTAAGAGGGGCTTTCACTTTTGCTGTGAATTTACGCAAAAACTAAACTAACCATAGCCAATATAAAAGCCTATTAACATATCGAATCTTTTCTTTCTTTTTAGTTTTAGGATCGAAGAGTCTTAGGCTGAGTAAGTTATGGTGTCGTACACATCTGGTAGCAAAGGTATTACTCGATCATTGCTGCAAAACACGGATTTTCCGTTGTGTTGTATCCTGCATTAGGACTTTGATAGGTCTATCAATTGCGTTAAGCGCCAAAAGATAATCAACATGTTCTTTGCTGACTATTTCACCGGCGATCAACAAAGGTATGCCCGGAGGGTATGGAATGATATCTTCTGTACATATTCTGCCCACTGCGTCTTTAATCGCGATTAATTTGTGCTTATGATTATGAATATTAAAGTGGCTTACTACTGCTGTTGCTTGTGATGGGGGGATTAAAAGATTTATGTTTTCAAGAACGGGCACTTTCTCGCTCTTAACGATTTTTTTCAGCGTAGCTACTGTTTTCTTTACGGTTTTTATATTATTGCTCGGGTTCATAATAAATAAAAGTGTGTTAATTGTATACTTTTCTACTATTATGCCATACTTCTTCTCGAGTACCGAAGCGATGTATGAGGCATCTAATGTGCCAGTACTTACATTAACCTTTAATCCATCGCATAAAAAGACGGTTTTATCAGGTAAAATCACACTAATTTCTTTACTAATCCTCTGTATATCCCCAGAGAAGGCGCTAGCCATCCGCAAAAGGCGACCTATTTCTCTTTTTCCTTGCGTCTCCCAGAAATATCGCGCACTGTCCAATGATGAGAGTAGGTGAAATGATGGACTTGTAGTTGTAAGAGATGTATATGCTTCGCGCAATACGCCAAGATCAACTCGATTCCTCCTGATGTGAATCATGCCGGTTTGCTGAAGGCTCATGCCCATTTTATGAGTACTTTGCACGCATATGTCAGCACCAGCCTCCATTGCAGAATCAGGTAAAGAGTCAGAAAAACACAGGTGTGCGCCCCACGCCTCATCTATAAAAATAATAATCCTGCTATTTGTTGCTCTGATAGAAGTAATGAGTTTCTTGATATCACAACAATAACCCTCATATGTGGGGTTTGTTAAAAGTAATACGTGTGGTTTGTGTTTCTTAATCGCCGCAATAATTTCCTTGTTTTGGTTTGGTAAAAAGTAGCCAGTTGTTCGAGAGTAAGTTGCCGGCAGAAAGCTAATATCAATTTGATAGTCGCGACACGCGTCAATTATAGATTTATGGACATTGCGTTGTGCTAGTATCCTGATGTGCTTATTTTGTAGCTTTAAGGCTTTTAGGACAACAAAATTCGAACTGGTTGTGCCATTGACCGAAAATAGAGTTGCGTCAGATTTGTATGCGCGAGAGGCTAGTACGGCAGCTCGACCAAAGGCACCAGAGTTAGTATTCGGATTGCCGATAGAGCGATAGGAAAGAGACATGTCGTTTTTATAGACGCTTCGAGCACGTATAACCCTATTGTTTGATGCCGGAGTGCACCACTTGGTTAGCTTATGAAGCTTGTTGTATTCCGACAAAAGCGGCAACACGTTCTTTATTTCTTGTTGACGCTTATTGATAATTTTCATCGGAACCTAATTTTCTCTAGTTTTTTTGAGTGCTGGAAATGCGATAACCTCTTTGATAGAGTAGTTATCGCTCAGCAACATAACTAAGCGGTCTATACCCATACCCCAGCCAGCCGTGGGCGGTAATCCATAACTTAAAGCATCAATAAAATTGTTATCGATTAATTGACTTTCATCCCAGCCAGCCTCTTTGAGTTCCGCTTGCTTCTCAAACCGTCTTCTTTGGTCGATGGGGTCATTTAGTTCGGTATATGCATTAACTAGTTCAATTCCGCCGGCGCAAAGCAATTGGAACCTTTGCGTAACCTCTTTGTTGATCTCGTTCGATTTGGCTAGTGGCGAAAGTTCAACTGGGTGATCGGTAACAAACACAGGCTCAATAATTCTTGGTCGTGATACCTTCTTGTAGAGTTCGTCGACCATTTTCGGCCAGACGGATATATGTTTGTCGAGTTCAATTTTTTTAGTAGCGACAACTTTTTTGAGCGAAGAAAGTGTTTTATGCTTGCTGATGTCGATGCCACTATCGCGAAGTATCATTTCGCGTAGAGTAATTTTAGGGTAAGGTGGTTTAAAACTTATCGCTTTTCCTTGATATTTTATTGTGTCGCTATTGAGGGTTTTATTAATAATAAACGACATCATTTCTTCGGTGAATGTCATAAGGTCTTTGTAGCTCTTGTATGCCCAGTAAAATTCAAAAATTGTAAATTCTGGATTATGCATATGCGAAAGACCTTCGTTGCGAAAAACCTTACCGATTTCGTATATTTTTTCAAAACCGCCGACAATCATTCTTTTTAAGTAGAGTTCTGGCGCAATTCGCAGATAAAAATCTTGCCCCAAAATGTTGTAATGTGTAACAAAGGGTTTTGCAGAAGCACCGCCAGGAATTGGCTGAAGAATGGGCGTTTCAACCTCTATAAAACCATTTTCTTGCATAAAAGAGCGCAGATTCGCAACGATGTTGGAGCGCAAAATTATATTTTCTTTAGATCTGCAATTAATAAGAAAGTCTAAGTATCGTTTTCTGTAGCGTATCTCTGTATCAGTAAGTCCAGACCACTTGTCGGGTAATGGCTTTAGAGATTTCGCAAGAAGTATTAGCTGTTCAACGCGGAGTGTTGGTTCCTTTGTTTTAGTGGTAAATAGTTTGCCACATACGTTGATATAATCGCCGACATCAATATTGTCTGTATAAAAAGAATAGCTCTTCTCGCCGACTTCATCTTGTTTGATGTAGAGCTGTATTTTGCCACTTTGGTCTTGTATGTCGGCAAACCCTGACTTGCCATGACTCCTAATAGAGGTTATTTTACCAGCAAGCCATATAAGGGTATCGCTTTTCTTACTGCTCGAAACAGCTTCAGCGACGGGCATATCACGATTAACCTTGCTAGGATATGCGTTAACGCCAAGTTTATCAATAGCCTCTTTTTTTAGCAGGCGCGTTTTTGCTTCACTTATATTTAATGTTTGTCGCTCCTCCATATTGCTACTACTGTACCCTACCCCTATAAAAAACGCAACAATATGTTACGGTCTATAACATATTGGACTTTTGTGAGCCCATATTCTGTGTTATAATTAAGCCAACACAACACTAACTATAAGGAGATCTTATAAAACAAGAACCAGCGCCTAGTTCGGGTAGCACTGCAAAAATCCCAACCTGGGTAATAGCCTTGCTTTGTGTTTTGATAGCAAGCACTGTAACCGCTTTTGCAATGTATTATTTTTTAACCCGTGGCAACACCACAATAAACAACGAGATAACAAGTACCAGCGATCTAATAACAACCACAAGCGAAAACAACGAACAAAAACAAGACTTTGTTTATATGAAGCGCCTTATGAGCTCGTCGCAGGGACAAGCAGATATTATTCTTTCTAATTTCGACGGCTCGTCAAAATCTATAATCCAAACAGTGTCTAAATATGTTGGGCCTCTTAATAATAACGACGTCTCCCAAGCTGGACACATTATTTATGCAACACAGTCCGAGACCGAAGAAAGTCTTTGGGTAAGTAATAAGGGCGACCAGCCAAAAAACATTTTAACTTTACCCAAAAATAAATTTATTGAATCTGCAAAAATATCACCCGACGGGACAATGATTGCCTACTCCCTACTAGATAAGCATAATCCCGAAGGAGAACTATGGACAATAAACGCCGATGGCACCGACAATAAAATGATTATTGCCAACACCGGGCAATACATCGTCGAGCAAATCCCTTTTCGCCTAGCCCCGCTAGCATGGTCAAAAGACAAAACTAAAATTTATATGATTACAACTGCCGATAGCGATGCAACGCCCAGCGGAATGTACGTCGCAGATCTTGCCACTGCCAAAATACAAAAAGCCAAAACACCAGATATTACCCTGTGGGGTGTATCATTTTCTCCCAATGAGGAAAAAATTGCTTATACAACTTTTGAGTGGAAGGATGTACCCGATAGTCGTCCCGAGGCCGGACCGCCATTTACCATTAATATCACAGATCTAAACACTGGCGCGACGGAAAAAGTTTTGGAAAATCAAAACAAGCAGTATTTCGACCCAATTTGGTCTCCCGATGGTAAAAAAATTATGTATAAAACAGCCACGGGCTTTGAAAACGACGATTCGGCAATACACGTTGTCGATATTAACACTAAAAAAACTCATAACATTGTGCCAAGTGTAAAGAATACAAAAATGATACCATGGACGTGGCTTTCAAATGAAAGGGTTGCTTATACCGAGGAAAGTTATACCACGGGACGAATCCAGGACAAAGTTACAACTTATCTGTTTACAGTTAAAACAGATGGTACCGACAAGCAAAGCATAGATTCGGCGACGGATTTGATAGTTTTCGGCTCACTAAAAAAATAATCACGCCAACCTCTTCACCGCGCGAAACGCAACTAACAGGGACGAGAGGCTTCTCTGCCACCTTGGTGCCAAGACATCGGCAACGTAGTATGAATTTATTCGGGTATTTTCTTCTTCAAAGAGTTCTTAGATTTTATTCATCGATTGGGGCATTTCTGACTTTCTGAATTGGTTGCAATCACTAAACAAAGCGCAAACTTCCTTTTGAACGAAATTAACCCGCTCTGTAGCTCCGCCCGCTTACTGGAAACCACAGTAATTTTTTCGGACGGCGACGGAGCCTCGAATTGGGCGACGTACGGGTTGAGAATTATTTTTCTTTGAACCCCTAATTATTTCCATAACTTTTATTTCTTCTTTCATTAGCTTGCTTAATTTATGAATAAATCTTAACTCCTCCTAGATTCATATCCTCGTATTGTCCCCCCGGACTCAAGCTTGGCCCTACTATCACCGATTCACTTCCGCCACCACGCGCTATTTTCGCCCTCATGGGTTCTGCAACCATTAAGTCAACAAAAAGATCAAAGTGTTTGTCCATACTTACGTCATCCTTATATACAACAGTATAAGTTGGTTCCATTAAAATTACCGGCTTTTCGCTGTGGTCTTTTGTCATTTTAACTATTGATCTGGCGAGGCTCGCATTGAGCAGTTCTTGTCTAGGGATTTCATCTTTGACTTCCTCGAATCCTTTTTCTTCAATTTCACCTCTGATTTCTTGCGGCAATCTATTTAAATCAATAAGATATGCTACTTTACAATTGGGATCGCCGACATATCCCATTAGCTGGCGAGCATAACTTCCTTCGGCGTAGTGCTGGCATGAACCGTTGCCAAGTGGATACTTGCCGACTTGCCAAAGCATTTGGACATTGTCCGTAAAAATCATTGCCAATCTTCTTTTTCCTCCAAAATCAATTCTTTCCTTCAAAATAAAATCTATATTATCAATATCTTGGAGTAATGGACTATCCTTGAAGTATTTTTTAAGTCTTTCTAAGACGCTCACTATAGTTTCGCCACCCTTTTTGTCTTCTTTTTCTACTATTCTGTTCGTGGCAATGAGTTTATTTGACAAATTCAGTAATCTTAATAAGTCAGTGGCAGATTTAAGCTCCTGCCTTTTTTGATAAAACTGTTCTAAATTTTTCAAATTACTTTTATCAAGTTGGAATCTCTCCCAAATATCTGAATCTAGTGTTTTGCGATAATCTTCCTCAACTTCTCGCGCTTTTTGCTCTATCGCCTCTCGCATTCGAGAAGTAAAAAGACTATCAGCCGCCATTTTCTTTTGATCTTCAAGAGCTGAATAATTATCCTCTAAAACCCTTCTTAATTCTCGCGGTAAATAGGATGATATAAAGCCAACAATATTTTTAATTTTTGACGACGGCGAAATTTCTGGCCCGGCGGAGAAAATTAAATCAACGCTCTGTCGAAGTCGTGGCAAATTATTAAAATCTATTATTGCATCTATACTTCTAGAATCCGCCAGTATTTTCTTTACCTCACGCTCAATAATTGCAGATTGTCTGTCCGGAGTTTTTTCCATTTCAGCAAATACTTCTTCTAGCGTTTTTTGGATAAATTCATTCCTATTTTGACCCATTTCGGGGTTAAAGATATGCCGGTGTTGCAAAACTGCTTCACGCAAAATGTGTTGTATCTGTTTCGGCTTATCTGAACCGGTTTCGGCAACCACAATATCGTCGATTTCAGAAAAATAATCACCTTTCCATATTTCCAGTTGTTCTTCCGACAAATGACCTATTTGACCCCGCACCCCCTCACTTGTCAAATCATAACGCCACTTTTTCCAACCTTCCTCTGTGTCAATGTTCGCCACTATTTCAGCAATATAACCCCTTAGGGAGGGAAACCTGCCGAGATATGTAAAAATTGGCTCAAGGTCGCCCCACTGTGTCTCAATCGCTTCAATTTTTTCCGCTGTGATATTTTCGTTTGGTAAAATTTCCTGAAATTTTTTAGTGGCGACTTCTTTGATTATAGCTACTAAACTATTGAGTGTCTTTGTTTCTTGAGAAAATATCTCGGCAATTTCAGGCGACAATTGCTCTTCTTGCTCTTGCTCTTCGTAGTCCTCATCTTCTTCATAAAGATCATACTCATCCTGCTGATAATTTTTTATATTCTCGATTCTGTTTAAAAATATAATCCGCCGAAATAATTCAGACATAGAATCAGCGTCTTGCTTTGATCCAAAATCAATGCCACTCAATTTTTCACCGAGCAATTTCAATATTCGAGAATCGGCTTCCAAAACATTAGTTATGCCATAAAGCAAACTATCTTTTTTACTGTTTTCTTTGCGTATACTGGTAAATAATTTCTGAAATTTATCCAGTAATCCTTCGCTTTCACAAGTCCAATCTAAGTCCACTATTTGTAAAAAGACTTTTTGGGGAATATTGTTATACTTCTCGCTCCAAGTTTTATACAAAGGAAAAACCGAAAAATCCAAACTCTTAAAAAGCCAGAGTGTCTTCAAAGATTTGTCTCTTAATTCTTTGCTGGGAATCTTTTGAATTTCGCTGATAAATTGCAAATCTCGCCAATCAGCCTTTTTAGGAGAAACAGAATAAAGCCAAGCGTGCAAATTTTCTTTAAATTGACTATCCAGAAAACTACTATCGTTTCGCAGTAGTTTTTTTAAAATAGCGTATTTAACAGTAGAATTTACATTTTCACTAAACATTAACCCAAAAAGAGCACTATTTGAGTCAGGATTATCTAAGCGCATGAGCGTGTAAAACGCTCCTTCCTGAAGTGGGTCAAGCCCCCATTTTGATTCGGGAATTTCTTTCTGCTTTGTCCTCGCAGAAATAATTTCGGAAAATTCTTGGGCAACTGTTGTCTCGCCGTTTTTAACCAGCCCCGCTAAAATATCAAACGCAGTTTTTCGTTCAAAAAATGGCAACTCTCCATTTTTTGCAATCTCTTTCTGCTTGGCGATAAACTCTTGAAAAATTAAATCGCATTCAGGAAAAGAAGATTTTAATCTTACTACCAAATCCCACTCTTCTTCGCTGATATAACCTTGATACTGGTTTTTAATAAACTCTGTTGTGTTTAAGCTCAGCAAGAACTTTTCCTTTATTTTTTCAATGCTGTCCCTATCTCCTTTTTTAAAATTCAAAACTAAAGCCCGCTCCGTTAGCGCCACGTATTCCGGATTTAGTAATTTTTCATCGGAAATTGAAAATACTTTCTGAATTTTGACTACATTATTAATATTGCCGGATTTCAAATTATCCAAAATCAAAATATGGGAAGTTTCGGCAAAAGATTGGTCGTCAATGTTAAATTTTCTTTTAATATCCATCGCTTTCTGCAGATCGTTGTCTGAAGGATGATCACTGCTAACATATCTTTCGACTTTTGAAACAATTGCCTTTTTTGCCGCTTCTTGAAGTTGAGGATCAACCTCTAGTTCACCGGCAGGGATATTAAATTTCTCCTGGAGTGAGCGAACTGTTCTTAGAGATACTTCGCGATCCTCATCCGAACTATTCAAGCCAAGGTATTCTAACAGGTATAACTTAACAGATCTTCTTGCGGCTTCTTGAAATTCTGGTAAAGAATATATTTTATCCGAGACAAAAAAATTAGACCGTATTGTTTCAAAGCTACCTAAAAACCCCGAACTCAATACTTTGAGCATCGCTTGTTTTGCTTCTTCTTGAAGTTGAGGATCAACCTCTAGTTCACCGGCAGGGATATTAAATTTCTCCTGGAGTGAGCGAGCTTTTCTTAAATATTCCCTACTAATCCTCCTCTGATATCTGCCATCATATTGACCAAGGTCCCTCGATAGTTCTAATTTAGCGGAGTTTCTCGCTACTTCTTGAAATTCTGGCTGGGTGTAAACTTCGTCTGGAACAAAAAAATTAGACCGTATTGTTTCAAAGCTATCTAAAAACCCCGAACTCAATTCTTTGAGCATCGCTTGTTTTGCTTCTTCTTGAAGTTGAGGATCAGCCTCTAGTTCACCGGCAGGGATATTAAATTTCTCCTGGAGCCAGCGAACTTCTCGCAAATATTCCTCGCGCTTCTTAATTATATCGTACCGCTCGAGGTATTCTGACAGGTGCGACTTAACAGACCTTCTTGCGGCCTCTTGAAATTCTGGCTGGGTGTAAACTTCGTCTGAAAGAAAAAGATTTGTCCTTATTTCCTCTAATTGCTCTACGTCATAAGACCAACCGGCAGGCATGTTCAATACTTTAAGCATCGTTTGCTTTGCTGCTTCTTGAAGTTGAGGATCAGCTTCTAGCTCACCGGCGGGGATATTAAATTTCTCCTGAAGTGAGCGAGCGACCCACAAATGTCTCTCTCGGGTCTTACCCGAACGGTCCAAATCAAGGTATCTTGATAGTTCTAATTTAGTGGAGTTTCTCGCTACTTCTTGAAATTCTGGCTGGGTGCAAACTTCGTCTGGAACAAAAAAATTAGACCGTATTGTTTCAAAGCTATCTAAAAACCCCGAACTCAAGTCTTTGAGCATCGCTTGTTTTGCTTCTTCTTGAAGTTGAGGATCAGCTTCTAGTTCACCGGCAGGGATATTAAATTTCTCCTGGAGCGCACGAGCTTCTTTTAAGGAATTTTCGGCATCTCTTCTACTATCACGAGAATCATCGCCAACTCTAGATATATACGATTGTAATTTTAATTTTGCTTCTTGCTTAGCTTGCTTAAAATTTTCTACCTCAACTAAATCATGAGCGGCAACACAATCCTCTTTTGTGCCCTTTGGACCAACAATATCTCCAATCCTCTTGGCTTCTTCTTGCGCACTTTCTAAATTATATGGTTCAAAATTTTCTGGCATATTATTCCTTAAATAAATTTTCAACAGACACACCGAGAGCTTTAGCGGTTCGCGCAAGTGCTCCTACAGTGGAGTTGGGATTTTGCCGAATTCAATTTTTGCGATCGTATCATAAGCAACTTCCGCCTCCTTCGATAGGTGCCTCAAGAAATATCTTTCTCTTTTCGGTACTTCCTTATATTTCTTGCGATTGTGGACAATTGCTTGCTTAGCATTTGCTTAATTTGTTAATACTATTATAACAGGTATTAGGACAAGTCCATCTTTTCTCTCAACACAAGAGTACCAAATAAACCAAGAGCGATCAAAAATTTATTAATACAAGGGAACAGAAACTCAAAAATGCGCATACGGAAGGATGGAGCGAGCATTTTTACCTCTTTTATTCTTTTTTCCCGTTTCTATCCCATCGCCACCTAAAAAAATCGTTGGGTTTCCAGTAGCTGGCAAAAACCCCTTTTCTCCAGACCCCCTTTTTACTAGCCTCTTCACCGCGCGAAGCGCAACTAACAGGGACGAGAGGCTTCTCTGCCACCCTGGCGCCAAAACATCGGCAACGTAGTATGAATTTATTCGAGTACTTTCCTCTTCAAAGAGTTCTTAGATTTTATTCATCGATTGGGGCATTTCAGGCTTTCTGAATTGGTCGGGGTGGGCGGATTTGAACCGCCGACCTCATCGTCCCGAACGATGCGCGCTACCGCTGCGCTACACCCCGCTTACCTGTATTATAACTATCTTAGCACCCAATTACCACGTATCGCACTATTCCTGGGTAAAACAACAAGAATAATAACTAGGCGCAATACTTTCTCGGTAATACTCACAACAAAAAACAGGGCAAACCCAAAAGGGTTTGCCCTGTAAAAGCGTAGTGGTAAAGGGCTTCTACAGCCCTACCACTCGGGGAACTGGTCCGTCACATCACTTGCCGTTGGCGTGATGGCCTCGTGGCCAACCCACGCCTCGGTCCGGACACGACCCGCCTCCACCCACAAGGTGTGGATACCCATGGCATCTGCGAGAAGGAGGCAGTACGGCTGCCCATCCTTCCACTGACGCCAGGCAACACACCACCCCTCATCTTCGATGAGGGCGACGAAACATCCCCGCCCGGCGGCATAGGGCGAGTTACTCTTGCATAACTCGCGCCCTTCCTCGGGCAAGTCGCCAACGAGAGGTGAGAGCCCTCTAACCGTGACAACTTCGCCACGGTAGCGACTCCCCCCGCCAGAGTCGACCTTGAGGTGAACAACTGCACGCCTGCCCGGTACAAGCGTGCCAGCGCGCACCCCCTCAATACCACCCTCGAACCGACCCCTTAGCGGCGCGGGGATTGCGACCTTGAACTGCTCAAAGGCCGCCTCGACAGACCCCGGGTAGTGGGGAATGTAGTGCACACACTCCCCGTCCCCAAGCTCGGTCTCTCCCGCGGTGGCCGCTTCGAGCTCGTCGGCAACCGCAAGTGCCCCCCTTACTTCCTCGTGGAGTTGGTCCGCATACATCCGAACCACCTCCACAACATCGGGGTCCTCGTCGGTAGCGATGAGCTGGCACAGCTCATCGCGCGTCATCATCTTCACCTCAAACTTGCAGGTGACGATGATGACGCGATGGCCGTAGCCCTTGTAGGCACCACCGCTCAGCGTAACCCCAAAAACTGCTGGGGTTTTGACGTGCCAGAGCTCATCACTCTGGTGACCAAGGTTACCCGCGTCACCATCGGCAAAATTGCCGAAGGTGAGAAGCTCCGCCAGCCCGGCGATGAGCTTTACCACCCCCTCATTTTGCCCTCTGGTGTACGTCCCACGTGTGTCGACACGTAGGAGGCAGCCACGCTGCCCAGAGCGGGGTTTTGTGAGAACGACGTGCGTTCTCTTACCCCCCTCAATAAGAAAATAGCCCACCGCCTCCGAGCTGGTGGGTGCCTGTCCTTGGCGGTTAGAGAGCTGAACTCTCTCTTCCCGCCGACCGCGCCCCTTCTCGCCGAGAGTAAAGGGGATCTCTTGCAATACGCCGTTCTGGTCAACAACTCTCATAGTTTTTTCTCTCCTTCCTCTCACCCGTAGCTAGATGCTGTGAGTATGAGGGGTTCTTGATTAACGACCAGAACCCAGGTCGGAGTGTCTGCTCTACGAGCAGCACACTAACCCCCAAAAGAGAGTTAATGTGCTACTCGCAAACAGATTTTGTTAAAGTGCTTAACGCGAAGTTTTTCCGCAACTGCACATATTAGCAAAAAACAAAAGCCTAATCAAGCTTTTGTACGCAAGTTCTCACTGCGTTCGAACCGTAACAGGATTATCGTTCGAGGAGCGGAGCGACGAGAACTACAGATCGCTTTTTTATTGTTCGAGGGCTATTGCCCGAGAACTATCGATTGCTAGTGCTGAAACCGACGCAGGAGTTCTCGCTTCCGCTCGAACAGTAAAGGAGGTAACGCAGGTTCTCGCTTCCGCTCGAACAGTAACAGGATTATCGTTCGAGAGAATTGCGCGTAGCGCCATCTCGAGAACTACCTGTCGCTAGTGCTAAAACTCACGCAAATAGTTCTCATCGTTCCGCCTACGGCGGATACTCTTCGAACAATAAAAAAAGAAAGTCGTCGTGGCTGTGGCTTTCAATTCCTCTTCCCCCACAACAATCACTTCGTGATTATGTGGTACCCCCGGTAGGAATTGGTCACAGATATTTTTCTGCTGAAAAATTCCGCGACCCCGCCTCGCCACCGTCGTGGCTCCGGCTTTCAATTCCTCTTCCCCCACAACAATCACTTCGTGATTATGTGGTACCCCCGGTAGGAATTGAACCTACATTTACTCGTTAGGAGTGAGTCGTTCTATCCGTTGAACTACGGGGGCCGCAACGAGTAGATTATAAGTTGTTTTTGGTGTAAAATCAACTTATGGATGTATTATTTATCGGTGACATAGTAGGAAAGCCCGGTCGCGAGCTACTCGCAGAAAAACTCCCAGCTCTCGTTAAAAAACACAAGCCAGACTTTGTTATTTGCAATGGCGAAAACGCCGCCTCCGGCAAAGGTATTACTCCTAAAATATATAACCGCCTTATCGAAAGTGGCGTTGACCTCATCACCGGTGGTAACCATATCTTAAAACGAACAGAAATTTTAGAAATTATCGATAAAACAGAAACACAGCTTTTGCGTCCCGCCAACCTTAAGGGGGAACAACCAGGCTGGGGCTTTGCCACTATTCGCAAAAACAGCCTTAGCTTACAGGTCATCAATGTTCAGGGGCAAGTTTTTATGGAAGAGGATGTTGATTCTCCTTTTCACACCGTCGATAAAATACTACAGGAGTATCCTAGTAAGTTTGTAATTGTCGATTTTCACGCCGAAGCGACCAGTGAAAAAAGAGCGCTTGCAGAATATTTTGACGGTCGTATTTCTGCCTTGCTCGGTACACATACCCACGTTGCCACCGCCGACGAACAAGTTCTAAAAAATGGCACCGGCTTTATTACCGACGTCGGTATGACAGGTCCCTCCGATTCAATTCTGGGTGTCAAAAAAGAACTAGTTATACAGCGAATGTTGGAGGACGAGAAAACCATCTTCGAAGTTGCCGAAGGCCCCGCTACGCTTAATGCCGTACTTGTAAAGCTAGAAAAAGACGGAACCTGTAAAAAGATAGTGCGCGTTACAGCTTAAAATGCTCCGCCTTCTTACTTAGCGTATTCTACACTGCGAGTCTCTCTAATAACGTTCACCTTAATAACACCCGGGTACTGTAAGGATTCTTCGATTTTTTTTGCAATATTTTTCGAGAGCTTAGCAGCGCCGAGATCGTCAACATCATCGGGACGTACAATTACACGTACTTCCCTCCCTGCTTGGATGGCAAAAGTTTTATCTACACCTTCGAAACTGTTGGCAATATTTTCTATTTCTGTGAGCCGCTTAACATAATTTTCGAACGATTCGCGACGAGCACCCGGGCGAGCACCAGAGATAGCATCGGCCGCGCGGACAACAAGCGCCTCTACTGTTTTTGCCTCTATGTCGTCGTGGTGCGCCACAGCCGCATGAATAACATTTTCACTAACACCGTAACGGCGCGCGATATCGCCAGAGATGTGGTGGTGAGAACCTTCTACTTCGTGGCTTACTGCCTTGCCGGCATCGTGCAAAATAGCTGCTTTCTTGACAACATTGATATCTGCTCCGATTTCCGCGGCAAGCATACTGGCAATTCTTGCCACCTCCAACGTGTGGTCAAGAATATTTTGCCCAAAACTTGTACGGTACTTAAGTGACCCCAAAATTTTTATAAGGTCAGGATGAAAACCGGTGATACCCAACTCTGTAACTGCTTTCTCTCCTGCCTCTTTAATTTCTTTTTGTGTTTCTTTGTTTACCTTTTCTACAATTTCTTCAATACGGTTAGGGTTAATGCGACTGTCAGCAATCAATCTTTCTAAAGCAACTTTTGCTACATGGCGCCGAACAGGATCAAAAGAAGAAATTAGCACTGTATCTGGGGTATCGTCGATAATTAAGTCTACCCCGCTCACCTTTTCAAAGATCTGAATGTTACGCCCCTCTTTGCCGATAATACGCCCCTTCATTTCTTCGCTTGGCAGAGCAACGGACATAGTAGTGTGCTCACTTGCTACCTCGCCGGCATAGCGCTCGATTACCGTAGATAAGATTTTGCGACTCTCTACCTCTGCCGCCTCTTTAAGGGCAGTTTTGTATTGGCGAATTTTTTGTAATAAATCGTCTTTGTATTCTTGTTCGATATCTTTAAGCAAGACATCGCGAGCTTCAGCCTTGGTAAGTTTTGAAATCTTCTTTATTTCTTCTTCGCGTTTTTTGGCAATCCCTTTCATTTCGAGACGAATTGCCTCTATTTCTTTTTCTTTTCCCGCTAAAACAGAACGGTCCTTTTCTAGTGTTTCGCTTCGCTTATCGAGCGATTCTTCACGCCGACGTAAAGAACCCTCTAACTCCTTGAGATCCTCTTGTCTTTTATTACGATCTTTTTCCGCATCTTCTTTTATTTTTAGCGCCTCGTTGCGCGCGTCGAGCAAGACTTGCTCGCTTTTATTCTTGACCCTCTCCAGTGACTTGCGATTTTTTTGCACAGCAATAACCACACCCAAAAGCACACCCACCATCAGGCCGGCCGCTGCAACGACGATAGTTAATACCATATATGTAGCCTTTCAAAAAATTAATCATATAAATTTTACCTAATACTAGTGTACCGCCATTTAATACAAGCGTCAATTCCTTGTTGCGGTCCATAACATATTGGACTTTTGTGAGCCCATAAATGTATTAATAATGTATCGTAATAACATTTTCTGCATTTACTTCGATACTGGGAAGTATCGAAGTAAATGCACCGTAATATAAAGTGGTGAGGGGTTTGTTTTTATTGTTCGAGACGCAGAGCGACGAGAACTACCAACCGTTATTTTTTATCGTTCGAGGGCTACTGCCCGAGAACTCTGAACCTCTGATACTGGAACTAGTGCAAGAGTTCTCGCTTCCGCTCGAACAGTAACAAGATTATCGTTCGCGGTACCTACCGAGAACCCCGCCGAGACCGGGCGGAGCAAGCTCCCAGCCGTCACTTTTTATTGTTCGAGGTGTAATCGCTGAGAACTATCAACCGTTATTTTTTTATTGTTCGAGGAGCGAAGCGACGAGAACTGTCAGGCACTAATATTAAACTTACGCAAATAGTTCTCGCTTCCGCTCGAACAGTAAAGGGTGCCACGACCGCCGACCTTATCGTTCGAGGCGTAATCGCTGAGAACTATCGACCGCTAGTACTGGAACTAGCGCAGGAGTTCTCACTTCGTTCGAACAGCAAAGCTATGCCAAAACCCTAAGCTCGAACATTTTTTCTTATCTAAAGATTTACAACAATCTCCACAGCTTATGCAACACAACAGTGGCGGACCCGACCGGATTCGAACCGGCGATCTCCTCCGTGACAGGGAGGCGTGTTAAACCACTACACTACGGGTCCACAGTCGCTATTATATTATCTTTCACAGGTCTTGTAAACCTATTTACGCCCTCTCTTCAACAGCCCTAGACCAGTTACGGGCGATAAAGCCGCCAAATAAACGTATTAACCTGAGCATCTTTTAGCCAATCAGCATAGGTCATATCGATATAGCCACGCACTTCGTCAACTTTAATAATGTGCCAACCAAACTCCGTCTTGACTGGCTCAGAAATTTGACCTGGCTCAAGGGCAAACGAAGCATCGATAAATTCTTTTGCCAGGCCGGAATCCCGTCCCACAAAATCGGTGTCCAAATTAGAACGAATCAGACCACCAGTTTCATTCGCCTTAAGATCCTGGCTATACTCACGCGCGGCATCGGCAAAACTTTGCTCACCCTTTTCCACCTTTTCTTTAACCTCACGTGCCTTTCCTTCTTCGCTTACTAAAATATGATTTACCTTGATAGTCTTGAGCACCTCCGACTGTATTTTATCACGAGCAAGCTGGTCAAAAACTATTCCCCGAAAACGCACCGTACTCATTCCGTAAAGAGTTTGCAACAATTGCTCGACCTGCTCCTTACCATCGTTTTCCTCTTCTATTTGATTCATAACCTCATCTACATCTTCTTTTGTAACTTTAATACCGTATTTATCGAGTGTTTTTTGTGCAAGTCTTACTTCCTGCAACGACTCCATTACCTTGCCGTCCACCTCAAGACGACTGCCGAGGCTACTATTACTTTGCTCAGCAAAGAAATAAATAATTTTTTCTTGATCAGCAATATCTTTAAGGGTGATTGTGCGAAAACCTACTATTTCCGCGGGTAAAGGAAAAACATTGGCAGCCACCCAGCCAAAATTATCGTTAAGGGGGATTTTTTTTAAATAAAAGCCTGCGCCGACAAGAATCGCTCCGACAAGATACGCAAAAACAAGAGCTGTCATATAATTCACAATCTCTACTCTTATCTCGATTCGGGTTAAATTCTTAATTCTTTTAGGCAAATTAACAAAATACTCCGCCCACCCCACAAGCAAGCGCTGCCACCACAAAATAATCTCTTTAATGTTAGTTTTTCGTAGCGCCGCTAACTTCTTTTTTAGTTGCGCCGATCCCTTTGTGAGTGTTTTCTTTTTCATAATTCACCCTTACATAATTTTAATAAACACACTAAAAAATAAAGAACTTATTATAACATACCAGCGAAAACTTGCTTTGGAAAGTCTTCCCCAGCTGTAAAGTGCTACCATAGTAAATGTTATGTGGAATAAACCTGCAACAAGTAGCGCTTTAATAATGGGGTCGGCGGCCAAAAGTGACAAGAGCCAAAAAAATTCCAAACATAGAAATATTACCCCCACCAAGTAAACCATAATCATAGGTTTATTGACCTTGAGTGCATAGGTTAAAAAAGATGAGAAACAGGCAGTTGCAAGAACAAAAACTAAAACAGTATAGGCAGCAATCAACGAAAAACCATCTGCCCCACTATTTTGCATATACACATTTAAACTGCTTGCGCAAATAAAAACCAACGAAATCGAAGCAAGATATAGTCTTTTTTGCCACCACGCAAAAACAATCGATGAAATAAACAAAAATACCACCAACAAGCGGTAAGAGAGACCACCGTCAACCCTTAGCGCCCAAGCAGACACCACAACGCGTGTTGGCCATAACAACAACGCCAACCAGCGTGAAATTTCTTTTACTTTAATCACCTGTGTAATTCTTACCTAAAATAAGCTTAAAGTCTAGTGTTTCTGCGTTATCTATGCGTTTTATAACCGTTACTTCGGGCACCAACGACTTAATCATAGCCACCGCCGCCTCACTATTGCCCGACGTGTAATCATAAAGAATAGAATCATCTCTGGCCGCAGTAGCAGTTTTGAGAGACGTTACCGTAAACCCTTTTTCGCGAAGCTTGGGGGCAAGAAGGCGAGCCAAGCCAGCGGTGCCAGTGCCGTTGTGAACCTCTATCTTACCCTCTATAACACCGCTTACAGAGACACCGCCTTCATTTTCTGCGTTGCCAAAAATCTCTCTAACCAACACTTTTATTTGTGCGAATGTTCCATCTTTAGGAAGAAGAACATATTGCCCACTACTGTTTTTTGTCGAAACAAGGAGGCTATTTTCTCCTGTGCTAATTACTTCGCGCCTAATATTGCCCATATCAAGATCTTTTGCGAGGGTAATAAATTCTTTTAATTCTGTGACCGACATATCGGTACGCAAGTGATTGCCCAAAACCTCGATAATATCAACCACCTTTTTAGGGTTGGATAGAATTCCAAGCGAAAGCGCTTTGTCGCGCATTGCCATTATTAGTTTTTGCTGGCGCGCCGCACGGTCAAAATCGGAAGTTGTTTCACGCGAGCGAGCGTACTTTAGAGCAGTCGCGCCATCGAGTTTTTGCACCCCTGCTTTAAGATAAAACGGGCTGTAGTCATTAGTTTTACGGTAATTACCCTGTGCATCAAAAAAATCTTTTGGGTAATAAGGGTCGTTAATCGCTTTTTCCACATTTACTGTTACTCCCCCTAATGTATCCACCAGTTCACGAAAGCCAATAAAATCAACGATCGCGTAATAGTGTACCTCTACCCCACTAATATTGCTAACTGTTTTTTTTGCCGCCTCTCCACCGCTGGTGGTTTTACTATTTTTTTCGCCATAAGCGTAAGCATAATTCAGTTTATTAGTTTCATTGGAGTTGGCAATTTTGACTTGTAGATCACGGGGAAAAGAGATCATCGCTGCCTGTTTTTTGTTGTGATCATAGCTTAAAAGAAGGTTTGTATCGGTCAGCTGACCGCCGGGGTGGTTACTTCCCCCATTCCCCAAAAGCAAAATATTGGTACGCCCATCTTCGTTTTTTAAAGTTGTGCTCTGAAAAAACTGCTTCAAGGAAAAATCGCCATCTGTGATTTTATCAAGCGCGTTACTTGCGCTGTACCCCACCCAACCGACAATCGCCGCAATTATTCCTAATAATATTAACAGGGAAAGCGCAACTATCTTTTTTGTTTTGCGCTTCTTTTCTCCCTCGACACTGTTGATTTTCTTGTGAATAAAAGACAAGTTCACTCCTAGGCACTATATACGAACATAGTATAGCATAAAAAAGTGTGCTAAAATAGCCGTGTATGATAAACAAGAACCTCATTATTGCTACAGGTTTGGCGGTGTTGTTTGTTGCTATTTTTCTTGTGGTGCCCGATATTATTGCCGATGAAACTATTCGTGATTATAGCTTGGCAGGTCCGGGTCAACCTGCGGGAGGAGAAGGAAATATCGAAACCCCCTCTACTCTTCCAGAGGGTGGATCTAGCACGAGCCAATCAACGTCGCCACCGTTGACATCATCATCGCCGACATCGACACCGCCGACATCGACACAAACCTGGACAAGTACCAGCACTCGGCCATCAACAAGAACAACGCCCTATACACCGCCCGGAGGCGGAGGTGTATCAACCCCCAAAACATACTTACCACCTGGGGACCCTTTCGCACCTCCGCGCCAAGATCCAAGCGACAACGACGAGAGTGTCGAGGTTGGCTGTGTCGGTGAACATTGTCTGCCACCAGGTAGTGGCGATAAACCCCCGTTCGAGGATGGAAAAATAGATAACCCTTTTATAACAGACGAAAACCGTGCGCGCGAAAGGGAGGCGCAAGCACAAAAGCTTTGCTTGGCACTTATGTCTTGCGACGATAGCTTTGTAAATGGTCAATGCACCTGCGGAGTAGGCGGTCCCGCTGTTGATACCAGTGCCCCTCTTACTATTTACAATATATCGGCCACAACATACCCTAGTAACAGCAACTCTCACCACAAAACCACTGTTGAGCTTAGATTTTACACCAACAAGCCCGCCGCTGTTAGCACCTCTTACCAGCAAGGACAACAACGCAACAGTAACGAACGTACATACAAAACCAAACCCAATAACCAAAAAAATACCACCCACACCATAGTTGTAGGTGCTCTCCCCAATGCACAGATTTTTAATTTTGCCCTAGAAGCCGCGACCGAAGAGGAGCGAAGCAAAGCAGAGCCAGTAGCCGTTAAAACTCTCCGCTCTTACGACAATCTTTGGTCGTTAATTCTCAAGTGCTTTAAGGTAAACTTTTAATAAATTATTTTTTGGGGACTGTGGCGAGCGACAATGCTCGCTTTTTTTGTTTGCCAGGAAACATAGCTACTTAGGGGAATTTTCTTACCCAGAGCAATACCGCGTGCCAGCGCGTTAAGCGCACGCAAGCGAGAAAATCCTCCCGGTCCACGGAAAGCATAAATACAATCGAGACCCACAATATCCCCACCAATATTACCCGCTAACTGCCCAATGGTGCCAGAACATACTGCATTGACCAGTTTTCCATTCTCGTATATGTCTGCGCACACACAATTTTTACCATTAATAAAGAGACGTAAAATCTTCATTAACCAACCTCTTCAATGCTTCTTTCGTTTTCCTTGCCAAGATAAGAGAATTTAACGATAAAGTCTAGCTTCTTGTAAACTTTTCTTATTTTATCTGCCCACTCCACAATTACATATCGATGCTTTGCAATCTCTTCAATAATTTGGTCTATTGTTTCCCGATCCTCTGGGTGAACACGGTACAGATCAATATGGAGCAGTTTTTTACCTGCTCCCTTATAGGCTTGCATAATAGTAAAGGTCGGGCTGGAAACAACACCTTTAATGCCCAGGGCTTTGGCTAGCGCAGCGGTAAATTTTGTTTTTCCTGCTCCCAGTGCGCCAACTAGCCCCACCCTCCCTCTACTCTCCATTTTTTTTGCATAGCGCGAGGCAAGACCATCTAGTTCCCGTAGGCAATACTTCTCTTTATTCATGGTAGCGAGAATATCACATTAACTAGCAAGCGTGCAAGGGCTATGAGCGAGGCCACGCCAACCAACCCTAAGCCCCACTTATCAATCACCTCTTCTTGTTGATGCACAACACCACCTGTTCCTATGTCGCTATTAACTTTTGGCAAGCTAGCACCGCCCAAGGCAACACTGAGTATTTTTTGCCCCGTGTTGCCGGTTTTATTTTTATAAGCCACTGCTTTTTTTACTGGAGCTTTTTTAACCACATCACTCGTGTCCACCTCCTCAATAACCTCTTTCTCTTCTTTGGTAGTCTTCTCTTCTTCTGGTTGCACCGTAAAAACATTACTCTTACCTGGAGTAGCTGTGGTTGTCCACAAATACTCTCCGTCGAAATGGGCATAGGCAAAACCGCGCTGTGCTTTGCTCCACTCCACCTCGCTTACTAATTCTCCTGCCGGTGAGAATAGCGTTAGACTTTCACCATCGTCATTTAAGCTGATTTTCGATACCCTTCGAAAAAGTACCAAAAAATCGCCAGCTCCTATCTCCTCTTCTACAAACGTATAGCTAGATGTACTATCGTAAATTTGCCAGCCACGAAGTAAAATCTTTTCTGCAAACGGATTGTACAGCTCGATCCACTCATCGTAAATATCTACCTTCCCATCATTGTTATAATCACTATTAGGCATAGGCATTATTTCGTTAATAATTATTTCCGCAAACTGATAGCAGGTTACTACAATAGTTTCTTTTGCATATAAACCATTATCATCTACCACTTTGACCTCTATTTTATTTTCGCCTTGCTTGCGACACGCAAAAGGTGATTGGTTCTCTTTCTTCAAAGCACCCTCTTGCTTAACACCATCGATAAATAGATGTAGTTTACTAAAATCACCGCCGTATTCTAAGCGAATGTCTATATTCTGACTAATCCCTACCGCTAACCACTGAGTAATGTCACTAACTGAAAGGCGTGGAGCGCCACTATTCTGTGGCGTCGCATACTCTTCGCTCAGGGGGTCAAGATTTTCTTGGCGTTTATTTGTCTCCCAAAACCCATCGCTCAGCGGTTCAGCGCGGATCATACTTGCTTTAGGTAAACTATTACTTCCCGGCACTGGTTTTATTCCTGCCATCTTTATACTATCTATAACACCGCCCTCCTCGTTATAAAGATTGAGTATCATATTAGTATTATTCAGTATTAAGCCACTAAACACTACGTCTGCGTCTATCGCCAGAATAGATTCTTCTTTTACCTTACGAGAAATTAAATAATAACCCTGCGAAGCAATTGCGCCACTTAGTATAAATTTTTTATCATCTTCGTTTTGGCGGGTAATATACCAACCCTCCAAATCAATAGCATCGCCGGTAGTGTTTTTTAAAACAAGCCATTCGTCCCCACTATCAGCGTTTGACCCTGCCCACATTATTTCGTAAAAAATCACATTTGGAAGGGGAGCAGGCTTTTCTTCCGCATACACAGCAAGAGGAGAGCAAAAAACAAACAAGGTGATAAACAATATCACAACCCTAAGAAAAACAGTGGTTGGGGAGTATTGGCTTTTTCCCATTTGCTTAAATTATATCACAACAACTTTGGTTGGTTTTCCACGTTTTTAATACCGAGATGGCGTAGCGCGCTAACGGTGATTTTTCTTCCTCTAGGCGTGCGCTCTAAAAAACCAATTTGGAGCAAAAACGGCTCATAAACTTCCTCTATCGTTTCTGGTTCCTCTGCCGTTGCCGCCGCTAACGTATTAATACCCACCGGCCCGCCAGAAAATTTTTGCGCAAGCGCTAATAGTATTTTACGATCTGTTCTGTCTAGGCCAAGTGCATCGACATCCAAATCCTCTAGCGCCCCCAGAGCAATATCGGTAGAAATTTTCCCCCCGCCGTGGACCTCCGCATAATCGCGCACGCGGCGCAGAATACGGTTTGCGATTCGTGGTGTTTTTCGCGAGCGCGACGAAAGTATGGGTAGTGCTTTTTTGTCGATAGCTACGTTAAGAATTTTTGCAGAGCGAGCAATAATGCTACTTATTTCGTCGTCTTCGTAAAACTCAAGGGGCAATATTAAACCAAAACGATCGCGCATTGGAGCCGACATTAGGCTCATTCTTGTTGTTGCCCCCACTAGGGCAAACTTTGGTAAATCTAAGCGCAGAGTGCGCGCCGAAGGGCCCTTCCCTACCACTAAATCGAGAGCGTAATCTTCCATCGCAGGATACAAAACCTCTTCTACAAGACGATTTAAGCGATGGATTTCGTCGATAAATAAAATATCACCATCTTTAAGGTTGGTTAAGATCGCGGCAAGGTCACCCGGCCTTTCAATGGCAGGACCGCTTGTAGTGCGAATACCAGAACCTGTCTCGTTGGCAATAACATTAGCCAAAGTGGTTTTCCCTAACCCCGGAGGTCCGTACAATAAAATATGCTCAATTGATTCTTTTCTTTTCTTTGCTGCGTCTAAAAAGACTTGCAAATTTTTCTTTGCGTGGTGTTGACCAACATATTCTTGCAAGGTCTTAGGGCGCAACCCGCAGTCGTAAATTTCCTCGTCGCTTGTTGCCTCTAGCTTAGTAATATCTTTATCTGCCATAATTTGAGTATAGTACGAATTCAATAAATGGCAAAATAAATCCCGCTATTCTTTACTTAGGGGTAGAGAAAGGTAAAAGGTTGAACCGCGACCTTTTTGCGAAGTAAACCACATTTCACCGCCGTGAAGACGAACAACGTTGCGCGCAATATATAGCCCCAAGCCCTGACCCTGTTGCTCTTGTGGACCATTAACAGCAAACCTATCGACTTGGTGAAATTTTTTAAAAATATGCTTTTGATCTTCCTCGTCAATGCCAACTCCGCTGTCGGCAACAGAAATAATAGCTAAATTGTCCCGCACTGCTACACTAACAACAATATTCCCGTCTTGCGTAAACCTATTAGCATTGTCAATTAAACCTGTTAAAACATTGCTAATTTTGTCTTGGTCAATAGGGATTGACGATACAGTATGCAATGGCTGGAAGATAATCGAGTTACCGCGCGCCCTTGCTTTGGCCCGTGCCTGAGAAACAATATAATTGAGAAGCAGGTGAAGATTAACGGGTTTAACATTAAGTCTTAACTGTTTGCGAGTGATTTGCGAGGCACTCAAGATATTGGCTGAAAGTCTAGCAAGGCGAGCAGTTTGCTCGAGAATAGGCGCAAGTACTTGCCTTTGCTCATCGGTCAATTGGCACATATTTTCGCGAACACACATATCTAAGCGCCCCCGAATGGTAGTTATCGGCGTGTTAAGCTCATGCGTCGCCATTTGAATAAACTCATCTTTCATTTTATCTAAACTTGTTAGTTCGACCTTATCCATTTCAAGACGCTGGTTAGCTCGTTCAAATTCGAGAAGAGTCTTGACGAACTTAAAAGCGACAAAAACAAACAACCCTATAAGGGCAAATCTTACAATTGTTTCCTGCCAGCTTGTAAACGCTATTGCGTCGATAAGTAAAATTGCAAAAATCAAAAATAATAAGCTTTCGGTTTTAA
>Ga0116160_1000960_pt1 | contig 31649 bp, 5 predicted proteins | sample AD_JPNAS2_MetaG_FD_89879 | JGI IMG/M metagenome (GOLD analysis project Ga0116160, IMG submission 89879) | Active sludge microbial communities of municipal wastewater-treating anaerobic digesters from Japan - AD_JPNAS2_MetaG | ecosystem: Engineered > Bioreactor > Anaerobic > Digestate | place...
TAATAATAAATGCCGTTAGCAAGGAAATCGGTAGTGAGTTGTATTTTATTTTCTCCGTTATTTGCTTGCCATACATCTTGATACAGTACTTGTCCTTTTATTGTAATTATCTTAAAGATAACTTGGTCAGATTGTGGGATAAAATAATCAATGGTAGTAATATTGGAAGCAGGATTAGGTTGATTTTGGTTAACATACCAATCGTTTTTCAGAATTTCGGTTACTTTAAATCCCGGATTATAAACTACACAAGCCTTAACGCTAAGTGTATCGTCGTTGGTAGTATAATCGTTTTTAACAGCATTAATAAAGGCAGTTACGGTATATGTTTCGTTACTATCTTTAATGTTAGGAACAATATAAGAAGTTGCAAACTCAAAAGATTCTGATGTATTAGCATGTACAGTTACCGTTCTTCCTAATTGTTTAAATACAGTTCCTGCACTATCAACAAGGACATTGATTCTAACTCCTGCTTGATCTTTAGGACCATTATTGGTTAATTCAACTTTTACATACACATGACGGAGTCCTGTGTCGCAATCGTTTTCGGTTGGTTTTTCGATTTTTGTTAATGAAATATCTATAACGTTTACTTGTCCGTTAAATATTTTACGATTGTTAGACGCTTCGGCATCACAAGCAAGTTCTGTTTTTACAGATAATTGATAATAAGGTTGTATGAGACCTACTTGAGGAACAATAAATCCTTTTTTGAATGTGTAATAGATAGAATCTCCCGGATTGAGAGTAGCATATACTATTTCAACAATGTCATTTGCATTATTGACTTGTAAGCGTACAGGAATTTCATTCAGAGGAATTGTTCCTGTGTTTTTCACCCATGCACTTGCATATACGGTATCTCCTATATTTTTAGGGTCAACGCTTCGTAAATAAGTAATTGCCGCATCCGGGAATATGTTCAGATTATGCAGTAAAGTATCATTGGTACGGTTGCTATCAATAGTATTGAAATAAGCATTGATAGTGTGTACACCTACACTACTTAAATCGAAATCGGTTCCTAAAATCAATGTGTCTTGATCTCCTCCGTTTAAAATTTTGGAGTTCAACAAGAAGTTAAAATTTTGAGTTTGTCCGTCAGGATTTTTATAAGTAGCATATAAAGTAGTGCTGTTTTTTGAAAAATCGAATGTTTGTGAAGTATTATTTTCAACAATTACTTTGATTGTTTTATTTTTCAAATCACAATTTTTCAAATTGGGAATATCGATTTTACTGATTTTTACATCAGGAGCAGCAGAGATACGTATACGGTCTATGTATTGATCAGCTCCTCCGTAGCTTTGAGCTTCAATTGCAAATACGGCACAAGAATAGAGTGAGTAGGCTGATAAATCAACTTGATAATATTTCCATGCAGGATTTGTAAAAGTTGAATCATAACGGAAGAGATTAATAAGTGACGTAAACGTAACTCCTCCATCTACAGAAATATAGATATTGATTTGATCGCGTGCATCTGCTGCCTGATTATCATGTGCATACCAGAATTCTAATTTAGGACTATAAGTTCCTTGTAAATCTAAAGGTTCTGTAATTGCTTGAGCCATAGATCCTCTTCCTGAAGATGAAGCAAAACGTAAACTACCGCTTCCATATACAGGGAGTAGAGGAGGTGTCATTTCGCTTCCTGCAATAATTTCCCAGTTAAGACTACCTATCATATTATTGAATTTCATAGCTAATGGAATAGTGCTAAAATCTTCATCAAAAGGCAAATTGATTCTATTTACCGTATAGGTAGAACGTAATGTATCGTCTGAATAAATGGTATCAACAGGGCAACTCAACCAAACAGTAATATGATAATCACCATTAATATTTGCAGGAATCATAGTGGCTACTTCAAAAGTGTCTTGTTTCATTTCATTTAATCCCCCTGAAGAAATGACGGTATCGTGTTGATAATTGATAGTTCCTGTTATATCAACATGCACTTTTAATGGAGTAAGAGCAAAGTTAAAAGGATAAATACCATTGTTGGCTACAGCAAGTTTAACAGAGACATAATCAGGATAGCAAGCTCCGGGAATATTAATAGGTTCAACTAAAAATGCAGCACTTAAATCGTAATCTTCGTACAAGGAAACAGAGTAAGCTCCCATTACTGTTAATGAGGTACGTTGTTTGTTGTCATGGTCAATGAGAATATTACTATCTTTTGGACACATTAACCCAATATAATCCGATAATCTTAAATCTTTTGTAATATCAACAAATTGAGGATAAATAGTTACGGAGTGTGCATCTTGACCTGTTCCTCCTTGCCATGTAGATAAATTATTAATATTTCCATTTGCATAACCTATATAAGCCGTGTAAAAGTTATTGTAATCCATAAACAAATAGGTTCCTAAAGTAGTAGTATTTGTTAAATAAATTCCATAACCCGAAGCAGAAGTAGAGACAAAATTATTGTTTTTAATACTTACGTAGTAAGCGTCTATAGGATCTAAATAAACACATCTATCTCCACTTGATCCGTTCATTAGAATAGAATTATGAAGTACATAAGCACGTGCATAACTTAAATATATTCCGGCATAACTCGAAGTCGTAGTTAGAATAATATCATTATTGGTTATTTTTCCCGGAGTATTGGTATTATAATAGTTGAGGTAGATAGCATAAATACCATAAGGATATCTAATAGCTGTATTGGTTGAACGAATATCATTTCCATTCATCAAAAGGACATTACAATAATATAAACGTACACCGTAATAATAAGAAGAAACGTTGGAAGACCGAGAAGTTATGATATTATTTGAAATGCTATTGAAATTAGTGTAATAGAGATAAGCACCATAGTAATAAGCATTAGAAAGAGTATTTCCTTCGATAACTATATTTGTTCCATAATCGGTACTACTAACTCCACCATAAAAATAAATATTATAATATCCTCCATCAATGCTGTTATTGATGATACGAATATTGTTAGCAACGCCGGTAGATGCTTTATAAATTCCTGCATAAGAAGTAGATGTTGTTATAGAATTTGCTTTAATAATACAAGAATTGATTTCGATATTTTCGCAAGCATTATTAAATTGAACAGCTCGTGTTCCGGTAGTTGCATCAAAAGTAAGATTTTTGAAAATAATATCGCTTGTATTCCCTAATGCTAAAGCATTAGTAGTTGATTGGAATACAACATCAGAAGCTCTTCCTGTTGATGAGGTAATAGTTAAGGTATTGGTTTGACTACATCCCACAAAAGATTTATTGATAGTTAAACCGCTATAGGTCCCCGGAAGCATATTCAATACTACAGGACCTGAAACTCCACAAGTATTTAATATAGTAAAGGCATCGGTTAAACTGGCAAAATCGGCACTTGTATTTCCTACTGTGTAACTACCATTTAATACTTGAGCACAGCCTAAAGATTTTGTTTCAATGGTATCGTTTGCTTGATTACTATCAATAGCTTGTCCATTAGGGTTTTCTATCCATGCTACAATAGTTGCTGTAACATTGTTAACAGGAACATAGGTTCCTAAATAAATAACAGTATCTTGGAATTGCGATAAAGTTAAGCCTGTTACATTTACTTGTCCCATTGTTATACTGTTTACTTTCCAAGCAATAGTAACAGAGGTTAAAACTGTCGTTCCGGCATTACTCAATTTAACACTTACCGGTGTTGATGAGCCTGCAATAGAACTTCCTACAGGTGTTACAAACGATTCTAAGCTTGCATCAAAGTCAAATACAGGCACATAACATCCCATATAGGTGTTTTGCCCACGTGTAACCCCACTAATATCTCGAAGCACATTAGGATTGCGAGGACAAACTAAACCTAACCAAGAAGATGGAATAGCATTCAATGAAGGATTAGCAAAGGAAGGATCAACGCTTGATGAATTAATGTTTAATGCAGGGTAAGCTGTTTGCCAATTACTTAATGAATTATAAGAAGATCCCCAATATACCAAGTTACTACTTGTTGTGTAATAATTGTTATAATCAACATTTCCAACATAAGTAGGAGTAGTAACATAAATAAGATAATTAGCAGTGCCTAAATTGACAAATATATTGTTGGTAAAATTAATTCCATTGGTTACATTGGAATATTTATCAAACATATTGGATACGGAAGCTGTATTTGTATTAAGGAAAGTGTTGTTAATGTTTTGCCATTTTCCTCCATAGTGTTGATATACGATATAAGTTCCGCTTCCTTTATTTATAAACTCATTATTTGCCAATAGAATATCTGTTGTGGTTGTTCCTTGATTACTATAACAATAGTTAAAGTAAGCTAAAATATTAAAGCTACCTATTACTTTATTATTTGTTATACGAGTAATATCCGATTGAATTCCAAAAGAATAGTCCATATAAATTCCATATCCGTCAGGACTTTCGTTTTTATACAATTTATTATTAGAAATGGTGTATATGTTTGCATTAGAAGTATATATGCCGTAATAATGGAATTGATTAATGGTATTATTGTTAATAGAAATATTGTAAGGAGCATGGGTAGTTGTCGAAGATTCTATCCAAATACCACCACTTCCGTAGAAATGATTATTGGTAATTGATAGGTTTGTATCCGAAGAATTATAAGAATATATTGCTGCTATTGCTTCAGAAGTATTGGTGTCTGTCGATGTTTGAATTTTGTTGTTTCTTATTACAATATTTTTGTTATTATTTTTTAAATTAATAGCGTGAGAATTCTTTCCATTTAAGACCCCATTAATTGTCAAATTACGAATAATAATATTATTTGCATTAACTAAAGTTAAACAGGCTTTATTTGATGGACTTTGAATAATTACCGATGAAGAGTCTCCTGTAGCTGAAGTTAATGTAATAGTATGCGTACTGCTACTTCCCGGAATATTTGGAATTGTTATGTTTTCTGTATAAGTATTGGGATTAATCAATAGGGTGGTGGGGGCTGAAATTCCACAATAAGATAAAGCTTTTACAGCATCGTTTATTGAGGCAAAATTTGCAGAAGATCCTCCGACTGTATAGGTTCCTGACAAAGAAGAATCACAAGCATATATCTCAACAGAGATAGTATCATTAGAAGCATCATCATCCGGATGACCATTGGGTGAGTCGGTATAAATTAAGAGATGATTACTTCCTGAGTTAGGTATAAAAGTACCTAAAAATATAGGAGGAGTAACATCTAATACGTTTAAATTTCCTGACCAACTAATGGTTTGTTTTACTCCATTATTAAGCTGCCAGTGAATATTCATAAAAGTAATAGTATTGGCTCCCATATTAGCGATGGTAACATAAATAGAATCACTGACACCGCTTGAAATAGTCAAAGCGGGAGATTCTAAAGTTTTAGGCATTATATTATAAGGTAAAATAATGAAATCATTATAGGCTCCAACAGTGGTAATAATTCCTCTTGCAGCTCCGGTAATATCATATTGTACCTCATTATTTTTAACACAAGTTAAGCCCAATCCATCTGTTTTTAAACCTACATTGACATCAACAAAATTAGGATTAATATTTGTAGAGTTAACATCTTGACCGGTTGCCATTTTCCACAATGACATATTTGAAATACCGGTATTAATATATCCGATATAGGATCCATAATAATTATTATTGTTCAGTGTAAGTCCATTCAACGAAGTCAAATAGATAGGATAAGCCATTGAAGAGGAAGATCCAATATTGTTTTGACGAATGGAAATAGGATAAGTTGTTGAAGTATAAACATAAAGTCCTTTAGCGGCAGCCGAAGTGACTATGTGTATAGAGTTATGATAAATATTTAACTTTCCATAATAACAATACATTCCATGTCCATTGGCACCTGAGGCTCTAAGAATTATTTCATTATTGCTAATCAATCCTGCTGATGAGGCATTATAATAATTCATATAATAAGCATAAATTCCATAAGGAGTCGTAATAGTAGTGGGTGTATGTATTTTATTGGCATTAACCATTTTAACATTAGAATGAGATATATATAATCCATAATAAGCTGAAGACGATCCTGTTAGTCTCGATGTTATGGTATTATTCGAAATGCTACTTAATTTATTATAATAGAGATAAGCTCCACCTCGATAAGCATTTTTTAACGTATTTCCTTCAATAATAATATTATTAGCATAGTTAGATGTACCTGTTCCTCCGTAGAAATAAATATTATATGTTCCTCCTTCGATAGTGTTGTTCAATATACGAATATTATTTGCAACACCCGTTCCCGATGGTTTATAAATACCTGCATAGTTTGACCCTGTGGTGTCTAATGCAGTATTTAATTTAATATAACAACTGTTAATTTCTATGTTTTCGCACGAATTATTCAGTGCAATACCATAAGTGCCATTGTTGGTTGCATCTATAGTTAACTCTTTGAATACTATATTATATACGTTAGATAGGCTGATTGCTACTCCTGTAGGTTTTAAAATAACGCTATCTGCATTTTTAGCTTGAGAAGTAAAAGTAATTGTATCTTTAGTGGTCATTCCGGGAATGAGAGTATCGAAACTCATATTTTCCGTATAAGTTCCACTTAATATATTGAAAGTTACATTACTATCAATTCCACAAGTTGTAAGTTCTAAAAATACTTGAGCGATGTTTGCAAAATCAGCGGAAGCTCCTCCAACAGTGTAATCTCCTTTTAATATTCTGTTACATCCTAAAGATGATGTAGTAATGGTATCGTTATATGGATTTTGGTCTGTATTTCCATTTGGATTTTCAACCCATGCTATTAAATTGGCGGTACTTCCTAATATAGGTAAATAGGTGCCTAATAAAATATTAGTATCTTTATATTGCCCTAAATTCAAATTAGTTAAATTGATGGGGGTGCCGGCAGTGCCATTTATTTTCCATCGGATAGTAGCTGTATTTAATGTATTATATCCCCAATTGGTAAGTTTTACGATAATATTTGTTTGATTAATAGTTGAATTTCCTAACGGACTGACAAATGCTTTTAATCCGGCATCTAAATCATAAATAGGGACATAACAACCCATAGAGGTTACATGACTTCTATCAATTCCTGTAATGTCTTTTGTTACCAACGAACTAGCAGGGCATCGCAAGCCTGTCCAAACAGAAGGAATAGCATTTTTAGTAGAATCTAGAAACATTGGATGAATAGCTACTGAGTGAGCATTGATATTTGTATGAGCAGCTTTCCAAGCAGGTAAGTCAGTGTGTGCTGATCCCCAATAAGCTACTCCGGTAGCATTGCCTTGCCAATAATTGTTATAATCTATATTGCCGATATAAGTAGCTGTTACACTTGTAACATAAAGCGGATAAGTACATGTGCCTAAGTTGGCTATAATATTATTTGAAAAGTTTAATCCGGCAGTTTGTGAGGTGCTTTTATATATCATATAAGAACATGCACCTGTATTGATTAAGCTGTTATTAATGTTATGCCACTTACCGCCATTATATTGACGCATGATATAAGTGCTATTATTTCCTGTTTGTATTAATTCGTTATTAGCAAATAATATATCGGCAGTAGACAATCCATTATTACTGTAGCATTCATCAAAATAAGCTACATAACTATAACCTCCTATGATAGTATTTGCTGTGATTTCAGTCATCTTGTCTGTTACTCCATAACAATAATACATATAAAGTCCATAGCCATAAGACGATGCATCGCTTTTATATAATTTATTATTATGCACTTTAGTTATTCCTGTATAGCGTAAGTATATCCCATAATAATAGAGTTGTTCTAAAATATTATTTTCGATGGTAATATCATAACTGGCTGAAGTAAGGTAATTAGCCGACTCAAACCATATTCCTCCTGTTCCATATAGATGATTGTTACGAATTGTGATGTTAGTATCTTGTGACAAAGATGAATATACAGCCATAATAGCAGGAGAAGCATAAGTAGATTGGCATGTCTCCATAAAATTATTAGTTACCAATATATTTCTGTTTTTATTTTTAAATTCTACACAGCAAGAAGCACTTCCTGAAAGAACTCCTTCTAAGGTTAAATGACTTATTATAATGTCATTAGCATTATCGAGGATAATTACCCCGGTAGCTAAATTTCCTTGAAGTACAACTGTTGTAGAATCTTTAGCAGCAGAAGTGAAAGTAACCGTATTTGTAGGGCTTGCACCCGGTATTGCAGGAATAATTACGTTTCCACGATAAGTGCCTGCTTTAATTGCTATAGTAGTAGGTCCTATCACTCCGCAATACGATAAGGCTTCTATTGCAGCATCTAAAGAAGTAAAATCGGCACCTATCAATCCGACAGTATAAGTACCTTTATAACCTGTACTACAACCAAAAGTTTCAATCTCTATGGTGTCGTTAGCAGGTAAATTATCAGCATTACCATTGGGCATAGAAGTATAAACAATAATGGAATTATATCCTGCCTGAGGTGAAAAATTACCAATTGTTATGGGAGAAGTAGTTGCATTAGGAAGTAGTGTGCCTGTCCAAAGATAAGGTGTTTGCAAAACTCCATTGACTATCCAATTAATATACATTGTTGACACTGTGTCTTTTCCAACATTAAGCACTGTAACAGTTACAGGTGTGGATACTCCTACATTGGCAGAAGCTCCCGGCGATATAAATGCACGTGGCATAACATCTAAGGCATAAGGATCTCCATGGTAAGCACCTACGGTAGTGTTAGTTGTACGAACTACACTATCTATGTCTATAGGAACATCAGAGATTAAAGGACAGCTTAATCCTGTATAATCTACAATGTCTAAAGTTTGATTGTTGAAAAACGTAGGATTAATACTCATTGAATTTCCGTCTTTTCCTACAGCTGTTTTCCATAAAGTTAAATTAGTAATATTACTTCCGGCATATCCCATATAAGAACCAATAGTATAATAGTTATTATAATCCATTGTAAAACCATTGGTAGCAGTTACATTTGGGAAATAAATAGCATGATTATTAATGCTTGACGAATTTCCAGAAAGATTTATAAAATTGTTGTTTCTAATAACATTATTGCTAAGACTTGTAGCTACATACATAACTTTCCCATCTCCATTTCCTTTGACTAATACTGAGTTATGTAAAAGTTTAATATCATTGCAGCCACTTGTCATATAAATTCCATAATTATTACCTAATACGGGAGCAATGATTTCATTATTATAAATTAGTAAATGTGAGTTGTTAAACTTAGTCGCATAAGATAAATATATTCCGTATTCTGTTTGATATAAATGTATTTTATTATTTCTAATATAATCTCCTTTTGATTGATAAAGATAAATACCATAGAAATTAATTAAGGTTAAATTAGCTGTGTTTCTTTGAGTAATATAATTATTTGAAATTTCATTAAAATTATTGTAATACAGGTAAATGCCATAATTATCGGTTTCTATTATTTCATTATTTTTAATGGTAATTCTATCTCCTATTCCTCTTAAATATATTCCTGCCGAGCCTCCATAAACAAGACAATTTAAAATACGAATATTGTCAATTTGATTTCCTGAAGGACTATATACAGCAGAAAGTTGTCCGGGAATATTTGTTGCCGATACAAAAGTAGGAATTAATAATATACAGTTATTGAATTCAATATTACTTATTCCGGTTCTTAACATAACGGCTTTTGAGTAATACATCGGACTTCTGTGTTGTCCATAGATTGAAATATTTCTAAATATTAAATGTTTAACATTTTTCAAATCAACAGTTCCAACATCTTGTGCCGAATCGCGAGCGGTGTATACTATTACGTCTGAACGTACTCCTGTGATAGAGGTAAATGTTACCGTATTGATAGAATCTGCACCTTTTATTGTATCTTCAAAAATAATGTTTTCCACATATACTCCCGGTTCGATGGCAAAAGTTACAGGTCCTGATATACCACAATATTGTAAACGAATTAAAGCATCGTTGATTGTTGCAAAATCTCCTCCTGCTCCCCCTATAATATAAGTTCCTATCATGAGAGAATCACACCCATAGGTTGATGTTTTAATTGTATCGTTTTGAGGACTTTGGTCTGCAGAATTATTAGGTAAAGATGTATAGACAATAATTTCGTTATCGCCGATTTGCGGCACAAAATTACCTAATTTGATAGGAAGAGTAGTATCTCCCGAAGATAAAGATCCTGTCCATGAATATTGTGGCATTGTAACTCCATTTACTATCCAATTGATTTTCATAGAAGTTACTGTATTTGATCCTATGTTGACAATAGAAACAACAACAGAGTCATTTCCTCCTACTATTGTTAAATCAGAAGGTGCATACAAACGATAGGGCATTACATTGTTGGTTACAAGTAAAAAATCATGATAAGCACCCATTGTAGTCATTAATCCACGTGAAGCTCCTGTTATATCAACAGAAACATCAGGTATGGAATTACATACTATTGGTCCTCCATTTGTTTTTAAATTAATACTCGTATCTTTAAAAGGAGGATATACGCTAATAGAGTGAATGTCTTGACTTGTTGTAGTTCTCCAAGCACTCATCGATTGGATAAAACCATTGGCATAACCAATATATCCTAATGGACTGTAATAATTATTATAATCCATAAACCAAGTACTACCTAATGAAGTAAGAGTTGTTAAGTAAATAGGAACAGTAGTTACTAAATTATTATTTTTAACATTTAAATCCGAAGCACTTGAAATATAAACCCCCATATTTGTAGCATTGGCTCCATTTATTGCTAAAATAGAATTATGATATATATTCATTCTAGATGACATAATATATATCCCATATGAATTATTCGTTGATTGTAATCGAAGTTCATTATTGGCTACTAATACCGGATTTGATCCCGTTCCATTATTACAATAGCCAATATACATGCCATACGCATATGGTATTGTTATAGGCATATAAACTTTATTATTAACAATGCTTGGAGCATCACAGTAATACATACGCAATCCATAAAAATAAGAGGCTGTGTTAGCTGTGCGTGAACGAATACTATTTCCGGAAAGAGAGGAAAAATTTGTATAATAAAAATAAGTAGCGTAATAATAAGCATTTGTTAACGTATTTTTATTAAATATTATGTTTGTTGCTCTAACAGAAGAACTGCTCCCTCCCCAAAAGTAAATATTATAATATCCTCCATCCAAAATATTATTAGTCATACAAATATTTGTTAGAACACCGGAACCAGATTTGTAAATACAGGCTTTATTAGTTGAAGTCGTTGTTGGATTTGCTTTAATAATACAACTGTCAATGATTATGTTATCACATGGACCTGTGAAATGAACACCATAATTTCCATTAACAACATTGAGAGTTATTTTTTTGAATACAAAATTAAACACATTGGAAAGAGTAATAGCAGAACTTGTTGAATAAATAATGACACTATCTGCTTTTTCCGAAGCGGAAATAAAAGTAATGGTGTCGTTTTGTCCCATTCCTTCTATAGGAGCTGTAAAGTTAATATTTTCGTTATAAGTGCCATTATAAATTCGAAAAGTTGTATTTCCTGACATACCACAAAAAGACAACTCGTTCAATGCAGCTGTAATAGATGTGAAATTTCGACTTCCCGAAGGTCCACCAATGGTATAAACTCCACTGAAAATAGTGTTACATCCGAAAGTAATAAAAGATAAAGTATCATCATTTACAATGGGATCGGTAATACCGTTAGGATTTTTCACCCATATTTTTATCGTATCATATCCTAAAGAAGGAGTGTAACTTCCTAAATAGAAAGAGGAAGAAGCAAAATCTACGGGTAAATTTCCGCCTGTCCAATTGTAGCTTGTTTTTAAAACCCCATTCACACTCCAATAAACTGTAGCTGAAGTTAAGTTATTAAGTCCTGTATTTTTTATTTTTATATAAACCGGAAGACTTACATTTGCCACTACTTTCATCGTATAAGGAGTATCAATAGAATACATTGCTGCTCCATTAGGATTATTAGGACTTGAAGGATGTCTTACGTTAACAAATGTGTGTGATTCGGAAATGGAATTACTGACCGAATCTTCTGCTCTAACGGTATATGCTATATTTGTTCCATATACTTGTTGCGGAATAGTCCAAGAAAATGTTGTAGCATTTTCTTTCTTCATAACAACTTGCACAGGAGTTCCTCCATTGATAGTGTAAGATAATTTAACCAAACTATCTTCAGCATCAATTACATTTGCCCTAATATCAAAAGGACCTACTCCATAAACGGTATCTTTAAGAATGGGAGGGATTAATGTCAAAATAGGAGGGTCTAATTCATGTTGACCTCCTCTTACTTCAAAGTTGTCAATTAACCAACCGTAGGCAAATTGGGTCCCCACTGTTGTTCCTCTTTTCAGTTTGAATCGAAATCGCACATATCCCCAACCTGCTTCTGCTGAAATATCAAAGCGTTCTTCTTTCCACCATGAATTATTAGGACTTACTAGCGAATCGGATGGTTGCCAGTCGCTATAGCTATTATGATTAAATCCTTGCATTGCATAAGCTGAAGGATTGCTTCCTAAATAACATGTCGAAGGGATTTTTTTCCACTGAGCTCCCGTATGACTTTCTTGCATTTCAATATGTGCAATATCGCTACCGGCAATTTTACAGATATGGCTAAAACTTAACCACACATGTTTATATTGAGAAAAATCGTAAAATGGTGTTGTAAGCATAATTGAGTCATTTAACTGATTAGGGACATAACCATGATATGATTTAGGACTACTTACATAGTAAGAAGTATTGGCAACCCATGAGTTGCTCGGACTTACCGTCCAGTTGACAATACTATCAAAATTTTGCTTTCCTACTACTACTTGAGAGTGAAGATTGAAAGCACAAACTGTAAAAATTGCAACAAAAAATAAAATCTTTTTCATATTTCTCATTTTTTTATAAATTTATACCATTTAACCTCTATTCGTTTAATTTAAACAATATTATTGTTATTTTAATCAAAATCTTGTTTTTATAATGACTTGAATTTAACTCAATTAGTTTTTTTATTTTTTTTTTTGATTTGAACTTCAAATTTATAATTTATTTTAACATAAACAAATAATTATTTTAATAATTTATAATATTAAATTATAATAAGGTGATATATAAGTAAATATTGCTTGTTTTCAAACATATTCAATACCTCTTATTTTATTTTAGTTTTTATAAAAAAAACATGTACTTTTGTATTTTTTTATATTATCAATAATTATCACATGCAACCATCTCAAAAAAAATTGTTTTTATTAGATGCAATGGCTTTAATATACAGAGCTTATTATGCATTGAATAAAAACCCACGCATTAATTCAAAAGGACAAAATACATCTGCTATATTAGGATTTACCAATTCTTTATACGAAATTATAAAAAAAGAAAAGCCGTCTCATATTGCGGTTGCTTTCGATACTTTTGGACCTACCGTACGTCAAGTTGATTTTGCAGACTATAAAGCAAATAGAGAAAGTACACCGGAAGATATAGTGCAAAGTTTACCCTATATACGTGCCATTATCGAAGCTTTTCAGATTCCAATATTAGAGTTAATGGGTTATGAGGCAGACGATATTATTGGAACTATTGCAAAAAGAGCTGAAAAAGAAAACTTTAAGGTTTATATGGTTACCACTGATAAAGATTATGGGCAATTGGTTTCTGACAATATTTTTATGTATAAGCCCGCACATATGGGGAGTGGAATTAGCATTTTGGGAGTTAAGGAAATTTGTGAAAAATATAGCATACAATATCCCGAACAATTAATAGACCTTTTAGGATTATGGGGAGATACTTCCGATAACATTCCCGGCATTAAAGGAATAGGTGAAAAAACAGCCATCAAATTAATTAGTGAATTCGGTTCAATCGAATCTCTTATAGAAAATGTAGACAAAGTATCGAGCGAAAAATTACGACTTAAAATTGAAGAAGGAACAGAAATGGCAATTCTTTCAAAAATGTTGGCAACCATTTTATTAGATGTCCCTATTGATTTTAATGAAGAACTTTTAAAATACAAAGAGCCTAATCTTGGTGTCTTAAAAAATATTTTTGATGAATTAGAGTTTAGAACCCTTGCTCAAAGAATATTTACCGATTTTTCTGTAAAGAAAAAAGAAACTATGGGAGTAGGAATGCCTACTTTACTATTTCCTGAAGAAGAAGTAAAGAACGAAGAAATTTTTTCCGGCTATTCGATTCATAATACAAAACATGATTATCAATTAATAGATACATTTCATCAGCTTGAAGAATTAAAAAAAATATTAGAAAAAACGACTGCTTTTTGTTTTGATACGGAAACAGATAGCCTAGATATTATCAATACAAATATGATTGGGCTATCGATAGCTTTTGAAGCTCACAAAGCTTTTTATATTCAATTTCCTAATACATATGCCGAAACTTATCGCTGGGTACAAGTGTTAAAACCTATTTTTGAAAATAAAAACATTCAAAAAATAGCTCAAAATCTTAAATTTGATATACAAGTATTAGCTCGTTATCAAATTGAAATAAAAGGAGATAACTTTGATACTATGTTAGCGCATTATGTCATCGAACCCGAAATGCGACACAACTTGGATTTACTGGCAAAGAGCTATTTAAATTATGATACCATTACTTACGAAAGTTTAATTGGTAAAGGCAATAAAAATATAACTCTTAATCAATTGCCAATCGAACAGGTAAAAGATTATGCATGCGAAGACGCAGATATAACCTTGCAATTATTCCATATCCTTGAAAAACAATTGATAGAAGTTGAAGGATATTCATTGTTTAAAGAGGTTGAAATGCCTTTAATTCCTGTTTTAGCAAGCATGGAACAAAAGGGGGTACGCATTAATATTGATTTTTTAAAATCATATTCGGAAGAATTACAATTTAAATCCCAAGAGATTGAAAGTCAAATAATCGCATATGCAGGAGAAGATTTCAATATTTCCTCACCCAAGCAATTGGGCATTATTTTATTTGAAAAATTAAAAATCATTGAAAATGCTAAGTTGACAAAAACCAAACAATACCAAACGGGAGAAGATGTTTTACGAAAATTAAAAAACAAACATCCTATTGTCCCTTTGATTTTAGATTATAGAGGATTGATAAAATTAAAATCTACTTATGCCGATGCTTTTCCCAATTTAGTCAATAAAAAAACAGGAAGAGTACATGCTTCTTTCAATCAAACAATTACAGCGACCGGACGTTTAAGTTCAAGCAATCCTAATCTTCAAAATATTCCCATTCGCAATGACGAAGGGCGTGAAATAAGAAAAGCATTTATCCCTGCTAACGATGATTTTACAATTCTTGCTGCCGATTATTCACAAATAGAATTACGTTTAATAGCCGCTATGAGTCAAGACGAAAGTATGTTTGAGTCGTTTTGCAACGGAGAAGACATTCATGCTGCTACAGCATCTAAAATTTACGCTATTCCATTGCAGGAAGTTACTAGTGAAATGAGAAGAAATGCTAAAACCGTCAACTTTGGAATTATTTATGGAATGTCTGCTTTTGGATTATCCGAACGATTAAATATTTCACGTAAGGAAGCCGCTGATATAATTTATCAATATTTTGATAAATATCCGAAAATCAAGCAATACATGGAAAATCAAAAAGCATTTGCACAACAGCATGGCTATGTTGAAACACTATTGAAACGTCGGCGTTACATAAGAGATATTCATTCTAATAATTCTATCGTACGGGGTTTTGCCGAACGCAACGCTATTAATGCCCCTATTCAAGGTTCGGCTGCCGATATGATTAAATTGGCAATGATAAAAATTCATAACGAAATAGAAAAACGTAATTTACGTTCTTTTATTACTATGCAAGTTCATGACGAATTAGTTCTTGATGTATATAAGCCTGAATTAGAAGAAGTAAAAGTTATTGTTTATGATGGAATGATTAATGCGATGCCCATAACGGTACCTTTGGAAATAGATATAAAATCAGGAGATAATTGGTTAGAAGCGCATTAAAGCACATATTATGCTGAAAAAAGTAATAGGAACATTTGGATCGCGTATTTTTTGCACTCTCATTGCATTTGGAATTGTACTTATAAATTCGCATGAGTTTGGGGCACAGGGAGTAGGGACTATTGGATTGTTTATTTTAGGATTAACAATTATCCAAAATTTAACTTCTTTTGTAGGAGGTCCTTCGCTTGTATATATGCTACCTCGTCATAATGCTTTTCAACTTATTTTTTTATCCTATGGGTTTAATGTATTGATAAGCATAATAGGAACTTTTCTTCTTTTTATTTTTCGATTAATTCCTTACGAGTATGTATGGCATTTATTATTGGTTTCTATTTTTTTCTCATTTTACTATGTTCATTCTCTTTTTATATTAGCAATTGAAAAGATAAAAATATATAATGTTTTAGCTGTTTTACAAATTATTTTTCAATTAGGATTAATGCTGATATTGTTGTATTTTTTTAATATTAAAAATGTCGCATCTTATATTTATGCTTACTTATTGTCTTATGTATTAATGGCTGTTATTAGTATTCCTTATGTTTGGAAAAACATTAAAATTACAAATTTAAAAAATAGTTTTTCTCTTTTAAAACAAATGTTGACGTATGGCTTTGCCATACAAATTGCTAATTTTGCTCAACTATTAAATTATCGTTTAAGTTATTACATTATAGAATTTTGTTCGGGAAGAAAAGCTTTGGGAGTATTTGATTTAGGGACTAAATTATCCGAAGCCGTTTGGATTTTACCTAAAAGTATGGCAACAGTTCAATACGCACGTATTTCAAATAGTAAAGAAAATAAAATATATGCTAAAAAACTAACACTCGCATTTTTAAAGTTGGTTTTTGTATTTTCGTTAATAGCGACTTTTTTATTGGTATTAATCCCTGCTAGTTGGATAGCATTTATTTTTAGTGCTGAATTTTTTGAAGTAAAGCAAATCTTATATGTTTTAGCTTTTGGTATTATTTTATTTTCGTGTAACACTATTATTTCACATTATTTTTCAAGTTTTGGCTTATATAAAATCAATACTTATGCATCGATTATCGGCTTAATAATTACTGCCGGAATAGGATTGGCATTGATTCCCGTTTTTATCAGTATGCCTTATATGGATGTGTTGATGTCTATAGCAGGAATTACAACTCTCTCTTATACGGTTAGTTTCACCTATACTTTTTTCAAGTTTATAAAAGATGCAAAAGTGAAAGTAAGAGACTTGAAAATTACTTCTAACGATTTATCCATTTTAACAAACGAAATAAAAAAAATCCTACGACATAAACAATAAAATGACTCAAAAGCCTATTCATATAGTACATTTATTAAGTTGGCAACCTACAGCAGACGAGCCGACAAAAGGGAATTTTTGTGTTCGTCATATTCAATCAATAGCATCTCTATGTCCTTCCGTGTTATTAACAGTTGATTTAGAAACTCATTTATCAAAAAAAACAATTGTTAAAACAGAAGGAATTTACATTCACGTTGAAGTGAAAATAAAAGCGTTTCGTTCTTCTTTCCGTTATCTGAATAAGACAATTAACAGATACCGAATATTTAAAGCTTATAATTGGGGTTTGGCTTATATAAGAAAAAATATTTTCAATCCCGACCTTGTACATCTTCATGTAGCACTGCCTGCCGGCAAAATTGCTTTGTATTGGAAATTTCGCTATCAGCTACCTTATTTACTAACAGAACATTGGTCAATTTATAATCCGGAAGATACTCGTTTAAATAAAAATAAAATAAAAAAAGACATCTTATCCATTGCTCAGCATGCAAGCGCTATTACTGCGGTGAGTGCTCTCTTAAAAGAAAACATGGAAAACTTCGGAATTAAACAAACGATTTATGTAATTCCAAATGTAGTTGATGTTGATTTATTTAAGCTTCAAGAAAAAAAGATAACAACAAAAAAACACTTGCTGCATGTTTCGTCTTTGAACGATGAAGAAAAAAATTTTTCGGGAATATTAAGAGGAATAAAGAGGTTAAGAGAAGTTAGAAACGATTTTGTTCTCAATGTTGTACATGATTATCCGCCAACAGAATATATAGCTTTTATCAAGAAAAATAATTTGAATGAAGTCGTTGTATTTCACGGAAAAAAAACGATGGAAGAACTTGCCGATTATTATGCTAATTCTGATTTTTTAGTAATGTTTTCTAATTTTGAAACTTTTTCTTGCGTTGTTATGGAAGCGTTGGCATGTGGAATTCCCGTTTTGGCAACGCATACGGGTGCTATTCCCGAAATGTTAAACAATAAACGAGGAATTGTCATAAAACCGAAAGATGAAGATGCTCTTTATGAAGGAATGAATTTTCTTTGCGATACATCTCATCAATATTTTCCCACTGCCATAAGAGATTATGCTATTCGTCATTTTTCAACCAATATTATTGGAGAACGTTTTTTAGAACTTTATCGCCAATGTCAAAAAGAATAATAAAGATATGAAACGAACATATAAAACTATCTAATATACAGGTAGATACTTATAAAGCATGAGAGTTTTATATGACCATCAACTAATTAAATTACTTTATAGTGAGTATTTATTTTAATATAATTTAGTTATCATTGGTTAAATAATATAAAAAATTTTATATATTTGCATTCAGTTTCTATATTATAGTAAAGATATTTTAAAATAGCAACAACTTATTGTATATGAGTCGTTTTTAACGACATAGTTTGCAATTGATAAAAAATAAAAATACAAATTAATAAATAATTAAAATTTAAAAAAGAAATGAAGAACAAAAAAATTCTTGTGTTATTTGGGTTATTATCCCTCTTTATGTGGACACATTCCCAAAATCGGGTAACTTTTACCGAAAACTTTGATGGAAATACGCATAGTTTTTCCATGCAACCAACCACTGCTTGGGCATCAGAAGATGTGTTAAGTGTAGATGGTAAATCTTGTTGGGGATTTATCCCTGATAATGAAGGTGATTCCGCTGTTTTAATATCACCTATTTATAATTTGGAAAATTATGAATACGTGTATTTGCGTTTTACGCATATTTGTAAAATATTGGAATCCGATATTGCAACCATTGAGTACAAAGAAGATTATGTAGGAGGAAAATGGACTAAAATTCCTATTGCATCTTACAGAGGATCAAGTATTCTTTATCGTAAAAAACAGGTTTTTAATGACAATGCTTATGAGATATGGCAAAGTAACCAGATAGCTGCCGAACCTGATAATTCGTGGTGGAAAACGGAAAGTTTTGATATAAGTCAAGAAGTTTCTTTTTCCAAAGTACAGTTTCGTTTTAAAATTGTTAAAGGTAGTAGAATAGGATCGCAATTTGCATGGGGGTGGTTGATAGATAATTTTGAAGTAATTGCTTCTTCTCATGAAATTAATCCACCTGTTGTTGAATTAGTAGAACCGCTTATAAGAGGCAATATATTTGGCACCGGACCTTTTCAGATTATTGCCAAAGCAGCTCCAAGAACATTGGTTCCTTTACAAACGCCTATTTTACGTATGAAATACAAAGCTGCCGATGGAACGGAAACAAAAGATTCTACTTTAATGACGCTCATAGAGGGTGATACAATATGGATGGGAGTTATTCCTCAACAAGAAATAGGAACACATGTTGATTATTTTGTTTATGCTACCGATACCGTAGGGAATAATGCTATGGTCAATTCTTCTTATTTTATTAATCGTAAATGGGGTTTTGATAGCAATGCTGTTGCTATTACTAAAGTTGATACTCCGGGAGTAGGATCGATAGCAGGAGTGCAAACACCTGTAGTGGTTACCATTGAAAACAGAGGATTGAAAACGCTTGTTTCTGCAACTCTTCATTGGACACTTAACGGAGTTACACAATCTACTGTTAATTGGACAGGAATGCTTAACGAAGGTTTTGCTACACAAGTTCTTTTAGGCACTTATTTACCTCAATTAGAAAAGTACGATACCATTGTAGCTTGGGTTTCCACACCAAATGGAGAAAACAATGGAACATCGGATACCATTATTTCTCACATTTCTTATGGGTGTCATGATATATTGTCAGGGACTTATACCGTAGGACCTACCGGACAATTTGCAAGTATTGATGAAGTATTAAAAATAATGAAAACTTGCGGAACAGCCGGAAATGTAACGTTACAGTTAGAAAGCGGTGTTTATACTCAGCCTATTAAACTGTTAAATTTAAATCACTATACAGGACCTTATGATGTATTGACCATTACTTCACAATCGGGAAATCCTGAAGATGTTGTGTTGAAAAGCAATGGCTCGGAAGCCATGATTATTGAAATAGCTCGCTCGCACAATGTGTTAATTAGCAATGTAACCATTGATGTTACAGAAGCCTATCAAGGAATTGCGATTACGGATACCGTTTATAATATTGAAATCAATGGCTGCCATATCTTATTAGATACCATTGGAAAAACTGTTACCTACGGAATTTTAAAAAATCAAAATACAGGTTTATTTAATAGATTACGTATCGTGAACAATACCATTAATGGAGGTTATTATGGCATTTATCTGCGAGGAGTTGACAATTTTACCTATAATACTAATTTATATATAGATAAAAACAGCATAACAAATTCTTATTATGCGGCTATTTATCTTTATCAAACTCAATTTTATTCTATTTCGGAAAATCGCATTGTTTCTCGTGCAAATTATGTGGGAGCATTGTTTTATGGCATGTATTTATATCATTGCCATGGAACTTATGTTCTTAAAAACAAAATACGCTCTTATCGTACCATTAATCAAGTTACTGCTATGGAGACAACGTATTTGAACTATTTAGATACGGTAAACCTTGCTTTGATAGCCAATAATGAAGTGCTTATCCATTGTAATGCTGTTCCGGGGGGTATAAGTTTTGGCAGAGCATCGGGTAGTGGTGTATTATCTTTTGTTTATGCTTCTGCTAATATCATTAATAATTCTATTTTAAAGACAGGTTTAGACGATTTTGCTGCTGTTAATGTAAGCTATCCTACTTATTTAAGTTTGCGCAATAACAATATTGTTACCGAAAATGGTTATCCCATTAAATGTGCTAGCAATACTCCTTTTGGAACACGTATTTTTATGGATTATAACAACTATTTTAGTATGATGGGCAACTACGTGGGACAACATGGGATGGCAATAAGTTCGGATATTGCTACTTGGATACTTACTACAGGACAAGATTCGAATTCGGTTAATATATTACCTGCTTATATTGATACGGCAAAACATTTAAGGTTAACTAATTATTTGAATTTAGAGTGTCCTGTTGATGTTTTTGTAAACGACGATATCAGAGATAGTCTTCGCGTAGGTATTACCGCTATGGGCTGCTATACTTCTCCTAAACTTCCTTTCGATGTTATGTTGGTAGGTTTACACGATTGGGCTTCTTCTACCAGTGCCAATCAATCAACCGATGTAATTGCTAAGATTATTAATATCAGTTCTGTTGATACGTTGACTTCTGTAACCATCAATTGGTCGGTCAATGGAGTAACGCAAACATCATACAACTGGACAGATACATTGTATCCTTATATGAGCGATACCATCAATATAGGCTCTTTCTTGCCTCAAAATAAGGGTAATACAATAAAAGTATGGTTGTCAAATCCCAATGGAAAAAGTGTTGATATGAATACGGAAAATGATACCATTATTGCTTCCGTTTATGGCTGTATGGCACCTTTGAGTGGAACCTATACTATAGGAAGTCCAACTGCTGATTATATTAGTACTAATGAAGCTATGCAAATTGCTTATTTCTGCGGAATTAGTGCTCCCGTTACTTTTGTGTTAGAGCCGGGTCTCTATCCCGAAATGCAATTGAAAGGAGTTATTCCCGGTTCAGACAGTGTGAATACTATCACCTTTACTTCCAATAATCGTGATAGTGTCATATTTACAGGATTTTCAGAAATTATTACCTTAACAAGTGTAGCGCATTTAAATTTTGAAAATTTAACAATTGATGGTTTTGGAGCTAAAAATGCCATTCTATTTTATGGTATAAACACAAATATTAGCATTCGTAATTGTCGTATTATTTTAGATCCTACCACTAAAGAACAACAATTTGGGATTGATTTAACGAATACAACTGCTATTAATGATAATTTCCGTATTGTCAACAATCATATTGATGGAGGCTATTATGGTATTCGATTTACCGGAGGATCATCAACAACAGGAAACTCAATGCGTTTTGTAGTGGATAGTAATACACTTACCAATCAATACATGTACTCACTTTATTCTACTTATACGAATTATGAAAGTGTTTCCAATAATGTAATTACAGCAAGACAAACCTATGTAAACACAACTTGGCATGGGGTAAATATTTCAAATTCAGCAGTTAATAAGATAAGTGGTAATAGAATTTATTCTCCTTCTGATAGAACAAGTACGGTATTTGGTATATCATTGACCACAATTAATTCTACTGTTGCAAATCCGGTGCTTATAGCTAATAATGAGATAATACTTTATGCTACTGCTTCTACAACAAACGTTCGTGGAATAAATCTTTCGAGTAATTGTAAGGTAAATATTTATCATAATTCTGTCTTAATCAAAGGGGTAGGTAATGCGCATGCTTTTTATCTAACGCCATCAACCTATGATTGCAATATTAAAAATAATAACCTTATGACTTTAGCCGGTGCTAAAGCTGCTCCCATTCTTTTAACCAGAATGATTGGAAATACTTGGGTTATTGATTATAATAATTATTACACAAGCGGAAATGTTATCGGCTATACGGGTTCAGCTACCGGAACTCCAGCTAATATTAAAAGCACTTTGGCTGACTGGAAGGCTGCCGTTGTTACCGATACAAATTCGGTAAGTGTTGCTCCCGATTTTGTTGACGGTAATTTGGAAAGTTTAAATATTTATAGAGACACAGGAATGACATGTCCTATATTAAGTGAGGTTAATACTGATATAAAAAATGTAGACAGAACTTCTCCTACTCATATAGGGGCTTACGAAGGCGCTAGTTTTGGCTATAATGCAAAACTACTATCTTTTAGTCAACCAAACTATCAAACAGTAAGTCCGTCTACTACGGTTAATGTAAGTGTAAAACTGCAAAATCGTTCGGATAGTGTATTAAGGGATGTTACCATTTATTGGGAAGCCAATGGCGTAGCACAAACTTCCAAACAATGGACAGGAAATTTAGCTCCCAATGATACTGTCAGTGTTGATTTGGGTTCTTTTACTGCTATAGTTAATCAAAATGATTTGTTAGCTTATACTTCACTACCTAATGGATATCCCGATCAATCGCCCATTGACGATACCATACGATATTATCTTTATGGTTGTGCTACTCCTCTGAGTGGAACGTTTACTGTTGGTGGTGTTACTGCTGATTTTCCTACTATTCCCGCTGCCATTGCCTCTTTGTATGCTTGTGGAATTAATGGACCTGTTACATTGCAAATAGCCGATGGTAAATACGACGAATTTGATATGCAAGGAGGAATTACCGGAGCAAGTGCTACTAATACTGTAACTTTTGTTGCCGCTTCGGGTAATGCCAATGATGTAATTATTGGCGAAGATCCTTTATCGGGAACGGCACTGCTATTAAACAATGCAGCACATTTAAAATTTAAACACATCTCGTTTGGAACTACCACTAAAGATGTTGCTGCAGGAGTTAACATTAAAGGAACACTTACCAATGTAATGTTTGATTCTTGTAAGATTATGTCTACTATGGATGCATCAGGAGCTACTTATTGTGCTGTGTATAGAGAAGCTACCGCTGTAGGAGATAGAGTTACGGATTTAACAATAGACAACTGTATTTTACAAGGAGGGCATACTAATTTGTATTTGGCTTATTGTGGGGTTAATACTACAAATTACGGAAAAGTAACACTAAGTAATTCTCAATTAATAGATGCAAGAACGGCTGGAATTCGAGCAATTAATGGCTATACTATATTAACAATCAAAGATAATTATTTTGCTAATTATAAGGACGCTACGAGTTATACTGCTATGCATTTTGGAAATACTATAGCTTATGTTGATATTGATAGCTGTGTTAGAAACAAAATACGATTGGATGCCAGCGGTACTAATCAAGCTTTTTATGTAGGAAGTTATGTAAATCATAATTCTTATGGTTCTTTGACAGATCCGGCTTATATTGCGAATAACGAATTTTATGTTACGACAGGAACAGGTAATATTACTTTCCTTTCACTTCAAACTTCGAGCAAGGTGAATGTTTTAGGGAATTCTATCTATGTAGATGTAGCCGCAAACAATGTGTACGGATTCAGTGTTATGAATACCTCTGCAGGCTATAAAAATGCATTTAAATACAATAGTTTTTATATAAAAAATTCTGCAGGAAATATATATAACTATTATAGTGCTAATAATATATCTTGGACTTCTACTTATTTTGATATCGACTATAATAATTATGATGGAACTGCACCTTTTGCAGCCGTTTCTTCTACGGCTCAAAATTATAAAACATTAAGCGAATGGCAAACAGCCAACTTGCAAGACATTCATTCTTCTACTGAAAAACTCAGTTTTACTAATCTTCCATCTACTTTAGAAACCGATGGTAAAAAGGCTATTTTCCCCGTAAGTACTGAGTTGGCATACGATATTAATCATTTGCCTCGTATTTCTTATACCAATGCGGGTTGTTATCATAACTTTATCGCACCTTCTTATGATGTGAGATTGGCTGCCATTGTAGCACCTTCTGATGGAATACTTACAGGGGACTCTGCTACAGTAGGAGTAAAAATAGAAAACATAGGTAACGCCCTTGATTCTTGTGAGATTCATTGGAAAATTAATGGAGTAACGCAACAACCTTATCATTGGTATGCAATTCCTCCTCTGGCATTCGGAGCAACTTCGGATAGTATTTTTATTGGTAGTTTTATTGCTCATAAAGGATATAATTATATAGAAGTTTGGACATCTCAACCCAATGGGCAAATGGATGGAAACCGTTTTAACGATACCCTTAGAACTTCCATTACAAGCTGTGACTCTTCACTGCAAGGAAAATATACGGTAGGAACTCCTAATTCGGATTTTGCTTCTTTAGAAGATGCAGTCAGTAAAATAACAACTTGCCCCATTGCAGGTCCTGTTATTTTTGAGTTGGCAGCAGGAGAATATCCGGCAATTGAAATTACAAATCCTATTCAAGGAGCAAGCGATACCAATACGGTAACTTTCACTTCCGATAAAGGAAGAGTCTATGATGTTATAGTAGGAGGAAATGCTATTGCAGGAGTATTTTTGAAAAATACAGGACATTTGCGTTTCGAAAATATAACCGTAGGATCAGTCAATCCAAAGACCTCTTATGGAGTGAATTTCAGTGGATATTGTGAAGATATTATTATTCGCGGCTGTAATATATATGCCGATGCCTCATCAACTTCGAATACCTCTGCAGCGATTTATTATATCAATACGTCCAGTACGATTAATTATCTTAAAGACATTACTATTATTAAAAATAATATACAAGGAGGCTATTATAATATTTACTTAGCCTACGCAGCGGGTGCATCAAGCAATATGCTTCCTTCCGCTTCAAAAAGAAGTTCTATTACGATAGATAGCAATGTGCTTTTTGGCGCTTATTACTATTCGATATGGACGAATAATGTGTGCTATTCTCCCAGTGTATCCTATAATACAATCACTCCACGAAACACTAGTAATTCGTTTTATGGATTGTATTTTAGCAATAGTGCTACTATTGATAAGATTATTGGAAATACCGTATATATGAATAGTACGGGAGCTAGTTATGGATTATATGCCACTAATTTAAATCGTGATGCTACTTATGGAGCTACCAATCCTAGTTTGATTGCCAACAATCAATTTATAGCAACTAACGGAACTAATAAGTATGGTATTTATAGACAGAATGGAAAATGGAACTTTATCAATAATTCCATATACTTAGCAGGAACGAATTATAATTATGGATTGCAGATGCTTGCAGCAGTTCCTGCCAATTATTTTTATGGCTACAATAATATTGTTATTGCTAATGGTTCAAATACTCAAAACAACTATCCTGTATATGCAGCTAGTGCTGCTAATGTTAGTCCTACCAATAGCGTTTATTTAGATTACAATGCTTATTATAGTTCAACCAATACCGTTGGTTATGCATCAGCTGCTATTGCTACGTTGGCAGATTGGCAATCTTTACAAAAACAAGATACGCATTCGGTTTATATGTTGCCATTATTCAATGATTTTACGGTAGATTTGAGTTTAGCGGATTACGATGCTGATTTAATCTGTAATCGACAAGCTGAAGTTACTTACGATTTTAATAATAATCAAAGAACAATTTTAACGATTATGGGAGCTTATAGCACCCCATTGTATGAAGGTTACGATTTGGCTATCGAAAAATTTGTAGAACCCGTATCAGGTGCTGTAGAGTGTTTTGCCGATTTTACGCCTATTAAAATAAGCCTTTATAATCAAGGGACTTATACTGTTGATTTTTCACAAGATACGGTAACTCTTCACTTTTCTTGTGAAAGCGATAGTGTCAATGTACAAAGCTCCATTGTTCTTAATACCGATTCTCTATTAGCAATGAATAAGCGTACTTACGAAGTATATCCTTTATTAAATATTGCGTATCCAGGTATGTATAAGTTGAAAGTATGGTTAGAATGCGGTGTTGATGAACAAGATTTTAATGATACACTCCTGCTAAATTATTACGTAGAAAAATCTATTTTGCCTTACGACAATAATTTCAGTTGGACAGGAGCAGGTCTTGCCATCAGTCAAACTTATGGAGAAATTGATTGGGAAATTTCAGAGAATGTTCCCGCTCAGCCCGTTTTTGGTGATAAGAGCATGGTGTTTAGTTCTTCTATTAGTAAAGGTTCTATTTGTCAAGCAGTGTTCCCATCGGTACATTTACAAGGCACTTATCATCCTCGTTTACAGTTTTGGTATGTTCACGATAATGCCAATCCAAAATTACGTGACCATATGGATGTGAAGATTTCTACAGACGGAGGAGCTACTTTTACCTTATTACAAACACTCTTCCGCTATGACCAAACCTGTACAACTCCTACTTGGAAGCCTTATAAAATTGATTTAGCTAATTATACACAAGGGACATGTATTATTATTACCTTTACGGGTTACAGCTATGGAGGAGGTGATCAAGCCATTGACCGCATCTGTATTGTAGCTGCTCAAGATATGCAATTGACGATGTTACCCCCTGATTTTTCGTCTTTCACGGCTTGCGATTTAGATGATAAAGCAATCAGTGTTGTTATGGAAAACATGACTAACCAACCGATTCCTTACAATGACGGCGATAGCATTACCATTGCCATTAGCGGTGCCAATCCAAGAACGATTCAGTTCCCATTGAAAGGTTACTTAACAGGAAAATTAGAGGGTTTTGCTATTGATACTATTGAAGTTGCTACCGACATAGATTTTTCAATCAGTGGTACTTATGATATTGTTGCTTATGTTAATGCTATTGATAGTATTCAGTCGAATGATACGGACAGGGTTTCTTTCACTTTCTTATCCGATGTAGCTTTAAGTGAAATTCTTTCCATTGATGGCAAAGAAACTGGCGATACGGTCTATCCGACAGTTAAAATAGTGAACACAGGAACACTTCCGGTTTATACTCCTTTTGATGTTATATTCTATGTTAATGGAAAAGACACCGTTAAAGAAACCATTAGCGATATATTGGAAGTAGGCGATACGATTGAATATACATTTACCAACTATTTTCTTGTTCCATCGGTTACCAGCATACAGCCTTATTATATTTTAGTTGTTGAAACGACTTTGGATTGTGATGGCAAAACAAACAACGATAAGAATCGATATCTTGGTTATGTTGATTTTGTAGATATGAGTATTAATAGCATTAATTATCCGACTTCATCAAGCTATTTAGAAAAAGGTGAAGAAGTCTTTGTAGAAGTTGATGTTTATAATAAAAGTAGTTTTGATTCAGATGGCGTTAAAATATTTGTTGAGGTTGAAAGTGAAGGAACAGTAATAGCTTCTTTCTCGGAAACGACAGCAGCTGTTGCTTCTGGAGCTATTATTACCCATACTTTTACAACTTCTTATCATGTTCCTACATTATCAGCCGATAGCATGCCTTACTATGTTAAAGTCTTTGTTGAAGCTACAGACGAAGACATTGATTTGAATAATGATACGATGCGTGTAGAAACCTATGCTTTGAACGATGTAGGTATAGTGAATACGAATTCTGACAATTGGACTTTAGGTCAAAACACACCTAATCCTGCTCAAACGATGACCGAAATACCTTATGCTATTCCGGCTGATGGAACAGTCAACGTAAAAATAGTAAGCATTAGCGGACAAGTATTGTATCAAAAAGAGATGCAGGCTACAGCCGGCAATCACAACCTTGTATTGGATGTTGATTTCTTAGTCAATGGTATTTATTACTACAGCATGGAATATGCAGGTAAAACAATTGTTAAGAAAATGACAATACAGAAATAATTCGAATTTTAAATAGATACAAAGACCTCCGAGCAAGGAGGTCTTTTTTTTTTGAAACCTCCCTAGTTATTATGGATTGATAAAAAAATGTTTTTTCTTTTACAAATTTTATATTTCTTCCATTTATACTTCATTTTTGTAATGTGCAAAATGATTAATTGTTAAAAACGTTTATTGTTTTATTTGTTTTTCTTTGTTAAAACACCACCTATCTTATTGATATTTATGCTAAATAAAAATATTATAAAAAAATACAAATAAATTTATAAAGGTAAAGAAAAAAGTTGTACTTTTGCACTCCTATTAAAGGCTGTCGATAATGGTTGCATTTGATAGCGGTAATTACCGGCAAAAGCAGTTTTACTGCATACGTTCTATGACATAGTGGAGAAGATAAAGCAAGAATTGAGTACAAGAGCAAAAAAATACGATTTTACAACTATAAGAAGTTACTAAGAGCGTACGGGGGATGCCTTGGCTCTCAGAGGCGAAGAAGGACGTGATAAGCTGCGATAAGCTGTGGGTAGGTGCAAATAACCATTGATCCGCAGATTTCCGAATGGGGGAACCCAACCGTAAAGGTTATCCGAATAAGGAGGCTAACCCACTGAACTGAAACATCTAAGTAAGTGGAGGAGGAGAAAATAATAATGATTCCGTTAGTAGTGGTGAGCGAAAGCGGATTAGCCCAAACCATTATTGTTCAGGCAATAATGGGGTTGTAGGACTGAGTTATTTGCGACGATTATATAGTAGAACTGTTCTGGGAAGTCAGACCGTAGAGGGTGAAAGTCCTGTATACGACATATAATTTAGTGATATCAGTATCCTGAGTAGCGCGGGACAGGCGAAATCCTGTGTGAATCGGCCGGCACCATCCGGTAAGGCTAAATACTACTGAGAGACCGATAGTGTACCAGTACCGTGAGGGAAAGGTGAAAAGTACCTCGAACAGAGGAGTGAAATAGACCCTGAAACCGTACGTTTACAAGCGGTCGGAGCGGATTTATCCGTGACGGCGTGCCTTTTGCATAATGAGCCTACGAGTTGTTTATACTAGCGAGGATAATACTTTTAGAGTAGGATTCGAAGCGAAAGCGAGTTTTAATAGAGCATTTAGTTAGTATGAGCAGACGCGAAACTTAGTGATCTACCCATGGTCAGGTTGAAGTTCTGGTAACACAGCATGGAGGACCGAACCGATAAACGTTGAAAAGTTTTCGGATGAATTGTGGGTAGGGGTGAAAGGCTAATCAAACTGAGAGATAGCTCGTACTCCCCGAAATGCCTTTAGGGGCAGCCTTATGTTAGTATATTAGAGGTAGAGCTACTGATTGGATGCGGGGGTTTCACCGCCTACCAAATCCGGACAAACTCCGAATGCTAATATATGATTCATAGGAGTGAGGGCATGGGTGCTAAGGTCCATGTCCGAGAGGGCAAGAACCCAGACTATCGGTTAAGGTCCCCAAATATATGTTAAGTTGTTTTAACGAGGTTTTACTGCATAGACAGCTAGGATGTTGGCTTGGAAGCAGCCATTCATTTAAAGAGTGCGTAACAGCTCACTAGTCGAGCGGTAGAGCGTGGATAATAATCGGGCATTAAACATATTACCGAAGCCGTAGAATATTTTAATATTGGTAGGGGAGCATTCTAAAAGCGACGAAGGAGGATTGTGAGGTTATCTGGAGTTTTTAGAAAAGAAAATGTAGGCATAAGTAACGATAATGCGGGCGAGAAACCCGCACACCGTAAGACTAAGGTTTCCTGGTCAACGCTAATCGGATCAGGGTTAGTCGGGACCTAAGGCGTAGCCGAAGGGCGAAGTCGATGGACAATTGGTTAATATTCCAATACTCAATATAACTGCGATGTGGTGACAGAGTAGTGACAGACATGCGTACTGACGGAATAGTACGTTAAATGGTGTAGATATACTTTTAGTAGGCAAATCCGCTGATAGTGTCGAACCTGATAGTACCTAGATCCTTCGGGAGATAGGATAATTGTTGTAATCATACTTTCGAGAAAACCCGCTAAGCTTCAGGTTATATTGACCCGTACCGTAAACCGACACAGGTAGTCGAGGAGAGAATCCACAGGTGCTCGAGTGATTCATGGCTAAGGAACTAGGCAAATTGACTCCGTAACTTAGGGAAAAGGGGTCCCTCCTCGTTAAGAGAGGGCGCAGCGAAATGGTCCAGGCGACTGTTTAACAAAAACACATGGCTTTGCGAAATAGCGATATGAAGTATAAGGCCTGACACCTGCCCGGTGCCGGAAGGTTAAGAGGAGATGTCATCGTAAGAGAAGCGTTGAATTGAAGCCCCGGTAAACGGCGGCCGTAACTATAACGGTCCTAAGGTAGCGAAATTCCTTGTCGGGTAAGTTCCGACCTGCACGAATGGTGTAACGATCTGGACACTGTCTCGGCCATGAGCTCGGTGAAATTGTAGTAACGGTGAAGATGCCGTTTACCCGCAACGGGACGGGAAGACCCCGTGAACCTTCACTACAACTTAGTATTGAGTTTGGATAAATGATGTGTAGGATAGGTGGGAGACTGCGAATTGGGCGCGCTAGTGTTCAAGGAGTCGTTGTTGAAATACCACCCTTTATTTATTTGAATTCTAATCTCTTAATAGGGAGACATTGCTTGGTGGGTAGTTTGACTGGGGTGGTCGCCTCCAAAAGTGTAACGGAGGCTTTCAAAGGTACCCTCAGCCCGGTTGGTAACCGTGCGATGAGTGCAATAGCATAAGGGTGCTTGACTGTGAGACATACAAGTCGATCAGGTAGGAAACTAGGATATAGTGATCCGGTGGTTCTGTATGGAAAGGCCATCGCTCAAAGGATAAAAGGTACTCCGGGGATAACAGGCTGATCACTCCCAAGAGCTCATATCGACGGAGTGGTTTGGCACCTCGATGTCGGCTCGTCACATCCTGGGGCTGGAGAAGGTCCCAAGGGTTCGGCTGTTCGCCGATTAAAGTGGCACGCGAGCTGGGTTCAGAACGTCGCGAGA
>Ga0116160_1000961_pt1 | contig 31617 bp, 29 predicted proteins | sample AD_JPNAS2_MetaG_FD_89879 | JGI IMG/M metagenome (GOLD analysis project Ga0116160, IMG submission 89879) | Active sludge microbial communities of municipal wastewater-treating anaerobic digesters from Japan - AD_JPNAS2_MetaG | ecosystem: Engineered > Bioreactor > Anaerobic > Digestate | place...
AGCTATATGCAGGGTGCCTGTGTCAAGAGTAATAACGAGCTTTGATCGGGCGATGACCCATGCCATTGCCCGTATGTTGGGGATATCAAAGATTGCGGTGGTTCGCGGGCTTCTCTTTTGAATATATGAGTTCGCTTTCTTCTCTGCGGGATGGACCCCGGTGAGTATGATCTGAATATCATTGGGAAGATGAGAAAACACCTCGAGATAATTATCCAGGTCCCAGCTTCTCAAAGAGTTTGTTATGTCTTTCTCATTCTTATACACTGCACAGCCGGGGTGTACGACAATAGAAGGACGATCGAGATCGATGCCTGTCTTCCGCGCCCATGAAACAGCCGACTCTTTATCCTGATCGTTAGGATATATTTCATTCTGTGCCGGTTGAACATTGAGATTCAATGCTCTGAAGAATTCGACCCATCTCATGTAGATGGGGAGGTTATTATCCTGGGGCTTCGCAAGAACCGGTACCGAAAGATTCGAGAATATACTCTTGAGCTCCCGTATCTGCCTCATCATGCTGATGACCACATCTGGATTGAGTTTCTTGAGGTCCTTTATCAGCAAACGGTTTGTCAGCGCAGAAGATAGTATTCCATCCCTGCTCTTACGCGAAAACGTAATGCACCGGTAAATGTTCGGATTATTCTCAAATATCTGGGTGGTATAAGGTGTAGCAAGAACTATGATCTCGATTCCGAGAGACTTCAGATAAGAGATCGCCGGAGTATCACTCACGGCGTCTCCAATACGGTCCATGGGTACGAGTATCGCCCTCTTCCACGAATTGCACCATTTCATGGCTGCGCTCCTCTTAACTTCAGCTTCTCTTGATCTTGTCTGTCCGCAGCATTACTTCTTCGACATCGGCAAATACCTTGAGGTGACTTTTCAAGATATCAGAGCCGATTATCCTCTTTGGTGAGCTGATCATGTTGCGCATTGCTGAGCTCAGGGCATGTACATCCCCTGCAGGCAATACATGGCCCATATCCCCTTTCACGAACATGCTTGCTCCGTTTGAACGGGTAGTTATGACAGGGGTGCCGGATGCGAGTGATTCCAGAACCACCAGCGAGCAAGCATCATAATATGTGGGGTGAACAAGGCAATCACAGGAGGGATATACTTTTTGGATATCAGAGATGTTTCCAGCGAAAATCACCCTATCGCCGAGCGGATCTGCTTTTCTCCTCATGGGCTCGTTCGAGGGCCCCACGATCAAGATCTTGAAAGGTATATCGCCCAATTCGATGCAGGCATCGATGAGGGTCCCGTAACCCTTGAGCCTGGGGTTCTGGGCAACAAAAAGAAACACAAACTCATCAGGTTCTATTCCGTACCGCTGCCTGATCTCATCCCGGAAAACAATGTTTCCCGGATAGAACTTATCAAGGTCTATCCCATTTGGTATCAGATCGATCATTTCTTGAGGATAATGAAAGAAGTTCCGGATATCGTCTGCAACCATGTCTGATATCGCAATTACCCGTGGTCTGGTTATCTTAAAGATCCACCACTCCATAATCCTCTGAACGACATCCTTGAGACTCAAACGTTTCTGAAATCGCATAATCGGGCGCAGATGTTTCCGGTATCTTTGGGTCTCTCTGCTGAACCATGCACGGTGGACGCCGCCATGGGGCTGATAGATATCAATCAGGAATGTGTTGCCCACGCCGAAATGAATGCTTCCAGGCAAGTTCCTCGCTCTGATGGCATGACATACGGCGAAGCTGAGATGACGAAACCCCTGGGGAAAATTCAGCGCTCTGATAGGGACGATCCGAATCGATTGGATCTTTGGATCCTTGGCACGCATGCATACAATCTCAACATTATGCCCCCTTTGGGCGAGAAAATGCGCTAGATCCCAGCAGTAGCGCTCAGCACCTCCCACATGAGGGTCGAATTTTTCAATTGCAATAGATATGTTCACAAGTTCTTCCTACCAGCATCCTCAGAACATTTTCGGCAGTCGACCCTGCTCTCTGCTCTGAGTGTTACCGTGATGAACACCATTCGGTCAATGCAACGCATATCTTCTCCACCTCGGTATCCGACAACTCGGGATACATAGGCAGAGACAGAATTCTTTCATAGAGTTTTTCAGTCACCGGCAGAGATTCTGATCCCCGGATCCTTCCCTCGTATGCACCTTGTTGATGAACAGCCCTCGGATAATGGAGAGCCGTCCCGATACCCCGCTCTTTTAGAAACTCCTGCAATGAGCCCCGCTCACTGCACTCAACCACGTACAGATGCATGACATGCTCGGTGTCAGGTACTGGGTATGGAGGTATGATCGAAAGATTATCCACCGCCTGGGAATACCGGCCCGCTATTGTCCTTCTCCTGGCGTTATCTTCGTCGAGAAACGGAAGTTTCACTCGAAGTATGGCCGCCTGAATCTCATCCAGCCGGGAGTTCATCCCCTTTTCCGACGAGATGTATCGTTCTTTCCATCCATATTCACGTAGAGCACGCAGCTTTTCGAAGATCTCCAGAGAATCGGTCACCACGCACCCTCCGTCGCCTATCGCCCCGAGATTCTTGGTTGGATAGAAGCTGAAGGCAGCCGCGTGTCCAAACGTCCCAACCTTTCTGTTCGAGATCCGCGCCCCACAGGCCTGGGCGCAGTCTTCCACAACAGCAAGCCCGTGCCTGCAGGCTAACTCGAAGATTTCATGCATCCGGGCTGGCTGGCCGTAGATGTGGACGGGTAGAATCGCCCGGGTACGCGAACTGATAACCTTTTCAATCAGAGTATGATCCATACAGCGGCTCACCGGGTCGATGTCGACGAACACGGGCACTGCGCCGATAAGCTCTATTGCGGCCACGGTGGCGACCGCGGTATGGGATACTGTGATGACCTCATCCCCGGCCCTGATCCCGCATGCCTTCAGGGCAAGGCACAGGGCCTCGGTTCCGTTGGCCACGGCCACGCAGTGCCGTGCGCCGAGATATCCGGCAAACTCCCTCTCAAAGCCGGCTACCTCATCCCCGAGGATATACCTGCCGCTGAGTAGCACCCTGCTGATGGCCTCGTCGATTGCGTGCTTGTGGGCCTGATACTGTTTCAGCGGCGATGCGACAGGGATGAACGGCATGGACATCTCTCAAGGCTCCACGTAGTAGCGGGAAAACTCCTGATAATATTTCAGGGTCTTCAGCAGGCCTTCTCCAAGCCCGGTTTTCGGCCTCCACCCGAGGTGCTCTGAAATCTTGCCGTAGCTCCCGTAGTAATCGCCGATGTCGATGATTTTTCTCTCCTGGGGAAAGGGAACGATGTCATAGGATCCCTTTCCCAGAGTATCGACCAGCAGCTGAGCCGTCTCTTTCAGGCTGACGGGGTCGTCCGCACCGAGGTTGTAGATCTCTCCATTGGCCCGTTCTGACGCCGCTGACGTCAGAAGCGCATCCGTCACGTCGTCGACATAGTTGAAGTCCCGCTTCTGAAGGCCGTCGCCGAATACCAGAAACGGATCGCCCTCGATGATTTTTCTGATCCATATGCCGAGAAACGTCTGTCTGGCATCCCTGATCCTCATCCGGGGCCCGTAGGTGTTCGTGAGCCGCAGGACCGTCGAGCGGATCCCGTAGACGTTGTTGTATACCAGATGATACCACTCGCCCGCCATCTTGTTGATGCCGTTGACATCCACCGGGCGCAAGGGGTGCTCCTCGTCGACAGGAAGGTACTGCGGCCTTCCGTATATCTGCCGGGTGCTCGCAAACACGATCTTTATCTCCGGGTTGTTCCTCCTGCACGACTCCAGGATGGAGAGTTGCGCCCTTGTATTGATTTCGAGGTCCGTGTAGGGGTCGGACATGGAGTCGAGATGGCTCGTCTGTCCTGCGAGATTGAACAGATAATCCTGATTCCGGACGAGATGCTTCATAGAATGCTCGTCCCGGACATCCGAGAAGTTTACCTTTACCCGTGATCTTATGGGCTCGATATTGAAGAGATTTCCACCATACTCCGGGATCAGGCTGTCGACGAGTGTGACCTCCGCTCCACACTCGACCAAGCAACGGGCGAGGTTTGAGCCGATAAAGCCGAGCCCGCCGGTGACGAGCACCTTCTTTCCTGCAAAAACATCTTTTGGAGCCACTTTTTAAGCCTTCCTCTTTTCCTGCTCAAGCTCCCAGAGCTTGGCGTATTTCGCGAACACATAGTACATGGTGGATACGGCGATCACCAGCCCCGGCATACCATCCAGGAATCCTCTCTTGAATACGTATTCCTTGAGGAACCGCAGCGGAGGCCGCAGCAGCAGATCGATACAGGAAAACTTCTTTCCCTCGGAGAACATGTCCGCGGCAGCGGAAGCCGAATACCGGTTGATCGTTTCGATCTGCTCGGCGATGTCGCGATAGTTGTAGTGGTAATAATAGCCCGTGAGCTCGCCCACTCGGCCGTCGACCTGCACGTTCGCGTGAAGCCCGCCGGCAAAGGCTCCTTTCGATTTCCTGAAGAGCCTGATCTCGCTGTCGGGCACCCACCCTCCGTGCATGATCCACCTGCCGAGATAATAGTTCCTCCGGTGCGCGATATAGCCGTCGTATGCCCCGTTATCTCCCTCAAGCCTCCTGCGGATCTCTCCGGCCAGCTCCGATGATATTTCCTCATCGGCGTCCAGAAACAGCACCCAGTCGTTTTTTGCCTGTGAGATACAGTAATTGTACTGCTCCCTGAAACCGGGCCACGGCCTCTGCTCGTACCGAGTCGCATACTTTTTGGCGATCTCAAAGGTCCCGTCCGTGCTGAAGGAATCGACGACAATGGTTTCCGACGCCCACGACGACACGCTCTGAAGGGCCTTTTCCACGGTTCTCGCATTGTTGAATGTGATCATGCACGCAGAGACTTCGATCATTTCTCCATTACGGCCTTCCCCATGGGTAATGCGGCCCTTACAGGCTGTCTTCATGTAGGACTTTATTGGCATACCTCTGTTATTATTGCAACACCATCAGTGCCTTGTGCCCTATCCATTCCACGGCTGAGAACACCGGGGAGAAAGCAAGATTCAATTGACATCTCAGTGCAAAGCCCTATATTTTCCTCCCTAGAATGATATACAACTGGAAAGAGACATACGAGAGCAGGCGTACCGGAGCGAAAGAGGCACTGTCAAAAATCAAGAAGGGGGCGCGGATTTTCATCGGCTCGGCCTGTGGAGAGCCACAGCTTCTGGTGAGAACGCTCATCGACATCGCCCCGAACTTGGCCGACACCGAAGTCATCCACTTCCTCGATGTCGGCACCACCGAATATATCGATGAGAAATTCAACGAGAGCTTCCGCCACAACGCCCTGTTCATCGGGTGGAATACGAGAAAGGCCATTCAGGAGGGCCGGGCAGATTACACTCCGATCTTCCTCTCCGAGGTTCCGCTTCTCATGATGAGGGGGAGAATGCCCATCGATGTGGCCCTGATAACCGTTTCTCCGCCGGATAAAAACGGGTATGTGAGCCTGGGGATTTCCGTGGACATCACCAAGACCGCGGCAGAGGTTGCCGATTACGTGGTCGCCGAGGTGAATCCCAATATGCCCAGAACGCTGGGAGACAGCTTTCTCCATATGAGCGAGATCGATGCATTTGTGGAAAACGACATGCCGCTTCTGGAATTCTACCAGAAAATACCGGGAGATATCACCAGGAGCATAGGCGAGCACATCGCGGAGCTCATCGAAAACGAATCCACGCTCCAGATGGGGGTGGGAAGGATTCCCAACTCCGTCTTGCCCTGTCTGGTCAACAAGCGGGACCTCGGCATCCACACGGAGACCTTTTCGGACGGTGTCATCGACCTGATCGAGGCAGGGGTGATCACCTGCAAGAAGAAAACCCTGCATCCAGGCAAGGTCATCGCGAGCTTCTGCATGGGCACGAGGCGCCTGTACGAGTACGTGGACAACAATCCGCTCTTCGAGTTCCGTCCGTGCAAGTATGTGAATGACCCCTATGTCATTGCGCAGAACGACAAGATGGTCTCCATCAACGCCGCCCTGACCATAGACCTCACCGGCCAGGTCAACTCCGATTCACTGGGGTTCAGGTTCTATAGCGGCATCGGGGGTCAGGTCGATTTCGTGCGCGGCTCCTCCCTTTCCCGCAGGGGCAAGTCCATCATGACCCTGCCCTCCACCACCGATGACGGCACGAGGTCGCGAATAGTTCCGTATCTCGAGCCCGGCAGCGGGGTGACGGTAACCCGCGGTGATATCCACTACGTGGTCACGGAGTTCGGGACGGCATACATTCACGGGAAATCCATCAGAGACCGGGCGATGGCTCTTATCAACATAGCGCACCCCAAGTTCAGGGATGAGCTTCTGGAAGCAGCCAAGAAGCAGGGATATGTTTACAAGGACCAGATCCTTCCGTCGGTTCTGTACCCCAAGGAGTACGAGACGTACTGGACGGACAACAAGGGGGTCGAGATCTTCTTCAGGCCGGTGAAACCCACAGACGAGAGGGCGATACAGGATCTGATCTATGCCCTTCCCGAGCAGGACGTCTACACCCGATTTTTTCAGAACCTCAAATCTTTTTCTCACAAGCTCGCCATGCCCATGGCCGCCATTGACTACAACGACAAGATGGCCGTTGCCGCAGTCGTGGGGAAGGAAGAGCCGGAAAGCAAGGAGAAGATCGTGGCGGTGGGACGCTATGTCAGAGACCCGAACACCGACTACGCCGAGGTCGCCTTCACGACCGATCACAACTGGCAGGATCGGGGAATCGGGTCGTTTCTCCTGCAGTATCTCATCCGGATCGCACGGGAGAAGAACATCAAGGGGTTCACTGCCGACGTTCTGTCTCAGAATATTCCGATGATGCGGGTCTTCTCGAAGGCCGGGTATCCTCTCAAGACAAGCCTGGAATACGGGGTCTACGAGCTCGAAATACCGTTTGCCAAGGATTGACACCGGCCTCCGACAAGCTTACAGCCGGTCCTCCTCGAGTCGCCGTATGAGATAGTTCATGAGATCGGATATCGTGATGATTCCGACCAGAACACCGTCATCCACCACCGGCAGGCCTCCTATCTTGCGGTTTTCCATGAGCTGCGCGGCATCTGCTATCCCGGTATCGGGATCTACGGTAAGGGGATCGGATGTCATGCTTCCCCCTACCTTGAGCTCGTTGAGCACATAATCGTCATAAGACCTCTCATGGAACAGCATGGGGGAATTCAGCGCCTGCCGGATGTCTCTGTCTGTTATGATCCCCACGACCTTCCCCCGGTCCACTACCGGAATCCTGCGGAACCTTCCCGTATGCATTTTCTCGAGGGCGTCGCGGATCGAATCATCCGGTCCCGCCGTGACCGCCCCGGCGGTCATGAGGTCTCTTACCTTGACCATTATCAGCTCCTTACCGACACTCTGTATTATCGGAAAGAATATCACAGACGTGCGGGTACAGGCAAAGAAGTATTCACGGAAATGCGGCGCATATTCAGCATAAAAAAAGATCGAGGGTTTTTCCCTCGATCTTTTTTTATGCTGCCGGATCGCCCGGCTCGTTTGCTTCAGGTGACAGTCGTCAGAAGCCCGCGGTCTGGATAAAACATCCGCCGCCTCCGCCTCCCCCGCCGCCTGCCGGTGCATCGTCCTGCTCTCCGGATACCACTTTGAAGGTGCCGAGCTCATCCGTGGAGAAGCTGACCTTGCCGTCAGCGGCCGTGGCATCTCCCACCTTGACCCAGGTATCGTCGGTGGCGTCGTAGCGCTGCACGGTCGGGTTCGGCTTATCGTAATCCACGGTTATGACGGCCGGCTCGGTCAGCACGAGCCCGAACGGCAGGATATCGAACAGAAGGGCGTCATCCCCGGTTTCCACCGCCGATATCGCCTCAGGGATCACATTCCCGATTCCGATGGGGACAATCCTGATCAGTGCATTGGCCGGAAGGTCGATCTTGATGCCGAACATCTGATCCGCAAGCTCCATGAAAGAACCCGGTTCATAGTCGCCAATGACCGTGAGCTGCTCGGTGACTGAGACCCTGACCCGATACACGAGGGCTGAATCCTCATCGAGAACGTTGTAGAGATATGCTCCAGTGGCCTGCGGCGTAATGGAGTTGCCCGCCGGCGCCGGGAATGCGTCAGTGAGCGGCACGATGGAATAGCGGCCATCGGGATTGACCGAGGAGAAATCGATGACTTCGCCCACCTCTCCGATGACGTCTTTCAGCACATTGTCGGCATAAGGATAATGATTGGGATCTACCGGCGATGTGCCCGCCATGTATTCCACGAGGTTCACCACACCGTCGCCGTCATCGTCCATGAGGGAATCCAGAGGGTTCACGGAATCGAATCCCCAGAGGTCTTCATAGTAATCCGGTATGCCGTCCATATCCGAATCCGGAAGGCTCGGATCAGGCGCGATGGGGTCGTCCGGATCGTTCACCGCGTCCCCCGGGATCAGGATAGAGGCCTCGTTGGAAAAGGCGCTCTCATTACCCGAGACATCATAGGCGGTCACGGCAAAGTAATAGGTATATCCGTTGGCGAGGCTGCTGATATCCGCGCCGGTGGTGTTTCCGACGTCAAGGACGTTGGCGTATGTCCCGCTACGCGTCCCATAATAGACCTTATATCCGCCAAGGTCCGACTCGCTGTTTGCATTCCAGTTCACCCTCACGGTCGCACCGTAGGCAAAACCCGCCATAACCACGAGCGCCGCAACAAAAATCATGGTTGTAAATATTTTTGTCAGCTTCATGCCGGGTCTGTTCTCAAGACCCGTGCCATGATTTTTGATATGTGTTTTCTATAACTTAGAATCTGTCTCCAATGAATGACCGGTCAAAAACAGTAACATGGATTACAATATCGTACATTGTCTGAAGGCATTTTTCCGGCATCTGGCGGCTCTGAACCGGACATATTCTCCCCGGACGGGATGGATACATCGACGCATCTTCTCAGGCAGGTCTTGAGAATGAAATGGATACGGGGAGGCGTGATGCCGCCTCCCCGACGTGCTATTTCTTCGTTCGACTGAAGAGCAGGAGGATGGGACTCGCGATGAAAATAGAGGAATAGGTGCCCACGATGAGCCCCACCATGATGGCGAAGGCAAAGTTGTTGATCACGCTCCCGCCGAACAGGAAGAGCGCCAGCACCACGAACAGGGTCGTCGAGGAGGTGATCAGGGTCCGGCTCAAGGTCTGGGAGATGCTGCTGTCCAGCAGGGAGGGATAGTCGAACGGCCCCGTTGCCTTCTTGATATTCTCCCGGATGCGGTCAAAGATGATGATGGTATCGTTCAGAGAATACCCAATGACGGTAAGGAACGCCGCAATGACGGGCAGTGATATCTCCCTGCCCGTGATGGAGAACATCCCCACCGTGATGATCACGTCGTGGGTAAGGGCGAGGATGGCGGCCACGGAGTAACTGATCTTGAACCTCCACCAGATATAGATGAGGAGGCCGATCCCTGCATAGAACAGGGAAAGAAACCCCTTCTGCTTCAGGTCCTGGCTCACGGCGGCGCCAACCACGTCGACCCTCCGAATGTCCACGGTTTCCTCTCCGAAAGTGCTCTTCAGCGCGCCTTCGATCTGTTGCGCGGCCTCGCCTCCGGTATCTCCCTCAGCAGGGGTCCGGATGAGAAACTCGTTGTCTCTATCTTCGCCGATGCTCTGGATCGCGGCACCGGCGAGCCCGATAGGATCGATAGCGGATCTCACCTCATCGGTCTTGACCGTTTTGGAGAAGGCCACCTGGATCTCGGTCCCGCCGGTGAAGTCGGTCCCGTAGTTCAGGCCTCGAACGAAGAGGGCGGCGATGCTGATGATGATGAGTGCCGCCGAGAGGGCGAAGGCAGCCTTCCGGTATTTCATGAAATCTATCTGGGTTCCTGGTCGTATGATATCCATGGCCGCCTCCTAAATGCTGATCCGTTCGATCTTCTGATAGTTCACCAGCCATTCCTGAATCCACCGGCACAAAACCAGGGCGGTGAACAGCGAGGCAACGATACCGATGGAGAGCGTCACAGCGAATCCCTGTACCGGGCCCGTTCCGAACTGGAACAGCACGATGGCGGCGATAAGGGTCGTGATATTGGCGTCCAGGATCGCAGGCAGAGCGTTCTTATAACCCGCCTCGACCGCCATCTTCGCGGTCCTTCCCAGCCTGAGCTCCTCCTTGATGCGTTCATAGACGAGCACATTCGCGTCCACGGCCATGCCGATGGTGAGCACGATGCCCCCCAGTCCGGGCAGGGTAAGGGTCGCGCCGAGCACGGCGAGCGCCCCCAGGATGAGAACAATGTTGGCGATCAGTGCGAGGTCGGCAATCAGGCCGGAGAACTTGTAGTAAACTATCATGAAGGCAACGACCACCAGGCCGCCTATGATCATGGAAAGGAAACCCTGATAGATGGAATCCTGCCCCAGAGACGGGCCCACAGTCCGCTCTTCCAGGATATCGACAGGGGCGGGCAGTGACCCCGCACGCAGGATGATGGCCAGATCGCTCGCCTCCTCATCGGTGAAATTCCCTTCGATGATGGCCCTTCCACCGGCGATCGCCTCTCTGATCACCGGGGCGGAATACACCTTACCGTCGAGGAGAATCGCCAGACGTTTGCCCACGTTCTCGCTGGTTACCCGTTCGAAAATCCTCCCTCCCTGCCGGCTGAAGGATATCTCCACATACGGCTGATTGTATGTCGACTGTATCCTCACACGTGCGTCATCCAGGAGATCACCGGTCATGACCGCCCGCTGTTTGAGGAGAATGGGCTGGTTGCCGTCCTTCATATACGCGACGTAGCTGCCCGAAGGGGTATCGCCCCTCAGGGCATCCTGAACCGATCGCTCCTCATCGACCAGCTTGAACTCGAGGATGGCGGTATTTTTGAGAAGCGCCTTGGCCCTTTCCGGATCTGTCACCCCGGGCAGCTGGAGCACGATTCTATCATTTCCCTGGGGGATGATGGAAGGTTCGCTCACCCCGAACTGGTCGATCCTGTTCCTGACTGTCTCCAGGGCCTGCTCGACCGCCTGGGTGCGTATGGTGGAGGCTTCATCCGCGGAAATCTGATAATTCACCGTCATGGTACCGCCCGCGGTCGATCGGTTCGCCTCTCTCAGATACGGATAAGAATCCGTTATGAGCTTGCCGAGCTTGGCATAGTCATCCGGCACCCTCAGCACCACCTGGAGAATCTCCGGCGATTCAGCGCTCACGGAACTGTAGTGGATACGCTCGTTGATCATCTGGCTCTTCAGATCAGATGCAACGCTGTTCAACCTGCTCTCAACCGCTTTGTCCGTCACAACCCTGAGGACCAGATGGATTCCCCCCTGAAGATCGAGGCCGAGCCTGATCTTTTCCTTGGGGCCTATCCAGCCCTCCGGCACCTCCTTGCTCCCGAAGAAAGACGGTGCTGCAAACAGGGTTCCTACGATGAGAACCGCCAGAATCAGCAACCCTTTCAACTTGAAACTATCCATTCCAACCCCCGAGCTTACTTTTTCGTCTGCGGCTGTTCAGTGCCTTTTTTCTGTGCGATGAACTCGCGCGAAACCTTGATCTTCATCTTTTCTCCCACCTCGAGGGTGAGCACCTGATCGGCGATGCCCACGACCTTCCCGTGGATGCCGCCGCTCGTGATGACCTCATCGCCCCTGGTGATGCTTTCGAGCATCTGCCGGTGCTGCTTCGCCTTCTTCTGCTGAGGCATGATCAGGAGGAAATAGAAAACGACGAAAATGAGTATGAGCGGGGCCAGGCTCATGAATATCCCCATGGTATCTCCTCCGGCGCCTCCGGCTGCGTAGGCTACACTAATCATTATATATCTCCTTTATTTGTTTTCTTAATTCATCAAAATTTTTCTCACCTATGGAATGCCGTATATCAGACATTAATTCAAGATAGAAATATAAATTATGGATTGTGCTGAGAACAGAGCCGAGGATCTCCCGGGACATATAGAGATGCCGCAGGTACGCGAGAGAAAAATTCCTGCAGGTATAGCATCGGCAGTCTTCGTCAGGGGGGTTCGGGTCTTGACGGTAACGCGCCTGCTTGACGGTTATCCTGCCCTTGCGGGTAAAGAGCATTCCGTTGCGGGCATTTCTCGTCGGGAGAACGCAGTCGAACATATCGATCCCCCTGGCCACCGCCTCCACGATATCCTTCGGCGTACCTACTCCCATGAGGTATCTGGGCCTGTCCTGAGGAAGGTGCGGCATGGTCGAGTCGAGAACATCCATCATGAGATCATGCCCTTCCCCCACTGACAGGCCGCCGATGGCTATACCGTCGAACGCTTCAGACGATATCTCATGGGCGCTGCGGACTCTCAGGTCGGGGTACACCCCACCCTGCACGATTCCGAAGAGTGCCGATGATCCGCGCCTGGCCGCCAGCGATCTCCTCGCCCACAACCCAGTCCTCTGAACCGAGGCGTTCACATACTCCCGTGTGCTCGGATACGCCACGCACTCATCGAGGCACATCATGATATCTGCGCCGAGATCTTCCTGAATTTCTATGGCCTTCTCGGGAGTCAGAAAATGCCGCGAGCCGTCCAGATGAGATGAGAACTCGAGCCCTTCATCGGTTATCTTCATGAGTTTCGCCAGACTGAAGGCCTGATATCCTCCGCTGTCGGTAAGGATGGGTCCGTTCCACGCCATAAACGTGTGAAGCCCGCCGAGCGATGCTATGAGCTTTTCTCCGGGTCTCATATGAAGATGGTAAGTGTTGGAGAGAATGATCCGGGCGCCGAGGCCTTTCAGCATGTCCGGGCTTACCGCCTTCACGGTCGCCTGGGTTCCCACCGGCATGAATACCGGGGTTTCGACCGAGCCGTGCCGGGTGTGAAATTCTCCGCGCCGGGCGTGATCTTCGGTGGAGACCAGATCGAATTTAAATGATGAACATTGCATCGCCATAGCTGAAAAACCGATAGCTCCTCTCGACCGCCTCCCTGTAGGCGCCCATGATGAGATCAAACCCTCCGAACGCGGTCACGAGCATGAGCAGTGTCGAGCAGGGCAGATGAAAGTTGGTCAGCAGCGCGCCCACGCACTTGAACCGGAACCCCTCGAAGATGAACAGGCTCGTGGAGCCCTCTCCAGCTACGATCTTGCCGGATGTCTCCATGAGGTGCTCCAGCACCCTCGTCGTGGTGGTGCCCACCGCGACGACACGCTTCCCCGATTCCATTGCATGGTTGATGGTCGAAGCGGTCTCTTCCGTTATAAAGAAATCCTCCGCATGCATCCGGTGATTCTCGATCTTCTCGGTTCTCACGGGAAGAAAGGTGCCGGGGCCCACATGCAGGGTTATAAACGCCGTGCCGATGCCGAGAAGCCGCAGCTCATCCATATAATCCGTTGTAAAATGGAGGCCTGCGGTCGGAGCCGCCACTGATCCCTCGCTCCGGGCATACACCGTCTGATACCGATCCTTGTCGATCTCCTCAGGGCTTCTCTCGATATAGGGTGGGAGCGGGACCAGCCCGGCGCTGAACACAGCTTCAGGATCCGAGAAGCTCACCTGATAGAGCTCTCCGTTCCGGTCTTCAACCCTGGCTGCCAGGCCGGAGGAGAAAAAGAGCTCAGTGCCTGTCTTCGGCGCCTTGGATGCCTTGAGAAAACACGACCATCTCTCCTGCGTAATCCTCCTGACCAGGAGCACCTCCACCTTCCCGCCGGATCCCTTTCTGCCGAGAAGCCTTGCCGGAATGACCTTGGTGTCGTTGAAGACCAGGAGATCATCAGGGCTCAGATACTCCTTCAGGTCCTCGAAGCATCGGTGAGAGACCGCCCGGGTTTTTCTGTCGACCACGAGCAGGCGGTCCGTTCCCCTTTCCAGCGGATACTGGGCAATGAACTCCCTGGGCAGGTGATAGTGATAGCGCAGAGTGTTCACGGCCGCCTATGCCCCGTCCAGGTGCCTACCGAGATATATGACCGCAAGCCCGGCGCATGCCGCGAGGATTCCTATGATCTGCAGGGTTTTATCCGGGACCGATTCCACGTACCGGGCGAACACTTTGACCTTTGAGGGAAACGCCATATAGGGAATGGCTTCGATTACGAAAACCATACCCAGCACGCTCAAAAAATAGTCCATAGTTGTGGCTTTATATCGGATATCATTTGTTCAAGTCAATCTGGAAGCGCCTGCAGTATTCTTCCGAAACCGCAGATGCCTCAACAGTACCCGTCAGCGCCGAAGGATCCGGGCCGTATACCGCCACGCGCCCTTCCATGCCTCGACCCTTACTGTATCTCAGACACACGGCCGCCGCTGTCCGAAGGTTTTTCTCCGATGCATCACCGCGCATCACACACATTGGGCCCGGAACGTCCGCAATTTTGAGGAAGGTGTTGCCCTGGAATACCATCGATGACAGCATCCTGTTCTCCTCTTCGTTTCGGGAAACAATCAAAACGGTATTTTCATCGAGCATGAATTTCCTTCCGAGAATATCGAGCAGGATGTCGGCGCGAGAGGGCACGCCCGGCCTGAATCTTTCAAAGGTCAATCCGACCTTTCGGGAGATCTGCTCGTCGGCGAGCAGGCATCCTCCGGCGGGCGTCGGCATGGTCTCAGGAGTAATGCCGTACTTCGCGGCCAGCTCCATCTGGGCCTTCCTTCCTCTGCCGGCCATGTCTCCCAGCCGCTCTCTGTCGACGAGCCCTGTTCTTTCCGGATAGGTGGGCGGAAGGTGCCTTGCGCACAGCGGTCTCAAGAGCATGTCTTTGAGCCCGGACTCCCTCTCGATGAGGTTCATTGCATCCCTTCGCTGTGACATGGGACGCTGTCCGAGAACCTCCCCGGTCACCACGAACGAGGCGTCGAGCTGCTCCATCATGGAGCCGGCCTTTCTGAGCATCCGTATCTTGCAGTCGATGCACGGGTTCAGATGCTTCCCGAACCCGTGCCTTGGGTCTCTGACTACATCGATGATGTCATCGGTGAAATCGACGGGATGCATGCGAATCCCATAGGCCCTTTCGTGAAATTCCTTGTGCGCCTTCGTGTTTACCAGCACATCGTAGCCGAAAAAAGGGGTACAGAAATACAGGGGGATGACCTCAAAAGACTGCTCCTGCATCATCCTGATGGCAAGTATGCTGTCGAGACCGCCTGAATAGAGTGCAATGCATCTCTTCGCCATTGTCGCTCACCTTTCGTCCTCGTTTTCACAGATGGTAGGTATCGTTCACTCCCCTATCCGTCATGTTTGCCGTCATACCGGCACCCGTCACGGAGAATCCTCTTTTAAGGGCATCCATGGAAGCGGCTATCCGCAACGCCGGTCAGCGGCTGGATGGCTCGCTCTCATGGGGCAGTATTCCATAGCACATTTGGCGCATCAGATGGAATGATTTTATTTATTGTATTAACAAGAGGTTATAGAGAAAACACATCGGAGGTCCGGTGAAACAACGGGATAAAAAAGAAAATAGTCTATACCTCGTTGTTTTGAGGTATAGACATTTGTATTGGCGGGAGCGACGAGACTTGAACTCGCGACCTCCGGCGTGACAGGCCGGCGTTATAACCGATCTTAACTACGCCCCCTTACTATCTCATCGAATGGTAGGCGGAACAGGGATTGAACCTGCGACCTTCGGCTTGTAAGGCCGACGCTCTCCCAACTGAGCTACCCGCCCTGATTCTTCCTTCGATCCTTGCTACTTGTTCACGATTTCCTTGAAGGCCTTGCCGGGTCTGAACCGCGGGGCCTTGGAAGCCTTGATCTTGATGGTAGCGCGTGTTCTCGGGTTGACGCCCGTTCTCTCGGCTCTCTTGGCCACGTCAAAGGTGCCAAAGCCGACCAGTGTTACCTTGTCGCCCTTTTTGAGAGCATCCTGGATAGCCCCGGTAGTGGCATTGATCGCCTTTTCCGCTGCTGCCTTCGGTATTCCAGCCTTGTTTGCCACAACTGATATCAATTCTGTCTTAGTCAAAGCATACCTCCTATAAATGATTAGTTTCTCCCATGCCCAAACGTGAAATTGAAAGTATCAGCATTTATAAGGGCTGTCAATACCTCAATTAAGGGCATAAGCGATTATCTCGTCCATATGTTCAACCATATGGACATCGAGACCCTTCAAAATCTCCTTCGGGGTGTCCTTGAGATCTTTCTCATTTTCAATGGGGATCAACACCTCTTCCATCCCCGCTTCTTTTGCGGCCAGCAGCTTCTCCTTCAGCCCGCCGACAGGCAGCACTCGGCCCCCCAGGGTAAGCTCGCCCGTCATGGCCACCCGCGCCTTTACAGACCGGTTGGTGAGAGCGGAGACAATGGACGTCGCCATGGTGATGCCGGCTGACGGTCCGTCTTTGGGAACAGCTCCCTCCGGGATATGTATATGGATATCCAGCTTATCATAGAAGTCGGCATCGAGACCGAAGTCTTTCGCGCGGGAGCGGACATAGCTCATACCGGCCTGCGCAGACTCCTGCATCACTTCGCCGAGCTTGCCCGTCAGGAGAAGCTTGCCCTTGCCCGGCATCACGGTGGTCTCGACAGTCAGGAGGGTCCCTCCGACTTCTGTCCAGGCAAGGCCGTTCACCAGCCCCACATGATCATTCTCGTGCCGGTGCGACCTGCGGTATCGGGGGATTCCCAGATGCTCGTACACCCTGTTGACCGTTATTCTGTTCCGGCCGGTGTTCTTCTGAGAGACGATTTCCTTGACCACCTTCCGGCAGATGGAGGAGATCTCTTTTTCCAGGTTCCGCACACCTGCTTCGCGGGTATATTCATGGATCATCGTGTCGATAGCCTTTTTCGTGAATGCGACCTTCTTGCCTTCGAGGCCGTGGAGGCCGATCTGCTTGGGGATGAGAAAATCCCGCGCGATCAGGTGCTTTTCGTGAGACGTGTACCCCTCGATCCTGATCACCTCCATGCGGTCCATGAGAGGCGCCGGGATCGAATAGGAGGTATTGGCGGTTGTGATGAACATGACCTTGGACACATCATACTCGATGTCCATATAATGATCGCAGAAGGTACTGTTCTGCTCCGGATCCAGAACTTCCAGCAGCGCAGCCGACGGATCGCCTCTGAAGTCGACACTCATCTTGTCGATCTCATCCAGGAGAAATACAGGGTTCGATGTTCCGGCCTGCCTGAGCCCCTGAATGATCTTCCCGGGCATCGCGCCGATATAGGTTCGACGGTGGCCCTTGATCTCGGCCTCGTCGCGCACCCCTCCCAAGGAAACCCTGACGAACTTCCGCCCGGTCGCCCGGGCGATGGACTTGCCCAGCGAGGTCTTGCCGACGCCCGGAGGGCCTACGAGACAGAGTATGGGACCTTTCATGGACCCCACCATCTGCTGTACGGCAAGATACTCGATGATGCGGTCCTTCACCTTGTCGAGACCGAAGTGGTCCTCGTCGAGGATCTTCTGCGCCTTCACGATATCCGTCTTGTCTTCTGATGTTTCGTTCCAGGGAAGAGCCATGAACCAGTCCACGTAGTTCCGGATAACTGTGGCCTCTGCGCTCATGGGAGGCATCATGCGCAGCCGCTTTATTTCGTTCATGGCCTTTTCCCGGGCATGCTGCGGCATGTCCTTGCACCTGAGCTGTCTCTCCAGAGAAGCCGCCTCGTCATCCATGGATTCCATCGCCATTTTCTGGGCCTGCGCCTGCTCGTTCTGCAGATTCTTGCGCGATGTCTTGCTCCGCTGCTTAACCTGCTCCTTGAGGTGTGTCTGTATCCTGGCGATATCGAGCTCTCCCTGGAGGAGGTCATAGATCCTGCTCAGGCGGGTATCGATGCTCTTCTCTTCGAGGATCTCCTGCTTCGTCTCCGTCTTGATGTCCATGTAGGACACGATGATGTCCGAGACAAAACCCGGATCTTCCTGAGACTGGATCTTGCCGATCATATCGGGGTGGATGTCGATATTATACGACTCGCAGTATTCCTGAAAGGTCTCCACGACGAGGCGTCTCAGGGCTTCCGCCCTTCTCTCCTCGAGGATGAGCTCGGCGACGGGCTCGGTCTCCGCCAGAAGCATGTCGTCGTGCTGGAATATCCGTGTGATGAGTTGGCGCGACTTCCCCTCGATGAACACCTTCAGGGTGCCTTCGGGAAGCTGTATGAGCTGGAGGATGTGGGCCCTCACGCCCACCTGGTGGATATCCTGCTCCGACGATACCGGCCTGTCGGGCGATTTCCTGCAGCACACCAGGATATCTTCCTTTGCATCGAAGCTCGTGCTCACCCATGCGGCCGTCTTCTCATTCTCGATGAGAAGAGGGATGATCGTGTGCGGGAAAACTACGATGTCACTGAGTACCAGTAACGGGTACACATTTTCCGAAACAGCTGCTCTCATAGCCTATGCCTGAGAAGTTTTTCTCTCATAGACGATCATCGGGGCCTTGCCGTTCATGATGACATCCTGGCTGATAATGCACTCCTTGACGCCTTCCATGTCGGGGATCTCGTACATGATGTCGAGCATGACGTTCTCCATGATGGACCTCAATCCCCGGGCTCCCGACTTGCGTTTCATCGCCTCTTCGGCGATCGCCTTCAGCGCATCCTTGCTGAAGCTCAAATCCACTCCCTCGAGCTTCAGCAGCGCCTGATACTGCTTCACCAGCGCGTTCTTGGGCTCGGTAAGGATGGCAATGAGCGCCTCTTCGTCCAGCTCGGTCAGTGTGGAGACGATCGGAACTCTTCCCACGAATTCGGGTATCATGCCGAACTTGATCAGGTCTTCGGGTTGAACGTTCCTGAGGATCTCACCGATGTCCCTCTCCCGCTTACCCTTGATCTCCGCGACAAAGCCGATGGTCTTCTTGTCGAGACGCTGAGATATGATCTTGTCAAGGCCTACAAACGCGCCGCCGCATATGAAGAGGATGTTCGTCGTATCGATCTGGATGAACTCCTGCTGGGGGTGCTTCCTTCCCCCTTTTGGCGGGATGGACGCGATGGTGCCTTCGATGAGCTTCAGCAGCGCCTGCTGAACGCCTTCGCCGGAGACGTCGCGGGTGATCGACGGATTGTCTCCGCGGGACGCGATCTTGTCGATCTCGTCGATGTACACGATCCCCCTCTGGGTCCGCTCCACGTCGTAATCAGCGTTCTGCAGCAGATTGACGATGATGTTTTCGACATCCTCTCCCACATACCCGGCCTCGGTCAACGTGGTGGCGTCGGCGATGGTAAATGGGACATCGAGGATCTTCGCAAGTGTCTGGGCGAGCAGCGTCTTGCCCGACCCGGTCGGGCCGATGAGCATGATGTTGCTCTTGTTGATCTCGACCCCGCTGACGTTCTGGTTCGATTCGATACGCTTGTAATGGTTATGCACTGCCACGGACAGGATCCTCTTGGCATATTCCTGGCCGATGACGTACTCGTCCAATATTTCTTTGATCTCCGATGGCTTCGGTATGCTTGAGGACGCACTGAAATGCCTGTACTCGCCTTCTTCTTCGGCAAGTATCTCATTGCACAGGGCGATGCATTCGTCGCAGATGTACACATCTGGCCCTGCGATGAGCTTTCTCACCTCTTCCTGTGACTTTCCACAGAAGGAGCAGCGTAATCCAGGCCGGTAGTGGTCATTTATTTTTGGCATTGATGCTCTCCTCTTGTTTCTCCTTGGAGGGTCTCTTGAAAATTACGTGATCGGTTATACCATATGTCACCGCGTCTTGTGCAGTCATGAAAAAGTCTCTGTCCGTGTCTTTTGCTATCTTCTCTATCGGCTGCCGGGTATGCTGCGATAAAATCCTGTTGAGTTCTTCCTTGAGCCTGAGCATCTCCTTGGCCTGAATGCTCACGTCGGTTACCTGGCCCTGGACGCCTCCGAGGGGCTGGTGGATCAGGATCCTGGAATGAGGGAGCGCATATCTCATCCCGGGGGTGCCGGCTGCGAGGAGTATCGCCGCCATGGAGGCAGCCTGACCGATGCATATGGTACTTACGTTTGGCCTGATGTACTGCATGGTATCATACACCGCCATACCAGCAGTCACCGATCCGCCGGGGGAATTGATATAGAAATATATGTCCTTGTCGGGGTCCTCGGACTCGAGGAACAGGAACTGGGCCACCAAGAGATTGGCAATATCATCATGAATATCGCTGCTCAGCATGATGATCCTGTCTTTGAGCAGCCGGGAGTAAATGTCGTATGATCTCTCCCCTCTGTTCGTCTGCTCAACTACGATCGGCACTAGTGTCATCACTGTTCTCCTCTATCCGGCCGACTTCTTCAACCTGCGAATTGTCTATAATGTAATTATAAACCTTCTTCTCGACAATACCAAACCTGATCTCCTCCAGTCCTCCCCGCTCTTCCATGCCTTTTCTCACCGTTTCGGCAGACATGTTGTAGCGTTCGGCGAGCTTCTGCAATTCCTGATCGAGCTCTTCCTCGGTGGCCTCATATCCCTGCTCCTTTGCTATGGCCTCCAGCACCAGCGATGTCCTGACCATGCTCTCCGCGGACGCCAGGGTCTCCTCCTTGAGGCTCGCCGTGTCCGGGTAGAGGTCCTCCATCTTGTATCCCTGCGCGGACAGACGCTCGGACATGCCCTGGATCATCATGGCCGCCTGAAACCGTATCATGGATTCCGGAACGTCGAAAGGATTCGCCTTGATGAGCTCGTCTCTGATCTGGCGCTCCAGATGGTTCCTGGAGTCCACTTCGAGGCGTTCGAGAAGGTCCTTGCGGATAGCCTCCTTGAGCTCGTCCATGCTGCCGACATCGGGGCGCACCTTTTTGGCGAATTCGTCGTCAAGGGCTGGAAGCTCCCTGCTCTTGATGGAAACGACCTTCATCGTCACCTGGGCGCTCTTGCCTCTCATCTCTTCGAGAAAATGGGCCTCGGGAAACTCGATAGTGATCGCCTTTTCCTCTCCGACCTTCATACCCAATGCGGCCTGATCGAGACCGGGAAGGGCGCTGCGGGCGCCTGCCTCCACCGTCATCTTGGAGCGGTTCAAATTGGGATGGTCCTCAGCGGTCACATCCACGATCACATAGTCCTTTTCCTTCACGACATACTCGGGGTCGTCGACGTCCTTGATAGTCGCGTACGTTTCCTGCAGCCTGGTGACGACGTCCTCAACATTGCTGTCTTCCACCTCTATTCGGGGCTTCTTGAGCGAGAATTCCGTGTACTTCTGGAGCTTGACCTCGGGCTTTACGTCGAATTTGGCGGTGAAGGTGAAGTCCTCGTCCTCTTTCGGGGGATCATTGGTGATCTCGGGCATGGAAACCACGAAGAGGTCCTGTTCTTTCGCGGCCTGCTCGAACTTGTCCTGAACCAGCTTCTTGGAAAGCTCGTTCTGGATATAGTCAGAGTAGTACATTCTGATGATATGCCTGGGGGCCTTGCCTTTTCTGAAGCCCCTGATCATAACCTTCTGGGAGATGTCCCGGTAAATATCGTCTGTGACCTTGTTCACTTCCTGCCTTGGGACGACAACCTTCATCTCTTTTTGTGTGCTGCCCACGTCTGAAATCTCGACCTTCATCATGTTTCCTTTCTCTGTTCGCGTCAGTATGCTTCATTTCATCACGTAAATGGGTTATAGGTCAATGGCTTTTTGGAAGCTCCAGTTCCTGAAAAACCTTCTGCATTTCGGGTGTATGCATACCCTCGTGAGTAAATACGAACAACGGCCTGCAAACGTTCAGTTCCCTGCCGCCGTCCCTCAAGCCGCTCACCAGGCAGATTTCCGCAGATGAAGAGGGTGTGGAATGGACGAATAGGAGTCTTTTCGGCTCGATCCTCTTCGACCTCATGGAACTGATCAGATCCGGCAGCCGCCATGCCGGATAGACTACATAGAACCTTCCGCCCGGATTGAGCAGATCGTACGAGCACGTCAGGAGCGCCTCCAGATCCAGAGAGATCTCGTGCCGCGCCACGGCCCTTCCGGGGTCAGGATTGATCCTTCCCGTCCGGACCGGCCGAAACGGGGGGTTGCTCACCACCACATCGAATTTCACGCCGCGGTATTGCCGGATATCGGCACATTCGATCTCCACACGGTCCTGAAGCCCTGCGAGCTCCACTGAACGCCTCGACATATCCGCCATGTCGTCCTGGATCTCCACCCCTGTCACACGAAGACCTTTGACAGCGGCAAGGAGTATGGATACGACTCCCGAGCCCGACCCGATATCGATCACGCGGGTTCCCGGAGCCTCTTGCACGGAAGCGGCGAGGAGATAGGCATCCAGGGAATAGCGGTACCCCTGCTTCTTCTGCAGCACATGCAGGTTTCCGCAGGCGAGAGAATCCAGGGTCTCATCTTCTTTAAGGATTGTTCTGGTGGTGGACGACATGTCCTGCTCTCCGGCATGTTTTGACATACGATCTCTCCGGCCCTGTTGGAAGCATGCGGGTGGTTACCCGGCGAAAACGCCCTTTTCAGCCGACGCCGTTCTCTCTTTTGATGCGCCTCGGTTTCAGGGGATTCATCTCCCCGGTTTTCAGAGGCGGTTCGTCACTCGAGGAAGTCTTCGAACAGTGTGGGGGCCTTTTCCATGACATCGTTGAACATCAGGTAGGCAAGCCTCCGGATCTCCCACTCTGCCGAGCCGTCCAGCCGGAGCTCGAAAAAATGTCTCAGGGATCGAGCATTCACGTACACGTATGCGGCGGTCGACCACCCCACGGGCATGAGCCGGCGGAGCTCCTGATTCCTCACGCCCAGCCCCTTGATCTCCTCGTACACATCCATGGCATGCCGGTGCTCTCTCTCGTAGGCCCGGTAGACCTCTCTGGCCGTATCTTCCGAGTCGATATACTCCAGCGCCGGGTAGACGAACATATTTTTGCTGGCCTTGACATATCTCGTGGAGCGGAAGGTCCAACCGATGCCGATCCTGTGGCGGGTCCACTGGCCTGCCAGGGATTTCGACACCCCGGTCACGTAGTACACGAACTGGACCGCCTCGAGACACGTGAGATGCTCCCAGGAAATGAGCTTTTTATTCAGCCGAAGGTCGTCCTCGTGGGTTCCGGCCGATTCATGACTCTGCCTGGCCGTGTACGCCGGCAGGGTCTCTGAGGTCACGCCCTGGGCCGCCATCTCCTCGGTCGGCGTGGTCATGCCGATGAGTTTTATGGCTGGCTCTTCGTTTCTGAAAAGATCCTTCCTGAGGTCTTTCCATCTTTCGATGTGCTCGTATTCCTTCAAGAAATATTTCAAAACGGTCTCTCCTCCTCTCCATTTGTCGACACCCTGTCTCCCTGCCATACGCCGCGATAGGGGACTGCACGGCCGTCGATGGGATAAAACGCGATGCACAGGATCCTGAACCCCATCTGGATCTCAACCTCACCTGCGCCCTGATGCTTCATTCCCACGGTGAGCCTCCCCTGGTAGTTCGGGGATATAAATGCGGTCTGGAGAGGTATACCGGATCGTATGAGCGTGGTGCGGGGCCTGATGTAGGCGAATATGTCTCTTGGCAGGTTGACCTGTTCGACAGTCTGGAACAGCAGATATTCTCCTCCGGAAATGAGGTAAACGCCGTCGGGCGAGTCCTTGATATCCATGAGCTTCTCGATCTCCGGCGTGATCCTTTTGTCTCTCATGAGGCTGGCTCTGCCCACAGGGCGGTACACCGCACCGAGCCTCAAATCAACGGTGGTACCCTCGATCTGTTCGATCTGATCACTGCCGAGATGCTCGATCAGGGGTTTGACCGTCATCCGACCGGACGCAGCGTCCTCCACCTCCACTCCGCCAGTGATCATATGTACGATCTTGTCAGCCCCCAATACCATGCTACAACCTCCTCTTCGACGTGTCGGCCTTGAGAAAACCCACGGCATACTGCACGGTCCCGTTATCCAGTACGAGCTTTTCAACGCTGATATTGCCGGAAGCGAGAACAGACCTCCAGTACCTGTCCCGCTCGGGGATGGGCGAGTCGTAGGAATGTTCGTAGATCACCCGGACGATCCCGGACATGACGATGAGCTTCGCGCAGGTGATGCACGGCTCAAGCGTGCAGTAGATGCTCGCTCCTTCGAGAGAAACCCCCTTCTTTGCGGCCAGCGCGATGGCATTGGCCTCGGCGTGAGCAGACCGGCACATATCGTATTTCATGGCCTCGGGCCACTCGAGCGAACGCCGGAAGCATTGCCCGTCGTCCATGCAATGAGCCTCTCCCGGCAGCGACCCGTTGTAGCCGCTGGCAATGACCTGCCTGTCCTTAACGACGACAGCGCCGGTAGGACGCGACAGACAGGTGGAACGCGAAGCCGTGAGCTTTGCGAGCATCATGAAATATTCATCCCACGAAGGGCGACTCATGTCATCTCCTCTCATCAATACCCTCAGGATCATATCAAGGGGCTCCGAACAATTCCTCGCGCCCCGTATGACCGGTGCAATATGCCATCCGGGATTCATATGATACTGTGAATATATGGCCTTGTCAAAGCCCGGAAGCGGAGGCCCTGAGGTGAAGACAGATTGCCATCTACAGAATGCTCTGGTAAACATACCAGTTATGGGAGTTATCGCCGCTTTTTTCGACATGGATCACACAATCATCTGGGAAAATTCCGGCCTGACATCGGTGAAATACGCCAGGAAACAGGGGCTGATTCCCGCAGGCCACCTGGCGCTGGGCATCTTCAAGATCATCCTGTACCGGCTGTCGCTGCTCGATATCGAGCAGTGGTACGAGAGAAACATGTCCATGCTCTCGGGCACGTCCTCGAGCGATATGGAACGGTTCGGCTCGCTGTGGTTCGAGGCCACGACGAGAAAGGCGATTTACAAGGAGGCCGCCGAGCTCATCAATGAGCATAAGGCCAGAGGGCACCGGGTGGCGGTCATCTCGAACTCGCCCCGCTTTTTTGTCAAGCCCGTGGCGGATATGCTGGATATAGCAGACGTGATCTGCACCCGGGTGGAAGAAAAGGACGGCATCCTTACCGGCAGGCTCATCAAGCCGCTATGCTACGGCGAAGGGAAACGGGAGTATGCCCGGGAATGGGCGGAGATCACCGGGACAGACCTTTCCGAAAGCTACTTCTATACCGATTCGTTCTTCGACATCCCTCTCATGAAAGTGGTTGGACACCCGGTCGCCACCAATCCGGACATGAGATTGCGGAAGGCGGCCCTGGCATCCGGCTGGCCCATCCTGAAATTTGCCCGGGTAAGCGCCTTTTAGCCTGCGCGGTCAGGGAGGGGAAAGAGCCGGACAGCCTTGGCGTCGGCCGCCTGTGAGAGCCCGGAAATCCTGCTCGCTTCGGTGCTTCATCGCAAAAGCCCCTCCGATTGCAAGAAACGATTGTCATCGCGGGCGATCGGTCGGCATTACGCCGCACGCCTTCGGCAAAGGGACGGGAAACAGCCGGCGGATCGGCATCGCAAAACCGGCCCGCCGGATCGTTTTCCGAAAATCAGATGATATTGGAAATCCTGAAGATAGTGAGGAACGACTTTATCGGCAGCCATTCCCGATGAGCGCAGAATGTCTTGACCTCGGTCCCCAGGAACCTGGATTTGGTGAAGTGAAGGCCTTTGAAGCTGTAGAGGATGTTGCCGTACTTGTAGAGAAGGCGGATCATCCATTTCACGATTCCGGACTCGCCTGGCTTGTCATCGTCGGCCACAGCAAGCGGGGAGAGCCCGAGATACAGATACGGCACGCCTTCGGCCTGGAAGGTTTCCATGGCATGAACCATGAGGGGGTAGAAGATTCCCTGCTTGAACTTCGGCGAAAATCGTGAAATATTAGGAACATAGGCTATAATGTTTCCATCCGCATACACCGGGTCGAAATGGATGAACCCGAGCAGTTCATTCCCTAAAAAGGCGTAAAATCTCCTTGTCCCCTCCTGATATTTCTGATCCCTTGGCCTGATGAGGAATACGACTTCCTTCCTCCGCACTTTCCTGGTGCGCAGCCACTCTCTGGTGAGCTCGTCGTCGTTGTTGTCTCCGTTCATCTCAAGAAAGCGGACGCCGTCTTTCCTGGCTTTGTTGATAGAGGTGCGGAGAACCTGCTTCCTTTTCCCCTTCAGATCCCAGCGCTTCAGATCGACGATGCTTTCGATGCCGAACTGGGTCGTATAGAGGCCGAACTTCTCGTGAAGAAGATCTGCGAACGGTTCCGATATCTGGATAAATGCCGTGTTCGCCTTGTCCTTGAGGAACTCGCTCACGAGATATTCGCGGTCGCGCTCAGAGCAAATGGGATCGGCCAGAACAAAGCGGGTTCCCCACTTCTTCACATAAGCGATATAGCCTATGCCCGATACGTCAAAGAAATGCATGTTCGGCTGGAACGCCGAAAAGGACAGGCAATGGCTCCCGTATTTCTTGAGAAACCCGATCCGCTCCTCGAGGCTGAACATGTCGATGCCGATCTCTCTGAGGTGCGTCCTCGTCTTCTGGACACCAAGGGGGAGTACCTCCGGGTATCGATCTTCCAGAGCCTGTGTGTGGACTGGTGTGAGTCTGACAGTGCTTTCCATGGTATTCCTCCTTTTCCTATCGCATCAGCGGTTCTTCCCCAGCCGCTCGTGACTGGTGACCCAGTCGAGCGACGAGATGGCCGATGCGAGGGACAGCTCCCCTGCAATGGCTACCGCTGCAACAATCTCGGTGAATTTCTTTACCTTGCCCTGCCCATAACAGCCGAGAATCTCGAGGCACTCTCTCTGGGTGGGCAGGCCTGTCCCTCCTCCGTAGGTGGCCACGATGAGCGACGGAAGGGTAAGAGAAGCATACAGATCCCCCGTCGGGGTCACCTCGGTATAGATCAGACCGGTGGATGACTCGGCTATGTTGGCGACATCCTGACCGGTTGCGATGAACAAAGCGGCCAAAGCATTGGCCGAATGCAAACCGTTGCTGGTCGAGCCGGACATGAATGCTCCCAGATTGGCCACCTGGCTGTGATAGACCAGGGTGTCCGGGTCGACCCGCATCTGGTGAATCAGGACATCCCTGGGCACGGTGATCTCCGCTGTCACCCTCTTACCCCGGGTATTGAGGGTATTGATCTGCGAGCACTTCTTGTCGGTGGCAAAATTGGATTCCATATAGAAATGCTGGATTTCCTTGTACTGAGCGAGGATCCAGCTGCAGGCCACGAATGTAGCCATACTCACCATATTCTGGCCCGCCGCGTCGCCGGTATAATAGTTGAACCGCAGGTAGACGAACTTGCTCGCCAGGTATTTTTCGATCTCCAGGAGCTTGGCTACCTTGGATGCGGACTCGGCCTGCTTTTTGATCTCGTCCATGTTTTCATCCAGCCACTGGGAGAAATCTCTCGCCTGGCGGGAAGATTCGAAAACGAATACCGGCGCCCGCTGCATCCTGTCCTCGGCGATTGTGGTGGTAACCCCGCCGCACATATTGAGGATCTTCATGCCGCGGTTGTACGACGCAACGAGAGTTCCCTCGCTCGTGCACAGCGGGATGAGGAACTCGCCTTTGGCGTACTCGCCGTTGACCTTTATCGGGCCTGCAAATCCCATGGGAATCTGGGCGACGCCGGTGAAGTTCTCGATGTTCCCCTTGGTGAGAACCGGATCGAACGAGTGGTGCTTGATATGATGAAGCTGAACTCCGGAGAAGTTTTCTACGAATTCCTGCCGCTTCCGGACGATATCCGGTTCATAGTTGGCTTCCTTTACACAGGGGATGCGGGTATGGTCGGTCCTCGTCTCCACGACCGTATCCATTGCATCCAGATTCATCCTGCCGAACGGATCGGTCTCGAAGCTCAGGCTTACGTGATGCTCCCGATTCTTGTGCAGGGGCGCGATGGAGGCATGGATCTCGATATTCTCTCCCAGGGGGAAGCAGACGGCGTTGTCCGCATCGATCATATCCGCCCTCAGCCTGGAGCCGTTTTTCCGGATAAAAACACTGTCCAGGGGTATCTCGGCGCCGTTGATGGCGACCTGATGAATACCGGTCAGCATGGCGTCGCGGATCTGGTTCTTGATATGAAAACCCACTCCCTCATCAAGATTCATGAGACTGCCGCTGGAATACATCTTCCTCAAGATCAGCGGCGATATGGCGACCTGATTTTTGACCTCTGAAATACTACTGAGTGACCTTACCTTGTGCTCAGTTGACGTATTTCTCATCACTGCCTTCCTTTCATGAGAACCTGGTGCTGTTATCATGTCCCAACGATCTTTCCTGATTTCGGGATATGCATGTCATGGGGGTGGAATAATCACGAAACGTGCCAAAAAGAATGGCCCGAAACACGAAACAAATACTAGGCTATTATCAGGTTACATCTAGTATTGATATTTTTTTTATTAATTATTCCAAGGGATTGCTTGTTTTCTTCAATCGGTGGGGTTTTTTCTTTATGGGTAAATATTTTCACCCCGCGGTGAACATCTTTTCACGGCATCCGAGGGAGCGCAGCGGATTATCCTCCAATATCACGCCTTACCCCTTTCTAGCGAGTATCGAGCAGAAACGGTCATCAAAAAGAAACCTGAAGCACCTCACTTTCTCGATCTGGAAACCATGACCTTTGAGCATGGTCTGGTAATCGTATACGGGATGGAAGGCGTTTCTGGCTGCAAACACAAAGAAAATATCCGCAATATACCAGTACAGGCTCTGGAAGGCTCGTGCGACGGCTCCGCCCGACGGGAGAGCGAAATCCCCGATCACCACATAACCGCCGGGCTTTGCCAGCTTGGCGAGGTGCTCGATTACCGCAAGCACCATGGGCCTGGTGAAGACATTGAGGAAGAAGTTTGCGTAGACCATGTCGAACTTCCCGTATTCTTCATACTTGAGGATATCGGTATGCACTGTCTCGACAGGATGAAGGAAATGCCTGCCGGATATTCTTCCGGCGAAGATATCCAGCATGGAATCCGAGAGATCGACGACAGTGACCCGTGCACCCCGCTCGGCCGCGGCAACGGCATCGGTCCCCTGCCCTACCCCGGCGAAAAGCACATAGTCGTCGGGCTTGATATGATCGTGCATTGCGGTCTTGCACTTATCGATGCGGCCGGCGCTGTATATCCTTGCCACGATGTCGTACAGCGGCCCGATTATCCGGTATTTATCGTTCATCAGATCCATCCCCCCAGACATAAGAATCATCCATTCCACCCCGATCTCAAGGCTGCACCGCAGGACAGGAACGCCCGTAAGGAACCGGGGCATGCGAGCGGCATCCGAGACCGGGGCACGAAAATCTTCCCCGCGCCATTCGCCAATCGCACGATTCTTCGGGCCGGCGAAACGGGGGAGGCCTCCCTCAATAGCCGGACAACGAATTCCCGACGAGCCCGGAACGTAAGCCCGCATGCGCCATAGGGCAAATCCTTTCGGCCGGAGATAATCAGAACGCCTGCTTCAGCACCTCCAGTGCCTCTTCATAGCTCACCTCGGCAGGATTGAACGCCAGCGCGCCGTCGTTTACAGCACCCCGGGCGATTGCGGGAAGCTTATCCTCAGAAACCCCTGCGTCCCTGAGCCTCATGGGAATCCCGCTGATCCGGTTGAGCCTGCTCAGAAGGTTCTTCACCAGGGAAACCGTCACCATGGCCTGATCCCTGACCTCCATGTATTCGATCGAGCCGCCGAGCATACCGGACAGCTCGGCGATGTATTGGGGAACGCTGGCAATGTTATATTCGAGCCCGTGAGGAAGCAGGATGGCATTTGCAAGCCCGTGAGGGACGTGACATACCCCGCCGCAGGCGTGTGCAAGGGCATGGACCATGCCGACCATGGAATTGGAGAAGGCGATGCCCGCGAACAGCGAGGCATTTGCCATGCCGAGCCTGGCCTCCTCGTCACGGCCGTTTTCCGTGGCCCTCACAAGATACTTGCGAACCAGTTCGATGGCGGCGCGGGCGAAGATATCATCGATGGGGTTCTTCTGCAGGCAGGTGTATGCTTCGACCGCATGAGTGAGCGCATCCATGCCGGTTGCAGCGGTGAGTCTGGGCGGCACGGTCATGGTCATACGCGAGTCGAGGACGGCGACTCTGGGATACAGGCGGTCGGAAACGAAGGCCATCTTCGTGTTTTTCTCCTCGTTGTAGATCACGGCCACCTTCGTGGCCTCGGAGCCGGTGCCTGCGGTGGTCGGCACGGCGATCATGGGAAACAGGTCCGCCTTGATGATCTCGTTACCCTGCAGCTTGAGAATATCGTCCGTGCCCTCGGATATCACGATATTCGCCCCCTTTGCGGTATCAAGGGCGCTGCCGCCGCCCACGGCAACGAAACAGTCGCACTTCTGCTTTTCAAAGAGCTTTGCGAGCTTGTTCACGAGCCGGTTGCTGGAGTCGGGCGGAGTCTCGTCGAAAATATATCCGATTTCCCTGTCCGAATCAGAGAAAGCCTCCCTGACGATATTGATCAGCCCCGCTCCGACAACGCCCTTGTCGGTGACGATCATTGCCCTTTTGCATCCGAGGATATCCAGCTCAAATGGAATATTGCTCACCGCATTGTGTCCCGAGAGTATTTTGACCGGGCAGAAATGCTGATAATAATGGGGTATCATGAGTCCCTCCTGGCGGATTTTATGGTCATATCATATGCCTGACGACTGCCGGCAGAAGGCCGGCGTATACCTTGCCCTTGCTGATATAGTTCTTGATGCCCATCTTCGGCGGCCTTTTCAGGACGGTTTTCAGTACAAATCCGGGAAGGAGATAGGCATTTACGATGTTCACCACCCGGTTGATCTCCATGGTCTTGGCGAGATCACCGTAGACGAGGATCCGGTTTTCAGCAAAGGCCTGGTGCGATCCCATGATGCTCATCAGTACGAGCAGGGCCGAGTCGTAGTTCTTGAAGGCCATGGAAATGTGAGGCGACCTCATTCCCTTGCCGAGATAACGGATTCGCCCGCCCGTTTTCTCCAGAGTAACAGCGGGCCCGTTCGGGAGAACACCTATGGAAAATCGCCTTCCTTCTTCCCAGGGCTCGATCTCTTTCCTGAACTCGGGGACATACCTGCCCACAACCTCGAAAGCCGGTCCAAGTACGGAAAGCACAGTGTCGCACAGAATATGCTTCACTCTGGTCTGGAGAGCCGGATATCCTGGCAGGCCCCGGATCCGGTTTATCATATTCCCGAAGGTATCATTCATTCCCAACGCCTCCTGCTGGTGTTTTCTCTCTGCCGTCATGCGGCAACTCCCGACAGCGGGAAAGATTGGAGCTCATCCGCAATGCTCCCCGGCCTGCCCCGCTGCCACGATCGGCATCCGGGTTCATTCAACAGAATAGATAAATACGCCAATTATTGCAAGATATTATTGCCCGACAATGAAACAAGCAGTGCAAGATAACGAGAGAGCAAGTGATTTGGAAGCGTTTTCTCCCGCTGCGCTGTTCTCTCCTTCATTGCCGAAGCGACAATGCGGCACCTCTTGAGGCCGGGCGGCGGGATATCAAGGAGTTGTTTGACCGTCTTCCTCTTTCCCGTAACCTTCCTTTGGTCCACTCACGTGGGCGCCCTTTAGGGGGGGGGGGGGGGAGAGAAAGGAAGAATAAGGCCCTTTTATCCGGGCTGGAGAGGTATACCCGGGTGGAATGGCTGACCGCCGGA
>Ga0116160_1000970_pt1 | contig 31355 bp, 26 predicted proteins | sample AD_JPNAS2_MetaG_FD_89879 | JGI IMG/M metagenome (GOLD analysis project Ga0116160, IMG submission 89879) | Active sludge microbial communities of municipal wastewater-treating anaerobic digesters from Japan - AD_JPNAS2_MetaG | ecosystem: Engineered > Bioreactor > Anaerobic > Digestate | place...
ACGGCGGACGCATCCCTTACCGCGCACTTTGTACCGGCGCAGTGCTTTCTTGATCTGGAAGCAGAAATTGACGGAGAGCCCGCCATGCTTCCTGCAGGTGCGCTAAAGCCCATGCCGGGCCTTTACGGATTCACCGGACAGGAGAAGGATATTCAGTCGCTGGAAGCCTGCTGGATATCCGATCTCGACATTGCTTTTCTCCGATGGGAAGGCGATCTTCCGGAAGGTGCCGACAGAACGCAAAGGCTGCTGCATCTGCCCATGACCGCCAGCCGGAAAGTCCGGGCATGTTTCACCCGGCACAATCTGGTCTCTCTTTCTGTCGAAAAAGAAAAAGGCTCTCCGGGGACGCTTACCCCGGCACCGGGGCGCTATCACATCCCTGCCGGAACGCAGCTCACCCTTCAGGCTGTGCCTGCAGCGGAGCGTTTTTTCGGCGGCTGGAAAATCACCCGCGAAAGCGGTGAAGAGCAGGTCGCCATTACACCTTCCCTGACTGTAACCGCTGAAGAGGGCATGCATGCATCTGCGGTTTTCGGCAGAGGGGCGTGCTCTCTGCACCTCGCCTCGACGCACCCTGAAGCTGAAATCATCCCGGCACCCGGCGACTATACTGTACTGGTCGGTACCCCTGCCGATTTCATCGCCAAACCGCCGGAAGGGCTGATCTTCCACTACTGGCGCTCTTTTAAAAAAGGAATCCTGTCCGAGAACCCCTTACTGCGCGTAGTGCTTGAAGAAGACGACGGCATCACCGCCGTCTTCGGACTGCCTCTGTATTCGCTTCAGCTCACTGCCGAAGGCAAAGGGCACATCGACCGGGACTGGCAGGGTATAGAACAGTTTGAAGAAGGCACCTATGTGCAGCTGCATGCGACGCCGGATCCGGACGCTGTGTTTCTGTGCTGGGAAGGAGATCTTCCTGCAAACGCACTGCCTGCCCAGCCGAAGATTCTTGTTCTGATGGATCAGGATAAAGCGCTTACCGCGCGGTTTGCCCCTGCCGACTGGCAGCTCGATATCCGGCTGGATCTCCCTGACGGCATGCATGCCCCGAAGCTCTTTCCGCCTCCCGGGCTGAGCGGTCGCACAAACGGAGAAGCAGTGCCCCTTATGGCCATACCGCCTGCGAATTCCAATCTGGTTTTCATCGGATGGGAAGGAGATCTGCTCAGCCCCGATCCGGTCCGGAATCTGATCATGGACGGAGACAAAGTAATCACCGCACGCTTTGCACCGGCAAAAGCAACAGAGCATGTCCGCCTGACAGTGCTGCGTACTGAAGGCTCGTCTTTGTCAGTCATCAGAGACTTTGATCCGGGATTGTATCACTTCGCCAAAAACGCACAAATTCCTCTCACTGCCATCCTGTCCGATGATGCATACTTCGGCGGATGGACGGGCGATGTGGACCAGGATGCTGTTTATACAGACAAAATGCTTTGTCTGGACAGAGACAAAACAGTCGGGCTGCAGACCGGATCCAGAGGCGCCGTACTCACCGTTCTTCTTGATGGCAATGGTGCCGGGCAGATCAGCCCCCCGCCCGGTGTGTACCGGCTTGCGGAAAACATGACAATCACACTGCAGGCTATCAGAGTCAACACAGAATATCACTTTGACGGCTGGTATACCGGTGCGGGAGAGCTGCTTTCCCGCATGGGAAAATACCGGTTTACCATTCAGCCCGGTATCAGCAGAATGGAAATCACCGGCGTGTTTCGTGATTATGTACTTCCGCCGCCGCTGGTGCTGTGCTGGCAGAACAACAGGTGCGCATCAGCTGCTGCTGATACGGCGCTGTAGAAAGGACTCCCCATGTTTCAGGAAGGCTGGTTTGAAGTTGCCCCGGGTATCAAATTGTTTGAACGGCATCTCCTTACACCATCCCCGCCCCGGGCGCGCGTGATCGTACTGCACGGCTACGGCGACCACTGCGCCCGCTACAGCTGGGTCATGGAACAGTTTCAGAACACGGGCATGGCAACCTATGCCTACGACCAGCGCGGACACGGCAGATCACCGGGCAGACGCGGCTATGTTGCCCGTTTCGACGAGCTGCCGGATGATCTGGATATCTTTCTGAAACGCGTTACGGAAGACAGCGATCCCTCCGCTCCGCTTTTTGTCTTCGGGCACAGCATGGGCGGCATGGTACTGGCTCGCTGGGCTTCAACCCGACAGCCTGATGTCCGTGGTCTGATTTTCAGCAGCCCCTTCCTCGCTTTCAGTGATGAGGTGCCCGCCGCCCTGATTGCGCTCACTCCGTATGTTGCCGCACTCGCCCCCTGGATGCCCGTCAGCCAGGTTGACAATTCAGGGCTCAGCCGGGATCCTGAAGTACAGCGGAGGACGGATGCGGATCCGCTGAGCTATCACGGTAAAGTGGCTGCGCACACGGCACGGGAGTTTCATAGGACCATCCGCATCATTGAAAAAGAAATGCCCCGGATCACCGTGCCGATGCTGGTCATTCACGGCTGCTGCGACCGTATCGTCGGTCCTTCAGGAAGCAAAGCGCTCTTCGAAAAAGCCGGTGCCGCCGACAAGGAACTGAAACTCTTTGAAGATGCGTATCACGAGATCTACAATGATCTTGATAAAGAACGCTACATGCAGACTGTTATCGACTGGATCAGCGCACGGCTGCAGTCAGTCTGATGCACCGCCCGGTCAGTCCTCTGATTCACCGAACACACACGCGCGAAACCGCCAGAGCCGGGCACCAGGATCCTGCCAGCCTCCGGCATGAACGCCCGCTTTCCGGCAAATCCCTTCCAGAAATGCGGTGCCATTCCAGCCCTGCTCCACCGGCACCTGCGGCAAAAGAAGCCCACGGCCTTCCGGGTGCTCCAGATAGAGACCGTCCCGTCCGATGCAGATTTCGCCGGGATCATTCACAGGAATAAAAGGACTCTCCTCCTCGGCGGGAAGCAGCACAGACACCTCAAAACGCAGCGCCTCCAGCTCCTCGGGACGAAGCGGTGCAAAGCGGGAATCGTAAAACCCGGCATTGACGGCATTGACCGCCACTGTTTGCGCGAGCCCTTTCTGCGCAAAAATATGCCCGATGCAGCCGCGCAATGCCCCCGCACAGCGCAGCGTAACAAAAACGCCCATCTTTTGTTTTAACAGAGGGGTCAGCGGATAAGTGTCCATTGCCGGAGGAACGCCCTCCTCCAGATACGCCTGTACAGATTCCCGGGCAATACGCAGCAGAAGGCTTTTTTCATCCGGGGTGAGCTGAATCTCTTTTTCTTCCATGTCCGGCTCCTGATTTACGGTACCGCTGTATCCGTTTTTCCCTGCCCTCCCGCCGGCGGAGCTTCGCCTGCAGATGCCGCCGTCTTTTCAGGCTTGCGAAGAATCAGAGGGCGCACCTGGTCCGGGCGGGCAGAAAGTGCCGGGGCATCCAGATCATGAAACACAAAGCTGCCGTAACTGACGGAGGACTTCCAGTTTCCGCTGACAGCGCCTGAAGTCGTGTAGGCGAGCAGACGTGCCTGAGTATGAGGCGGAAGCATCTGCATCAGAATCTGGATGCAGTCCTGACCGTCAATCACGTTTTTGCTTCTTTTCAGATAGGCGCGGAAACCTGTCAGATTCAGCGACAGAATCTCTTCAAAGGCCTGCCGGTCAAGATGGGCAATGTTGTCTTCGATGTTTTCCGTGAAAGGCGTATTTTTGTACTCTTCGCCATAGTGGGTAATACTGCTTGCCACGACAATCAGCGTCCGTTCATCCACAATGGGTTTAATGGCGTTGGCAAAAGCCGCCATGGTGTTTTCCGTGGTTTTCCCCTGCGGGTCACGCAAATCGCCGACCAGCACGGGTACCAGTTTAAACTCCAGAAGCCGTTCCTGCAGGTAGGGCAGCATGGATTCAATTGCAAACTCGTACTCGTGCAGACGCTCATGAGGCTTAGCACCGTCATAGCGAATCTGATGCATTTGAAAGAGGGGCGAGTACATGAGCGTTCGTATGGCGGCACCGTCGAGAGGCACAGGTCCGAGGGGCGTCAAGAATATATCTACTGCCGGAATGGAACAGTTTTCAAATCCCGGACCATGCCCCGGTGCCAGTATCACCACGCGCCCGTACTGTCCGGGCTGCAGAGACTTGAAAGCGTGGGCGGTGGTTTTACCCGCAAGCCCGTAGGGGCCGGGCGATGCGATAATCGCCACCAGACGGTTATTGATTTCAGGAACATCCGCCTGCATCCGGAAATTCACAAGAGTCGAGAGAAGTGTTTCCGGATCTGACGAATAGTTCACACCCGCCACAGCTGGCCACCGTATCAGAGGCGTTTCGCGTGCAGGCGCTCCGCTGGCTGCACCGCCAAGGAGAAAAAGAACCAGCACCAGAACAATCGGAACATTTTTTTGCATATAATACTTTCTTTTCCGCCTTTTGAATGAAAACACTCAACAGATCCTGACTGTATTATATCTTACGGGGAACCGTCTTTTTTCATCCGTCTTTTTTCAATGATCATGCCCGTCACCTGCAACACTACAGAAATCACGATGAGCAGCAGCACCGGCACGGCATACAGGATCCCTGCCGCTTTCAGACTGTTGCTGAATGTCCAGACGCGAAGCCGCAGATAACCGCCCACTGAAGGCAGGCGTTTTTTGATATGCCAGTTGCCGCGGCCCCGGATCAGCTGCCACCGGAAAAAACTGCCCAGTGTGCTTTTTTCCACATGATACACAAGCATCTCAGGCACATAACGTATACGAAAACCTGCCGCACATGCCTGAGCCGCCAGCACCGTATCTTCCCCGCCCGGAAGCGGAAAACTCTCATCAAATCCGCCCAACGCAAAAAACCGCTCCCGGGTTACAGCAAGGTTGCAGCTGCTGAAACTCCTGGTGTACCCGTCTTTGTCCACCCGCCACACCCGGTCAAACCCGAGGATGCCACCGCCGGGAAAGCCCAGCAGAGCAATGGCTCTGCCGATCCTTGTCTTCACTGCGGTGCGGGTATTTCCTGAAAAAATGTCGTCCTTCTGCAGAGCGGCGGAAGCGGCGGCAAGGGTTCCCCCGGCAAGCTCACAGTCTGTATCCGTAAAAAACAGATGATCAGACCGGGCTTCAGCCGCGCCCCGGTTCCGTGCCGCAGCAGGACCGGCATTTTTTTCCTGACGGATAAGCCGGGCCCGCGCATCCTCCGGAAAATCATAGGCGGAAAGGTCGGGCGAACCGTCGTCAACGATCAGAAGTTCAAAGTCGGTAAAATCCTGTGCCTGCAGTGAATCATACAACTTGCGCAGTAGCACCGGATCCGGCAGATACGACGGAACAACGACAGACAGCCGCGGCTTCATGGCGCTCCGGCAACCCCGCCGGAATCTTCTTCTTTTTTCGCCGAAGCTGTATACGCTTTGACCGCTTCAATCAGTTCTGCCGCATGATCGGTCTGAATGCCGTCCACGCCCCACTCAAAAAGGGTTTGCCAGGTGTCCGGTCCTCCGTCATCAACAAATACAAGTACGCCTTCCGCATGGCAGCGGTCAACCATCTCTCTGGTCGCTGCACCCCAGGTGGATGCAACCACGCGCGGTCTGTGAAGCTGCAGCAGCCTGTCGAGATTTTCTCCGGAGCCCGCTTCCGGCATGGGATGGCATTCCGGGCAGACCTTGTTCAGCGCCCTGAGCGGACCTCCACCTGCATACCATACAGTACTTTCCGCAAGCCCCTTCGCCCGCAGCTTGTCGACAACCTCCTCCAGCGGCGCCTGCTTGAAATCCAGATAAATTGACACATTACCGCTGCACGCCTCCAGAATAGCGTCCACTGTAGGGATGCGCTCGTCTTTCCATTCATCACCGACCCGGCTGCCTATATCCATTGCCTGAAGTTCTGCCAGCGTAAAGTCTTTTACCGGTCCTTTTGCATCTTCTGTATAGGCGTCCACCGTGGCATTATGCACGCTGACCAGCTGCCCGTCCTTCGTTTCCCGGACGTCAATCTCCACATAATCGACTCCCAGCTCAATCGCCTTTTTGTAGGCAGCCACCGTATTTTCCGGAATGCCGTCATGAACACCACGATGGGCGATCACATAGACAAGTCCGTGCCGGGGCGGTCCCGGAAACGGATCAGCCAGCTGCCCGGCAGCTGCGGCCAGAGTCACAAGCAGAGTCAGAACAGTCATAGGAGAATCCTTTAAAGCGCTATGCCGAAAATACGCCCGGCATTGGCTGTGCTGAAAGCGGCAATCTCTTCCGCCGGCACATCCAGCAGTTCGGAAGCCGCTTTCAGATTGTATAGAATATTTGCCGGTGAATTCACGGTGCCCCGTGCTTCAACAGGCGGAATGTCCGGCGCATCGGTTTCCAGAAGCAGGCTGTGCGGATAAATCTCCTTCAGCAGAAGCGTGCGCCGGGCACTGTTGCGCCAGGTAAGCACGCCCCCCAGACTGAAAGCGAGACCGTAGTCCATAAATGCCTTCGCGAGCTCCGGGCCGCCCGAAAAATTATGCAGGATTCCGCCCGCCGGTGCCCCTTCCTTTCGGAAAAGCTGCAGCATCTCATTAAAAGCACCCCGGCAATGCAGGATCACCGGAAGCTTCAGTTCCCGGGCAATGCCCAGTTGGCGGCTAAAGACAGACAGCTGGCGCTCCAGGGGAAATACCGGTCGTTTGCTGTCCAGCCCTATTTCACCAATTGCCACCGCTTCTGACGCCTGAGATGCCAGAGACGGGATCAGAGGAAGGCTGTCGTCGGAGCAGTACCAGGGATGCACGCCCAGTGCATGATAAACCCCGGCATGGCACCGGGACAGCATCCGGACAGCCTCCCAGCCGGACGGGTGGATTGCAGCACTGATCCACGCACAGACTCCGGCTGAGCGCGCCGTCTCCAGCAGATCGTGAAGACGGCGCTCAAAAGCCGGACTGTCAAGATGACAGTGCACATCTACAAGACGCATCGCCGGATCCGTCAGTGCATCTCAATGCCGCAGCTGCCTATCGCCTTGCGGTAATAATGAAATTCCACATTGGGGTGCAGTGCCAGAAGGCTCATCGGCACAGCCGAGTCCGCCAGCCCTTTGCTGATCATGAAAGCGGTCAGGCGCATCCCGAAGGGATTGTCATGATTGCCCGCCTGCCAGATCGATACCTTCTCCGCTTTCCAGGTTTCAGCCGGACCGACCGTCGTGGCCTGATTCGGAATTTCCGACAGGCGACCGCCGCCAGACGTCCGCGCATTCTGCATGATCGTCATGGGATGCAAATCCACGACCCGGGTACCCAGCTTCAGGTACTCTTCAGGAGAAGGCGGCGCATCCGCCCAGACGCCTTCCCGCTTCATGGGGTCGTTGAACGCCCAGTGCTTCACATCTCCCTGACCGCCCTGCATGACCAGACAGCGCATATCATCAAAGGACTTGCTGAAAGCGGCAAAATCACCTATAGGGTAATGGATGGCTTCCGGGCGGGGACGCAGCTCAGGTCGCATCAGGTTAAAACACAAATCCAGATTCGCCTTCTGAAAGGAAAGCGGGTGCTCCGCCGGGAGCGTTTTGCCATCCTTCACCCATTCATCCATGCCCCAGAACTGCGCGCCCAGCTTCGACAGATTAATGTTCAATTCGTTCACCAGCATGGCAACCAGAGGAAGCTGTTCGGTGGGGCCGATGGGACCGCAGACCCCTGCCGGATTGTCGGGCGTGGAACTTTTCCAGGCTTCGATATACTGAAGCGCTTCAGCCAGATAGAAGGATTCGAGAGAATCATGAAACACAACTTTGAATCCGTCCCGGGACAACTGAAACAGATCTTTTTCCGTCAGATTCGCCACATCATTCAGCAGCTCATCATCCAGCGTCGTATAATCCCACCAGTCGGGCGCAACAATACTTTTCTTACGCATACAAAATCCTCCTCGGGGTTGAATGTTTTCCGGATCTCAGCGATCAGTGCGGCAGGTTGAGTGCCCGCTGACCGGGCGAAAATCTTTATCGTCTATCATTATGACTGTAATCCTGAAGGATATGCAACTGAAAACAAAGCCGAATCCCGGTTTCACAAAACGAAAACATCGTGCTATCATGACAGGCACGGAGCGCATTACCCTGCACACACAGATTTTCAACGACGCCCCACTTCATTGAAGGAATACAACATGAACCTTGGCGCACTATCCATGACACGAAGGCATTTTCTGGGGCTGAGTACCGCGGCCCTTGCAGGTACTGCTCTTTATGCACCGGCGGAGTCCCTCCTGCATTCCGGAAAACAGGCACCACTTCCGCTCTGGCACGGCTTCAATCTGCTCGAAAAATTTATGATGCCCCATTGCCGCGCCTATGAGGAAAAAGACTTTGCCTGGATTCAGGAAACGGGCTTCAATTTTGTGCGCCTGCCCATGGACTACCGGCACTGGACCGATCCGGACGACTGGACGGAACTGAAAGAGGAGGTGCTCCGGGAAATTGACGAAGCGGTGCAATTCGGCGAGCGCTACAATATCCATGTCTGCATTAATTTCCATCGTGCACCGGGGTATACAGTGGCTCAGCCCGGCGAAGAAAAGAATCTTTGGGACGACCGGGAAGCCCTGGAAACCTGTGCCCTTCACTGGCGGCATTTTGCCCGGCGTTATGCCGGGATCCCCAATGACCGCCTCAGTTTTAACCTGCTGAATGAACCTGCTCTGGTAACCGCAAAAAAACATTATGCCGTAATTGAAGCTCTTGTCCAGGCAATCCGAAACGAGGATGCGAGCCGACTGATCATCTGCGACGGCAGACTCTACGGCAAAGTGCCGCCCGATGAACTGATGCCGCTCGGGATTGCCGCTTCCACACGGGGTTACGAGCCCTTCGAGCTGACTCATTATCACGCATCCTGGGTGCAGGGCGCCGATCAGTTTCCTTTGCCCTCCTATCCGCTCAGGAAAAAAGAAACGCTCATGGATAAAAGCTGGCTGAAAGAAAAACAGATTGCCCCCTGGAAGGCAGCGGAAGAAAAAGGCATGCCCGTCATGGTGGGCGAATTCGGCGCCTTCAATCAGACACCGCACAGCGTCACCCTCGCCTGGATGCAGGACTGCCTGGAGCTGTGGAAAGAAGCGGGCTGGGGCTGGGCACTTTGGAATTTCAGGGGCGCCTTCGGTATTCTGGACAGCGGGCGCAGCGATGTGGCGTATGAAGCGTGGAACGGGCACCAGCTGGATCGCGCCATGCTCTCGCTGCTGCAGCGTTATCTCTAATCTATCGGATTTTCAGAAAGGAAAAGAAATGACTCTCCGCTTATACATGCTCCTGGCAGGGCTGATCCTCTGGGGCACATTGGCGGCAGTTCACCCTGTAAATGCCGGGGCTGATGATGAAATGGAGGCGCATTACGGCACTTTCACACTGCCGGGCTTTCAGTGCACCATCGGCGACAACACAGCCGCTGATCCGCACATGCGCGGGTACAACGGCATCTTCTCACTCCTTCCTTCAGAAGACGGACAAAATGTGTTCGTTCCGCTTTTTTCAGGACTGAATCTGGAACATTACTTTGATGCGCTTCCGGTAACGGAGCCCGGCTCCGTCTTTTTTGAGCCCCGACGTGCCGCCATGCAGTTCACACGCATCGATGAGCACACCGCAGAGCTATACCAGCCTGTTACGCCCGTATTCGGCGTGGAAAGCCGTACCCGCTTCACGGCCACAGCACCTCATTATATCGACATGCACTTCAGCTGCACACCCCACCGCTCCGATCTGGCAGGCGGTTTGCTCGGTATTTTCTGGGCTTCCTACATGAATGCACCGGAAGACAAAAGCATTTATTTTCTGGGTGATGGCTCCTCACTGGAAAGCCCGCGCTGGATTCAATTCTGTACACAGGAGCATAACAGAGACAGCACTGTATGCAGCGAAAACGACCGCGTGAATATTGCTTTTCAGGGTACGGAAAAAACCCTGTTCACGGCGATCTCACCCCTGCGCTATGCCGTCCCCTTCTTTTACGGCCGCATCAGGGAGCAGGTGCTCATTTATATCTTTCAACCCGGGCCGTTGATTCGATTCGCTCATTCTCCGTCCGGGGCTGGCGCTACAGAAAAAGGGGATGACACCAACCCCGCCTGGGATTTCCAAATGATTATTCCCGACTGTGAACCCGGCACCTCCTACACCCTCGATATGCGCCTGGTCTGCAAAAAATGGCAGGGCAGAGACAATGTTCTGGAAGAAGTCCGACGCTTCCTGAGCGGAACAGATAAATAACGGGCCGCCGGGCGGCACTCAGGTATTTCTGCACCAAGGCCCATAAAAAAGCCCCGGCCTTTCAAGACCGGGGCACAAGAAACAGCAGAAGATTAGCGATTACATGCCGTCAGGGCGCACTTCAAGAATACGCCATCCGGCGGCTTCCTTTTTCACGAGCAGCTCAATGCTGATGGATCCCGGATCGGCGGAAAGATCGATCGGATATACCGTTGCGGTGCCGTCGTCCTTCAGCTCGATTTCCATATCGTCTACGAAAACTTCGCCGTTGTCCGCATAGCCCGCATCAAGTGCCATCTGCAGCATCTCTTTGCCCTCTTCCTTGCCGCCCACTTCCGGATGATAAAAATCATCGGAAAAAGTATTCATAATACCGTCAATATCTTTATTCTCCAGAGCGACTTTCAACTGATTCACAAGATCCTTAATTAAATCCTGATAAGACACTTTCGAGCCCACACTGGCGCAGCCCGCTGTAAGCGCAAGCACAAAAAGACCGACAAACATTCCCTTCAGCAGTACTTTCATAATCAAACTCCTGTAGTGTTTTGGTTGACAACAGAGATCCATGTACCCTACACGAACCCTCTCCAGCATTCTTAAAGACCCCTACAATCGCACAATAGTTTCAAAAGGGCAGTATTTGTTCTGAAAACGAAAAGTCGTATTTTTACAGTTTTATTGGCGTGTGCGAAGAGAAAGTATACTAAATAATCGAAAGGGAGACAAAAGTAAGCGACTAGGCACCCGGCGGCGCCAGAAAAATCGCCTGCAGTGATTTGTATGCCGCTTTAGGTGTGCAGAGATAATCAATCAGCGAATTGTTCGCAGGGCAGGGAAAACAGTCGTGACCCATCCACACCACAAAGCCGCCACATTGAGGGAATCGGCTTTTGCATGCCTTTGCCGCAATTGCATAGGCCTGTGCCTGGGCATCCTGCGTCACAGCCACATAGCGGGCTGCCGTGTCGATGCCATCCTGCACCACCGCCCGGTACAGCCTTTCTTGGGTCCACCAGGATGCAGTATGCCGCCAGTAGCCTTCAGAAAAGGGCCAGGATTCACCGAGTGGCGCAAACTGCTCCAGGCATTCCAGACTGGCGGCGCCGGGCATGCCCGCCTCAGATCGGAATAAAGAATCGTCCTCCGCCCAATATTGTTTCCAGACGTCCAGGCTGTCCCCGAAATCTGCCCTCTCGAATCGGCTCAGACCCCAGGGACCGTGTATATCGTGATGAAGGCCCTTGCCGTAGTTCTCAGGATGTGCATAAAACTGGGGACCTGTCGGAGAAGTGGCAACAAAGCGCCGCCCGGGATCCAGCTGCTCCAGCTGTACTTTCAGCGCGTGAATAGCCGGATGACGCATATCGACCGGCGTTTCCCCGAAAGGATTGTCGGGACTGCCCCAGGTGAGTTCGTTGCCGCCGCTCCACAGCAGCAGAGACACATGATGCCCCCGCAGCCGCACATAATTCGAAGCAATTTTCTGCAGCGTCTGTATCGCTTCGCTGTCTTCAGGCGGACAATTCTCTATGCCGGATGACGATAGAGGCATCTCCTGCCACACCAGAATACCAGCCTCATCACAAAGATCGTAAAAGACTTCCTTTTCCAGTATGCCGCCGCCCCATACACGCAGCAGGTTAACACCCATATCCTTGTACAGGCGGATGAGCGTTGCATAGTGCTCCCGCTGTGCGTCGTGGTAAACCGCTCGGGGAGGAACCCAGTTGGCGCCCTGCAAAAAAATCGGTGCGCCGTTCACACAGCATAGCCACGGATCGGCGCCGTCAGGTGCGCCTTCGCACGGGAGCCAGTCAATATGTTTGAAACCCGCACGCCTGTGCCCGGCCCACAGCACAGTGCCCGACCCGTCTATTTCTTCAATCGTCAGTGTATAGCGCTTTTGTCCGGAAAAACCGTTGGGCCACCACGCTTCCACCGGAAGCCGGGTCAGCTGTATCTTTTGTGCGCCTCCCCTTTTGAGACAAAACGACTTTTCTCCGAGCAGGACAGTGCCGTCAGAGAGGGACAGACGAAAGCTGCGCTCTTCTGCAGCATCAGGCAACATCAGGCGGACTTCCACCGTACCGTGACGGAAATCCTCCTCCAGGCGGGCGCTGACATAAAAATCCGGCTTCCGACTCTCCAATCTGTCTGGTATACAGGCATCAAGCCAGGGTCCTATAGGAACAATTCGGGGACACCAATCCCAGCCGTAATTGTAGCGGGACTTGAAAAAGCGGGATCTGGAGGTATACCCCATCTGACCCTGTTCCCGGGGCGGCTCTTCAAAAATTATGCTCAATTCGTGCTCTGTTCCGTCCAGCAGCGCCGATCCGAGGTCGATCCGGTGTGCACTCGTAGTAGATGAAAAACGGACGACTTCCTCCCCGTCAATGAGAATCCAGCCTGAATAATCCAGCCCGGGTACATCAAGAAATACCTTGTCACCGTATTCGGAAGGCGAAAGACGCAGGCGACTGCTGTATTCCCAATGACGGTGCTCCACCCATTCGCACAGAAGCGAGTTCATCCCCTTGTTCCAGTCCGGAATGACGCCTGCTTCCAGCAGTGCCTGCTGGACTGACATGGGAAATCGTACCGGAACAGGCAAAATGTCCGGGCACAGCGGATTGGGCTCCGGGGCTGTTTTTCCCAGCTTCCAGGCAAAAGGGCGCCAGCCCGACAGCGTCCATTCCAGAGAAGACAACCATAAAGCAGCCACATCAGTTCTCCCCGGATCTGTCATCAGGTTCTGCTGTTGCCTGTTTTTCCGTCAGGCTCCTTAAATAAGGGACATAGCAGCACTGCATCCCATTCCGAAGCATGACCATGTGCGCCTCTTCCCCGGGATGGATGCCGTCACCGGCAAATTCACGGCCGCCGAAACTCACTTTAGTAAATGCCGCATCCGGCATGGGCCGGGCCGGATCACCGCCCGGAAAGGGTACATACTCAGGAGGCGCACCGGGCAGAGGCGCCCCTTCGGGGTCGTTAAAATGATGTTGTAGCAGCCCGAAATTGTGAATGTACACACAGCCTTTAATAGAGGCGGCAAGATCTTTTTTTCTCTTTTCCAGCGCAATCATGCAGGCATTCACCTGCTCCTGGGACATGCCGCCAAAATCAAAGTTCTGACCGAGCATCCCGAGCGCTTCCTTCGCCGTCGATGCATTCAGGTAATCGTAACCGGCAAGCCCTACACATTTGACCTGTTCAATCGACAGGCAGAATTCCACCAGATCCCGTATATCTGCGGCAATCAGATCCCATTCCTTGTCCCTCTTATTCTCCGAACAGGCGGTAAATACATTTGTGTCACGGATACGCTTCAGCACATCGTTACCGCCAATGATCAGATGGATCATATCCACCGTGGGCGACAGCGCCAGCGCATCCAGAATTTTTTCGCGGTACTCCGGCTTGTTCCATTGATCCGCCCGGGTGCCTCCCAGAGCGCAGCTTTCCCCGATGGCAGTCATTTCCGGAAAGCCCGCTTCTGCCAGCGCTTTATCCAGCAAACCGGCCATCCAGATGCCCTGAGCCCAGCTGTCCCCTATCAGCAGAATACGTTCTTCCGCCTGCAGCTGCCCCCCATGGAGCAGACAAAACACCGCCAGAAGGACAAAGACCGTCCTTAAAAATCCCGATCTGTTCATAAGCGCCTTTCCTCAGGCATCGCCGGGATGCCCGGTACAGTGCCACCCGCATCAGCGACACCTTAGTGCGCCTATTTTATAGAAGAGAGCCGGTTCAAGAAAAGAAACGCGCCCGCCAGCGTGAGAAGAAGCACAAGCAGCAGAAGCGCAGGCGCACCGGCGACAGGCAGGCTCCCTTCTTCCAGCACTTCCAGCACAAAGGGCGGACTGTTGAAAACGCCCTGAGAATCATCGCTCACCTGCACCACATAGCTGCCTGAATCAGCAGCACTTACAGAAGGTATCGTGTAATCCCGGAACTCGGCACCGGGCAGAAGCACACCGTCTTTATACCAGAAAAAAGTCATGGGCTCCGTCAGGTGGGCAGTTACCGCATGCAGGACAGCAAGCTGCCCTGTTTCAACTTTGGGCCGCCCCACAATATGCACAGACGGAACAGGCACTTCCTGCTCCTTATAGGCTGCCACCGCTTTAATGCAAACATTGCTGTTCGCCCATCCGGCGCCCATACCGGGCAAGTCCGTAAAAACAAGCCCGTCTTCACTGATATAACTTTGACCGGGCGCCGCTGTGGCTGCGCAGAACTGGGCGATAGGCCGCTCCAGAGGCATGGGAAAGTCAAAATCCGGCGAATTGTACCGAACCAGCACGGTAAACGTTTCATTCTCTGCCAGTTCGACACTGGCCGGCAAGGGCACAACATAATAGCCTGCTGTTTCAAAAACCCCGCTGACAGAGACCGCAGGCGCGCCCGGCACACCATTCACCACACCACCGCGTATCACGCTGACCGTATAGGAAAGATTGTCGCTCACCGCATAGGTGCCCACCGCCACAATGGACTCTTCCTGAACGGCATGAAAGACATTTGCCCCGTAAACATCCAGCTGCGCCCCCGAACCTGCAAAGCCGGTCAATCCGAAGGGATCATAGTAATATAGGGTGCCATAGGCATTGGGGTTTGCCAGGGTATCGAAACCGGCAGCATCGTCAAGAAAAGCAGTGTCATAATAGGAGATGTAGAAAAATCCCTGATCACCCCAGTAATGACCCCAGCTGTTTTTGCAGATCCAGGCACCTGCGCCGGGCGCGCCGGGAATCACCATCTGATCATCCCAGCCCACAAGCATCACCATGTGGCCCGTGGCACCCTGCCCGCCCGAATAATAATAGCTGCGGGAAACACTGTTATAATCAGCGTCCCGCCACATCATGGTGGCAGAAAGCGCTCCTGTCTCGTATATGTAATTTTTAATCCGTTCCGCACCGCTTTCATCCAGTGTAAAATGTACGCCCCGCAGCAGCAATTTCTGGCGGACAGCACCTTCCAGCGGCGGCACAATCGTTGAAGGGTTATACGGATCGTCGCTTTCCAGCAGAGGCCCCGTCCAGCGGCTCAGATACGCCATGCTGATATAGTTGTTGCCGCCCATGCAGGGACCGAGCAGAAAACCGTGGGTATTCTTCATATGATTCTCGGAAAAATCCCATACAGCACCTGTTGCCCGTCTCAGATTCGCCTCCAGCACACCGCAGGCGGCAAAGCTCCAGCAGGCGCCGCACTGCCACTGATGCTTGACCGCTGTAAGGGCATTCAGATCCCGAAGATCAAAGCGGACAGGAAGAGTACCTTTCAGGGAAGGCTGCGGGGTATGATGAAAGCGAACGGGTGACGGCACATAACCTGTGGCGTTTTCTCCCGGATCCAGTGTTTTCTCCAGGCTCCACCTCTCAAAGGCTGGATCAACAGGAGCCAGAGCAAAAGGAGCGGCAAAGGCGGCGCCTGACATCAATACGACAAGGCTGAGGGAAACTGTGACAATAGACCTTCTCTTCATGGTAAGCACTCCTGGAAGATGATCTTGTGCTGCGCCGGGTAGACACCTGTGTCTCCCTCGGCGGGTAGTAGTAAAATTGTATCACAGATTTCGTTTTTGGTCGCAGAACCTTACTGGCGCACGCTGCAGTTCTTTTTTTTAGTACTGTCCTCTTTTTGTAAAAAATGGAATGAAATCTGCAGAACTAAGTGTTTACATCTGTTGGAAGAAAGGTGTATATTGCTCTCGGAGAGGAGTGAGGGCGATGCGACAGGATAAAACATACAAAAACCGGATATCGTGACTGTATGAATCAATATCTGAAAGTGACACAGCGTTTTTTGGCAGTTTCGGTCATAGCAGTACTGATGGCCGGATGCGGTGGTTCCAGCCAAAACGACGGAACGGCCGCACCGGATTCCGTGGGAAGCAGCCTGCCTGTCAAGGTGATTGTAAGCATCGTGCCTCAGGCGTGGATTGTTGACCAGATCGGTGGCGCACTGGTTCAGGTGGAAGTGCTGGCTCCTCCTCATCATTCGCCGGAAACCTACCAGATTACGCCCCGTCAGATGGACGCCCTGGGCAAGGCGGCACTCTACTTCCGCATCGGCATGCCTTTTGAAGGGGCTTTGGTGGACAGACTGCACAGCACGTTTCCGAAACTGGTGATTGCGGATACCCGAAACAACGTACCGATGCTGACACTCAGTGCTCATCATCATGACGACGCGGACGAACACGAGCATGAGCATGAGCACGGCAATGAGGATCCCCACATCTGGCTTGATCCGCTCCGTGTGAAAATTCAGGCACACACAGTTTTTCAGGCGCTGCTTTCTAAACTTCCGGAACAGGAAGCCGCGCTGCGTCAAAATCTTCAGGTGCTTGAAAATACCCTCGACAGCCTGCATGCCGATCTGTCCGGCCTGCTCGATCCTTATCGGGGCAGAACTTTTTTTGTGTATCACCCTGCTTTCGGATATTTTGCCGACCGTTACGGATTGCTCCAGCAGGCGGTCGAGTTTGAAGGCAAAAGTCCCGGTGCCCAGCGACTCTATGCGCTTATCGATGATATCAGGCAGAGCGGCGCAACCGCTATCTTCACCCAGCCCCAGTTTAATGTGGCGGAACTGACCGCCGTTGCCCGCAGCGCAGGCGTTGAAATGGTCACTCTGGATAATCTTCTGTACGATTATCCTGAATCGATGCGGGCTATTGGCCGTGCCATCGCCGGGGGACTGCACCGGAGCGATTCTTACCCGGGCTGATTGACAGATAACGGCAATGAAAGCCATAATAGCGCCATGAGCACAGCCATCCACATAGACCGCGCCACCGTAAACTACGATTCTTTCTGCGCTCTGGAAAACGTAACCATGCAGATCCGGCAGGGGCAGCTGGTCACCATAGTCGGTCCCAACGGCGGCGGCAAAAGCACGCTCTTTAAACTGATCCTCGGACTGGTACGCCCGGTGACAGGTTCTGTGCAGGTTCTCGGCATGCCGCCGGGGGATGCGCGCCTTTCCATGGGCTATGTGCCCCAGAGCTCTCTTTTTGATCCCCTCTTTCCCGTCCACGTTTTCGATGTCGCCCGGATGGGCTGTCTCGGTGCAGGCAACCCGGGACCTTTCCGGAAGAGGAAAGAAACACGGGAACGGGTCATGAACGCGCTGGAAGCGGTGGGACTGGATGGACTCGCAAATCGCTGGTTCAGCAGCCTGTCCGGCGGCCAGCGTCAGCGCACGCTCATCGCCCGGGCACTGGTCTCACAGCCTGAAGTGCTGCTCCTCGACGAACCGACTTCGAATGTGGATATCGCTGCGGAAGATATGATTCTGGATATTCTCGACAAGCTTAAAGGCAAGATGACCATCCTGCTCGTCACCCATTACCCGCAGGTCGCCATGCGCTTTCTCGACCATGTGTACTGTGTGAACCGCACCGTCCATATTCACCCGCCCACGCAGCGGATGGATGAGACACTGATGCGCCATATCACGGGCATGTCACCGCCGAACGGGAGCACTGAAGATGCCGGAGGGCAGAATCATGCTTGAGTTCTGGCAGGCGGCACTTTCTCAGCCACTGGCACAGAACGCCGTGCTGGCTGCACTTCTTGTCAGCGTGGCTTGCGGCGTGGTGGGCAGCTATGTGGTCGTGCGCCGCATCACCTACATCGCTGCCGGCGTTGCCCACTGTGTGCTCGGCGGCATGGGCGCCGCCCGTTATCTGCAGACCGTATACGGCTGGACAGCATTTCACCCCATTTACGGCGCCATGATTGCCGCACTGGGCGCTGCCGCCATTATCGGCTGGGTATCTCTTTACAGTAAAGAACGGGAAGACTCCGCCATCAGCGCCATGTGGTCCATGGGCATGGCGGCGGGTGTGCTTTTCATCTATATTACGCCCGGCTATACGGGCGATCTCATGGGCTACCTCTTTGGAAACATCCTGCTGGTCACCCGGCACCACCTCTATTTTCTTCTGGGACTTGATGTCATTATCCTGCTGCTTGCGGTGCGGTGGTACGACGAGTTTCAGGCGGTTTGTTTTGATGAGGAATTCGCCCGCACCCGAAACATCAATGCCGGATTTTTCTACATCCTCCTCCTCGGCCTCACAGCACTCACCGTAGTCGCCCTGTCCATGATTGTGGGCATTGTTCTGGTCATTGCTCTGCTTACGCTGCCCGCCGCGCTTTCCGGCCGGTTTGCCGGATCCCTCATGCAGATGATGGCGTGGGCATCAGGTCTGTGCGCCCTCTTCTGCTTTGCCGGACTCACACTCAGTTACAAGCCCGATCTTCCTGCAGGCCCCACCATTATCCTCATTGCAGGGGCGGCTTATTTTTCGGCAGCCGTTTTTTCTCTGATCCGCCATAAACTACAGCATCAGGGCGCAAAGAAAAAAAGTGCCCGGCCGAACCATTAATTCCTGGACGACCGGGCAGCATGTTATTTGTCCGTCAGCAGCGATCAGGGTGCATACGTCGGCCGTTCACGCACATGGAAAGGCCCGTCTTCCGGAAGCTCCAGATGCGCATCCACCCGTTCTCCTTTTGCAATCATTTCGTCCCAGGTCACCTCTTCGCCTGAATCGGCAGCCATGCGCCCGAGGATGCTCGCCAGATTGCTGTTGGCGGATTCATCCACGTTGTTGATCGGCTGGCCGTTTCGGATACTGTCCGCAAACCGCTTCACGTTGGCAATAGCACCATCCTCATAAATGGTATTGGTCCTTCCGCCGTCCCAGCTGAAACTCTTGCCTCGGACGCTCACGTCTCCGCCGTAATGGGAGTCAACAGTACCCAGTGTGCAGAAAACACGCATGCACAGATCACTGAAGCCATAGGTGAACTGACCCGAGCTGAACTCGACCAGTACATCATTGGGATAGGTGTATGTCATCAGGAAATGATCCCGGCAGTCGCCGCAGTACGTGCGTGCTTTTCTGCCGCCCTTGCCACGCACTTTGATCGGATGCCCCTGCAGATACCAGTTGGCGACGTCCAGAACGTGGATGTTCTGTTCCACAATAATATCGCCCGACAGCGCAATATCAAAGACCCAGTTGCGCAGGCGGCCGGGCGCCGAGCTGTCGTCTTTACAGACCATGGGCATAGGCATACTGTAATAGTGGAACTGCCCGCAGACCGGCTCGCCGATATGTCCTTCGTGGAGTCGCTGGGCGGCACCCTGGAAAGCCTCTGTTGCACGGGTCTGGAAATCGACCCAGGCACTCAATTTGCCATTGGCGCGGGCGGCGGCATCCTTGATGGCGAGGCATCCGGGCACGTCGACGGCAATGGGCTTCGCAAGAAAGAGATGCTTCCCGGCTGCCAGCGTTGCCACAGCCTGATCCGGGTGAAAATAGGGCGGGCTTTCAATCGCAACGGCATCAACGGAGGGATCGGCCAGCATTGCCTGATAGCCGTTCAATCCGATGTACCGGCTCTGGGAAGATACGCTCAGCTTCACCCCGGCCTCATCAACGCGATCCTGAAAATAGTCGTGCAGCGCCACAACTTTGGAATCAGCATGCCTTTCAAAAAACTCGCCGATCCAGGGACCGCGCATACCGCACCCGATAATCCCGATCTGCAGTTTGCTGTTCGCTTCAAGCCCGCGCACCGCCCCTGCCGGAAGCACGGTAAAAGCCGCTGCTGTTGTTGCTGCCGCCTGAAGAAAGCTTCGGCGTTTCATCATGTTGCCCTTCGAAGATGACATAATCCTGCTCCTTGTGAAAATTTTTATCTAAAACATGCCTCGTACAAATGCCGCATTCTGGCGGAAACTGGCGTCCCGATCCTTCTTCTGAACAGCAGTCTCCAGAACGATCCAGCCCTGATAATCAATCGCCGTCATAGCATCCGCAACGGCTTTCATATCCACTTTACCTTCGCCCAGCACAAAACCGCCGTCTTTGAAATGAATCTGGCAGATCCGGTCGTCCAGCTCTCTGATTTCCCGGGCAATATCATACCCGCTGTAGGTGGAATTCCCCACATCGTAATACACCTTCACCGCATCGCTCTGAATACGGTCGAGAATGGCAAGGTTCTGCGCCGCTGAAAGCGTGTTCTCCAGCCCCAGGATGACGCCGGCTTTCTCCGCCCGGGGCACCACAGCTTTCACCCGCTCCACAACGGCATCCACTTCTCTTGCCTTCAGATCACCGCCCTTGCTGAGCCAGCCTTTGGACTGCAGCAAATCGCCCTTGCTGAAAAAGGCCAGGAGAATCACTTTTGCGCCCAGATCAGCGGTGCCGTCTATTGTCTGTTCCAGCCAGGCTCCTGCCCTGTCATCTGTGGCAAAAGGATAATCATTCAAAAGACCCATCGCCACAGAAGATACGGAAAGCCCTGTCCGTTCCATAGCCTCTTTGTACTGCTGCCGGTAGGAAGGATCCGCAATTTTCAACTGATCCGCCGCACCGTCAGCCGCCGAAATCTCCAGCCCGTCCAGACCCAGCGATAACGCCAGATCCAGGCCGGAGGGATCGCAGCTCACGCCCAGAGACCAGTCGCAGGCGCTCATCTTGAACTGTACGGCTGCCTGAGACAGGCGGGACGAGGCAAGCCACAGGGCACCTGCGCCACAAAGACCCGTATGCAGAAACGAACGACGTGAAAGTTTCATTATGAAGCCTCCTCCGTAAGCACATGCTTCATTCCGGACGCGCTGCCGCACGTTCGCAAAGCCTTTTAATCATTCAACGCTTTCCAGTCATCTGTCTGAGTCCAGATGGTGAGATTTGTCAGATCACGGCGGGGCTTGAAAAATGCCGCTGCCAGCAGATAGCCGATTGCAAAGAAAAGAACGTTGCCTACAAGCCCGGCATAGTACGTTTCGAAGGGCAGGAATTTGGGGATTAGTTTTGCCTCAGTCAGGGTCACCCAGGTGCTGAAAGCAAGTACAAAAACGATTCCGGAAAAGACCGCTCTGCCGTCGCCGCGCTTCGTCAGGAACCCGAGGCAGTACAGACCCAACAGACCGCCACCGAGAATGGCGGTGATCTTTGTTGCCGTATCCTGCAGCGTCTTTTCCGTCACACTCAGCAGCATGAAAGCAAAGGCAAGCATCAGCAGCGAGGCAACCAGCGAAATAATGCGTGCCATGTTCATGTAGTGTTTTTCACTGCGGTTTTTCGCCAGATGCCGTTTGTAGATATCGACAATGCTCACCGCTGAAATCGCATTGATACTTGAAGAAAGGGAGGACATGGCAGCGGCGAGCACTCCTGCAATGACGAGACCGGAAAGCCCTGCAGGAAGTTTCTGCACCACAAAATAAGGAACGATGGCATCGGCCCGCGCACCGTCTGTGCCCAACAACATGGCCTGCGCTGCCGGATCCGGATTCAGTTTAAAGTACACATAGAGCGCAGTGCCGATGAACATGAAAAAGAACCAGGTCGGCAGACTGCACAGGCAGCAGATCCAGATGGCCTGTGTCGCTTCTTTTGGATTCTTCGTTGCCACATATTTCTGAATCACGTTCTGGTTGCTGCTGTACTCTGTCAGCCAGTTATTCAAACCGACCACAAGCATCATGAGCACCGTCTTTTCTGTGAGACTGAAGCCCCAGGGCGCTTTCACCAGTTCACCCGCCGCATTCAGATCACCCAGCATGAACTTGCTGTCTTCAGCCGCCACCTTGAAAACGGTGGCAAAACCGCCATCGATTTGAGATACGGCGACTGCAAGAATTGCGAAGCCGCCAAACCACAGGAGAAAAGACTGGAAAAAATCTGTCCAGATCACCGCTTCAATACCACCAGTGATCGTATAAAAGGAAGTAACAATACCCCCGATGAGAATGCACCACCCCGCACTCAGACCGGTCATCTCCTGCACAAGAATGGCAACCAGATACAGCACCAGGCCCAGCCGGGCAACCTGCGTGATCAGAAACACAACGGCCGCATAGGAACGTGTGCCCGCACCGAAACGAACCTCCAGATATTCAAAAGCGGAGGTTACCCGGGCGCGCCGGTAAAAGGGAAGGAAAATCTTCGAGGCCAGAAAAATTCCCAAAGGCAGGGTCAGACACAGCATAAAACGAAGGTATGCCGTTTTATAAGCGTCTGCCGGATACGCCACAAAGGTAATGGAACTGATGGACGTGGCAAACATGGACAGACCGATAAGCCAGCCGGGAAAGGATCTGCCGCCCAGAAAATAATTCTCTGTCGTCTTGTTGCGCCGGGCAAAATAGGGACCCATCCCTGCCATGGCAATAAAATAAATCAAAAGTACAATCAAGTCTATCAAACGCATTTCTGTATGCATAACCACTCCTTGGTTCATACCATTGTTCGCGGACGTTACGAAGATGTCCGGAACTACATGTAAGAGAATAAGGACAAAACTTCGGCGTTCTTTCGAAAAATCACCGCCTTAATTCAGTCCGGAAAGTCTATCATACTAAAGAACAAGGCTCCAAAGCCCGACGCAACGCTTTTTAAAGCGCTTTCCGGAAATAAAAAAGCCGCCCCGCTCAATGAACAGGGCGGCGGGATTTCAAATGCAGCCCGGCAGCCTATTTCTGCTTTTTGCGCAGAACAGCAGTACCGCCGACCGTACCAAGTGCCAGAAGGATCGCCAGACCAAGACCGCCGGTAGCAGGCATCTCGCGTTCCTCGGTAACGGTCACCTGGATGGGACCGTAGACGGCAGAAGGATAGACGCCTTGCGTTTTCGGCTGAATATATTCGCAGGTATATGCGCCCGCATCTTCAGGACCCACGGAATGAAGATTGAGCGCTCTTGCGTTGGTGCCCGTTATTTTTCCGGGCTCGTCAACAAGAAGCACACCGTCTTTATACCACTGGAAAGTAGAATTATATTTGCAGCGGTCAAACATGCCGATGCGCACAAAGTCTCCTTCCTCATAGGAGCCTCCGCCCAGATTAGGCTGCGCAGCAGGATCCAGAACTGCATTGATATAAGCAGTTAATCCGTCCGGTGCGAAATAGACATATTCTTTCAGGTTGTTCCAGCCGTCCCCATCAGCATCGCCGTTGGAAGCAAGCCAATGCTTGGGAAAGACTTCCAGATCGGGCTCGACAGGATCATAAGACAGCAACGCGCCGGGATTCATATTGGTGGGGAATTCTTCAATATCTCCCAGAAGCATCACTAATGTTGTAACCAGAAAGTTGGAATCTTTATCACCAAGCATCTGGAAACCGGCAAGCATGGTATCCATTCCGGGGAAGATAATATCCGCCAGACCTCCGATGCCGCCCAATGCCTCCTGAATGGAAGCAATCTGCTCCTCCCAGGCATGCTTAATAGCCGCATGGGTTACACCGCCCGTAGCGCTGAGATCAAGGTTCGGGCGTTTCAAAATGGCATCAATAACCATGAATTCCCAGAGATCCAGCATGCCATTGCCCGGGATCACATAAGGATCACTGAGACTTCCATCTTTCAGGAGATCGCCGTTCGCATCGAGAAGATCTGGATTAAAACTGAAGCCGAATTCACCCAGCATATGCTCATAAGCCTGAGACGCCATATAAAGATAATTCAAGGCGCCTCTGAAATCGTCATCGGCTGCTGCAATCATATCCTGGAATTCATAAAGTCCGTTGTATTCGAAGAAGCCGTTGCCGGCACCGGGACCGCCCAGCGCAACACCCGTATCCTTACGGGTAATCGAGTCATCATCCAGCACGCGAATATAAGCGACCTGTTCGCTGCCGTCCATGTCGACCGTCACCGTGTAGACAATCCCTTCGGCATCGGCCTGCACCACGTTAATGACATCCATTGCCTTGAGACCGACCTTGTCCTTGATAAAGACTTCAAAATCGCTCAGATCCACACCGTTCACCGGATGAGAGAAGGTCACGTCAAACTGATAGATTGCTTTATTCTGGAGCGGCTTGATTTCCAGCGCTTTGGGATAGCTCAGCCATTCGCCGATAAACATATCCACAGCACGCTGTGCCACATGCCTATAGCCTTCGGCAGTCAGGTGGATGTCCTGATCAATGTAGCTTTCCAGTGGCGCAAGATACTGGGGATAGCCGCCGGGCCAGAAGGCGCAGGTGCCGGGATCCGGTGTATCACAAGGATAAGGTGCAACGCCGGGCGCAATGGGCGGCTCCGCTTCCGGAACACCATAGATATACTGCATAAGACCGTAGTTATTGACATATTCGACCCGGTCACGGGCAAGGGCTACCGCATATTTTCCCAGATCGGCGGCAACAAAGGCATTGTGCTGCTGTTCGATCGTGAAGTTGTCGCCCGAACGGGGTGCACGGGCTGCGTAGTCGTAACTGAGGATCGCCACACGGATATCCGGGCGAACCGACAGAATATGATCCACCACAATGCCGATCTGCTCTTCCAGTTCATCAGCCAGATTCTGAAGGCAGGCATCGGGGTCGCCGGAAAACTCCGGTCGATTAAAACAGTCTTTAATGCTCACTTTCTGAGTGGGATTGCTCGGATTGCCGCCTTTGAGTCCCCGCAGAAGATCGTTGCCGCCCAGCGTGATTACTACCACGTCCACATTGGGGTAACGCATCAGCTCCTCCGTCACAATGGAAAGATACGGACGTTCGAGCATTTCCCAGACACGACCGCCCGCTTCCGCCGTACGGTTGCCAACTTCAACCCAGCGGACAAGTTCGGGATCCTCAGCAAAGACCGAGCGGAAGGATTTGAACGCCAGCATGAAGGTCGTCCAGCTGTCGCCTACAAAAAGAATCCTCGGTACAGGATCCGTCAAAGCGGAAGCGGAAAAGCAGCCGATCAGAACAACCGCAACAAGCAGGGAAATCACAGCTCTCCCTTTACAGATACCAGATGTACACATATGAAAACACTCCTTTTAATACCTGAAGCGCATGTCGGTGGTGTGACATCCAACCACTTATGCACCTGCTATAATGAACGTAATGCACCGTCTATGATAACACATACTTTTTCAGAAGACAATCCGAAAAAACTTTGTATCCGAAAAAACTTTGATGATTTAACGGAGGATTGCGGACAATGCATCCACCAGGGCGTCGCATTCCTCATCGGTTCCGATCGTTATCCGAAGGGCGGTATCCAGGCGCCGATAGTTAAAATAGCGCACAAGAATGCGGTGTTCCCGGCGCAATTTTTCAAAAATGGCCGACGCCGACGGACTTCCCTCCCAACGCGCCAGCAGAAAATTGGTCTGCGCCGGAGGCACCCGGAAACCCAGCCCGATCAGCGCCTCGCGAAGCCGTTCCCGTGTCGCCCTTACCTTGGCCGCACAGCTGCGCATATACGCCTGATCTTCAACGGCCGCCAACGCTGCCGCCTGACTCCAGGCATTCATATTGTAGGAGTCTTTGATCTTCATGAACTCACGGATCAGGGGCGGCTGGGCAGCAGCGATACCGATGCGCATCCCGGCAAGACTGTAGGACTTTGAAAAAGTGCGCATGACAATGACGTTGTCAAAACGCTGCGGAAAATCCATGCAGTGATCATCGCAGAAGTCCACATAGGCCTCGTCAATCACCACAATCCCCGGAAACTGGGCACAGAAGCGTTCCACATCCGCCCGGGGCATCGCCACGCCCGTCGGTGCATTGGGCCGGGTAAGAAAACAGAGGCGCCCCTTTTCCTTGTAAAAAGATTCAGGCGGAAGCCATTCATCGTTAAGTTCGATATACTGCAGCCTGCAGTCGTGGATCTGGCAAAGCACTTCATACAGCGTATAGGTAGGATAAAGGGCAAGCACCGTATCCCCGGGGTCGACAAAAGCACGCAGCGCCAGCGCCAGCAGTTCGTCCATACCATTTCCCGCAACAAGCCAGTCCTCACCCGGCAGATTGTAAACACCTGCACAGGCACGACACAGCGCCGAAGCAAGCGGATCCGGATAACGGCGCGCTCTATCTGCAGTAAGTGCCTGAAGCGCTTCGATCACCCGTGGCGACGGCGGATAGGGGTTTTCATTGGTATTGAGTTTGATAATACCGGGTTCCCGGGGCTGTTCGCCGGGCGTATAGCCTTCCACACTTTCATAAATTTTTCGACCGAAACGCATGGTCAATTAACATCCTTTATCCGCACTGCCACCGATTCGGCATGGGCTTCCAGTCCTTCCAGCCGTGCCATTTCCTCAATATCATGGGCATCACGGTTGAGCCGTTCCTTGGAGAAAAACATGACATTGGTCACTTTGCGGAAATCTTCCGCAGACAGCGGCGAGCTGTACCGCGCCCGACGCATGGTAGGCAGAATATGATTGGGCCCCGCATAGTAATCACCGACAGCCACAGGCGTCATGGCGCCCAGCATGATCGCACCCGCATGGGTCACCTTATCCGCAACCCGGGGCGCATATTCAGTCTGCACACTCAGGTGTTCCGGCGCACAGAGATTGGTCAGGGCAACTGCCGTTTCCAGATCAGGCGTAACCACCACGGCTCCGAAACGGGACAGCGATTCCCTGATTATGGGGGCGCGGGACAGCACCTGCATCCGATCTTCTATACGGGCGAGGGTCTTTTCCGCGACTTCCCGGGACGTAGTGAATAATAAGCAGAGCGCCTCTTCATCATGCTCAGCCTGTGCCAGCAGTTCCGCCGCCACATGGTGCGGATTGGCGGTTTTGTCGGCAATAACGACCACCTCGGAGGGACCTGCTTCGCTGTCAATGTCCACAATGCCCCGCACCAGTGCTTTGGCGGCAGTGACGTAGGCATTTCCGGGACCGGTAATTTTGACCACCTGCGGAATATGCTCTGTACCGTAGGCCAGAGCGGCAATTGCCTGAGCTCCGCCGACACGGAAGATACGGGTTGCGCCGGCAATACGGGCTGCAGCAACGACTGCGGGATGGATGGAGCCTTCACAGCTGGGCGGTGACACCATTACAATCTCGCTGACCCCGGCAACACGGGCGGGAGCAATATTCATCAGTACGGATGAAGGATAAAAGGCCTTGCCACCGGGCACATAAACACCCGCATTTTCCACCGGGGTCAGGCGCTGACCGTACATGGAGCCATCGGGCAAATGTTCTTCCCAGGATCCTCTCAAATGCTTGGCATGAAAGCTGCGGATGTTTTCATGGGCGCGCTCAAGCATGGCGATGACCGGTCGGGGCACAGCGTCCCACGCCCTGTCAATGTCCTCTTCCGTCAATTCAAACTGAGACGGCTCCAGATCAACATGATCAAAGCGCCGTGTAAATTCTGCCACGGCCGCATCACCCCGGCGACGCACGTCGTCAATCAGTGTCTGCACATTTCTGCGCCGCTCTTCCGCCGAATCTTCCACGGAAGACCGATCCGCACTGTCCACTATAAACTGTTGTACCTGCTCCAGATCTGCCTGAGACTGGATATCAAAAAATTTCATAATCGGTTCTTGCTCCATACCGTATCTCTGTCAGTTCCGCCGACGTTCAATATCGGCGCCCAGTGCTGCAAGCCGCTCTTCTATGCGCTCGTATCCGCGATCAATATGATAAACCCGCTGCACTGCCGTTTCACCTTTCGGCGCCATAAGCCCCGCTATCACCAGCGCTGCACTGGCACGCAGATCGCTTGCCATCACCGGCGCACCCATAAGAGTGGGGACCCCCCGCACCAGCGCCGTGCTCCCGTCCACATCAATCTCGGCACCCATGCGGTTCAGTTCTGCAACCTGCATGAACCGGTTTTCAAAAACAGTTTCTTTGATCATACTGGCGCCCTCGGCACAGGTCAGCAATGCCATGGTCTGCGCCTGAAGATCGGTGGGAAAGCCGGGATAGGGCCGGGTGGTTATATCCGCCGCACGATAACCATTAGCCGCTGACGCACGGATGCGATCCTGCTGCACATCCACTTGCGCACCGATCTCCCGGAGTTTTTCTATGAATCCGGGCAGGTGATCCGCCCGGGCATTCAGCACCGTTACATCACCGTGCGTCGCCACACCGGCAATCAGAAAAGTGCCCGCCTCTATCCGGTCGGGGATGACTTCGTGCTCGGCACCTTTGAGACTGTCCACGCCCACAATCGTGATCATATCCGAGCCTGCACCGGAAATCTGGGCTCCCATGGCGTTCAGGCAAGCGGCAAGGTCTTCAATTTCAGGTTCCCGCGCAACGTTATACAGGCGGGTCAATCCTTCGGCGCGGGTCGCCGCCATCATGAGCGTTTCAGTGGCGCCGACACTGGGAAAATCCAGTGCGAAGGAAGCGCCCGTCAGCTTGCCCTCGGCAACAACATAGCCCTCGTCAAGCTCTATCCGGCAGCCCAGTGCCTCAAGCCCCTTCAGGTGGATATCGACAGGCCGTGTTCCGATGGCACATCCGCCGGGCAACGAAACCCGCGCTCTGCCGAAACGCGCCACCAGCGGGCCCAGCACAAAAAAGGAGGCACGCATTTTCCGAACCAGATCGTACGGCGCTTCAGGAGTGACAATCCCCCTGCTGTCCAGAATCATATAGCGTCCGGTAAATTCACTGTACACGCCCATCGATGCCAGCAACTTGTCCATGGAAAAAACGTCATGAAGACAAGGAACGTTGTGCAGCGTGAGCGGTGTCTCCGCCAGAATCGACGCCGCCATAAGGGGAAGGGCTGCATTTTTGGCGCCACGCACATGCACCGATCCCTGTAAAGGGTTGCCGCCCCTGATTACCATTTTATCCATCGCTGTGTGCTCCAGTCAGCAGCTGCCCTGCCTGCTTCCGTCTGTCAGCAGAAAATACCTGACTGTAATCCGGAATGCCGTGCTATAAAAGACAGCCCAAAGCGTAAAATGCCTTGGGCTGTACAGATCAGTATTGAATGCTTAAGCGCGGGGGGAACAGATTATTCAGCCTGCCCGCCGCCCGCTTCTTCTTTATCGCCAGCCTCTTCAACTGCTGCCTCCGCAGGCGCTTCTGCTGCTGCCGCTTCCTCAGCAGTCTCCGTCGGAGCTGCCACAGCGCCTTCAGCAGGCGTATCCGGATTCACCGTCACTTCTGTGATACCGCCAGCGGCCTCCGAGGCATCCGCAGGGGCCTCTGCTGCGCTGCCATCAAACAGCGCATCAAGAGACGCCTGAACCGGTGCTTCAGCAAGTTCGGGGGCTGCCGCTTTCCCGACCTTTCCGGACAGGATGGACATGACAAGGGCAAGAACCATAAACACGGCCGCACCGGCATAGGTTATTTTCTGAGGCAGGCTTTTGGAGGAACGGGGACCGAAAATCGTATCCATGCCGCCGCCCATACCAAAGGCACCCGCCAGACCCTGCCCCTTCCCTTTTTGAAGAAGCACGATAATGATCAGAGCAAAACACGCCGGAATATAAAGGAGGAGGATCAACCACCAGAGTGTATTCAGGCTGAAGATAATACTTAACATGCTGTTCATTCCCTTGCGAAGTTGGCTCATGGGCCGCCCGGTACCGGAATAGTGCCGGGGTTCTGATTCTGTTATTTGCAGGCGTTGATAATGGCGGCAAAACTGTCTGCTTTCAAGGCCGCTCCGCCCACGAGGAAACCGTCAATATGTTCACGGGCAATGAGTTCCGCCGCATTGTCGGCCTTCACGCTGCCACCGTATTGAATACGCACCCGGTCGGCACAGTCTTTGCCGAACATTTTTTCAACAACACCGCGCACAAAAATGTGGGCGTCTTCCGCCTGGTCCGGCGTGGCGGTTTCGCCCGTGCCGATCGCCCAGACAGGTTCATAAGCAATCACCACGCCCGCCGCCACATCAGCGCTCAGGCCGTCCAGTCCCTTCGTGGTCTGGCGTTCAAGCACCGCTTCCATGGTGCCGCCTTTACGCTCTTCCAGCAGCTCGCCGATGCAGAACATGACTTTCAGACCGCTCGCCAGCGCAAAGCGCAGCTTTTCATTGAGAAATTCATCGCTTTCGCCCAGAATATGGCGACGTTCGCTGTGACCGATAATTGTCCACGTGCAGCCCACATCCTGCAGCATCTGTGGCGAAATTTCGCCGGTATAAGCGCCGCTTGCCTTCACATAGGCATCCTGTGCTCCAAGCTGAATTGTGGATCCGGCAAGCACCTTGCCGACAGCATACAGAGACGTATAGGTCGGACAAACAGCAATATCTACCGTGTCCACGCCCGATACCAGCGCTTTAAGACCTTCTGCCAGACTGACAGCGTCGGCGACAAAATTATTCATTTTCCAATTGCCGGCTACAAATGGTTTGCGTGTGGACATGTTTGTTCTATCTTTCTTGTAAATCAGGGCTGTAAAAAGAAAAGACCCGGATAGGGCACATCAAGCAACAGGCACAACTCATCCTTGGGAAGGCTCTGCCTGAGAAGAAAAAGATAGCACAGAACCGGGGCTTAAAGCAAGCAGAGCGGCCACTTCAACAGGAAACAGATACACTTTTCTCTTTAATACATGCCAGAGAGCCTTTTCTCTTAAATAAAGTCGCTGCATGTTTTAGAGCGCCCTGCGGAACGTTCAGAAACGCCAAGCGACCCATTGCGACACAAACGGGTCATGAAGAAGACAGTCACTCGGATCTGTATCGGAAATACGTCCCGCGACATACACACAACATCACAGACCACACACGCCCCTGCCAATACAGAGATTGGCGTTCCCAGGCTGGCGGATAGTATGTTTTGAGCCAGAGCATTTTGGTGCGGAACCCATATAAGTCTCAGGTAGGAAATAAGGCTGAGGATATACACCGAATGCACAGTCCACTGTGCCCACTCTGTCCACTCACTTTGGTGTGGAACGCAGTCCTGCGGAGCAAAGGCGCCCATACCCGAATTAAGATTCCTGCACACACCGCCGTTACGTCCACCCTCCGGCGTCTCTGCGCACGTCGCCATTACGTCCACCCTCCGGCGTCTCTGCACACACCGCCGTTACGTCCACTCCCCGGCGTCCCTGCACACACCGCCGTTACGTCCACCCTCCGGCGTCTCTGCACACGCCACCGTTACGTCCACTCCCCGGCGTCATTCCTGCACACACCGCCGTTACGTCCACCCTCCGGCGTCTCTGCGCACGTCGCCGTTACGTCCACCATCCGGCGTCATTCCTGTACACGCCGCCGTCACGTCCACCCTCCGGCGTCATTCCTGCGCAGGCAGGAATCTTAACGCGAGTTGTTCTTTATGAGGGACTTACCGTGGTCGACAACTACGCGGAAATACCGTCAAG
>Ga0116160_1000974_pt1 | contig 31272 bp, 18 predicted proteins | sample AD_JPNAS2_MetaG_FD_89879 | JGI IMG/M metagenome (GOLD analysis project Ga0116160, IMG submission 89879) | Active sludge microbial communities of municipal wastewater-treating anaerobic digesters from Japan - AD_JPNAS2_MetaG | ecosystem: Engineered > Bioreactor > Anaerobic > Digestate | place...
GGAGCAGTCGGTCATCACCCCTTCAAAAACGAGGCGTATTATGCGGCCTTCCCATTCGGCCGGCAATTTAAACCGGGTTTTATATAGGCCTTTTTCGTTGGCAATGCCGGGAGGATTGGCTTTTCCGTAAAAAGGCATCCCGTATTGATAGATACCAAAGCCCTCTTGCTCCCAGCAGGAAGGAACTTTGATTTTGGTCCAGCTGCCGCTGTTTCGACCTCCGGTACACATAAAGTCCCATTCGACGGCATCGTCCGGGCCATGACCGGACAGATAGATTTCGGCTGTTTGTAAGGGATCGAAGCCGGGGGTCGAACTTTGTTTTTTAAAGGCGGAAATTTCGGCGACACTGCCGCAAAGCAGCATTATCAAGGAGAATGTTATAAGGTTTTTAGCTTTCATAAAGTGTTTTGTATAGTGTTTAAGGGGATAGAATCTTTAGAGGGATAGTATCAGTAAAACAACCAGTCGATGGCTGTTTTTTCCATAAAACCGGCGTCTCTCGTGCTAAATACCGCTTCGGGCTTGGAGAAACCCAGCACCAGGCAAAGTCCTTTACCCAGGTTCAGATTGTGTTCGCCGGCTTCGAAACGGTATTGATGCACATTCACTGCCGGCAGATTTTCTATTTCCATGGCGTTGGCAATTTTGATGTCCGCCTGACCGTATTGATTGGCGCTGGCATCGGTCTCCAGACGGGGAGCGGGCATATAGTCTCCTTGCCTGAAAGGCTTGAAATAAGCAACCCAAAGGTCAACGGCTTCCCGACTGTTGAAGCGCAGGCGGATGTTTTCATTGAGTTGTTGGCGGTTGCTCATGCGAAGAGCCTTGAGTTGACTGAGTTCCGGAGCCAGGGCTTTTATCTTGAAAGGCCGGTCGCTGTACACGCTTGCTCCTTCCTGAAGCTGATAAAATTCCGCCCGGGCAGGAGAAATAAGTTTGACTTCGGCCGGACTCAGCACTTTCAGGTTTTCCGGGGTCTGATTGCCCGATTTGAGTTTTTGAATATTGGCATCGAAACGCGCCAGTTCTTGTTCGAACTGAGGCAATAATTCCGTCCAGGTCTTGTTGGCTCCGTTGTTGCCGGTGACGGGAATGCGGCGCATACCGGTTTGCATGCTGTTGGCGTAGAGATAGCTGTCGCGGGTGAGCTCTTCGAGTTTGCGGTAGTGATCCAAACTGCTTTCCATCAAACTGTAAGCTTGTTCCAGGTCGGAAATTTCGTTGGAATAGGAATACCTCAAAACGAGCATGGAGGCTTCCAGCTTATCGGTAAAGCAGTCTGTAAAAGCCTTGTAGGCATAAATGTCGTTTTTGAGACGTGCAAATTCTTCTTTGTTTTTGCGCACACGGGTCACTTTGTCGATGGCTTCCACCGCTTTCCGGGCATGTTCCCGTGTTTCTGCTATCAGTTGGGGAGGAGTTTCGCCCACATGTGCTTCTCCATGCCATTCGCGGTAGGCCCAAACTTCGAGTTTCTCGCCCTCGGGGCCGCAGGAATTGGCAAAATCGGGATAGACCGTCCAGCGGTTGGGGTTGACCAACTGACTCATAAACATTCCCAGCAGGAGGGTTTGCCGGTTGCCCTCGGTGATACCGAATTTGCGCAGCAATTTGGGCGATATTTCGCCACTTTGTTCGTAGGCCTCGAGAATATACTTTCCTTGTTTGCCGCAGTTATAAAGTTCGGATAATAAGCCCGACCAATAATCGATTTCTTCCTTACGGTCGCGATCGGCCGACCAGGCATAACGCGCCCAGGATTGATACCAGATCCAGTCGCGGTCCATTTCGAGCAGACGGCTGCCGTCTTCGATTTTGTCTGCCGCATAAGGCCAGTCCCAGTACGAGGCCTGGGGATAGAGGTGCAAACCGTTGGCTCCGTGTATATTGTGCATAGCCTGAACGCTCTTTTGTATAAAGTCGGGCGAGCCGTAGCGGAAAGGTTCCAGGTTGGCCAAAATATGTACATTGGAGATATGAACAGATCCCAGAGCGCTGAGTGCCTGATGTGTAGCCGTCCAGGGGCCTCTGGGTTGATAGGTGCACAGGGATTCGCCGTTGTATTTGTTCATGGTGTAAAGATTCTTGTAAATGGGCAAGGCTGCATCCATGACCATTTCGGCGTTGGTATCGTGCGCCCTGAGCACAATAGGCGGTTCCTGCTCCAATCCGAGAGCTTTCAGCCCGTCTTTCACACCGGGAATAATGGTTTCGGTAAACCATTCCACATCGTCTTCGTGGGTGTTCATGGCTTCGCCCAGGCAGACCAGTAAACCTACGTTGGGGTATTTTTCGATAAAAGCCGCGACAGATTTACGGGTGTAATCCGACAGCAAAGGGGTAATTTCTACTTTGCGGTCTTGAGTGGGTATTTTGTGATAATCTGCAAAGGGTTGAGATACAATAATATTGTAAAACATCTGAATCACCCAAATGCCCCGTTTGTTGGCCTCCTGAGCAAGAAAGCCGAACATTTCTTCGTTTCGCTCGAAATCTTCTTCGCTCACTTCCACGGCATAAGGATAATCGGGTAGTTTAACCAGCGAAGCAAAGGGATGTCCGTTCCAGAGATAAACGGAATTCATGCGATTTTCTACCAGCATATCCAGATACTTGATCCAGAGTTCTTTATCGTAAAACCAGGGGAAGAGCTCCTGGGTATAGGGATATTCGTAAACCTTACGACCCGGCAGCAAGTACATTTTTTGCATACCGATGCAAGTTCCCCTCAACACCATATCGGGAGCATCGGAATAATCTATTTTCTTAGGCAGCCGTCCGTTTGTTTTCAAACGATCGATCAGTTCCATGCATCCGTAAAGCAAGCCGCTTTCGTCGGCTCCGCAGACCGCTATTTTATCTCCGTCTGCAACTATCCTGAATGCTTCTTTGCCTTCGACGGGTTCTATGGCAAGGCCCTGTTCTTGTAAGGTCTGTTGAAAATTCAGATCATTCTGGCAGCCGAGATATATCTTGGTCGCCTTGCCGGCAGGGTTTTCATCAACAATAGTATAACCATTGGAAAGCAAACTGTTTGATAATCTTTCTTTTGCGTAATTACCTCTAGGAGAATCCGACCCTGTCGTCAGCAGTTGAACTTTGGGTTGACAGGCAGAAAACACTAAGAGCAAAGCAAAACTCAGGAGATAATAGGGAGTTTTCATGAAGAATAGGTTTAAACGTTTCAGAATTACAAAAGTAGGATTATTTCAGTATCGTAAAACTAAAAAAATCAAAAACTTGCGCTGTAGGGCTTGCTTTTATAAAAGAAAAACTCAGCAAAATAAAAAAGCAAGATTGATATCTTACTGAGATATCTATCAATCCTGCTTTAAAATTTGAACTTAACGAATATCCCTATTTTGCCGGGCTAAAAGAAACAACGCTATTATTTTACGTATTTCCGGATGGTTTTTAATACAATCGGTTCCATGATGGCGTAACCTTGCAAGTTGGGATGCACGCCATCGGCAGCAATTTCAACAGGTAATCCTCCACGTTCATCTACTAAGGCCGAATAGTAATCGACGAAAGGAATCTTATTGGCATCGGCATATGCCTTAATCATTTCATTCAGCAATTTGATATCGGCAGCCGGAGTCAGTTCCTTGTTCCATCCGAATTCGTGAGCAGGTAATATGGAGCACAATACCGGTTTGATTTTGTGAAACTGAGCCAGTTCACACATCGATTTGATATTTTGTACGATATGTTCATGGCTGATGATGCCATTATTACGCGCAATGTCGTTGGTTCCGGCCATGATAACAACCATCTTGGGTTTCAGGTCGATGACATCAGCCTGAAAACGGACAAGCATGTGGCTGGTTGTTTGTCCGCTTATTCCACGACCGGTAAATCCGTTTTCGATAAAAAATTCCGGATGTCGCCTATACCAGCCTTCAGTAATTGAATTTCCCAGAAAAACCACCTTGGCAGGTTTCTGTATCGAATCGTTCATCGCCTCGTACCGGTAAAAGCGCGCCCAATCGGTTGATCGCATTTTTGCTTTTTCTTTCTCGGCAAAATGTTGTTCGAGCTGTTTGTACTGATCCGAATCGAGTGTGATACTGATAGATTCAGTGTTTTGACCATGCAAATGCAAACAACTGAAAACGACCAAAAATGTAAGTATGAGATTCTTTTTCATTTGGTTTTAAATTGAATGTTCCTGACTTATAAACGTAGATATTTTAAATTATGTATTTTATCGTTCTCAAAAACTCGTATTATATAGATACCTGGAATTAAAGAGCCGGTATCTATAATGCTTGTATGATTTGTTTTCTGACATAATTTTCCGGATACATCGTAAAAATGCGCGTATTGCCAGTTTCCCGATATCTGTATTTGATTGTAACGATGATAGATCAGCCTCACAGTAGACAGATTCTCTTTTACAGCCGGAATGCTTGTGTTGTCCGATAAGCTTGGTGGAATTAATTCCGTTGTTCCTGCCGGTAACTTATAATAAAAATGCGCACTGAAATTAAACAGGGGATACGGTTTCCCATAAATAACACCGTTTTCGTCGCGAGGTTCGTATCGTGGATGTAATGACGTGTTGCCGGCGTCGTGTTCAAAAATGTATTCACCATTTTCGTCTTTGCCATCCAAATCGACGTAGGTATAGATGGATTGGTAGGGGTCACTATCACGAAGATTCCCATGTCCCAATACATCCTGTCCGGCATAGGCAATTTCAATATCTCCGTTAAGTTCGTCAAAACAAGAAATTAAAACACTTTCGCCATTTTCGTGTAAAGTGACGGAGTTTATGTTTACCAACGAACCATTATTTTTTATAGCGAAACCGAAATCCTTCTCAAAAGCAACCAATAGGGTGTCTAAAACAAGTGGTTTGCAGGGCACAAGATAATCAATCCGCAATGTATGATTATTTTCTTTGGTAATTTTCGAAGGCTGCAAGGGCATAAATGTTTCTTTTTCAATATAAGTTTTATAAAAAACCTTGGCCAACATTTCCCCGAACCACCGGTAACCATTTGGGTCTAAATGACCCGCACTCCGGTCGGTCATCAAATATACAGGTCCGGCACATACGATATCTGCTTCCTGATTGGAAGCTTCGAGTTGAGCCATCGCTATGTTTTGTTCAAATCCCTTTATGTACTTTCCTCCAACCTGATAAGTAATAAACAAGGGTTTCTCCTGTTGACCGTATAGGCTCATAATATCCGATTGCATATCGTTCTTTAGTATTTGCATCAGATCTCTGTATCCCGACTTATCTGTTGTACTACCATTAAGGGATATTAAACCGGGTTGATTTCGTGAGTAATTTGTTTCTCCCTGCATCCAAAAAATAGCCGGACATTCGATGTTGTAATTGTTTCTTTTAACGAAAGAAGCAGCACTGTTGATGCTCCTTATAAAATCACGATGATAATAATAGGGCGATCGTTGGCAGTGTTTGGAGAGTTCTTCGATTGTTTTACCTCCGGTGGCACAAGAAGTGGCTAAAATTGACACCGGTCGGGTAAGTTTGTGTTGTATATGATTGGCGGCGCCAAGAACGGAGTTTTCACATTTTGCCCCGTCTGTCCACGATCTTGCGAAGTTCCGTATGACATCGTCCGGGGTGGGAGATGAAAACAAAGGAGCAATTTGACTACAATTCACATTACCGTTGTTGATACATACATTGCTTCCTATCATATAATTGTTGGGAACCGGCTCCGATGTTATTGGAGGATACGATTGGTACCCCTCAGCCAAACTTTGGCCGTAAATGATAAAGTGCCAAAAATTAGGATGAATGGGTCGTGTAAAAACTGAATCTTGATATGCACCAATGGCAATGTTGCTGGTTAATCTGTCCTTTCCCCGTTGATCTTTAAGAATCACAAAACCGGGCAAGCCGTATTTGCTCGCCAACAGGGTCATTTCGGAAAGTGTCAATCCTTTGGTATTGACAGGGTTCGTTTCGGGATGAAGTATTTTACATGTTGGGGTAAAACCTCCGTTGTCTTTAAGAGAATCCAACATGATATCCGCATCAAAAGATATTTGGCCATCCGGTTCTCCATCGACGTTGTAATATTGTGTGTCAAAAATCGATTGGTAAAACCTGGATGTCGATGTTGTTCCGGCCACTACTTCGATTTCGACACCATTTCCGGATAAGATTGAATTATAACAGTTTAGAATGCCGTTTCCTCCCATTATAAATCCGCCGGCACTGTTGTGAGCACTATTTCGGGTAATGGTTGAACTTGTTGCCTCAATTCGAGAGTTGTCACTAACACCACCTGCACCTCCACTCTCAAAGGCTGTATTTTCCGCAATTGTACTATTAGCCATTGACATAAAGGTGTTTTCAAGTAAGATTCCTCCATTCGTTTTTGCTTCGTTGTGTCCTATCGTAACATTGTGCAAATAAACGGTAGATGAAGCGGCTGCTAAAACACCACCCGCACTATTGTTAACCGTATTTCCGGAAATGAGTCCCTGATTGACGTAACCGTTGGAACCAACCAAGTAAATGCCTCCTCCATCGGTTTCTGCAAAATTATCTGAAACGATTACCTGCTCCATATTAAAGGAAACCCGGTTCAGATAAATTCCCCCTGCTTTCCCTCTGGAAGTGGAATTGCCGATGATTTTTGAATTCCGAACATTCAGTGTTGCGTTCTGAATCCAGCATCCGGCACCGTCAAAGGCTTTATTGTTTGTGAAAACACAATCGGAGATATCAATATTTCCTTTTTCGGCAATAAGTCCGCCTCCAACACCTTGTTGGTAAACAATATTGTCGATGGTTGTTCTGCGCGTATTATCAGCCACTCCATCACGAATAATCAGGCCCGATAATTTCACCGGCCTGTTCCTTCTCGATGCGGCAGTTATCACCACTACATGGAAAGCATTCAGCTCAGAGCCCAACTGACCGCTCAATATTGTGGGATGTATGGCGGGTTCCGGTTTGACATGACCGGAAGCATCGGCGGGATAACCTCCAATAAGAGCAATGTTGTTTTTAATTTCAAAACATTTTTCCTTCTCAACCCTACCATTGGTTAATAAAATTTGCGGTATGTATGTTCCCGCTGCAATATGAATAGAATCACCCTCCGATGAACGGGCCAGCGCGTCATCAAGTGAAATCGCACTTTCCCAGTTTACACCGCTGTTCTCCGAAGACGTACCTGTTGCCTTGACATACCAATTATTTTGTGCAAGAATAACAGCTTGTATCTGTAAAAAACATAAAAACAAAACAAATTTTCCTGTTTTCATAAAGCTGTGTGTTTAAATGATCTGCAAATAAGCAATTGTGTTTATGTACATTAATCGATTCTAATACTCGAAGATAGTCATGATCGGGTAGTGATCTGAAATATAGGGAACTCCGTAATCTTTTACGATGGTTTGATACTGAATTGGTGTAGCAGAACGATAAAAGATGTAGTCAATGATTCTGTCTTTCTGTGTAACTCTGAATCCATTTATGGTACCCAGCGAATCGGTTTTCGCAGCTGTTGATTGGGATGACTTAAGGTATTGATAGATCGGATCAAGCAGTGGATCGTCAGGAAGGGTATTAAAGTCCCCCACAACAAAGGTCATCAGTGTATCTCCCGACAGCTCAGCCGCTTTTTGAACTATCAATTTTGCCGATTCAATGCGTGCCTTAACTCCGAGATGGTCAAAATGAGTGTTCAGGACAACAAATTCTTTGTTGTCGGCCTTGTTTTTAAGATGCGCCCAGGTCACTATACGATTGAATCTGGCATCCCAGCCTATAGAAGAAACTTCGGGTGTTTCGCTCAACCAGTTTGTTCCCGAACTTAACAAGTCAAATTTACCGGTATTGTAAAACAATGCCGTGTATTCATTGTTTTTTGCTGAACTATCGCGTCCTTCACCAACAAAAGCAAAATCAGCCAATGCCGAATCCAGGAAGTTAACCTGATGTATGAGGCCTTCCTGAATACCAAAAACATCGGGTTGTTGATCGTTGATCATATCCACACAAGCCTGACGGCGGAAATTCCAGTTGTTTTCACCATCTTTAGGTTCATCGTAACGGATATTAAACGACATAATACGTAAAGTCGGTCTGTTTTCCGTTTTGGCACAGCCAAACAAAAATGGGATGGCCATGATTGCTATGAATAATCTTTTCATTATAACGCCGTTTTATTGTTCAAAATGTTGATTTAATAATTGTTTGTCGGAGTTGGGGTAATAACCTACTTAATGGTTAAATCCACGTACACCGGATAGTGGTCGGAGGGGAATAAATTGTTTTCATACGCTTCATCAATCGCCCGGTAAGTGTGTATTCGGATTTCGGGCGTGACAAAGATGTAATCGATCTGCACCGGATGCACACCACCAAAATTATGTGCCGTTCCAACCGGACCATACACCCTTTCCTGCGGCGCCGATTTTCTTGAGTCCACAAAGTTCTCCGACAAAATCCGGTAGGCTTCTGTATTCGATTTACTGTTCAGGTCACCCCCGATTATGAAAGGAGTATTGCCTGCAATCCTTTTTGCCTCTTTGCTGATAAGTGTTGCGCTGTTGGTTTTAGCCATCAGCCCCCGATGATCGAAATGGGTATTAAAGAAGTAGAATTCTTTTCCGGTCTTTTTATCTTTAAATTTTACCCAAGTGCAATAACGGGCATATTTCCCGTCCCAGCCTATTACCTCCGGCTCGTTGTTTTCGTTTAACCAGAACATATTCCATTCAATGACTCCGAAGCGCTTGCCGTTGTAAATAACCGGATTTAATAAGCCCTCTTTTCCTACAGACTCATAAGAGGTTCCGGCCACAATATCTTCCAGTTGAAAAGGAACAGCTTCCTGGAGTCCCACAATTTCCATGTTGTTCTCCAGAATAACTTTGATTAACGAATCTTTCCTGTACATCCATAGATTTACTCCGTCGTTGGGATCTTCTCCGCGGATGTTGTATACTGCCAGGCGGATATTGTCTTTAGGGAATTTATAATCAGCAGGTTTACATCCAAATAACATCAAACCAAAAGTGCTGATGCATACAAATAACAACGTCAAATTCTTTATGGGTGTTTTCATTTACATTTTATTTTATAATACTAGTTTCTTAGCTGTGTTACCGACACGCACAATAAAAACTCCGCTATCGATTATGCCGGTCAAATCCAGTATATTGGCTTGGGTGGTTTTTTGAAAGATAACTTCACCGGTGAGGTCGTAAATGGTTACGTAGTTTTCGTGCCGGTTTCCGGTGAAGAATATTTTTTTTTCAATATTGTAAAATGTACTGCGATCTTCGATTTGCTTACCGGTGCTGTTTGTTTCGTCCAGAATGGCTTTGACAACGAGGTTGTCGATAGCAAGCCCATGATCGTTTCCGCGATCGTCAATATCTTCCCAACGGAGTAAAACCACTTGTCCCGGGGCAATTGGTGCGTCAATTTTACCTTTGATGCGAACACGGTTGGCTGCATTATTTCCATCAATAGCAACATCGGTCAATCCCGATTGTGCCGCCGTATTGTTAACCGGAGAAACGAACGACAAAGAATCTACGGTTGTGGTTGCAACCTCCGAAATCCATAATCTTCTCTCACGGATGGCTTTGGCGTCGGGATTAACAGCATAGGAGAAGCTGAGTTTTTGCTGATTTGCAGGATTAGTTCCGGCACGCCACATCTCTCCGTCGTAATCGATTTCCAGTCCGCTTAAAAATTCACCGGTGTTATTTTCAATTACTACTCCGAAATGGATATTACGGTGGTACGAAGAGATGAGAGAACCCAGGGCACGTTCTGCTGAATGTTCGTTGGGAACTACCGGATTTCCTTCGCCGTATGAATAGATCCATCCTGCATCTTGATCCCCGTTGTTGATGCGGTAATAGTTGAACGTAGACCAGTCTGGGATGATGCTTCCTGAAGGACGGACATTACCGGAAGTAGTAACATACCAACCTTTGGGGCTATGTCCGGGAACAAAGGTCCCCTTGGCCGTTCTGTCCGTCAACAGGTGATTGGGGTAAAAGGGCAGTGTGTTGAAATCCTGACGGTAAATATAGTCGTCCTCTTCTTTATCAAAGGAGGCAACCATAATATTGCGCAACAGTTTTTTTGTATACACATTTCCGGCTCGATCGGTAACTTCGACGATAAATTCGGCATCGGGATCTGTAGGTTTGTATGAGAATATGTGGGAAGTGGCAGAAGGTCCCGGATTCTGAGAAACTGTGGTTCCGCCATCGCTTCCGGGATAGTTGGGACGGGTGTCTCCTACTTTGCCAAGGAAGTCGTACATACGGGGGTCGACACCGGTGAATTGTTGCATTACTTTCTTCACACCGTTTTCGTAGATGTTTACACTCCACCGGCTATCGTAATTCCAGACATTGGCTATGATACAATCGCCTTTACCGTTGCTTTCGTCGAAACTTCCGGTAGGATAGGCCTCAAATTGATAATCTTTGCTTTTCCCGGTAGCTTTGTAATACCAGTTATTGAATCCCCTGTCTCCGGCTTCAAAGACTCCATAACCGTTTGGAGTACCATCGGAACAATAGTCACCTGACCACGCAGCTCCATTTGCAGAACCGACAACGTGTTCAAAAAGTCTGGCACTAACTTCATTATTTGTTAAACGATGGTGGTGGCCGGCAATGATGCGTTGAATGTTTCTGCGACCTCCCATCAGGTTGTACACTGTTTGTCTGTTAGCTACATTTGATCCTTGAATTGGGGCGTGTACCGAGATTACAATGGTCTTTTCGATAGGTACCTCCGCAAGATCTTTAATCAACCAATCAATCTGATTTTGCGTAATATTGTGCGTGTACTCTTTTGAGTTGCAACCAATGTAATCGATATCGTCCATCATCACATAATGGATATTTCCCCTGTTGAAAGAGTAGTAAGTAGGACCAAACGCGGCTTTAAAGTAGTGGTCAGACTCGATGTCACCACATTTAGTCATATCATGATCATGATTACCTATTACATTGAAAACGGGGAAACCGGTACCTGCCACAGAAGCTTTGTGCTCTTCGAGGCGTCCATAATCGTCCCAAACCAAGTCGCCTACAACCACACCGTAAAATGGGGTTCCGGCAGGGTAGGACGCTTTTAATTCTTTAATGTCTTTGATTGTTTCATTTCTGAAACGCCATGTTTCATAGTCCCTTCTAACTTGAGGATCTGCGATGGCTATCATAACATGGTTAAAATCGGCTGCACCTCCATCGGTAAAGGGGACTAAGGTAAAATTGTGAGAAAAATTGCCTGATGTCGAAACTCGGGCATAAATTTGAGGTACTCCGTCGTCTCCCATGGGAATTTCATACGCTTCGGGAACAGAGATAAAAACAAATTCGGTACGGTCGTGTCGAGGAAAAGAATAATAGCCATCGGGACCTGTTTTAACAACGGCGTACCCGTCGCTGATAACAGCATTGGGAATAGGATCTCCCGAGTCTGTTTTGGCAAAACCTGTAATGCTGTCGGCTTGTGTGGCGGAAGCATTAGCTGTAAATACAAATAAACCTATAAGAAGAAAATAGAATACCTTTCTCATATATCTTTTTTGCTAATACCGGATTCAAGAAAAGAAAAATGGAACTGTCTTAAAACAATAATTCGACCGAAAAACGATAAGGTGTCTTAGAAATGCCCAAATGATGTGCTTTAGATATTCGACTCAGCCTCATACTCAAGTATGCTCCTTCGCCCTCAATCTCAGCACCTCGCATTTGGACACTTCCAAGATACCGACAGAAAATGATTTATTTAACGATAAATTTAGCTGTTTCCACAGCTCCGGTCATTGATTTTAGTTGTGCGTGATACAACCCGGCAGGTAAGTTATTTACATCTATACTGATTGGGTTGCTGTATTTTCCAATTAACTGACCAACCTGGTTGTAGAGATGAACTACATAATTTGTTTCCGAAGTTTGAATATTCAGTACATTGGAAGTAACGGTGGGATAGAATGTAACATTTCCAACCAACGGATTTTTCACCGAGGATCCTTCCTTTGCATTCAGAGGCATGTAACGTACATTACGACTCAACCCGCGGATAGATTCACCATTTGGATCTTGGGCGTAATATGTAATGGGTCCCGGATTGGCAGTGCTATCGGTTGCAATCACGCCAAAACACAGATTTTCAGCCGTTGAGATCGTTCCAATCAATGCATTATTATAAAAGTTGAGTTCTTCGGGAATCAACAACTGATAGAATTGTTGCTTTCCGGCCGGAGACGCAATGGACAATGGTTGATTATATTCTTCTCCTACTGTGAATTCGGGCAATTGATTCGGAACTATTTCCGGTAATTTATACTTACCCAATAAGGTTGAAGTAAATCCTACATAGGTATTGGTGTATTTGTTTTCAACCGGATCTTCGGGGCAATATACCTGTAAGAGAGTGTACATTTCTTTACGTTCCGGGAAGTTGTTATGGAGGTCGGTAAAACTATCGAACATGTTGTCGGGACAAGTATAAATAACGTTAGCTCTTGCTCTGATTTCCAAAAGCATATACACGTGGTTTTTATCCGGACTTAAAGCAATGTCTTTGATTACTTCAGTTTGGGTTCCACCGGGACGTGCAACGGAGGCCAGTTTGCCGTCGCGTGTGAGCACGAAATAAAGTCCATCACCCCCACCATTTGTATTGTGTTGCATCCATATACCGTCAACGGTTCTGAGGCCGGACCTCGCGTTCCCACCAAAGTTTGAATGTGAGTACAAATCTCCAAAGCGAGATGACATAGTACCAACGACATACCATACACCTTCATCGGTTACACGAATGCTGCTGCCGACAGCTCCGCCACCACCAACAGTAGAGCCTTGTCCAAATGAATACCACCAGCGGTAATCTCCATTGTCTTTGTCGAATGTGAATATACCGATGTGATGTGCTTTGGCCTCGCCCTCTTTTGTTGCAAATCCATTTTGCAGGGTGTCGGTACTTTGGTCGATTGTAATGTCTTCCGAATAGTAGGTGCTCATTACAGCGACTTCACCGATTGGACTGATTTCAATTCCTGTTACTGCATCGCTGCGTGAACCTTTGATATGTCTTACCCAGCTTTCTTCTCCCAAGGGAGTGTACTTCAGTAAAAATAAGTCGTTGATAGCCGTTTGAGTCGAAAGATTGGTTCCGGCCAGTGTAGTTGATCCTGTGAAAGCACCACTTACAAAAATATTACCATCGGCATCTGCTTTAGAGAATGCGTTTACAAAGCTGGCTTCGGCCGTTTGCTGATATTTTACCCAGATTAAGGCACCATCTTTGGAATACTTAGCCACATACATCTGATTCCAATACTGGGTATTTCCTACAAAGCCGTTCAGGTTAGCGGGGTCAAAAGACATTTCACTACCAAAAGTACCTGAAATAATGATGTTGCCGGAACCATCTGCAGTTACACTTTCCACAGTAGCTTCCTCGGCTGGTAATTGCCACATTTTGAGCACGTTGCCATTTGAATCGTAACGAATTACAAAGATGGAAAGGGCAGCATAACCGGAAGGATCTTCCATGGCCATTGAATCATTTTCATCGGCCTGGAGCATTCCTTTGAAAGTTCCTGCAACCACGAGGTTCCCTTCATTGTCGATAATCATATCGCTGATAGCTGCTTCGCCTGAGTTAACCAGCTTACGGCTCCATACAATTTCTTTGTCTGGCGTCATTTTGAGAATGGTAGCATCACCCAGGTCGGTACCCGACTGACTTGGGAATGTTTGATCAAGAATCTGAACACTGTTGCCACCAAAAAGGGCAGCTATATAAATGTCACCGGCATTGTCAACCACCATACGTACCGGTTGAATCTGATTGCCTGCCACATTGCTACCCCAGTAGGTGTACCATTCCATAACTTGTGCATTGACATTGCATACCAATGCAAGAAATACGATTAAAAGAGATAAATGTTTTTTCATAAAGTTCTAATTTTGAAGTTAGTAATAGTATTGTTGATCTAATAATGATTGCCTTGTTTTTCCCATTGGTTCCATCTTCCCTGTTTTCCGAAAGACAGAACCAAAGGGTATTGTTTTTAATTAGTATCCATCGTTCTGATGTAGGTTTTTATTCAGGAACACTTCATCATAGGGTAGCGGTAATAAAATTTCATAAGCTTTAAAGCTGGTGTACTTGTTCCCAACATTGGGTTCTTCCACACTTTGCATAAATGCCACAAAGTCGTTGTCGTTAGGATACAGTCTTCTCAGATCGAACCAGCGGTGGTTTTCGAACGACAACTCAACTCTTCTTTCGTGGAAGATTGCATCGCGGAGTGTTGGGTATTTGGCGTGATAAGCGGCATTTGAATCATCGTATTTAGGCAGGCTGGCGCGCACACGTACTTTGTTTAAGTAATTTTTGGCTTCATTTGTCATGCCTTTCTTTTCGTAGGCTTCAGCCAGCATCAGAAATACGTCGGCAAAACGAATTTCAATCCAGTTGTTACCATGGTAACCGGTTGAATTTGACAAGTCAACGTATTTTTTTGTATAATATTGATTGTTTGGTGCTTTCATGATGGCTATGGGAGTACGGCGGTCACCGGCTTCATATTCCAGAAACAAGTTTTCCTGACCGGCATTGAAGCCACGTCCATTGATTTGTGAAGTCAAACCTTTCAATCCCATTGGCTGGAAGTACTGTGCAAACGGCGATGATTCACTTGAAGTACTCAGATACATGCATTGGAAAATGATTTCCTCATTGCCTTCGTTAGATGTTCCGAAAACACGGGGATAAGTTGCTCCCGCCGGGAAGCTGTCGTATCCTTTTAGCGTAATGGCCTTCTGTAGGTAGGTAATGGCATTGGTATAGTACTCATCCTTATTCTGTGTGGCAGCCATATGAAGATAGACCCTTCCAAGCAAAGCTGCACCTGCCGTACTTGTTGCGCGACCAAAGTTATCATTGCCGGCATCGTAGAATGCAGGTACAACAGTTGAATTTGCTAATGTTTCCAAGTCGCTGATGATAAGGTCGTATGCTTCGGATAATGGTTGACGGGTCATGGCGTTTGCCTCGGTGATGGTTTCGACCACCTTATCGACCACCGGAACAGGTCCAAATAAGCGTACTAAGTAGAAGTGAGACAATGCCCGTAGAAATTTTGCTTCGGCTATTATTCTTTCACGGCTCTCATCGCTCATTTTTACCCCGTCAATGTGTTTGAGTACCAGGTTAGCCTTATAAATGGTATTGTACAATCCGTTCCAGATCCTTGCCACGATGGTATTGTTCGAGGTTACCTGATGGGAAACAAAGGTATAGTACAATCCACCTGAAGTTCCTGAGTCAAAAGTGGTTGCGTTATCCGATTTCATTTCGGTAGCGAAGAACATCCAGTCGTAGAAAGACCGTGTGGCTTGATAGGCAGCCAACAAGGCATCTTCCATGTCCTGCTCACTTTGATAAAACTTGTACACATCGAATGCGTTCGGGTTTCTTAAATTCAAAAATTCCGTATCACAACTGTTCAGTAAACCAGGAATCAAGACAATTAATAGATATTTAAAATATTTTTTCATAATGTGATTTTAGTTATTAGAAGGATAATTTTACACCTACACTATAGGAACGAGCTATCGGATAAGTACCAAAGTCGATACCCGGAGCCAGGTTTCCGGAGTTGTAATCAACATCAGGGTTGTAACCTAAGTAATCAGTAAACATTAAAGCGTTGTCAACCGATCCGAACACATATACATTACTGATGTCAAGTTTATTGAGGAACCGGTTTTTGGATATGTTGTATCCTAATGTGATGTTTGTACAGCGTAGGAATGAAGCGTCTTCAACAAAATAAGTTGAGAACTTGGTGTTCAGGTTTTTGGCTGAACGGTTGGCGCGATATATTAATCCATTTCCCGGATTTGCCTCGTCGCGGTAGCGGTCAATACCCGATCTCATGGTGTTTACCCCACCTTCCTGATTCGCTATATAATAACGTGAGAAATTGATAACATCTGCTCCGTACTGTCCGTCGAAAGTCGCTGAAAAGCTTAGCCCTTTCCAATTAAAGCTGGTGTTGAATCCGAAAGTAAAATCGGGATAGTTGTTTCCGATAATTTCCCTGTCGTCTTCCGTGATTTTACCATTGCCGTCTACATCTTTCCATTTTACGTCACCTATGTACACGTTATCATAATCAGCAACGGGAGGTCCTACCAGTTCATAACCCGGTGTGCTTTGGTTGGCTTTATCTATTAGGATATTAGCGTATTCTTCGGCATTGATGACGCCTTGACTAACCATGCCATAAAAGGAACCAATCGGTAGTCCGTTTCGAGTTATATGCGTGATTTGGCCGCGCTGAGCTTTGGTTATGATTTCATCACTGAGTCCCATCACCTTATTACGGTTGACCGAGATATTAAATCCGGCATTCCACTTCACGTTTTGGGTTGCAATGAGGCTTCCGTCAATCTGTAAGTCAAATCCTCTGTTGTACACTTTACCTTCGGCAAGATTGGTCCAGGAACCTGTGTAACCTGTTACAGCCGAAACGCTTGTATTGTATAATAAGTCGTTGGTAACACTATGATAATAGTTTGCAATCAGGTTCAAACGCCCTTTAAGGAAACCTAAGTCTGCTCCGATGTTTGTCTGATTTGTTTTTTCCCATCCGATTTTCTGATCTACGAAGGCTGAGGGATAGTAGGTAAATACCGTTCCCTGTCCTAAGTTGTAAGTCCCCTGAGCCATATTGGGAATGTGCCGGTAATTGCTGATATTGAAGTTACCGCTGATTCCCCAGCTTGCTCTGAGTCGTACGGTCATAATATCGACTAATGAAGCAAAAAACTCTTCATTGGACATTTTCCAGCCGGCAGAAACAGAAGGGAAATACCCCCAACGTTTGGCCGGTCCGAAACGTGAACTGCCATCACCACGCAGAGACGCGTTGATTACATAGCGACTGTCGTAACTATAAATGACGCGACCGAAAAACGACATGATAGACCATGCGGCACGGGAAGTTACGGCTGAGGTTCCGTTTTCGTCCGTAGCAGTCGGACCTGCGGCACTTAAATCCGGAATACGGTCGTTTTTGAATCCCTGCCCGCGAGCATCGATATTATCGTAGTTTTTCTTCTGCATCGAATAACCCGCCAGACCATTAACAGTATGTTTCCCGAATTTTTTGTTGTAATTCAACGTGGTTTCAAGTAACCAGTCGGTATTGAAGTCGCGGTCATTGCTGGCACGGGCATGCAGGTCGAAACTTCCGGGGAAACCGTTTGATTGCCCTATTTCTCCTGCAGGACGATAATAGCGATAAATTTGATCCGAAATCTGTAAGCCGGCATTTACTTTTGCATACAGACCATCAAAGAATTTATAGCGAGCGTCTGTATTGACACTGTATCTTGTTCTTGTGTAATACTGTTGTATCAGATCTTTCAATGCAACCGGGTTCTCTCCGGCAAAAGTCGAATAGGGAAAGTTACGATAAGTCCAACCGGTAGCATAGCTGCCATCTTCTTCATAGACAGGATATTGAGGAGGCATTCCCAAGGTGTTGAGGATAAGACCGTCGTTAAAAGCCAATCCATCGGTTCTGACAGTCCGCTCGGTCACATAGAACATGTTTGAATTTACTCCCACAGATAAACGATCGGACACATCAACGTCCATATTTAAACGGGAAGTTATTCTCTTGTGATTGGAGGGGGCAACAATACCATCCTGATCCAAGTAACCCAGACTAAACATATACTTATATCCGCTCTTTCCTCCGGAGATACTTACACCCGTGCGATGCATGGGTGCCTTGCTGAACAAAGCATCCTGCCAGTCGGTATCGTATTTTGTAGCAAGAAAATCGGGTGAGAGCAACATCAGTTTGGATGCTCCGTTGGCAGTTCTTGTGTCGTTGTCGTCTTCACGGCTGTGTGTCCATCTTTCCTCGTCGCTACCGTAAATATTGTTGATGCGCAGAAAATCGAAATAAGTGTTGTTATAGCCGTCGCGGTGTAATTCACGTAACTCGTCAGCGTTCATCATGTCGATTTTTCTTGATAATTCCTGTATGGAGAATTGGTAGTCGAGTTCAACCCTGGTTTTATCCTTTTCACCTCTTTTGGTTGTTATAAGTACCACACCTCCGGCTGCCCGCGATCCGTAAATGGCAGCAGAGGCAGCATCTTTCAAAACTTCGATGGATGCCACATCGGAGGGGTTGATGTATACGTCTTTTGACGCAGGAAATCCGTCAACCACAAATAAGGGCTCCACGCTTGTATAAACGGAATTGATACCACGAATGCGAATACTGGTTCCTGAACCGGGCGCTCCGGATACTTGTTTGATTTGTACCCCGGGAGTATGTCCGACCAACGATTGTTCGAGATTGGCGGTGGATCTATTCAATTCTTCGGTTTTGATGCTGGCAACCGAACCGGTTAAGTCACTTTTACGTACAGTACCATAACCGATAACAACCATTTCGTCGAGCATTATTGCATCTTCATTCAACTGTATAGTCAGATTTTGTTGGTTGCCTACAACTACTTCGGAAGTGGTATAACCAATGTAACTGACCTGCAAGGTTGATTGATTTGTAACCTCTAACGTAAATTTACCATCCACACCGGTAACGGTTCCCTTGTTTGTGGATAAATCAACGACAGTTGCTCCGATAACCGGTTCATGATTAACATCGGTTACCAAACCGGTTATGTTTTTGGTAGTAATTTGTCGAGCGGTATTTCCACGAGTTACGACGATATTCTTGTCTCTAATCTCGTATGACACGTTTTGATCTTTAAGGATCTGTTCAATGACTTCTTCTATCGACTTTTGATTTGCTTGAACAGAAATAAGTTTTCCAGTGTCCAAATCTCCAGCTTCGAAGACAAACGTGTAGCCGCTGTTTTGTTTTAATTGCTCAATAGCCTCTTTTACTGTTATATTTCTAACATTCAGTGTTATGGATTGAGAGAATGCCGAAAACGAGAAACAGCAAAGAACCAAGATCATTAAAATGAATTTCATCTTTCTTTTCATAAATGGATGCTTTTTTAAAAATATACCCGAAGGTATGCTTACCAAGATATGTTTTGATGAAATCCATACTAAGATTGTGTTACAAACAATGAAAAATCGGCTGTTTGGTGTTGATTTACAGAGCATTACTTCCCTCTGGAGACTTCTAATGTGAATGTATTGTTAATACGGTGCTTGCACACAGCACGAATAAGATTTGCTCGAGGTGAGGATTGAAAAAATATGCACAAGGCGCAATTTTTGCGTTCGATGTTGTAATGTGATTGTGTTCTTACCGGACGATGGCAAAAGGTCAATGACAGAATTTTTTACATTGGTCTATAAATTGTCAAAAATCAAGCTTTGTCTCTTGCCCCGAATACACCAGACCGGCCGTTTTTGGGACTTCGGTATCCAGGCCGGCAGGACATTGGGGACTGACCAAAACAAATTCAAACCGCCTCTGAGTCGGCTCGGGACGATAGGAACCCTCGATGGCCGAAATCGACAAACTTTTTTGGGCATCGTTGTAATGGAAGGTTATCCTGGCATAGTCACCCTTTTCGTAATCGTAGCTGGTTGCGTCGTCTTCGTACAAGCAGGCCTTGCCGTCTTGTCCGCTGAATACATAAAAACGCAGTGTTTCTTGTTTTTCCCCACTGTGTTGAATGGGCTTGCCCGTGGGAAGTATGCTTCCTGCAGGCACAAAAACCGGCATGCGCTCGTAAGGGGCTTCCACCGGACTTTCCTGTCCTCCCGGATAATACTTGCCGCTGTAAAGATCGTACCAGCCGGCGTTTTGGGGGAAATAAACCAGTCGCCTGCGGGCTTTATATTCGTACACCGGGCAGACCATCAAGTGAGATCCGAACATATATTGGTCACCGATATTCATTACCCGGTCGTCGTTGGCGAAATCCATCATCAAGGGACGCATGATGGTGTAATCGTCTAAGTAACATCGGCCGGCCATCGTATATATATAAGGTAGCAGGCGGTAACGCAGTTCCGAGTAATATTTCATGGTTTGGTAAGCCGGATGCCCTTCGGGAGCAATGTTCCAGATTTCCCTGTAGGGATATTGGCCGTGGCTGCGAAACAAAGGCACAAAAGCCCCAAACTGGTGCCAACGGGCATTGAGTTCCCGCCATTCTTCCAGGTCTTCCGATCCCTCGCGGGCTCTTTCGTAACGTTTTTCCACACAGAAACCGCCGTTATCCATAGTCCAATAGGGATTGCCCGAAATGGAAAAATTTTGTCCGGCGCTGATCTGAGCCTTCATGTCTTCCCAGCGTGTGCCGATGTCGCCGCTCCAGACGGCTGCTGCAAAACGTTGTGAACCGGCGTAGCCCGAGCGGGTCAGGATAAAAACCCTGTTGCTGTCGTTTACCGAGCGTTGACCTTCGTAAATGCCTTTGGCATTCATCAATCCGTAAGCATTGAAATGTAGAGCCGATGGGCCCAGAGCGGTGGGATGCATCAGTTGTTTGCGGTAATCCATATCGGCATTAGACAGGATGTCCGGCTCCGAAGCATCCATCCACCAGGCATCGAAGCCTTTGACGTAGAGATGTTCCTGCATTTGTTCCCAGAAGAGCTTCCGGGCACCCGGACTGAAAGCATCGTAGAATGAACCGATGTAGCCCCGGCCTATCCAGTCGCGGATACTGTCCTTGACAGCCCGGGGATAAATCCAGCCTTTTTGTTCAAACTCTTTGTAATGCCCGGTGTTGATGTAAAACTTGGGCCAGACCGAAATCATTATCCGGGCATTCAGGTCGTGGACATCTCCGACCATTTGTTCCGGATCGGGAAAGCGCTGCGCATCGAATTCATGACTGCCCCAGGCATTTTCTTCCCAGTACGACCAATCCTGCACGATGTTGTCGATGGGGATCTGCCGGCGCCTGAATTCGCGGAGGACCGACAAAAGTTCGTCCTGGGTTTTGTAGCGCTCCCGGCTCTGCCAAAAGCCCATCGCCCATTTGGGCATGACCTGTGCCTTGCCGGTAAGCCTGCGGTAGCCACTCACCACTTCGTCGGCGTTCCTACCCCTGACCACGTAATAATCCATTTGCTTGCCCATTTCCGACCAGAAAGAAATTTTTCCTTCTTCCCCGGACGACAGGGGACTCAGGGCTTTGAGCCCTATGTAGGAACTGCCTCCGTCGGGTTGCCATTCGAGCCTGATCCGGTGCTTTTGGCCGGCCTGCAGGGGATACGAAAACTTGCAGGTGTTGGGGTTCCAGGCGGTGCGCCAGCGCTCCGGCACCACCAGCGTATCGTCGAGGTACAGTTTGACGTAGCCCGCGTAATAGAGCGCAAAACGAAACAAGCCCGCGGTATCTGTTTCGATGGATCCTTCCCAGCTTACCCGGGCATTTTGCAGCGGGAAAGCCTGAGGAAAATTTTTTATAGAGTTCAAATTTTGGTAATCGATGGCTTTTTCGACACGTTCCAATTCTTTTTTTCGGCCGGGATTCGAATAAAAGGCAGTCAGCCCGCCTTCTTTACCGTACTTGTCGAACAGCCTGAATTGATCTAAGTCGGTAAAATCCCGGGGATCGCCCCATTTGCTGTAAGAATTGTTGTCCCAGAGCAGGCCGTAGTTGTTGCTCGAAACCACAAAAGGCACCGAGACCTTGGTGTTGTACTGATACAGGGCTTCGTGTTTGTTTTTGTAATTGAATTCGTCCGACTGATGCTGACCCAGGCCGAAAAAAGCTTCATCCGGAGGCGATTCAAATACCTGCCTGAAAGAATAAGCCCGGCATCCTTCGTATTCGAACGGACTAAAGCTTTTACCCCCTCCGAACTGTTCCCGCAAAAACACCGAACCGTTTAAGTCGCTGAAACTAAGTTCTCCGCTACTCAACAACGCGGTGACTTTCAGGGCAGCCGTTTGCAGAACTACACTGTCTCCGCTACGAAACACTTGCCATCGACCCGATGGACTGAATGCTTTGTCTTGCCAGTTGCACATCAGTCCGGTTTTTAGGCTGATTTTTCGGTTGGGACTGGCTATAACCCTGATTATATCGTCGTCGACCACTTGTAAATAGAGACTGCGGGTGGCGGTTTTCCCCTGGTCGGGGCGGATAAATACTCCGTTTTCGCTGACCCGGAAACAGGGTCCGGAACAGGCAGAAAACACCAGAGCGAGGGGCAGAACCAGAAACAAAAACTTAAACTCAGCCCTAAACCCGGACCCGGACCGAAACCCCAAGGAGCGACTATTCATGATGCAATTACTTATAAAGACGGTAAAATTCCACAACAACTTCGATGCTTTGCAGCCAAAGATTCAAGGGAAAATTTTCGTTGGGGGAGTGGATAGCGTTGGATTCCAGGCCGAAGCCCATCAGGATGCTTTTGATTCCGAGCACTTTTTCGAAAGTGGCAATGACAGGTATGCTGCCTCCTCGCCTTATGGCCAGCGGACGTTTGCCAAACACCTTGTGATAGGCAGCTTCAGCCGCTTTATAGGCCGGCAGGTCCAAAGAACAAACGTAGGGATTGCCCCCGTGCTTAAAGCGAACCTCCACCTTGACTTCGGGCGGAGCCAGTCGCCTGATGTAGTCTTCGAAGAGCCGGCCTATTTCCTGATAATCCTGATCCGGCACCAGGCGGGTAGATATTTTGGCGTAAGCCTTGGAAGGAAGCACCGTTTTCACTCCTTCGCCGGTATAGCCTCCCCAAATACCGCAAACATCTAACGTGGGTCGAATGCCGGTGCGTTCAATGGTAGAATAGCCTTTTTCTCCTTTCAGACCGGGGGCTCCCACCGATTTACGATAGGCTTCATCGTCGTGAGGCACGGCGGCCAACATGGTTCTTTCTTCGGCCGATGCCTCCTGCACTTTGTCGTAAAAACCCGGTATGGTGATTTTACCCTCCTTATCGATCAGGCGGGAGATTATTGCGGACAGTTCCTGTATGGGGTTGGGAACGGCTCCGCCGAAGATGCCGGAATGCAAATCCCGGGCGGCTCCGGTCACTTCCACCTCCCAATAGGAAATGCCCCGCAGCCCAGTGGTAATGGAGGGAGTGTCGGCTCCCAGCATGCTCGTGTCGGAAACGAGGATCACATCGGCCTTGAGTAAGTCTTTATGATCTCGGCAGAATTCCTCCAGATGGATGGAACCGATTTCTTCTTCGCCTTCGAACAGAAATTTCACGTTGCAAGCCAGCAGATTGTTTTCGAGAGCCAGTTGAAAAGCCTTGACCTGTATCATAGACTGGCCTTTGTCGTCGTCGGCGCCCCGGCCTTTGATCAGCCCGTTTTCGATGTGGGGCTCAAAGGGTGGCGTAGTCCACAGTTCCACCGGATCTTCGGGCATCACGTCGTAATGGCCGTACACGAGTACCGTGTGAGCCTTGGGATCGATGATTTTTTCTCCGTACACAATGGGATGCCCCTTGGTTTGAAAAATCTCGGCTTTGTCCACTCCCGAAGAGAGTAAAATCTCTTTCCAACGTTGTGCACAATCTTGCATATCCTGTAAATGAGCTTGCTGTCCGCTCACCGAAGGAATGCGCATCAGGCTGAACAATTCGTCGAGGAATTGCGTTTGCCGGGACTGAATAATGTCTTTAATAGTCATATAGATAGGCTTTTATTTAGTAAGCAGTTGTTTCATTTCTTTGGCCAGAAACTGCACTTTGGGACCGACAATCAACTGAATGGTGTTTTTGCCCGGCCGGACTATGCCCGCAATAGCAGCGGATTTTAGTAGGCTTTCGTCCACCGTTTCGTCTTGTCTAATCACAATGCGGAGCCGCGAGATGCAGTTGTCCAGTTCGGCAATGTTTTCTTTGCCGCCGAGGCCCTGTATCAGAAGAGCCGCTGTTTCCCGGTAATTATCGCTGTTCTTGCTCCCTAGGGCCGGAGTTATTTTGCCTTTTCCGGCCCTGGTTTTTTTACCTTTTCCGGCCGGAGCTTTTTTGCCCTTTCGGCCATCCTCCTTGTCTTTATCTCCGCCCGGCAGGGCCTCCCGGCTTTCATTGCCCGGTGGAGTTCTTCGAATTTCTTCGTCCGGCGGAGTTTCCCGGTTTTCTTCTTCCCTGCCCGGTGTGCGTAGACCGAAGGCTTGAATTGTAAAACGGAAGACCAGGTAATAGACCAGGGCTGTCAGGAGTCCTATTCCGATTATCCGGAGGGGATTCAGAGCCATAGGCGATTTAAAACTCAGCAGATAATCCACCAGGCCGGCACTGAAATTAAAACCCGCCCTTACAGGCAGATAAGCTACGATGCCTGCGGTCAGTCCCGTCAGCAAGGCGTGCAGGACGTACAGGCCGGGAGCCAGAAACATAAAAGAAAACTCGAGAGGTTCGGTTACCCCGGTCAGGAAAGCACTCAGAGAGGAGGCGAGCATCAGTCCTCCCACCGCTTTTTTACGTTCGGGTCTGGCGGTGTGGTACATAGCCAGGGCAGCGGCAGGCAGGCCAAACATCATTATCGGGAAGAAGCCGGTCATGTATTGACCTGTAATTCCGAGTGTGCCTTGCCCGGTCCAGAAGTTGCTCAGGTCGTTGATGCCTGCCACATCGAACCAGAAGACCTGATTCAGCGCATGATGTAATCCCAGCGGAATGAGCAGGCGGTTGAAGAAAGCATACAGCCCGGCGCCCACAGGCCCGGTATCCAAAATACTTTTACCGAAGAGGATCAATCCGTTGTACATCAGGGGCCAGCTAAAAAACAAAAGAATACTTATCAAGCAGGCCAGGCCGGCCGCCACGATCGGAACAGAGCGTTTGCCTCCAAAAAAAGCAAGGGCATCGGGCAGGGAAGTGTTTTTGAAACGGTTGTAGCAAAAGGCAGCTGTTATGCCCGAAAGAATACCCGTAAAAACGTTTTCGATTTTTTCGAAGGCCGGATCGGCCGTTTGTCCGCTGAACATTTGGACAGTGGCCGGAGAGAGTAAAGTGGTTATAACCAGCCAACTGACCAGTCCGGCCAGGGCAGAGGCTCCGTTGCTTTCGTCGGCCATTCCCACGGCTACGCCCACGGCAAACAATAGGGGGATGTGGTTGAGTATGGCTCCCCCGGCCTGTAATAAGAAAGTAGCCGGAATATTGCTGCCCAACGAAGATTCCAACCAATAGCCGATACCCAGTAAAATACCGGCCACCGGCAGACAAGCCACCGGCAACATCAGCGATTTGCCCAGTCTTTGCAGGTATTTCATCATAGCTGTTCTTCTAAGATTTTTTTCATAGCCTGGCCGGCTTGCTCTTCGTCTTCTCCTTCAATACGTATTTCCAGTTTATCGCCTTGTTTAAGGCCCAGGCTCATCAAGGCGATCATTTTTTTTGCACTGATTTCCTTATCCCCGTGGCGCAGGATGATCGAAGAACGAAAGGCAGAAGCTGTTTTAACCAACAGGGCGGCCGGCCTGGCATGGATGCCCAGCGGATCGGCGATCGTATGTGTAAAACTTGTCATAGCGTGGGTTTAGAGCGAAGGTTCGGAGCGGGAATAGTGTTCGTACAGGAATTTTTTGAAGCCGGGAATATGCACCGGAGCCATGGAGAATGCGCTGAATCCCATGTCTATCAGCATAGCTGTGTGTTTTGTGTCCTGAGCCAGTCCTCCGCAGATGGAGCAGGGAATTTGCGCAGCTTTAGCCGCCCGGATCACCTCGCGAAGCATACGGAGCAGGGCCGGATGTGCCTGTTGGTATAAAGAGGCAAGCTCCGGGTTTTGACGGTCGATGGCCAGGGTGTATTGCGTCAGGTCGTTGGTGCCGATGCTGAGGAAGTCGGCCTCTGCTGCCAGTTCTTTGCACAACATCACGGAGGCGGGTGTTTCTATCATGGCACCCAGGGGCAGGTCGGGAATTTCGAGCCCTTCTTGCCTAAGCTCTTGTTGAATGTCGAGCAACAGGCGTTTTACCTGGAGCAATTCGTCGACGGAAATCAACATAGGGACCAACAGCATTAGTTTACCGTAAACCGCAGCCCGGCAAACCGCTCTGAGCTGAGTCCTGAAAAGCTCCGGCCTTTGCAGGCACAGTCGTATACCCCTGTTTCCCAGGGCGGGATTTTCTTCTTTGGCTAAGTTTAAACAGGGAGCGTCTTTGTCGGCGCCTATATCGAGGGTTCTGATCACCACTTTTTTGCCCTTCATGCCCGTAGCCAAACGGCGATACAGCTCAAACTGTTCTTCTTCGGAGGGAAGCTCCCGGCGTCCCATAAAAATGAATTCGCTGCGAAACAAACCTATGCCCTGACAATTTTTTTGCAAGTCGGGGTCGAGTTCCTCCGGGCTGCCGATATTGGCCAGGACCTCGATTTCTTCTCCCCGGGGGCTGTAAAACCGCAGATCGACGGGAATTTGTCCGTTTGAATCTTCTCGACTGATTTTCTGATTGAAACGGCTCATAAATTCAACTCCCGGATCGAGGTAAAAAAATCCGGCGGTGGCATCGAGGGCGATTCGGGTATTTCCGCGAGCCTGATCGGGTTCGATATCGGCCGAGATAAGGCAGGGTATTTTCATAGCGGCTGCCAGTATGGCCAGGTGAGAATGAGCCGAGCCGCGGCTCAGTACAATTCCCTTTAACAGCGGTGAACGCCATTGTATCAATTCACTTGGGCTCAGGTCTTCGGCCAGGAGAATGAAAGCTTCCGGGGGCGGAACGGGAATCTCTGTTTGTCCGCTCAATATCGAATGTAAGCGTTGTACCAGGTCGAGAATATCGGCCGATTTACTGCGCATCCGTTCGTCTTCCATACCCAGGAACAGGGCGGCTATTTTTCTACCGCCTGCTTTGACCGCTTGTGTTGCACTTAGATTTTTTTTCAGAATCAGAGAGCTGACGGCATCTTCGAAGTCTTCGTCCATAAGCATCATAGCCTGAGCTTCGAAAATGGCGGCTTGTTCTTTGCCCAATGTGGCTGTGCTCTGTTCTTGTAAAAGCCGGAGTTGTAGCAGGGCTTCTTCCCTGGCTTTTAAATACATGTCCAGTTCATGCCGGGGATCGGCTGTTTTCTCCGCTTCAAGATGTAAGGGTGTCCGGGGCTGAACGACGACAAGTTTGCCGCTCGCCATTCCATTCACTATTCCAAGTCCTTTGCCTGTACGCATGTGTTATTTTTTTCGGATTCGAATAAAAGGTTTATCGAGCATTCCGAGCTTCCGGCCCGGAAAACTTTCAACGGCGGCGTAATCGGCGCTGTTGCAAACCACCACAGGGACAACCGTGCTATAGCCCTCTTCACGGATGGCGGCAGGATCGAATTCGATCAATGCTTCTCCGGCTCTCACCCGGTCACCTTGTTTTACCAGGGCTTTGAAGTGCTTACCTTGCAATTTTACGGTGTCGATACCGATATGTATCAGCAACTCAACGCCTTCATCGCTGAGCAGGCTCAGGGCATGGGCTGTATCAAACAACACTTCGACTTTGGCATGGAAGGGAGCCACAACCAGGCCTTTGGCAGGTAGTACCGCCAAGCCTTTGCCCAGCATTTCCTCCGCAAAAGCCTCGTCGCCGCACTCGCTCAAAGGGAGGCTGCTGCCTTCGATCGGAGATAAAATTTCTATGGTCTTGCCAAATCCAAACATTTCAAGGGTTCAGGTTATGCTTTCGGAATTGTTTATTCAACAGTTGGGGTCAGGGCTGTGATTTTATATATTGCCACGGAGGGCGAATGCCTGCTTTTAACTTAATACTTTCATCAACCTGTGGCCCGTTGTTTTCCCAGTGATTCAGGCCGGGCTGATTTTGACCGAATTTGGGCAGGCTGCACCAGTTGTCGCGTATGGTCATCCACGAGGAAGCTTCGTCGAGATAAATGTAATAGCCCTGATTTTTGTCGTGCACGTATTCGGGACGATATATATCGTGTACGTAATTTTCGGCTATCAACGTTCCTGTTTGGGCCGACAGGGTGTACAAGCCCCCGCAGCTGTAATTATGTCTGCCGAAACGATGTACCCGATTGGCTACTATACGGTTGTTTTTCATACAGTTGGCTGTTCTTGTCCAGCCCCAGCCTACACTGATGCCGGTATAGGGCAGTTCGCAGACTTCGTTGTGCCGAATTTCCACCTCTTGCACGTAACCGGCCAGAATGCCGGGACAACCCCAGTATTCGGTGGCGCAGTTGAAGATGTAATTGTCTGTTATCAGAGCTTTGCGACTGACTTCGCGGTAATCTTTGGGTTGGTAGGGCAGGTGGGTTTCGGTGCCGGGTTCCGAGAAACGGCCCATCACTATGGCGCTGCCGGCAATATCCTGAAAAACGCAGCCTTCGATGCGGTCGTCGGCCGAAGCTTCTATGTAATCCAGCCCCGAAGCACCCAGGTGTTCAAAACGGCAGGCTTCGAAGACCGTATTGTTTACGGCGTACAACTCAACGGCAGCGGCTTGCCGGCCTATCCAGGCCTGGTTTTCGAGGGTGGCTTTATCGGGAGTTCCCGGTTGTTGCAATTTATAGGCATCGAGCAAAAACATGCCGGCCTGCAAAGGCACATAACCCTGTTTTGAAGGACGCAGCCAGGTGCTGTGGGCAAAACTCAGCCCCTCGAACCGGATGTATTGTGCCGGCCTGTCCAATGATCCTTGTACACTGACAAGCGTTTCCAGTACCGGTACGATGCATTCTGCCTGCTGCATATCCTGACCATTTAGAGGCAGATAATACAACAAGGCTTGTTCTCGGTCGTGGTACCATTCCCCGGGTTTATCCAGAAATTCGATGGCCCGGCTCAGAATAAAGGGGGAATTGCCCTCTTCCGAGACCACAGGCGGTGGCCAGGGATGTTCAAATTCCAGCCGGCTTTCGGGAGCATGGAAACTCAGGATTGCCTCATTTCCTTTGATCCGGAAATCTTTGATGCGCAGGATGGCCACTTCCCACATCTGGTGAATAAAAAACTCCATCCCGTCGGTGGTGACGAAGTTTCTTTGTTCGGGAGCGGGAATGTGTATTTCCTGTTTTTCATAATCCACGGCCAGAATACGCTGCATACAGGACGTGTCGGAATGGGCGGCAGGTCCGGCTTTTCTACCGTTTACGTAAAACTGCCGGAAATCGATCCTGCGCCCTCCGCAGGTGGGGACTTTGGCCACCCATACTTTTGAACCGATGCTCTTGTTCATCCCTTTTACCCGCTTCTTCAAGGGTTCCCAGCCTTCAATTTTGAGACCTCCGCCGATAATTGCCTTGCCGTAATGTTCTGCTTTTATGGTGGTAGGGCTGTCCCGGCTGCCGGAGTCTTCGGGACGAATCAATAAGGTTTCGGGCAAAGCATAGTAACCGTCTTTCAAAATGATTTCTATTCCTTTTTCGACGGCCGGATCTTGTAGCCTTCTCATTTCCCTGGCCTTGCGCAAAGCCCCCTGAAGGCTGGCCATGGCTTGCTGTTCCGTGCCGGGGTTGGAGTCGGAGCCCTCCGGCGACACCCAGATTTTAGCCGAAGAGTAGGCATTAAATCCGGCAGCAGTTAAGAGGAGAAAAACGAGCAATGATTTCATAGTACGGTCGGTTGAAGCAATAAAAAAACAAAAATAGGAAAAGCCTTTGATTTGCTTTGCCAAAAAGCCAAAAAACTCCTTAACGCTTATTTTCACGCCAAATAAGTATCAAAACCAGGCAGGAAAAGGCCGCCAGCGAACCCATCAGATCAAAAAGCAAATCCATAAGTTCAGCTCCCCGGTAGGGTAAAAAATGTTGAATAAGCTCTATCAAAACACCGTATAGAAAAGGAAGCGATACCGACCAAATAAATAAACGGCCAATGGGAATACGGGTGGAGGTGAAACTTCGAAAATTGAGTTCCCACAACAAAAGGCCTGTTTGGATGAAAAACAACAGGGCATGCACGATTTTGTCGGCATAGGGAATCAGAGGTAAGTCTTTGGTGGTTTCGGAAAAGTCGAAAACGAAAAGGCCAAAAATACCGAGAGCCCACAGCGATGAAAAGAAAAATCGCGGGAAACGCTTCAGGAAGGGTTTATTCATAATCTTAGTTGACGAACAAGATACAAATATACACTATTTAAAACTTTTATTGTGTAGAAAATTCACTTTATAAATGGCGGACTCGTATATTATGTAAATATTAAAAAAGTATATTTGCAATGTAAAATACACTCATGGACGGTTCCTATTTTAATACGAGCAAAGGTGAACAGACGGCATTGATTCTCTTATTGTCGGGAATAATTGCCCTGAAATCTCTTTGCTTCGATTACTGGCATTTGCAACATCCCCGTGTTCAAAAACGTTTGGCCATAGATTCTGTGCGTTATGAATTGCAGACTTATGCCTTACAATATCGTGCTGACGGCCGTTATGGAATTTCCGGATCGTCAGAGAGCTTCCCTGAAAAGCTGCCGGAAACAGTACTGTCCTTGCGGGAATTCGATCCTAACACGGCGGATTCTGTCCAATTGCAAGCTTTGGGAATCAGCTCTTTTGTGTTGGGGAATATTCTTAAATACCGGGAAAAAGGAGGCGTTTTCAGGCAAAAAAGCGACTTAGCCAAAATTTATGGACTGAATCAGGATACCTATAAAAAGTTGAAATCCTATATTTTACTGCCGGATGTAGAGCAAGCTTCTCCGGCGGCCGAACAAACTCCTCCGGCGGCCGAACAAGTTTCCCAGGGGCCGGAGCGAGTTTCTCCGGCAACAGAACAAACTCCCCGGGAGTCGGTAACGTTTGAGCAAACAAAGACTTGGTCCGAAGGGGCAAAATATCGCCTAGAGGAGGCAAAATATCGACTGCCGGAATCGGAAAAAATAATTCATCAACAAACGGAAATTGAATTAACTGCACCGGTGGCGAATAGGGCCTTGTCGGCCGGAGATAAAAAGGCCTACAGGCCGGAGGCCTTCTCCAAAGTTTGCAGAATCAATACCGCCGATACTGCCGATTTGATGCAATACCCCGGCATCGGGCGGTACACTGCAAACCGTATTTTGGATTACAGAAACCGCCTGGGCGGCTATTGTTCGCCGAATCAATTGGACGAAATATCAGGTATTTATCCCGAGAATCTGAGGATGCTAAAGCAATGCCTGGAAACAGACAGCAGCGAGATTCGAAAACTAAAATTGAACCACAGCAGCCTGGAACAACTCAGGTTGCATCCCTATTTGAATTTTTACCAGGCCAGGGCTTTAATTGAACTCAGGCAGGCGAGGGGCAAGATATGCAGCCCTGAGGACTTACTTTTTCTGGAAGAATTTAACGAGCAAGACCTGAACCGCCTGCTTCCTTATCTTGATTGTAGGTAA
>Ga0116160_1001013_pt1 | contig 30456 bp, 24 predicted proteins | sample AD_JPNAS2_MetaG_FD_89879 | JGI IMG/M metagenome (GOLD analysis project Ga0116160, IMG submission 89879) | Active sludge microbial communities of municipal wastewater-treating anaerobic digesters from Japan - AD_JPNAS2_MetaG | ecosystem: Engineered > Bioreactor > Anaerobic > Digestate | place...
AAACGCCCGGCAGCTCGCTTTCCTCGCCAATGCGTTCAGGGCTATCCGGGTGGCGACGGAGGACGGCAACATGGCTGAAGGCGTTCTCCCGGTCGGACAGGTGACCGGCCTGATCAAGGACGAGCCGTCCATCGCCGAGCTTATCGAGCGCATGGTGGCCGAGGCCAGGCAGGTCAACAGCCGCCTGGGTGCGGCGCTTGAATAAACTTCGGCGTATTGATCCGAAAAATTGCGGCCGTCCTGTCGATAAGGGCGGCGGCGGATCCTGACGGGAAACCGCCATGAAGGCCAGTGCAGATTTCTTTGCGGCAAAGTTAAGATCGATGTCGGGAGACATACTCGGTTTCGGGCGGACGGCGAAAATCGCCGCCGCCTGCCTGGTTTCAGTCGCGTTGGCTTCCGCAACCTTCCTGTTTTTCTACCTGGCGCCGCCGGATGCTGTTGTCATGACCGGCGGCCCCAAAGGCAGCGGGTATGAGCGGACCGCGCAGAAATACGCCAAAATCCTGAAGCGGAACGGCATTACGCTGCGGGTTTTGAACTCGGAAGGTTCAGGTGAAAACATAAGGAGACTCGCCGATCCCGCATCGAAGGTCGATATCGGTTTCGTTCAGAGCGGGTTCAATAAGGGCGTAGAAAGCGGCAGGCTCGTTTCCCTGGGCAGCACTTCCTATCAGCCCCTCTTCGTTTTCTACAGGAATCCTTCGGAAGTAGGACTGCTGTCCGGGTTCGCAGGCAAGCGCCTGGGCATAGGCGAAGTGGGGAGCGGCACGCACTCTCTTTCGCTTCTGCTCCTCGGCATTAACGGCATTAAGCCGGGCGGTCCCACAACGATGCTGGAGATGGATTCCGACCGGGCCGCGCAGGCGATCCTCGACGGGAAACTGGACTGCGTTTTCCTGATGGGCGATTCCGTTTCGTCCGAACTCATCCGCAGGCTCCTCCATACGCCCGGCATCCGCCTCTTCGATTTCACCCAGGCGGACGCCTATATGCGCCGGATACGCTACCTCAACAAAATCACGCTGCCTAAAGGCTCCATCGATTTCGGAAAAAACACCCCCCCGCACGATATATCGCTGGTTGCGGCGACAGTGGAGCTGATTGCGCGGGAAGATCTCCATCCCGCCCTCTCCGACCTGCTGCTCGAGGCGGCGCGCGAGATCCACTCGGGCGCGAGCCTTTTCCGGCAAAAGGGGGAGTTTCCGGCGCCCCTGGAGCAGGAGATCCGGATCAGTGAGGACGCGAGCCGCTATTACAAATCCGGCAAGACTTTCCTGTACCGGTATCTGCCTTTCCGGCTGGCCAGCTTTGTCAACCGAATCCTCGTGGTGCTGGTGCCGATGATTGTGCTCCTCCTTCCGGGACTCCGCATCATCCCCTCCATTTATCGCTGGCGCTTCAAGTCGCGCATTTTCCGGTGGTATAACGAGCTGATGATGATCGAAAAGAATCTTCTGGAAGAGATGGCGTCCGATGAGCGCCGGCGGACCATGGAAAAGCTCGACAGCATCGAAAGGGCGGTGCATAAGATGAAAGTGCCCGCCTCCTTTGCGGATCAGTTCTATATTCTGCGCGAGCATATAAACTTCGTCCGGGCCCGTCTGTTGTCCGAGGGCGCGCGTCAAGCCCGGAACTGAGAGGAGGATCGCTGTTCATCATGGACTGGAAAAGCCGTCTGGGGGATGCTGTTGGAGCAGCAAAAAATCTGTCCCGCCGGGACAGGGCGATCATTGCCGGGGCCGCCGCCTTTATTTTCGCTGCAAGCCTGGCGGTCATCTTCGTATTGCCTTCCTTTCTGAAACCGCTCCTGGTTGAAAAGATCTCCGCCGCCCTGAACCGCGAGGCTGCATTTGAGAATATCAGGCTTAATCCCTATACGCTTTCCGTCACTGTCACGGGATTCACGTTAAAGGAGCCGAACGCGGAGCGTTTTCTGGCGTTTGAAGAGGCTTACATAAATTTCGAGGGGCTGCAGTCGCTTTTTAGAAGGGCGCTGGTCGTGAAAGAGCTCCGGCTCACGCGACCCCGCGTTAATATTATCCGCCGCACGGACGGGACATACAATTTTTCGGACCTGATCCCGCCTCCGGATGAAGAAAAGGAAGATAAGAAAACGGAATTCTTCCTGAGCAATCTCAAAATTGTTGACGGCGGCATCGGCTTCGACGACCGTCCCATGAAGACGCGCCACGCCGTCACCGAGCTGAATTTTTCCATTCCCTTCATTTCGACTGCTTCCCATGACGCCGACGAATACGTGGAGCCCAGCTTTTCCGCGAACATAAACGGCCGCCGGTACGAGCTCGCCGCGAAAACCAAGCCGTTCCACGACTCGCGGGAGACGAGCTTCGATATAGATATCCAGGATGCGGACATCCCCTTTTACCTGAATTACATTCCCGTCAGGATGAACTGCCGGCTTGTTTCCGCGCTCCTCACGGCCAGGATGAACGTCAGGTTCGTTCTGAGCAAGGGAAAGGCGCCTTCGATCAGGCTGGCCGGCCGCCTCGCGCTGAAAAAGGTCGAAGTGGAGGACCTTCATAAGCGGAAAATCCTGAGCCTTCCGGCCGCCGACGTGGAAATAACTTCTCTCGATCCTCTGGCCTCGGACTATCATATTGCAAAGGTCTCTATCCAATCGCCGCAGGTCCTGATCGACAGGGATCGGGAAGCCGGGATCAATCTGCTTAACCTCATTGCCCCGCCCCGGAGCAATGACAGCAGGGGGAATACCGGCAAGTCGGCCTCATCGGAGAAGAAACCCCCGCTGAAGGCGCGCGTCGATGAAGTGAAGGTGGACGCCGCAGATATTACTTTCACCGACAGCGTTCCGCGGGAGCCGGTGAAAATGCGCATTAATCCGCTGAGCCTGCGGATGACAAATTTGTGCGCCGGCGGGGGAGAGAAGGGGAAGGACGGAAACATCGACCTGTCGTTTATTGTTGATCGGAAAGGGGAGGTCTCCATCAAGGGTCCTGTGGATATGGACCCCCTGCGCATGGATCTCGCCGTGAGCGTAAAAGACATGCCTGTCGGCGCTTTCCAGCCGTATTTCACCGACAGGATGAAAATCCATGTGACGCGGGGGGCGGCCTCGACGGCGGGACGTTTTGCCGTCGTGCAGGATGAAGCGGGAAAACCCAGCCTCAAATACGCCGGCTCGATTTACATATCGCAGCTCGCAACCGTCGACAAGGCGACCTCCAGCAGATTCATCAATTGGAAACAGCTTTATTTCGAGAAGGCGGAGGCGGGATTCAATCCCCTGTTCCTCCGCATCAACGGCATATCTTTAACGGATTTCTACGCCAGGGTGCTTATACATCCCGACGGGTCGCTGAACCTGCATCAAATATTCGCGGAGGAGAAAAAGGGCGGCGAAAAAACGGACGCTGCCGCCGCTCCGGCCGCGGAGGCGGGGAAAGCCCGGCCTTCAGCTGCGGATGAAAAGCGCGATATCCGCATCGGAAAAGTCACGCTCCAGGGGGGCAGGATCGATTTCATGGACCGCTTTATCAAGCCGAGATATTCCGCCCGCCTGTTCAATATTTCCGGAAGCGTTCAGGGGATGTCTTCCGCGGAGGCATCGCGGGCGACGGTTGATTTGAGGGGGAATCTCGGCAGGGGCTCTCCCGTCGAAATCACCGGCGCCATCAACCCCCTCAGAAAAGATCTTTATGCCGACATCAAAATGAGATTCAGGGATATCGACCTGAGTCCCGTTACTCCATATGCCAGCCGGTATCTCGGGCACCCGATCCTGAAAGGCAAACTTACCTTCGACGTGGCCTATCTTGTCGAGAAGCGAAAGCTGGATGCCAGAAACAATATCATGATAGACCAGCTCGCGTTCGGGGACCGGGTGGAAAGCCCGGATGCCATCAATGCGCCCGTCGCGCTCGCCGCGACGCTGCTGACGGACCGGAACGGGCTGATCAATCTCGACATCCCCGTTTCCGGAGACCTGGACGATCCTGAATTCAGCGTCCTGCCGATCTTATGGAAGGTCATTGTGAACCTGATCGGCAAGGCGGCGACTGCTCCGTTTTCGCTGCTGGCCTCTCTGGCCGGAGGGGGAGAGGAGCTGAGTTATATCGAATTCGAATACGGGAGCTATTCTTTATCCGATGCCGGCCGGGAAAAGATAAATACGCTCGTCAGAGCCCTGCGCGAGAGGCCCGCCCTCAGGATGGACATAGAGGCATACGTCGACGCCGAGAGGGACAGGGAAGGCCTGAAGCGGGCTGCGGTGAACCGGAAGATCAGGGAGCAGAAGCTGAAAGAAATTACAGACCGGAAAGACCCCGCCGTCCCGCTGGAAAAGGTTCAAGTGCTCCCGCAGGAATCCGAAAAATACCTTGCAATGGCATATGGGGCCGAGAAATTTCCGAAGCCGCGGAATTTGATCGGCCTGGCCAAGAAAGTGCCCGCATCCGAGATGGAGAAGCTGATGATGGCGCATGTCGAGGTGACCGACAGCGACTTGCGGCTGCTTGCCGTACGGCGCGCGGAGAGGGTAAAGGCGGCGATACTCAAATCGGGGGAAATCGCTCCCGGCCGGGTGTTCCTCGTCGAGTCGGGCCGGCCGGCGCCCGCAAAGAAAGAGAATGTCAGGGAGAGCCGGGTCGATTTCCGGCTGAAATAAGCGAAATGCATTCTCGATGAGAACCGTTTTGACTTCTGATAAAGGCGCGAAGCTCACTGTTTCCTTCATGCTTGCGGCGGTTATCGCCAGCGGCATCAGCCCGTTCGATTTCGCGACGTGGATCCTGGAGGTCTTTCCGATTCTGGCCGGATTGCCTTTCGTTTTTTATTTCGGCAGAAAAGGACGGATTACAAATCTGCTGCTTCTCATGATCGCCGCGCATGCAGCGGTCCTGGCCCTGGGCGGCCATTACTCCTATGCGCGCGTCCCGCTGGGAGAGTGGTTCGTTCAGATGGGCTGGGCGGCGCGCAACAATTACGACAAGATCGGCCACTTTTTCCAGGGATTCACGCCCGCCATCGTTATCCGGGAAATACTGGTCCGGAACCGCGCCGGGATGGGGAACAAGACGCTTTCCTCCCTCATGATTATTCTGGCCTGCGGCGGCCTCAGCAGCCTGTATGAAATAGTTGAATGGATCGCCGCGGTGATCCTGAAGAGCGGCGCAGACGAGTTTCTCGGCACCCAGGGCTACGAGTGGGACACCCAGTCTGACATGCTGCTTGCGTTAATCGGCGCCGCCGTTGCCGTCCTCTTCCTCTCCCGGGAGCACGACCGGCAATTGTGCGCAAAGTAATTTTTATGCCCGTCAGCGGAGTATCCGCTTATCCGCAGATTCATCCAGGCCTCGGAGAAACTCTGAAGCACCTCACCGCAGCTGCACAGTGAAGAGGAGAGCATATCTTGAAGGGGACGCTCGTCAACAGCGGCAGTATTATCGTCGGCAGCCTGATCGGCCTCTCGGTCGGAAGCCGTATCCCCGAGAGGTTCAAGAAAATCCTCATGCAGACGCTCGGGCTTGCCGTTATAGTAATCGGCCTCCAGATGGCCCTGTCGGGACGGGAGATACTGCCCGTCGTGGGTTGTCTCCTCCTGGGATCGCTCACGGGGGAACTTCTGAAAATCGAGGACAGGGTGGAAAGGTTGGGAGGTTGGCTTAAGGCGCGCTTCCGTTCTGGCTCCTCGACTTTTGTCGAAGGGTTTGTCTCTGCATCGATTCTGTATATTTCCGGCGCCCTGGTGATCGTCGGCGCCATCCAGGACGGAACAGTCGGCGATGCAAGCACCCTCTACCTCAAAGCGATGCTGGACGGTGTTGCCTCCATCGCGTTTGCGTCCACCCTCGGCGTGGGAGTCGCCTTTTCGGCCATTTCCGTTCTTGTGGTGCAGGGCGCCATCACCCTTCTGGCCTCGCAACTCCTTTTTCTGCAGGATCCCCGCGTCCTCGGCGCCATCACCGCCACAGGCGGGGTGCTCATCCTGGCCATCGGCATCAACATCCTGGAGTTGAAGAAAATCCCCGTGGGGAATCTCCTGCCGTCGCTGGCTTATGCCGTATTATGGGCTGCGGTGTAACGGCACCCGGACTGCGTGACAGGTTAGTACATTGAGGAACTTAAACGAAGAGAAAGTATGAATATTACGGGAACAGAGGGAACAGGGGGAATAATTACATGGGAATTAAAACAAGCAAGGAATATTTAGAGAGTCTGGGAAAAATGAACCCTGAAGTGTACATCGGGGGAGAAAGAATTGACGGGGTTGTCGGCAATAAATATTTCAAGATATCTATCGAAGAGATGTGCAAGTTCTACGATTGGGCCAATGATCCGGATAAAGAGAAGGATTTTGTGTTCTGGTCGCCTCTTATTAATGAGAAGGTCAGTTTCTGGACCCATCTGCGACAGACACCTGAAGACGTGCGGAGAATCATCGAGACATTAAAGAAAAACAACGCCCGTCATTTCTGCTCCATGTGCATGATTACGGGTCTCAACGTTTTATGGGCGGTCACACACGATATCGATGAAGAAAAGGGCACCGGTTACCATGGAAGACTGAAGAATTTTTTCCGCGAATTGCAGAAGAACGACCTCCGCTACTGTATGGGCGTCATGGATCCCAAAGGAGATCGTTCCTTGCCGCCGAGCCGCCAGGCAGACCCCGATTTATATCTGCGGGTAGTCGAGAAGAACAAAGATGGAATAGTCGTAAACGGCGCCAAGACGCACACCTCCGATGCGCCCATAACCCACTAAATTTTCACATGCCCTTCGGGAGTGCTCCAGGAAGCCGATAAAGATTACGCCGTTTCATTCGCAATCCCGACGGATACGAAGGGCCTCAAATTTATTACGAGGCCGGCTCCAGGTCCTCTTGAATCGAAGATGATGGAAAGCCCGGCCAGTTCTCACATCGGCTTTGTCGAATGCCTGTCCATCTTCGACAACGTCTTTATTCCCTGGGAACGAGTTTTCATGTGCGGGGAATGGGAATTTACTGGAAACCTGATCCGGTATTTTTCCTCCTACGTGCGGATCTGCAAGGGAGCGTGCACCTCAGCCAGGACGGATATCGTAGCCGGGACAGCGGCGCTCATAGCCGATTACAACGGAGTGGGCAAGGCCGGCCACATCAGGAGCAAAATAATCGACATGATGATCTCTTCAGAAATCGGCTGGGGCTGCACTCTTGGAGCGGTGGCGAATTCCTCCATGCATCCGAGCGGTATTCCGATTCCTGATGTTTCCATTTCCAACGCCGGTCTCTACCATTCGCGTCTTCGCTTCATTGAATTTCTTGGTACCCTCCAGGAAATAGCCGGCGGGATCGTCACAACCATGCCGGGCGAAGCTGAATACGGGAACGAGGAAACGAGGAAATACATCGAAAAGTATCTTAAGGGGCGGCACGACATCCCCACCGAGGACCGCCTGAGATTGCTGTATTTTATCCAGGACCTGACGGCATCGAGATTCGGCGGATACCTCGTGGCCAGCGCTATCTGCGCCGGGGGAACACCGGAAACGAACCGCGTGGAAGTTGCCCGCAGCTATGACTTGCTTGAGAAGATCAATAATGTAAAAGCGCTGTGCAATATAAAATGATTTTGAAGATGAAAGGATCTGTCCCATGTTTGGGAGAAATGAAATGATCGAACTGCTGCATCTTTTTCCTTGAGCAATTTGAACAGCTTTAATATTAATCTGGTCATATGGACAATTATCAGTCACAGCTTCTTTTGAACCGGCATCGCCGGGCGGTCCGTTTTCCTGGATTTTTGGGGGGGCGCATCTCAGGCGGCAATGGCAGTTCCAAGCTCCAGGTCCAGGGCGGAGTGGGAGATTGCGCCCTTTTCGATTTCACGAGCGGCCTTTTCGCGGTATCGGACGGTTCGGACCGCGACCCTTCAGCTTCCCGGCACTTCATGCTGATGTTCTCAAAAATGCTGAAGCAACTTATGCGCGCACCCGCGGGAACGATTTTCAGCTCCGCGGAGATTTCAGCGATAAAAGAGATTCTGGCGGCCGAATCGGAAAGACTGCTCTGTTCCATGCCGTTCGGCGCCGGGTGCACTTTCACCGGCGTTCTGCTTTTGAGAATGGCCGACGGGGTAGCCTCTATTGTCATGCACACGGGAGACAGCCTGCTCATCAATTGTGATTTAAGTAACTCCGAGGCATGCCAGTTCACGCGGGACAATTTCTGGCTGGTCGGACGATCGCAGCGTTTCTTTCAAATCGAAATGCTGCCCGTCAGCTGCTCCACAAGGCTCGTGCTGGCTACGGATGGATTGAGAGGACTTTCCTTCCCTGCCGCGCCGGACAGGGACAAATATTTTATCGATCTCTTGAAGAAATACGGGCCGGAGGAAATACCGGATATGATTCTGATCGACGACGGTCCTCCTGCGCCGGGACGGGACGACGCGTCGCTGATCGTGATAAATCCATTCGCCCTGGTGTGTTTGCCCCATTGTGTAATGCTGGGCGGCACGGATTTACACGAGGAGAGTTTATTTAAGGAAGAGAGGTCCCGGGGCGTGATGGCCGACAAATATGCCCCGGTATCCTCTTCCGATAAGTTCCTGACCGTTTGATCAGGAATTTATTTGCATTACTTGAACAGGCCATTCTCCTTGGCGCTCTTTACGAGCTCATCCTGCAGCTCGGGATGTGCAATCTTGATCAGGGCTTCCGCCCTTTCGTCAATAGACATTCCATCCATCGGCCCGGCAATTCCGTTTTCCGTCACGACATAATCCACGTGGACGGCAAGGGTCCCGACAAGCGCCCCGGGGGAGAGGTTGGGGACAATGCGGCTGATCAATTTGCCGTTTTTGTCTTTTGTTGCCGAAGCCATGACTATTATCATCCTGCCGAATCGGGACATGCGGCAGCCCATGGCAAAATCGGACTGTCCGCCATAACCCGAAACCATCCTGTTGCCTATTGTCAGGGAGGCAACCTGGCCGGCCATATCAATTTCCAGCGCGCCGTTGATTCCAACCATCTGCTCCTCGGCTCCGATCACGGCGGGGTTGTTCATTACGTCACCTGCATAAAATCCGATTTGTTCGTTATTCCTGACGAAATCAAATAATTCTTTCACCGGGCCGATGAAGCTTGCCGAAATCTCCCCGGGACGGAACGTTTTGTATTTTCCCGTCAGAATCCCTTTCTCCTGCCAGACCGGAGCTCCCGTCGGCAGCATCTCCGTGAAGAGGCCGATATCCTTCAGATCCGAATGGGCGATAAGGTCCGAAATCAGCATGGGGACGGCCCCTATTCCGATCTGGATGCTGTCCCTGTCCCTGAGAAGGCTGACCACGTGTTCGGCCATTTTCCTGTGCTTATCCTTGGGCTGAGGTGACGGGAAGGCCGGCAAAGTTGAAGAGTTTTCCACGATATGGGTAAAATTGGATATGTGCAGCCTGGCGTCGCCGCACACAGGAATATATTGATCGTTCACTTCCCCGATGAGCGTTCGCGGTCCACCCACGAAACCACGCGAAGTTGATTTTCCCTCCAGCAATCCTCTGGAAAACATCAGGTCGGGGCCTATGTTGAGAAACCCGTCTTTATCCGGAGGGGTGACCATGCAGACAATGACATCCGGCTTGCGGTAGTAAGTCCACTGCTTTATGGATGAGAATACTGTAGCAGGAGCGTAGTTCCCATAGCCCATTCCCTGGAACTGGGAAAGGATAAATGGTGTTCCGGTGAAAGCGGAAGTAATCTTGAAGGTGCTGCTGTATTCAGGTTTAAACATTTTATAGGGCCTGATGGCAAGGTTCCAGCGCCACTCGACATTTTTGAGTTCGTCCTTCCGGTCGGCGATGGCGTCCGGTATGAGGGTGCTTGGCTGGCCCAGACACAGGGGCGTCATTATGAAGTCGTCGTCACAAACCGCCCGGGCGGCAGCTTCCGCCGTACATAGTTTCTTTTTATACTGGTACATCCAATCCGTCTTGACCATTTCTTCTTCTCCTCCTCTTAAACTATTTCATCAACAGCAGTTCGATACAATTACTCCCCTTCACTTTTTCTTGTTGACAAACCTGTTCATTGCCTGCTTTTGCTCCTCCGTTGAGAAACACAGGCCGAAACAATCAATCTCAAAAAGCGAGGCCGATTCGAGGTCGATCCCGGTTCCCTTGTTGATGGCCGATTTCATCAAGCTGAGCGCCGGCGCGCTTTTGGAAGCGATCTTCTTCGCAAGCGCGATCGTTTCCTCCAGAAGCGCATCCGCCGGGTGGACTTTATTGATCAGGCCAAGATCGAGCGCTTCCGCCGCCCCGATCATGTCGCCCGTGAAGCAAAGCTCCTTCGCTTTGGTGATACCGATCAGGCGGGAAAGCCTCTGCGTCCCCGCGCTGCCCGGCATGATTCCGATGTTTATTTCCGGCTGCCCGAACCGGGCCTTGTCCGAGGCTATCCGAAGATCGCAGGCCATTGCGTACTCAAGGCCGCCGCCCAGGCAGAAACCTTGAATGGAGGCAATTACCGGCTTGCTCAAGTTCCATATCCTGTCTACGACCCGCTTGGCGGCCAGGGCATAATTCCGGGCGCCCATGGCGTCTTTATCGATCATCTCCTTTATATCGCCGCCCGCAATAAAGGCGGCGTCTCCCGCGCCTTTCAGGATTATGACCCTGATATCCTGTTCGTTTTCCGCCCTGTCGAGGCATTCTATCAGCTTCAGGTTGACCTCCGTGTTGAGGGCGTTCATTGCTTCCGGGCGATTTATTGTCAGGAAGGCGATTGCGTCCTGCTTTTCATAAAGAACAATATCTGCATCTGTCATTTCTGCGTTTCTCCTCAGATAAAGGGTGGCGGGTTTTATTTGCGCCGAAAAGAGGGAGTTCTTTTCTCGATAAAGGCGCCCACCCCCTCCTGCAAGTCTTCTGTCACGAATAAATCACCTTCCAATGCGGCCTCGAGCAGCATGCCGTCCTCGATGCCCAGTTCGATACCCTGGTTTATGGCCTTTTTTGCCGCCTCCACCGCCAGCGGCGCATTGGCGAGAATAGCGGCGGCGATTTGCTTTGCCTCGGAAAGGACGTCTTCCGCCGGAACAACCTTGTCCAGCAGGCCCATCCGGACCGCGTCCCCGGCATTGAAGAAAGCTCCGGTTAAGACCATCATCTTGGCCCGTCCTTTTCCGATCAGTCTTGCCAGGCGCTGCGTGCCGCCGGCCCCGGGGATGAGGCCGAGCTTTACTTCGGGTACGCCGATTACGATATTGTCGCCGCCTATCCTGATGTCGCAGGCTGCCGCGAGCTCGCAGCCTCCGCCCAATGCCAGGCCGTTAATGGCGGCAATCACGATAACCCGGGAATTTTCAATTTTTGAAAAAACGGCCTGCATCCCGCGCGAGCTCGCGAAGGCTGCTTCCCGGCTGCCTATGAAATCTTTGAAGCCTTTGATATCCGCCCCGGCGACAAAGGCCTTTGTCCCGCCTCCGGCAATTATGGCAACGCCGATGTCCGTACGGGATTCTATCTCATCAAATATTTCTCCCAGCTCCTGCATGACCCGTCCGCTCAAGGGATTCATCGGCGGATTATCGACAGTCACCACGGCCAGACGTCCTTCGACCTCATAATTCACGTAATCTCTTTTCATTTTGATATCGCTTCCCTGGAATCAAAATCAGCTGCAATCAATCAGTCCTTTTAACGGTTCAAACTGTCACGGGCGATAAAGGCCCGCTGCATCTCGGAAGTCCCGCACGCAAGCTCGGCAAAACGCGCATCACGGTACAGGCGCTCGATTGCAGTTCCCTTAATATAACCGTGCCCGCCATGCACCTGCATGGCCAGGTCAGCTGTCTTATTTGCGGATTCGCTCGTGAAAAGCTTGGCGCAGGAGGCGAGCACGGATGATTCCGCCTCCCTGCGGTCCATGCTCCAGGCGGCCCTCAGGGTAAGCATGCGTCCCAGATCGTTATTGGTGAACATGATTGCCAGCTTGGCCCCCACGCCCTCGAAAAGGCCGATGGGCCTGCCGAAGGCGCTCCTGCTTTTGCCGTAACTTGTCGAGACCTCCATGCAAGCCACTCCGATTCCCAGGGACATTGCCGAAAGGGAAATTTTCAGCCATTCGTTGATGCACCCCAGGATTGCATGACCCTGCCCGGCTTTGCCCAGAAGATTTCCGGCGGGGACGCTGCAGCGGGAAAGCCTGATGCCCGCCGCCGGGGCGCCGCGCAGGCCCATCGTTTCCACTGTTTCCGTAGTATCAAAACCGGATATCCCCCGGTCCATCACGAAAAACGACAAGCCTTTTTCGCAACCCGCCTCGCGGTCCGTCCAGGCCGATACAAGGAAGAAATCGGCGACAGGCGCGTTGGTCACGAAGTCCTTGGATCCGGTCAGGATCCATTTATCGCCCCCGAGTTCGGCCCTGGTTTCAATCATGGAGAGGTCCGAGCCCGCGCTGTCTTCCGTACACGCCAGGGCGCCGATTCTCTCTCCGGAGATGATGCCCGGCAGATAACGATCCTGTTGGGCCCTGCTGCCGAATGATTTCATGGCCAACCCGAATGATGTTCCGGAATACATGGCGGAAAAGAAAGTGGAAGGACAGCTCCTGGCGAGCTCCTCGCCGGCAACGCACCGGCTCACGAAATCTCCATTTACAAGGAGATCGAGGTAACCGGCCTTTCCCAGCTTCTTAATGGCCTCCCGCACGATGCGACCTGCTTCGTCCCGGGGTGCGCTGTCCAGCGCCGATGCCGAGGGCGCTATTTCAGACGCACAGAAGAGGGCTGTCCTTTCCCGCAATTCCTTTTGCGCACTGGTCAATTCGTAATCGATCATTTCTGTCTCCCCACCATAGCCCGGGCGACGATCATGCGCATGATATCGGATGTTCCGCCGCCGAGTTGTCCCAGTTTCGCATCTCTCATGCCGCGCTCCACAGGGTATTCGTGGATGTAACCGTAACCGCCAAAGAGGTCCACGGCGGCGGAACACATCTCAAATCCCTTGTCGCCCACGTACATCTTGTTGACGGAGGCGAGCAGCGGGTTGAGTCTGGCTCCGTTGTCCTTGGAAGCCGCAACCCGATAGATGGCCAGCCTTGCCGCTTCTACATAGACCCGCATATCGGCTATGCGGTTCTGGATGGACTGGAATTCCCCGATCGGCTGGCCGAAGGCCCGTCTCTCGCTGGCATAACGGGAGCAGCTCTCCAGCGTGAACATCGCGTTCCCGAGGAAAGGGGAGAGCAGGGTGCTGCGGTCCCACTCAACTCCCCCCAGGGCTATATTCCAGCCGTTCCCCTCGCCGCCAAGCAGGTTCTCCGCGGGTACCTCGCAGTCCTCAAAAAAGACCTCGGAGGTAGTCGAACACTTGACGCCCATCTTGTGCATGGGATTACCCGTGGACAGGCCGGGTGTGTCACGGTCCACGATGAAGCAAGTTATTCCCTTGTGCTTTCTTGATCGGTCGAGCGTGGCGAATACAATGAATACCCTGGCAACCGGGGCATTGGTGATGAAGGTCTTGGAACCGTTAAGGATATATTTGTCGCCTTTCCTCACGGCCGCCGTCAGCAGGGCTCCCGCATCCGAACCGCAGCTCGGTTCCGTCAGGCACATGCAGCCGATGTCGTCGCCCGTCGCCAGGCCCGGAAGATATTTTTGCTTCTGCTCCTCCGTACCGTGTTCGACGATATTGGCGGCGCAAAGATAGCTGTGGGCGCCAAGGGCCAGGAGATGGCCGCCGTCTACGCCGGCGTGCCCCATGGCCTCGCCCGCAATGCAGCAGGTTATGAAATCAGCGCCGGCGCCCCCGTAAGTTTCCGGTATGGGAAGTCCCAGGAGCCCCATGCCGCCGAGCTTCCGCCAGACCTCGAAACTGAACTCGCCTTTACGGTCGGATTCTTCGCAAAGAGGCGCGACCTCTTCCCTGCAGAAGCGGTAGATGGTGTCGCGAAATATTTTCTGTTCATTGCTGAATGTGAAATCCATTGCTCGTTCTCCTTAGCAACGATCAACACGCCTGATTCCTTTTTGTCTTGAGTATCTCGCGGGCGTCGCCCTTTATCTCAGTATCTGGCCCGCTACGATTGTCCTCTGGATCTGGTTGGTTCCTTCATATATCTGGGTGATCTTTGCATCGCGCATCATTCTCTCGACGGGGTATTCCCGGACATAGCCGTAGCCGCCGAAGACCTGGACTGCATCAGTGGTCACCTTCATTGCGACATCGGACGCATACCACTTGGCCATGGAGGCTATTTTGGCGAGCTCCGGAGATTCCGGCTCGGTGTCGATCATCGAGGCGGCCCGGTACACGATGGACCGCGCCGTCTCCACGCCAAGAGCCATCTCCGCGAGCATCCACTGCATGCCCTGGAACGAGGAAAGGGGCTTGCCGAACTGCACGCGCTCTCTGGCGTACCTGATTGAAGCCTCCAACGCCCCCTGCGCCAGGCCAAGCGCCTGCCCGCCTACGGCGGGCCTTGTGAAATTGAAAGTCGTCATCAGAGTGCGGAAGCCGCTCCCTTCGGGGCCCAGCAGCCTGTCCGCCGGAACAAACACGTTATCAAACACGAGCTCGCGCGTATCCGAACCATGGAGCCCCATTTTGTGTTCCTTCTTGCCGACAGTGAAACCCGGCATGCCTTTATCCAGGATCAGCATGCTGATGCCGCGGTTGCCTTTATCCCTGTCCGTGCAGGCCAGCACCGTCACGATCTCGGCCTCGCCGCCGTTGGTGATAAAGATTTTGGCGCCGTCCAGCACATACCCGCCGTCCACCTTCCTGGCGGTTGTTTTCATCCCGGAGACATCGGAACCGGCTCCCGGTTCGGTGATCCCGCAGGCGCCCAGGCAATCGCCCGTCGCAAGCCGGCGAAGGAATTTTTTCTTCTGCTCTTCCGTGCCTGCCAGAAGCAGGGGGTCGCTAGCCAGCGCCTGGGTGGTCAGGATGACGGACGTGGAGCAGCAGACACGCGCGACTTCTTCCACGACAAGAACCATCGACAGCATGCCAGCTCCCGCGCCGCCGTATTCCTCGGGTATCTGAATGCCCAGCAGGCCGTTGTCTCTCAGGACTGAAACTGAATCGGAGGGGAAGACCTCCTTTTCATCAATCTCCGCCGCAATGGGCGCGAACTTCTCCCCGGCGATGCGCCGGACCGTGTCCCGCAGCATTTTCTGGTCTTCGTTCAAAATGAAATCCATTATTTTCTCCGCTTATTTCGTGTAGTCGTAAAATCCGCGGCCTGTTTTCCTGCCGAGCCTGTTTTCCCTGATCATCCGCTCAAACAGTGGAGATGGTTTGTATCTCTCCTCGCCCGTCATCTCGTACAGCGCCTTCAGAGCGTTATAGACGACATCAACTCCGGCCATATCCATGATCTCGATCGGACCCATGGGATGATTGGAACCCAGTTTGAGGCCGAGGTCGATGTCCTGCGCCGTGGCATATCCTTTGTAAATCTGGTCTGCCGCCTCGTTGTACAGCAGGCACAGAAAACGGTTCACGATAAATCCCGGAACATCCTTGGCCCGGATGGGGGTCTTGCCGAAAGCGGCCATGATATCCAGAGCGGATTTCATAACTTTTTCGTCCGTTTTGTCTCCGGAGATTACCTCCACAAGCCTCATCACCGGGACGGGACTGAAGAAATGCGTGCCCAGGACGCGTTGGGGGTTTTTTGTCGCCGAAGCGATTTCTGTAATGCTGAGCGTCGACGTATTGGAGGCCAGGATCACCTGCGGCGGGCAGAGCTTATCCAATTCGGCAAAAACATTCTGTTTCAGCGTCATGTCCTCGACAACCGCCTCGATTACCATGTCTGCGCCGGCGGTTGCATCCTCCATGCTCGTTGTACCCTTCAGTCTTCCGAGTATCGCGTCGTGCTCATCTTTCGACAGCTTTCCTTTTTCCACTTTCCTGCCCAGGAAATTGCGGATTGTCCCCAATCCCTTTTCAACAAAGCGGTCCTCGATATCACGGATTGCGACCTTCACGCCTTTTTCAACGGCCACCTGCGCGATGCCGGCACCCATGGTGCCCGCGCCTATAACACAGAGCTTCTTGATCATGTTCGGATGCTCTCCCTGGTTGTCTGATTGATCTTTATGGGATCCGGCAAGATAATACCGGACCCCGGTTTACCCGCTTCCGTTTCGGCTATTTCTTCAAATCTCTCAGGATAAGGTCCGCGCACCTCATTGAGCTCTGGGCCGCGCCATTTATAGCCAGGCCCCTGCCGATATAAGTGTCGCCGGCGAAATAGAGGTTGGGGATGCCGGGGGCCTGCAGCGCCGGCTTGAAATTTCCGACCAGACCCGGCTGGCGGGCCAGGCCGTCGCAGCCGTCCACATAATAAGGAAGCCGCCATTCCAGCTTTTCCTCGAGGCCGGGGAACATCTCTTTCATGTCCTCCCACATCAGCGCCAAAAGCCGCTCCCGCTCGAACTTGTCCGAGGCCTGCTCGTGCTCCACAACTATATCGGTATGAAAGAGCTGCTTGCCCGCAGGCGCCACGTCCGGGGAGAAGTTGGAAACGGGGCACGCCTGGAAGGGGAATCCGCTGTGCTTGAGTTTCAAGGCGCTGTAGAAAACTTTCTTCTCCGGATCGATCAGGGGCTCTTTCGTCCCGAAAACGAAGCCGATCAATCCGGTCACCTCGTGCTGGATGTCCTCAATGCGCTTTACCCACCACCGCGGAAGCGGGCTGGTCCCGGGATTGAAATCGATTATCTGAGACAGTTTGTAAATGGGCAGGGCGCACACGACGCGGTCGGCAGCGATGAATTCCGTTTCATACATGCGAAATTCTTCCTGATAAACGTGCTTCATCGAGGGTACCCTCACGCCAACCGCTTTCTTGTCCCTGATGACGATTTCCTGGACATCGCAGTTGAGCCTGATCTCCCCGCCGTTCTCCCTGATGACTTCCGCCAGACCCCGTGTAATCCCTTCCATGCCGTCAATCGGGTAACTGGCCTGCAGCGCCTGCCGGACCTTGAGCAGGTTGTGCTTGGCGATCCAGAGGACTTCGCCTGCCGCCATGTCGATCGCGTGGGGAATAGTTGTCATGATCATGCCCAGATCGGTCAAAAGCTCGCGTACCGCGGGCTGAGGCACGTTCTCATTCATCCACTCCTCGAGGGAGCGGTTGTCCCATTCCTCTATTTCCGCTTCGCTCAGCATCGCGATTTTTCCCAGCAGGTCGCGGAAGGCGATCTTCTCTTCCCTGGTCATCGGGACCAGTTGAGCGATGTCCATGAACTTTTCGCCGTTCCAGATGTCGACCGTCTTGCTGAAGGGTCCCCATTCGATTTTCTTTCCGACCCGCTCGTTGAGCTCCGTGCATGATGCCTGTTCGCCCAGCTCCACCAGGTGCAGCCCGATATCAACCCGCCACCCCTTGGCGGGATAGCCGTCATAGCTCATCATTCTGCCGCCGATCTTGGGAAAGCGGTCAAGCACCAGGACCTTCTGCTTTCCCTCCTTGGCCGCGATAGCTCCCACTCCAAGACCGGCGATGCCGGCGCCGACAACGATCAAGTCATATTTTTTTTCCGCCATGTTTTTGCTCCGTTCTTTTTATAAAAAATTTGCGATTACGTTTTTCATGACCTCCGTGGTCCCGCCGCCGATGCTGATGACGCGCGAGTCGCGGTAGAGCCTTTCAACGAGGTATTCTTTCGCATATCCATAACCGCCGTGGATCTGGACTGCGTCGAAGACGACCCTGTCACAGGCCTGACACGCAAAGTTCTTTGCCATCGATACTTCCTTGACTGCATTTTTTTTCGCGTCCATCATGGCTGCGACCCGGTAATTATACTCCCTGGCGATTTCGACCAGGGTGGCCATGTCAACCAGCTTGTGCATAATGACCTGCTGGTTGAAAATCGGCTTGCCGAAGGCCTCGCGGGACTTGGCATACTTTATCGACTCCTCGAGCGCGAGCTGGGCAACCATGTGGGCATGAACGGAGAGCTCGAGCCTCTCGTTCTGAAAATTGATCATTATTCCCTTGAAGCCGTCGCCTTCCTTCCCCAGGAGGTTTGCAACGGGGACCCTGCAATCCTCAAAGCTCAGCTCCGCCGTATCCGAAGCGTGCCAGCCCATTTTGCGGATCTTCTTGGCGACCTTGAATCCGGGGCTGTTTGATTCTATGACAAGGAGACTTATTCCCTTGTGGCCCGGCCCGCCGGTCCTCACGGCCGTGGTGATGAAGTTGGCCCGGGTTCCGCTGGAGATAAAAGTCTTGGCCCCGTTCACGATATAGCAGTCCCCTTCGCGTACGGCGCGTGTGGCTATGTTGGCCACGTCCGAGCCGGCATTGGGTTCCGTAACGCCGAGGGCTGATATTCTGTCGCCCTTCAGGACAGGGACTACGAAACGCCGCCGTTGCTCTTCGGTGCCCATTTTGAAAACGTGCGGCGTAGAAATGTGGTGAGTGGAAACGCCTATGGCCACGCCCAGCGAGCCGCTGCGGACCAGTTCCTCCACGTACACGACGAACATCAGCTTGTCGCAGGGGGTCCCGCCGTATTCCTCGGGGAATTCCAGCCCGAGGAAACCTGCATCGCCGGCTTTCTTGTAAAGACCGATATCGAAAATTTCCTTCTCCTCCCATTCATCGACATGGGGTTTGATTTCCTTCTCCACAAACTTTCTGACGCTCTCGCGAAATATATTGTGCTCTTCAGTGAAATATTCCTGATACATTCGTGTCCTCCCGGCTTCACCTGATCAATTCAAAATATTTTATATCCTCGATATTGCCCTTCATCTCGGTCCTGTCCTTGAATACCGCCCGAACCTTCATCCCGACTTTTATCCTGCTGAGGTCCGTCTCGTTGATGATGTGAGAAAAAATATTGTCGGCGCCGTCAAGCTGAATGTATCCGTAAGTATACGGGATCGGTCTTCGGGAACCGGTGTTCGGATCGATAAAGGGGTAATTCACCACTGAAAAGGCGGTGAGGACTCCCGTATCCGAAAGAGGCACCAGTTCCGTCAACTCCTTGAAGCAGGGGCCGCAAACCCGGCGTGGCGGCACGTAGATTTTGCCGCAGCCGGGGCATTTAATCCCGATAAAGCGCTTGTTGTTCATGATCTCCTGGAAAAACCTGCTTCCGTAAAGACCTATTGACCACTCGTACAGCATCGGAAAAGCGAAGGTGGCTTCCAGCCTTTCTGGTTTCTGATTATCCGCTGACATTAATCTGATCCCCTTTCCCTATGGTCTTTCGGAACTTAAAATTACAACATCGGTCCAGAAACAGCCGCCGAACCCGGTGGCGAGAGCGTTTTTCACCTCGGGCACCTGCCGCTTGCCGCCCTTTCCCATGACTTGGATGGCTGCCTCCGCGACCCGCAGCATCGCCGTTGCGCCGATGCAGTTGGTGGAAATGACACCCCCTGACGGATTGATCGGCAGCTTCCCGCCCATATGGGTGTTCTTGTCGCCCACGAACCTTGCGGCCTCTCCGCGGCCGCAAAGTCCCAGGTCCTCTATCCACTTGAGGCCGGCCCAGGTATACGGAAGGTAGAGCTCGGCCACGTCGAGTTCGTCGACCGGGCTCCTTATCCCTGCCCGGGCATATGCTTCCTGAGATGCCTGCTGCATGGAAACCAATCCCTTATTATAATCTGTTGAATCCCCGAACCATGTGTACGTGTGCCGTACGGATACCGCTTTGAACCACGCCGGCCTGGAAGCGGTCTTCTGAGCAATTCCGTCCGCCGCCAGTATCATGGCGCACGCACCGTCGCTGCGGGGACAGATGTCGCCCAGCTTGATGGGATAGGCCAGCATCGGCGAAGCCATGATGTCCTTTACGGTGAGGGGCCGCTGCAAGTGGGCATACGGGTTATTGAGTGCATGATTGCGGTCCCGCTCGCCCACCAGAGCCGCGTCTTCCTGGGTGGCCCCGTACTGTTCCATGTAAGCGGTCGCCTCTGTCGCCAGGCTCGGGATTGCGCCGGAATATGAGAAGCGGTCCCAGATCGGGTCCGAACAGGTGATGATCGCCCCTGTTGTGTCGCTTTCCGAGTTCTTTTCAAATCCGACGGCCAGCACGCGGTCAAACAGCCCGGAGGCTACGTGATAATATGCAGCGATAGCAACCGTGGCGCCGGTTGTGCCGCCGGTCGATACCTTCATGATCGGCTTCATGAAAGCCCCGGATCCTTCAATGCTGTATGTGTCCACGTAATTGATGGACTCGAAATGGTCCATGTTGCCGATGACTACGGCATCGATGTCCTTTATCTTCAAATCAGCATCGGCCAGGGCCGATGTCACCGCCTCGCGGATCATCTCCCGGGAGGTTACATCAGGCCTGTGGCTCCTGTGATAGGTCTGCCCTGTTCCTACAACGGCTACTTTTCTTCCCATATTCACCTCACTTCTTCCCGCCGATGATCCACACGCAGTGGCTCTGACCGCAGGGGCCGTTAAAGCCTTGTGCAAGCGCCGTATTTACTTTGTCCACCTGTCTCGCCCCCGCTTCTCCGCGCACCTGGAGGGTCGCTTCGATCAGCCTCGCCAGCCCGGCAACCAGGATGGGATTGGCGGAGAGCGCGCCGCCGGACGGGTTGACCGGAAGTTTGCCGCCCATGCCGGTGACTCCTTTGCCGATCAGGGTTGCGCCTTCTCCGGGTTTGCAGAATCCCAATCCTTCGAGCCACAGGGGTTCCATGTAGCTGAAGGCCTCGAGAATTTCCGCCACATCAATTTCCCTGAGAGGGTTCTTTATGCCGGCCATCGCATATGCCTTCCTGGCGGCTTCGGAGAGAGCCACGGGTTTTGCCAGGTCCCTGTCCCCAAGCAGATACGACTCACAGCAGTGGGCGACGCCCTTGATCCACACCGGCTTCTTCTTTGAGCGGGCCGCAATTTCTTCGTCGGCGATGATGATCGCCGCGGCGCCGTCGCTGATCGGGCAGCAGTCAAACAGCTTGAGTGGATCCGCTATTTTTTTTGAATTCATCACGTCCGCCACGGTGATTTTCATCGCCAGCTGGGCATAGGGGTTGTTCAATGCATTACCGTGATTCTTGACGGAAACTTCAGCAAACTGCTCTTCCGTGAGGCCGTAAAGATTCATATACGCATTGGCCTGCAAGGCCGCCGCGGAAATAGCCTCTATGCCCAGGAAGCGATGGAAAATGGGATCAAACATGCCGTTCGTGGTAATTTTCACATCTCCCTCGCTGCCCTTATAATGGGCAACAACGATAGTGGCCTTATAGCCGGACAGGACCCTCATGAGCCCGTAAAACGCGCCGAATGTGCCGTCCCCGGACACGGTGGAGATGTTCTTGTCCATGCCGCCCGCGGCATCCCCGACAGCCATGCCGGAGATGGTGCGCCCGTCGTAAAAATCATTGGAACAGGTTACGACGCTGTCGATGTCATTAATCGTGAGTCCCGCATCGTCCAATGCCGCCCGGGTCACGTCAAAAACCATATCGGCGAAGATCTGGTCCTTTTTCCTTCTTTCGTATCTGGTCTGCGCCACGCCGACGATTGCCGCTTTATCCATTTGCATTACCTCCCCTGGATTTAAACCAGTTCGAAGGAGTCGATATCCAGGATTTTCCCGGTGCGCTCTCCGCTGAATTCAGCCTTCACCCTGAGACCGTTTTTCAGTTTATCCAGGTCCTTTTTTATCAAGTGAAGAAAGCCCACATCCGCTCCATCCAGTTTTATCAGGGCGTAGGCAAAGGGAGGCTTCACGGGCTGGATGGGATGACTGTAGTGCACGATTGTATATGCCTCGATTACGCCCTCCGGTTTTAATTCCACCCATTCGCTTATGTCCACAAAGCAGGCGCCGCAATTTTTTCTTGCCGGAACAAACACTTTCCCGCACTCCGGACACTTGCTCCCCAGAATCTTCTTTTCGTCCCGCAGGGCCGTTAGGAACCTGCTCCCCACATCCCCGGCATGCCACGTGTAGGGGATGGCTATTTGACCTTTCAGGGTCAACGGTTCCACATCTTTCAGCCAATCAGACATATGGTCCTCCAATCAGATCAGATCAAACTTCAATCAGGATTGCCTCTCCCTGGGACAAGCCTCCGCAAATGGCGGCCACGCCCCGTCCGCCCCCGCGGCGCAGGAGCTCGTACATCATGGTCATGGTGATGCGCGCACCGCTGGCGCCCACCGGGTGTCCGATCGCTATGGCGCCGCCATTGACGTTTGTCTTGCCCTGAAGAGACTTCCACTTATCCGGATCATCTTTTGCCAGCATCTTCAGGGAGACCAGGGTGACGGCGGCAAACGCCTCGTTTATTTCGATCAGGTCCATTTCATCGATAGTGTGCCCGGTTTTGGAAAACATCTTTTCTATGGTCTGGGCGGGGACGCAGGCCATGTATTTCGGTGAGCCGGCGCCGCACTCACAGGCCGCAATTGTCCCGAGGACTTTCAATCCCAGCGAATCCGCTTTCTTCCTGGACATGATGACTATTGCCGATGCGCCCGAATTAAGGCCGGGCGCATTGCCCGCGGTCACGGTCGGGCTGCCGTATACGGGTTTCAGGGCCGCCATTTTATCCATGGTCAGGTTGTCCCGCGGGGACTCGTCCCTTTCCAGGACAATGGGCGCCTTCTTCTGCGGAATCTCCAGCTTCATGAGTTCCTCGCCGATATTGAACTTGCCGGCTTTGAAGGCTGCATGATATTTGCCGTGGCTGGCAAGAGCCCACTCGTCCTGCTTTTCGCGGCCGACGCCGTATTCCACGGCGACGTGGCCCGCATCTGTCGCAACCGGGGCAAACCCCTTGCGCCCGTAGCCCAGCTCAAAAAGGACATCCTCCAGTTCTATGGGGCCCAACCGCACGCCCCAGCGGGCCTTGGCGGCGGAAGCGATGAGAGGCACATTGCCCATGTTCTCCGCCCCGCAGGCGATGACGATTTCCGCGGCCCCCGACTTGATGGCCCGCCAGCCCATGCGCAGAGCGGTCATGGACGAGCAGCAGGCGCGGTCGATGGTCAGGGAGATATTGCTTTCCGGAAAGCCTGCCAGGAGCGTGATTTGCCGCGCGGGTACATTTGTATAGATGGCATACTCGGCAGGAATGCATGTACCGTAATAAACCTCGTCCACCAGCGCCGGGGCCAGGTTGATCCGGCGGACTGCTTCTTTAACGGCGAAAACTCCCAGGTCCATGCTGAGAGTCGTCTTGAGTACGCCGTCAAATCGCCCGAACGGAGTTCTGACCGCGCTGACGATAACAACATCGTTTTCACTTTCATTCATTGTTTCACCCCACAATATCCATACCTGAGTAATTTACAATAATTATGCCATGGGTATTCGCTAGTAAATTCAATTGATTACGAATGACAAAGATATCGAAAAACATGAGTTGACGCTTTGACAGGTGTCAATTACGGCCATTTCTGACACATCGCTGCTCAGTCAAGAATTTAACAGGTGTTTACAGCGGCCGTTTTTGATATATAGGTCACCAGACTTCAGCAGGGAGAGGAGCATGGATATTGAAGTAATCCTTTCACAGTTTAATGAGGAAGATAAGGGAATCGTATTTGCCCTTGCATGCTTCCCGGAGTTCTTTTCCGTTGATTGGTTTCCCCATATAAAGACTTCCCGGCTGGTTTCCGTGATCTTGATTTTTGAGCGAAATCAGTGGATCGTGCCGAGCAGCGAGAATTCGGGTTACTATTGCTGGTCCGAGAAATTTCCCAAAGAGGAAATAATCTCTGCAATACCCCGGCAGGATCTTGCGGCTTACTACCGGGATTCCGCCGACATCCTTGCCAGGAACATGACAGACGACAGCGCCGGCGCCCTGACGGTAGCCCGCCAGTATGTCAAGGCGGGGGTGCAGGAAGGGGACCTCGGCGTAATCTTGAAGGCGGCTCATTACGAGGAGGCCAATCACAGGATCTCCTCTGCTATAATTCTTTACGATTCCATCCTTGATTTTGTCGGCAAGATCATCAGTCCTGCGGATCGCGATCTTCCGGAGAGTTCCTGGCTCACTTTTGTCAATGCGATCGAACACCGGACTTCGCTGTCGCTGTTCGATCCCAGCATAAAGAAGACAAACAATCTCCTTTCCGTCGCCCTGGAGAGGGCTCGTTTCATCGGCGATTTGAGATCGCAGGCATCGCTGTACCTTCTCCTGGGACAGAACGACTGGATGTATTTCCGTTATGAACAGGCGGTTTATTATTTCAACCTGGGCTGGGACATTATCCGGCAGATTGAAGACCAGGAACTGCTGAAAAGGGGATTGAAAGGACAAGGGCTTATTTACCTGATAAAATGTCAGTTCTTCAAAGCCATTGAAGCCTACGAAAATTCCCTGGGTGAGCTTGAGCCGGCAAACGAAAATGATTTCTCCCACCTGGTCTCTCTCAATATTGCCCTTGGGTATACCCAGGTCGGCATGCCGCAGAGAGGGCTGGGCATAACGGAAGCGATTCAGAACCAGTGCGAAAAAACCGCCAACCTGCCCCTGTTATCGTATGCGCTTGTAACTGCAGGCCTGATACTCCTTGAAACCAGGCAGTTCAGCAACAGCGGGTTTTTTTTCGAACGGGCACTCGAATTGGCCGGGAAAGAAAACCTGCCGATGGTGGAGGTTCTGGCCGGAATGGGGCTGTCGAGCATCGAGTGCCAGGAAGGCAATCTCGAAGCGGCGGTTGAGCATTACAAGATCATGTGGAAGATAAAAAAATCAAGCTGGCATCATATTTTGAATTTTTACTCTCTCCTGGATACCGGCTACATCCTGCATTCAAAAGGCGTTTCGCCCATCAATCTGAGGCCCGTTTTCGATTACCTGTCCAAACTCGACAAGGACCGGGTTAATCCGCTCATGTACGGGATGATACAGCGCCTTCAGCTGGGCCTGCCCGAGGACAAGACACCCCTTACGGAGAAGTTCAACATTCTTCATGAGCTCGAAAAAACTGTCGAGCAGATGGGAGCAACTTTCGAGCTGGCCAAAATCAGGACCGAACTTGCCAGGAATTACGTTCAAATACACGATTGGCAAAAGGCCGAGAATTATGCCCTCAAAGCCCACGAATTCTTCAATCCGATTGCCCCCAACTGCTTTCCCGCCGACCTGAAGCGCTTTGCTCCCCCTGACACGCGGAACGCCGACGGTAACCTTTTTGATTTCGTGATTGAACTGGGAGACGCCCTCTCGAGGCAGGAGAACCTGGAGTCGCTGCTGACAAGTATAATCACGTCCATATCCAAGATAACCGGCGCGGAGAGGTCTGCCCTGTTCACAAAGGATCAGAACGGGCCCGAGCTTAAACTGGCGGCCTCGCGAAACCTGCTGCATGAGGACGTCCAGGACGAGAAATTCCATGTCTCAATGCGGGACATACACGCAGTGGCGCAGTCGCATGATTATAAAATACTCCAGTACAAAATAGGGGAGCAGGAGCATCCTCATTTCCGCCAGGCCATTATCACACCTCTCAACCTGGGCGACAGGGTGATCGGGGTCCTTTATCAGGACAGCCGATTCTTTTCGCTCAACCTGAGCCCGGATATAATCAAGCTGCTCTCCGCGTTTGCATCGCAGATCGCAGTCGCTATCGACCGGGTTCAGGCCAATGAAGAAATAGCCCGTTTAAATAAGAAGCTGCTGGAGGAAAATCATTATTACGTTGAAGAAATAGAGGAATCCCTTGCGTTCGGTGAAATCATCGGTAAGAGCAATTTAGCTTTGAGTTTGCATCGCCTTATCAAAAAGGTTGCCCACAGCAATTCAACGGTATTGATTTTCGGGGAAACCGGCGTGGGAAAAGAACTTGTCGCGAGGGCAATCCACCGCGAGAGCTCAAGAAAAAACGGGCCGTTTATCAGGGTCAACTGCGCAGCGCTGGCGGAGTCGCTCATAGACAGCGAACTGTTCGGACATGAAAAGGGGTCTTTCACCGGGGCATTTAAAACCAAGGCCGGGCGATTTGAGCTCGCCAATGGCGGGACTATTTTTCTGGATGAAATTTCCGAGCTCCCGCTGTCGACCCAGAGCAAATTGCTGCGGGTCCTCCAGGAAAAGGAGTTCCAGCGTGTCGGCGGTATCAAGATGCTTCAGTCTGACTTCCGTTTGATTACAGCCAGCAACAAAGATCTCAAGCAGGAGGTTGCCGGCGGGAAATTCCGGGCGGACCTTTTTTACAGGTTGAACGTGTTTCCAATTTATGTCCCTGCCCTGAGGGAGCGCAGGGAAGACATACCTCTTCTGGCAACTCATTTTCTCAAGCTCTTCTGCTCTCAGAACAAAAAAAGCTATTCCGGAATCCCGGCCTCGGAAATGGGAAAGCTGACTGCCTATTCCTGGCCCGGTAATATCCGGGAACTTTCGAACGTGATCGAACGCGCCGTCATCCTCGGGGGAGCCCAGATAAGATTCCCGGAATTTGAAAGCAGGAAAACAAGAGAAACCTTTGAAGGCGACGATTTGAAGCGTAAAGAGGTGGAGAAGATAAGGATTCTCGATGCACTGAAAAAAACAAACGGAAAAGTCGGGGGGAAGGACGGCGCCGCCGCTCGCCTCGGCTTAAACCGGACAACCCTCATCCATCGCATGAAGAAAATGGGTATCAAAATAGAGCATAATCAGAATATACTTGAAACATGATCTGCAGCGGGCTTTCCGTAATCACTTCCTGTCCGATATCCGATATTTGACACATGTCAGAGCTTATCGTCCAGGCATCCGTAATGCTAATATCTCGATATTAAAAAGAATTTACATTTAAGCGCATAGCACGCTTTTTGCTTTGAGATATTATCATAAAGGTATTCGTTTTTCGGCCTATGACAGGGAAAAGTGGAAAGCAGGTTGGAGCGGTCCTAATAACAGCTTGAAAAAAGAAAGAGAGAATTTATGAACATTTCAACTTATTTCAGGATGCGGGCGCGGGAATTCGGCGACAACCTGGTTGCCATAGACGGGGAAAGGAAAACAACTTACAGCCAATTGGAAGAAAGATCCAACAAAGTTGCAAATTGGTTGAAGGACACAGGGATCAAGCCGGGAGAGAGAGCGATTATCTACCTTCCCAACTGCACCGAATATTTTTACTTCATGTATGGCGCATACAAGGCCGGCATTGTCGCAATACCTCTGAACTACAGGTTTCAGAAAGAAGAGCTTCGCTATGTATTAAAGGATTCCGGCGCGGTTATCATCTTCACCCTGAGCCGGCACGCGGCGGTTATGAGCGAGCTGCAAAAGGAGGAAGGCGGTATTCAGCAGATCGTCATTGCCGATGGCGGGGATAAGAAAACAGGGACCATTTGTCTTGATACAATTCTGGATAAATATCCCTTCGATACGGAAATCCACCCGGCACTGGACAGCGATCTCGCAATGATCATGTACACCAGCGGCACGACGGGCAGGCCCAAGGGAGTGAAGCAGACACATCGCAACAACATCGCCAGCGCAGAGGGATTTGCTTTCACCCAGCGGATCACTTCATCTGACAGGTTTTTCTGCATAGCGCCCCTGTTTCACGTCGGCGGGACGATAGCATCGCTTTCCGCGATCCTTACCGGGGGAGCCGTGGTATTTACTCCCGGGGGCTGGGACCCGATTCGCTTCCTGGAGACGGTTGAGAAAAATAAGGTGACCTGGGCCTTTCTGGTAGGTCTGATGGGAGCGCAGTTGGCGACTGTTGAAAATCTGGAAAAGTATGACCTGAGTTCCCTCAAGCACGTGGCATTTGGAGGATCCCCGATTCCCGCCGCCATGTACGAGAAATTCGAGAAAAAGTATGAAGTGAACACTTTCGAGCTTTATGGACGTACTGAGCACGTCGGGTCCTCGATAAACTATGATGTGAACGACAAAAGGGTTCCCGGCTCGGTGGGAAAGTTATTGACGCAGATTATGAAAGGCAAGCTTGTCGATCCTGTTTCAGGAAAGGATGTAGCCCCCGGGCAGCCGGGTGAGCTGATCGTTATAGGAGAAAATATCACCCCTGGTTACTGGAACAAACCCGAAGAAAACGCAAAGTTGTTTACCAAAGACGGGTGGCAGCATACAGGTGACGTTTTCGTCCAGGATGAGAACGGGTATCTCTTTTTTAAAGAAAGAACGGATGACATGATCATCAGCGGCGGCGAGAACATATATCCGGGTGAGATTATCCCTGTATTGGCCGGTCATCCGAAAGTGGCGGATGCTTTTGTCCTCGGAGTTCCGCACGATGACTGGGGCCAGCAGGTGGCGGCAGTCATCGTCAAAAAAGACCCGGGCCTGACGGAGCAGGAATTGCTTGATTTCTGCGGAACCCGCAAAGATTTAAGCGGCTATAAAAAACCGAGGGCAATTAAATTCGTGGATGCAATGCCGAAGACGGCGTCGATGAAGATCGATAAAGGAGCCTTGCTGAAGCTGTTTAAAAAATAGTTTCGTCCAGATTTCGATTTCTTATCCGAAGCTCATAAAAAAACCGCGCGCCCCTTATTTGATTGGGGCGCGCGGTTCAAGCTGCCGGGGCAAATAATGATTAACAGAAAGGGGCTGCTTATAAGAAGCAGCCCCCTTGTTTTCATGGTGGGTCAGGGCAGAATTGAACTGCCGACACTCGGATTTTCAGTTCGATCTGGTTGAAAGAAGCGAGATTTTTTAACCCCTTGATATCGGGTCTGATTTTCCGTATGTCATTGATTTTAGAAAGACCTCTTCTATTCTATTGATTCTATCTATTCCCGTTTATTCCCATCTATTCCCGTCTGTTCTAGCACAATTTTAGCACAGTGAGCCATCGTAGCGATGATTGACTAGCAAATCTCAGATCAAAAATCGCATTTCCGATCGCTCGCGAGATTGTTGATTACGGGATCAAAGAAACAAAGACATGATCACTTTTTTCGGTTTCTGTCTTATGTGCTTCTTCCTGAACTCAATAATTAACGGATGTTGAGAGACACGCAAGATTACAAACGTTAATGATTTAAATATCAAGGCTCAACCAGAGCATCTGCATCCTATAACTTTCGATGCTATTTATAAACACAAGGTGAAGCCAATAATAACCTTGTATTTGTTTCACGCTCGTCGAAAGTTATTGAGATGATAAAGCTATTATTTGTAAAAGTTAATATCTTCCCGAACAGTTCATTGGATTAAAAATGGCAGTCAGTCTTCTCTTCGGTTAGAGTGTTTGTACCACCAAATACCCGACCAAGGAGGAAGATATGACCGCCGAGAAGAAGATAGCACAAAAGAGACTCACATTGCTACAGCTTGCAGAAAGAATCCGGAACGTCTCCGAAGCCTGCCGGCACCACAGTGTATCCCGCAGCCAGTTCTACGAGTACAAGCGGGCCTTCCAAGAGCGGGGTTTTGACGGCCTTGTCGATCGGCCGCCGATCCCCAAGAGCTTTCCCACGGAGACGCCCGCTGAGGTGCGGGAAAAAGTGATAACCCTTTCTCTACGGCACCCCGCCCGGGGGCCTGTCCATATCTCCGATCAGCTTCGCCTGGAGGGCGTTGCCGTAAGCCCCAGCACGGTGCGCAACCTCTGGATCAAGGAGAACATGGAAACCAAGTATAAACGGCTCCTTCGCCTGGAGGAGGAAAAGAACGGTCGGGACATGGATCTCACCGAAGAGCAGATCCGGCTTCTGGAGAAAATCAATCCCTGCTTCCGGGAACGCCACGTGGAGAGTCCCTATCCCGGATATCTGCTGTCCCAGGACACCTTCATGGTCGGCACGATCAAGGGTGTGGGCCGGATCTATCTCCAGGCCGTCGTGGATACCTATGGTTCCTTTGCCTTCGGGAGGCTCTACACCTCGAAGCTCCCCGAGACGGCGATGGATGTGCTCTATGATCGCGTGCTTCCCTTCTATGAATCTCAGGGTCTCGCGGTTGAGCATATCCTCACCGATAATGGCCGCGAGTACTGCGGCCGGGCCACCATCCATCCCTATCAGATCTTTCTGGAGCTGCATGATATCGAGCACCGAAGGACCCAAGTGGCCAGACCCCGGACGAACGGCTTTGTGGAAAGGTTCAACCGAACGGTCTTGGATGAGTTCTTCCGGGAAACCTTCAGGGAGACGTTCTATGCCTCGGTAGAAGAGCTTCAGGAAGACCTGGACAAGTACCTCCAGTACTACAACTACGAGCGGCCTCACCGCGGCTATCGCAACATGGGAAGAAGGCCCATTGAAACGATCGAAGCAGGCAAAACAGTCAAAGAGCAGATGATGAAAGAAGCAGCTTAAATCTTAGGCCCGGAGAGAAACTGACTGTCCGGGAAGAGGTTGATTTTTACATATTATTATAATTGACTCGAGATGATGATCTTTTGAATCTGGCTGGGCCCTCCCACAATTCGCAGCGTTTGGGCATCTCTTTGGTATTTAGCCATTGAAGACGGTTGAATATAATTTTTCCGACCTAAAATAAGCATGCCTTCATTTGTCGTTTTGGCGGCCACCTCGGAGGCGTATAATTT
>Ga0116160_1001017_pt1 | contig 30405 bp, 28 predicted proteins | sample AD_JPNAS2_MetaG_FD_89879 | JGI IMG/M metagenome (GOLD analysis project Ga0116160, IMG submission 89879) | Active sludge microbial communities of municipal wastewater-treating anaerobic digesters from Japan - AD_JPNAS2_MetaG | ecosystem: Engineered > Bioreactor > Anaerobic > Digestate | place...
CCCCAAGAAAATGCTTCTATTAGAGCATTATGGGCTTTAGATGGCATAAGATTCTCGACTACCAATTTTGGTTACGGAATAATTTGGAGAAAGATCCACTTTCTCACTAAAATACGAAATGAATACCTTGGACATTTACACAACATATATATCTATACAACAGTGTGTTATAACTTGTCCACATCACTTTTTTGTGGGAATGCCTTGAAAAATATGTCTATTTCTATTTATCGCTTTTCCATATGGTAATAATGTATATAATAACTATAAATGAGCACTCAAGCAAGTTTCAATTTCTATGCTACCGATTATTTTGATTGACAGAAAGAGGACATACAATTTTTTGTAAAATTCTAAAGAGATTATAAGGTTAATAAGGACTAAATAATGGTTTTATACTCGATTGCCTTAATTATCCATGTGATAATTTGTATTGCCCTAGTATTGGTGATTTTAGCCCAAACTTCCAAGGGCGGGTTGGATTCCAATTTAGGTGGAGCCGCAATGAATGTTTTTGGGGGCAGTGGTGCCTCTAAATTTCTAAAAAAGTGGACTCAGATACTTGCTGTTGTTTTTGCTGCTTCCTGTGTGCTGCTTGCTTTTTTGGTTAGAGATATAAACAGCAGTGCTCTTACAGGAATTCAAGAACGCCAAAAAAAGATTAAAGATACGGAACAGCAAGCTCCTGCGGCTAATCCAATTCCTAAACAAGTACCTACTAAATAAATAAGCAGAAGTGGTGGAACTGGCAGACACGCAAGACTAAGGATCTTGTGCCTGTAATGGGTGTGCGGGTTCGAGTCCCGCCTTCTGCACCATTTTTTATATTAGGAGCTTTAACAGCTCCTTTTTTTTATGGAGTGAAAGAATCCCTTTGGTTGCACTTTTTTATTCTCCAGCATATTGTTATTGACAAAATAGTGGAATAAGAAGAAAAAGCCAAAAAAGCTAAAGGGGAGTTATCTTGAAACGAAGAATATTAGCGTTAATCACATTAACCATAAGCGGTTGCTTGTTAGCTCAACCAGTTAATAAGGATCCTACTAAAGCTGTTATATATTCTCTATTTCCCGGAGGGGGTCAGATTTACAATGAAGCATACATAAAAGCTGGAGCTGTAATTGGATTTCAAAGTTATTTGCTGGCTACTGCCATTCATAATAATGATAAGGTTAACGATTATAAGGATAAAATCAGCATTACTACTGATCCTATACTAATCGAAAGTTACAAAAGCAAACAAAAAAACTATAAAGAAAAACGCACGCGTGATATTTGGTTGATGGGGTTAACTATGGCTTTTTCCACTCTCGATGCATATATAGATGCACATCTATCAAATTTTAATTCTGATAAGGAAAAAGTACATCTTCGTTTTGAGAAAGATATTCTTCTTTTAGAATATGAATTTTAGCTTGATCGAGGATAGATGAGAAAATTTCTATTACTTCTTATATTATTACTTTTGAGCTGCACTCAATCGTCCAAAACCATTAGTATTTCTCAATTTGAACAAAGAATATGGGAGCTGACTAATCAGGAACGAATAGCACATAATCTTTCTCCTCTTTTATATGATGAGGGTTTGGCAGATTTGGCCCGTATGCACAGTAGTAATATGTTTAAATATGATTTCTTTGCACATAAAGACCATCTTGGCTATCTTGTTGATGATCGTAAAAGAAGATACTATCCGCAATTAATAGTTGCCTCTATTGGCGAAAATTTAGCTAAAATCGTGAGCGGAGCAAAAATCTTTACTCCAGAAGAAATAGTAGAGGGTTGGATGAATTCTACTGAACATAGAGAAAATATCTTAAATGGCTCTTTCACTCATTTAGGAGTTGGTGTGTTTACCCAAGGGAGTGTTTTGTATGCTACTCAGAATTTTGGAACACCTATAGCTAAGTTGCTTTCGCAGATTCCTGAACAGCTTGAAGTGAAAAATAAATATCAGCTACAGTTTGAATTTATGTCTCTCGAACCGGTAAATGAATTAGAGGCAATACTAAACTTTCCTGAATCTAATTTCAAGTATAATATAGATGATCAGTATTATACCTTGGGATTGAAACCTATTCCAATCCACTGGATAACCGATAAACAATTTGAAGTAATAATAGATTTTCCTGCAGGGAAGGGTGATTACAATCTATGTTTTGGTTTTAACCGTTCCTATTTTGCAGATGGTATTAAATTAAAAGTAAAGTAGATAAGCACAGTTTAAATATACAGCTTATATTTCCAGTTCTACAAATACGGGACAATGGTCTGAACCCTCAATATCCTGTCTGATCCCTGCGTTTATAATATGTTTCAGACCTTCTTGATTCACCCAAAAATAATCGAGACGCCATCCTACATTTCTTGGTCTGGCCTTTGTTCTATAGCTCCACCAACTGTATTGTTCCGGACTTTTATCAAAATGACGGAAAGTATCTACCCAGCCCATAGTTTCGATTTTATCCAGCCAGGCACGTTCAATAGGTAGAAATCCACTAGTTTTTTCATTTTCTTTCGGATTGGCTAGGTCTATGGGTTTGTGAGCAGTATTAAAATCTCCACCCACTAAAATAATCTTGCCCGTTGTTCTTTTTTCTTCCATCATTTCCAGACAGCGATCATAGAAACGCAGTTTATAATTTAGCCGTTCATCATCCTTTTGTCCGTTTGGGAAATAGATATTGAAATAGATAAATTTATCGTATTCGGCAATGTTTATTCTACCTTCGCTGTCAAATTCCGGATTGCCAAAACTAGTGGAAAAGCTAATCGGTAATATCTTTGTAAATAATCCTGTGCCGGAATATCCTTTTCGGATACTATGAGACCAATAAATAAGATAGTTCGCTAAAGTATTTAGTTCTTCAGGAATTTGATGTTCCTGAAGTTTTGTTTCCTGTATTCCTAAGATATCCGGTTGTTCGTTTTGAATGATTTTAATAAAACCTTTATTTAAGGCAGCTCGCAATCCATTTACATTCCAAGACCAGAGTGTTAATTTCAAAAATCCCCCTTAAAAATGAACATATAATAGATGGCTGGTACAACTAAGCCAATCGTCATCTAACTCAATATCCCAAGTAGCAGTTTTACCCTTATATTTCCCATAACCTGTGTTATCTATTTTCTTTACCCTTGCCGGCAGATTAACCTTATTTCGCAAATTTATTTCGATAAAGCTAAGAAAATCAAATTCGTCAGAATCATCATCTTCGATGAGGGCAAGTTCTTCTGCTTTTATGCATAGCACTTTATGCTTGCCTGATTTTGTAAGGAATATAGCATTTCTCCCTTCCGCGCTCAAAACTGTGCTCAACCCTTCTACATCTTTAAAGGTAAAATCCAGATAATAAGACAAATTCATTTCTTTCTTATTATGAGTTTCTTCTTGAGCTAATCTGGTAACTGATACACCAGGTGTTTTTCTGGCAACTTCGGCAAGTGAAGATAGAGCATTGAAAGAATTAAGTTCCTGCAAGTCCAGGGTTTCATTTTGTAGGCCAAAAGGAATCTGCATATGTACTATAACAGATGCCTTTCCTGAATTATCTTTTTTCAGCCAAATTTCCTGTTTCATATCAATTTTACAGGCAGTTAAGCTTAGCAAAATCAGGATACTTATCAAAGAATATAATGTAGCTTTACAGGAAGGCATTTGTATCTCCTTTAAAAAAAGCGTTTTTTATATATATTAATTGGCTTTGGCTTAAAGGCAAAAATTATTATCCCGCTTGACACATAGATAGCTCTGTTTTTTTTTGATTACAAAATGAAGAATACCCTAATCCGTTTATTTCTGGTTTCCTTACTAATGCTAATAATGCTTCCTATTTGTGCTCAAAGTGAAGCTATTAGCCCCGCTATGCCTGATACGCTGTTTCCTGAAATTCCGGATAGCCTAGATATTAACATAGTAAAGACAGATTCTCTTTTTTATAAAGCGGATAGCATCCATTTTGAATATACAACAGAAATAATAAAACTCTATGGTAAACCTCAAATTAATTATCAGGATACAGAAATTATTGCCGATTCTATCACAATAGATATTAAAAACGAATGTGCTTATAGCTATGGTCCAACCCGAATGAAAGATGGCGACCAGTTACTTCTTGGTACCAATATTCGCTTTGATGTTAATACTCAAACCGGTATTTTGGATGATGGCAAAAGTTTGATAGAAGGTGGTTATTATAGCGGACAAGAACTCCGTAAAACCGATAAAGATACTTATGATATTGATGGAGGAACATTTACTAATTGTGATCTGGAGGAACCTTCATTCTGGTTTTGGGCAAAACAATTACGGGTGTATAAAGGCGATAAAATCGTTGGTAAACCAGTTATAGGCTATGTAAATCATATGCCAGTATTTTTTTTCCCTTTTATCACGATTCCGATCAGACAGGGAAGGTATCCTGGCTTTTTAATTCCTTCGCCAGATTATAATAATGTCGATGGCTTTGTAATAAGAAATCTTGCTGTTTATTATCCATACAAAGACTATGCAGATTTTGTTTTTGGTTTTGATATTATGGAGAAAACTGGCTGGAAAGGTCATTTTGATACCAGTTATCTAAAACGCTATTCTTTTTCAGGTAATTTGAATGCTTCTTATCAACATAACTTAAAAGATGATGTTACTTATGATGATTGGTCTTTGCAGGGTAGACATCACCAAGATCTTCCAGAAAAATCATCTTTGGATGCCAACATCAATTTTGTAAGTAATAAAAGAATTTGGGAAAGTAGCAGTAATGTTGACCAAAGCTTAGCTCAAAGATTAACTTCCAGCGTTTCGTATTCCAAACCGATTGGTTCTTCTTATTTTAATGCAGGTAGTAATTTTACTCAGGATTTAATAAATGATACAGCTACTTTATCTTTACCAAGTGCCTCATTTTATTTAGCAAGCCGTCCCGTATCGGAACTTTTAAATGTTTCATCCGATTCTTGGCTTAGCAATTTCAACTACCGGTATAATGCTTATCTTGAGCATACAGGATATTTAAAAGAAAAGAATTACTCTATAAGCGATTTGTTTTGGGATAATACGGTTGATCCTTCAGATACCACAGGACTAACAATGCTAAATGAGCATCATTTTGGTATAAAGCATAATGCAGGGATTTCGCGTAATTCCAAATTATTTGGTTGGTTAACATTAGGGGAAAGTTTTGACTATTCGGAAGCTTGGATGGATAGAGATAAACAGAATGATAAATATGCCAGAGGAAATGCCTGGACTGCATCTGTAAATGCCAGATTCAATCTTTATGGATTAAGAAATTTTAGTAATTTTCCAGTAACATCTGTCCGTCATATTATTACTCCTAATATCGGTTATTCCTATCAGCCGGATACGCGAAAAAACTCTGATTTATATAATTTTGGCAGCATAGCGGTTAGCAGTGTAAAGGAATCATCTAATCTAAATTTCAGTGTGGATAACAATTGGCAGCTTAAGTATGGAACAAAGGGTAAAGAAACAAAGCTCAATGACTTGTTATATTGGAGGATAGGTACATCTGCAAATCTTAAGAAGAAGGATCAGCCCTTTTCTAATATTTCGCATAATTTAACTTTCAAACCAGGGACATATAAAATAGGCACGCTTTCTATCAATGATGGAAAATACCAAGTTAAAGACATAAAAGTTGGTTATTCATCTCAATTTAGCGCTACTCAGAATCCCTATCAAATTCACTGGAACGATATGAACTTGAGAAATCAGTATTTTTCTCAGGGAATATCAATTAGCGGTTCAGCACCTTATACTAAATATTTTGTTGCTCCCAAAAACAGAAATTTCGAAGTATTTGAAAGTTACGATTCGTTAAATGCATATCCAAAGAGCTTTCAAGAAGATACTGGTTCCAATGACTGGAGCTTTTCCATCAGCCAAAATATTTATGCCGATAAGGACATATTCCATTCTGAAAGTAGTAACTTAAGAATGAACTTAACCTGTAAAATTACTGAGAACTGGAGTTTAGCATATACCAATTATTATAATTTAAAAACCAGCAATATGCTTGCTCAAACCTTATCTATTTCCAGAGATCTGCATTGCTGGAAAATGGATATTAATATTACTTTAAGAAATGATTATTGGGATTATAGAATTACACTATTTAACACCTTATTACCAGATGCTTTGAGGTTTCAGACCCATGACAGCAGAAAATATTAAAAGTGCCATTTTTTTAGACCGAGATGGAGTTATCAGTCCCGATGATTTTGGATATATAAGCGAGCCCGAGCAGTATCATCTTTATCCTTATACTATAGAGGCATTAAGGATATTTAAAGAATTGGATTTTTTGCTTTTTGTGGTTACTAATCAGTCCGGAATTGCAAGAGGTTATTTTTCTATAGAGGACTTAGAAAGAGTATTGGCAAAGATGCGTTCTTTAATTTCTGCTGGAGGAATAGAACTGGACGGAGTATATTATTCTCCCTATTATAAAGATGGTATTATTCCACCATATAATATTGATCACGAAGATCGTAAGCCTGGAATTGGAATGTTCAAAAAAGCATATTCCGATTTTCATTTTGATATTGAACAATCTTGGATGATTGGAGATCGCCATAGTGATATTGCCTTTGGGAAAAATGCGGGACTAAAGAATATTCTCTTGTTAACGGGAAATGGACACAAGGATTTTATCGAGATTATAAAGACGAATGAACTTAAACCTAATTTTGTTTGCGAAAATTTACTTACGGCCGCCAATCTGATTAGGGATTTCAAGTTATGAAGTTTTCTGCTTGTTACAGTGCAACAAAATTTAAAGCATTTACATATGAGGAACAAATAAAAGCGCTACATAAACTGATATTGTGCTTAGAGCAGAATCTAAGCAATCCTGAAAAGCGTCTTTCCATAATTGATCATCTGCTAAAGCTCTCTCAACTAGTAGACGAACCTTTACCACAGAAAATGCACTTTTTTTTAAAAGAACTGAATCCTCGCTTAAGTCCACATCAGCTTATGAATAAACTCTATTTTTATCTGGAAGGATCTTTAAGAAAAGATGGTTCAATGTCTCTAAGAATCGGGGATGGAAAAATATCGGCAGACCCTTTTCTCCGCAAAAAAGCAAAACAAATAACCGTTATTTGTGATAATTTGCGTTCGGTTTTTAATGTGGGTTCCTTGTTTCGAACTTCTGAGTGTTTAGGAATTGGGAAAATTCTGTTATGCGGAATAACTCCAACTCCAGAGCATAGCAATATGCCAAAAACAGCTATGGGAACTGAAAAATTGGTTGAATGGCAATATTTACAAACATCTATTGATGCAATTACTATATGTCGTGAATCTGGTATGTATATATATGCCTTAGAAACAGTAGAAGAGGCAGGTAGTATATTTCAAACCATCTATAAACTCCCTTTGGCTATTGTTATCGGTAATGAAGCTCTGGGTATAGAACCTTCAGTTTTAGAACTTTGTGATGAATGCATTGCTTTGCCTCAATTGGGATGGAAAAACTCTTTGAATGTTGGAGTGGCAACCGGAATTGCTCTCTACCAGATTATTTTTGGAGGTCCAAATGGATAATCTTACTTTTTACGAAAAGATATCTATCTTTCTAAAAGAACACAAAACTGTATGGCAGGCAAGCATTATTGAAAGCGACGGTTCAACTCCAGCCAAATGTGGCATGAAATTAGCCGTTACTCTAAATGAAGAACCTTTTGGCAATCTGGGTGGAGGGGATTTAGAACACACTGTTATAGAGATGATTAAAAAAGAAAAACCCAGGACTGCACAAATATTCAGCTTTAACTTATCTACAGATGGGGCTAAAACAGGAATTGCCACTTCTATGCTTTGCGGAGGACAGGTTAAAATATATATAGAACCCTTATTTTTAAGTGATAAACTCTATATCATTGGAGCAGGACATTGCGGAAAAGCATTAGGTAAATTAGCTCGACTCTGCGGATTCTATGTTTATCTGATCGATAACCGCAAAGAAATTATTGATAATTTACTTGAGGATTGTTATCACACTGCTATTCTTCATAATTATACAGACCTTTCAGAGATTATAGATTTTGATTCGGATAGCTGGATTGTTATTATGACTCAAGGTCATTTGCACGATAAAGAAGTTTTGGAACAGTGCTTAAGAACTAACTTCCGTTATTTAGGAATGATGGGTAGTAAAAAAAAGGTGCTTGATACTTTTGCCAAATTAAAAGAAGAGGGCTTTACAGAGAAAGAACTTTTCCGTTGCCATTCGCCTATAGGTTTACCTATTGGCTCAAATACCCCTGAAGAAATTGCTGTAAGTATTATGGCAGAACTGATCTCTATTCGCAATTCTAAAAACAACGAGCGTTGAATATTTAGTTTCTTATTGTAGTTTTTCAGTTAAAAGCCAATTCTTGATTCTATTGATACGAGGTTAATTTAGCAAAAATATAATTATTACCCTGTTTTTCTATTCGAAGCTGAAGCTTAGGTTATTTTAAAATAAACGAAATATCGATCCGATATGGGGGAAAATCATAAAAACAAGTTCACTCTTTCATATAACACAGCTTCATTTGGGCTAAAAGTTCCCGGTTTAAATTCTGGATTGAAGGGGATTCTTTTCCGGTTTTTTTGCTGTGGAGTTTTCTTCTTTGGTCAAAAAGAATAATGTTACTTTTTAAGTAAGAATTCCAGCGTTCAGAATTTAAGGTTACAAAAGAGAGATATCCATTCAAAAAAGTCTCAAGCGCATACTTAAAATAATCAGCAGGAAAATCGGCAGCCCAAAAAAGTAAAAGATGAGTAATATCCCTTTCTGGATATTCAAATCTACTATCAGCAAAATCGATAAAATAATATTTTCCTTGACAGAACAGGATATTCTTAGGTGAATTATCGACGTGGCAGAGGCATTTATCGTTTTTAAGTGTAGCTAAATGAAAGTTAGCATAAGTTTCAGCAAGAAGTTCAGGATAAAAGTAATCCAGTCTATCCAAATAGGGAATGCCCTTTACTTTTTCAATTTTAATCCATTGCGGTACTTGAAAATCTAAAAGATCAGGCAACATTCTCAGTCCAGCTTGATATGCATAAAGTTCTGCCTGAAAGTGCTTCGGGTCATTAAAATGCTTGATCACACAATCAGGCAGAATAATTAGATAGGTAGAATCTTTTTTATTCAAGCTTTAAGCGGATGATTTTATTCTTATTGAACAGAGGAACAATTAATTCATTATTCGGCAGATAATATAAAATATCAGCAGCATCTTCAATGTCCGTAAATGTGGCTAAAAAGCGATTTTGTTCTTGGGGAATCTCAAAAATCATATTTTGACCCCAACTGCTAATATAAATTCTGCCTAAATCATCAATAGCTATGCCGTCTAAATCGGAATAAACACTATCCATAAAAATGCTAATGCTATTATCCAAAGTACTGATAGCTAAAATGGGGCTTTTTTCACGAAAACAGACCACAAACATTTGATCCCGAGGCATATCATAGATAATACCGTTGGGCTTTTGCAGCAAAGGATTAGCTATCTTTTGGATCTTATTGCTAAGGGTATCTATAACATAAACACAATTTCCAGCTGTATCTGTGGTATAAATAACTCCCTGTTTGGTAAAAGCTAGGTCATTGAGCATCAATGCTCCAGGGATATTTATAGTATCAATAATTTCAGCTTTATCCAAATCTATCACTTTAATAGAGGCCTTATCGGCTACATATAGCTTATGAGAATAAATAATAATACCGCGAGGTTCTTGTAATCCTTTTTTCAAGAAAGGAGTAAATTGACCGTTTAAACTCATAGAAACGATGTTTTTACTTAAAGTATTGGAAACCAAAAATTGTTTACTAACATCGTCGTAGGCAATACTCTCGGGTCCGTTTAAAGGTGCTTTTCGGCTAATTAGCAAAACAACGATAATAATTGCTACTACAATTAGCAGAACAAGAGCAAGGTAGAGAGTCTTATTCTTCATTTTTTCTCCTTTAAATTCCATTTGACCCCTTCGGGCGTATCTTTAATTTCTATGCCAAGGCGAGCAAGATCATCCCTGATTCTATCAGAAACAGTCCATTGTTTATTTCTTCTTGATTCCTGGCGGTAGGAAAGGATTAGCTCGATCAGGTCTTTAGACAAATCAGGCATAAATGTACTTAATTGTTCTTCCAAATTTTGGAAGAAGCCCAGGATAGAACCTAATTCTACAAGTTTTTGAGCAGCAGCAAGGCGGTCTGCAAAAGCTGAAGATGTATTTTTAACTTTACGGTTCAGTTCAAAAAGGATCGAAATAGCTTTAGCTGTGTTAAAATCATCATCCATAGCTGTGATATATTCTTTATGTAAATTTTGTAACTCTACTGCTGTTCCACACATCGTTTGAGGTGAGTTTTGAACATTATCCAGATAATTAATTTCCGAAAGTGAGCTATATAAATTGGCAACAGCTCGTTGTGCTTCTTCAATAAGTTCCCGGCTAAAATCAATCGGACTGCGATAATGCTTTGATAGAAAGAAGAAACGAATTGCCTCGGCGTCGTAGTGTGCCAAAATATCACGAGCAGTGAAGAAATTCTTCAAGCTCTTGCTCATTTTTTCTCCGTCTACATTCAAAAAGCCATTATGCATCCAATAATTGGATAAGGGTTTATCACTGAAAGCCATTGCCTGAGCCAGCTCGTTTTCATGATGAGGGAAAATGAGATCTATTCCGCCGCAATGAATATCAAATGTATCACCCAGGTATTTTTTGCTCATAACTACGCATTCAGTATGCCAACCAGGACGTCCTTTACCCCAGGGACTATCCCAAACAGGTTCACCTGGTTTACCTTTCTTCCAAAGAGTAAAATCGGCAGGATGATGTTTATTAGGGTTTTCTACTACTCTGGCTCCAGCAAGCTGCTCTTCCATTTTTTTACCAGAAAGACAGCCATAGGAAGGCAATTTCTCTGTAGCAAAATATACATCTCCTTCCACAGAATATGCAAAGCCCTTCTGCTCCAAAGCAGCTATGAAAGCAATTATATCATTCATAACTTCTGTAGCTTTGGGTTGATAAGTAGGTTTGTTAATTCCCAGGGCAGCAGTATCTTCCAGAAAAGCGCGAGTGTATTTATCAGCTACCATATGAAAACTAGTATTTTCTTCATTTGCTTGTGCTATAATTTTATCGTCTATATCGGTAATATTTTGTACATAAGTAACTTCATAACCCTGATATTCAAAATAACGGCGGACTACATCAAAAAAGATGAAAGCCCTGGCATTGCCGATATGAAAATAGTTATAAACAGTAGGACCACAGGCATAAATTCCTACTTTTCCTGGAGTTATGGGTATGAACTTTTCTTTTTTTCGGGTTTGCGTATTATACAGTAACATATCTTTTTATCCTATTTATAAATGACCATTTTTTCAGTCTTTTCTACTTTTTTGCCATCTGCGGAAGTCGCCTGAACTTTTAAAAAGTATGTGTTATTGGATAATGTATCACCTTGGTCGTCCTTTCCACTAAAATAGATTTTATTAAAGCCCTGCTTACCATATACCTTAAGATTGTGTATGCGTTTACCTCGCAAGGTATAAATTCCAATGTTTACCTGTGCATCAGAAGTAAGTATAAAAGTGATATAGGTATCCTTGGATAGGGGATTCGGATAAATTAGTAGTTGCTCAATATCTAATTCAGTTTGCTTCTTTGCTACAAAGTGAGTAGTGGCCACAGCAGGCATATTAAAATTATCAAAAGCAATTACTTGAATCGTATGTATCCCTTCGCTCAAATTAGAAAGTGGATAGGTTATATTGCCGTTAGTACAAGAATTTCTATCATAGTTAAAATAATCCGTAATTGCTAATGGCTGCAATGAATTATCAATTACTAAAAGGATATTATGCCCCGAAGATCCCGTTATGTTGATACCATTGGAATCATAGAAATCGGCGTATAAGGTAGTATTCGTCCCGACTGTATCACCAGGCCGAAAATCTTTATGACCAAGATAAATATTAATTTGAGGAGTATCAGGATTATCAACATCCACTGCTTGATCACTAAATCCCAAAGGGAAATAATAATTTGTATAATCCTTTTTTGTGGCTTCATCCCATATATAGGAAACACAAAGTCCTTTATTCCCACTGATAATATCATCCGGTACAATAAAAGCAGAATTATACTGGGAAGCAGTAACTTCACTTCTACCTCGAAAGAGCTGATTTCCCTTTTTCGATACATTTGTATTCGGACCAAGTGAATATTTCCTTATTGGATCAAAAATTCTTACTTCTGCCTCTCCCGAAAGGCCTGGTGTGCTAAAAGAACCATTAATGATAGCCGTTTCCCTGGAATGTAGAACTACATTATCTTCTAATAAATTTACCTGCATAGTGCTATCTCGTTCTGGAGGGATAACCCTGATAAGAGGATCTCCTAAAAGAACATAAACAGCATCATTAGAATTACTTCCAGTATAACGAATTTTGGCATCCATAATACTATAACCCAACGGATTGCGATTATCAGCCAAACTTTCCATTAAATATTTCATCATCGGTCTATTATTCTCTGCATAACTTTTACGGGTAGCGGCATAAGAGGCAATAGCTCCCAAATTATTCATCAGTACTACTTTTTGTCCTAAACTCTCAAAACCCCAATAATCAAATTGAGATACATCACAGGAAGCAGCAATAAATAGAGTCAGTTTATCCGGATTAGCAAATCTACCCATATCTGTAGCTCCGTTTAAATAATCTTCTGCCCCCAGCTTATCAAAAGATCCATGACCAGCATAAAGAAAAACAAGTCGTCCTTCGTTTATAGCTTTAAACATATCATCCCTGGCACGAGGTTTATTTTGGAATTCATCATATTCATATTCCATAGCGAATATTTTATCAGCTAATATGCTGGGATTTAGAACACTACCGATATCTTCAATGTCTTGAGTGTGAATATATTCATAGTTAGAAGGACCATTAGTAAGATCATCTGCTAAAAATATCATAGAATTACGCCACCAGCCGTGAGATGGATTACTCGTATAATTACTGAAATTTTGCAGCATAATATTCATTTCAGCGGTATTTTTTACCGGATACCTGCCAATGGCTAATTCCGGGTAGTAATCTGTGTTTATCATCCCAAAATAGTCATCGGAAGTAAGAAAACCATTTTGCCAGACAATCATTTTATTTTTGGTTGCTGCGCTCCCAGAAAAATTACGCCAGTCAATTGTCCCTAAACCCAAAAGAGTAAGAGAGGAAATTCTGGGTGCAGTAAAATTGGAATAGAAATATTTTAATGCCAAACGGATTGCTGCCGGGTCTATGTGCCCTCCATTGAACTGATTATAGATATCATCTACTAAGATGACTTTGCTGCGTACTTGATAATAATCCCAATATTTATCGGCAAGCACTTGTGCATGAGAAATAAATTCTGAAGGTGAAACAATGATATTATCTACTTGGCTGATATTAGCAGTTAAATCTGTTGGGTGCATAACCCTTATTAATGCAGGATTGTATGTTTCATTTGGTTTCAGTATAAAATAGCTTGTAGAGCTTGTACCTTCAGAAATAAAATAGCTATCAGTTAGTGGAATTTTATCCACACTGTAGATTCCATTACTGCGGAAGACAAGAATGTTACTAAGGTCTCCACTTAAATTAAATTTACAGGGAATAGGGTATAGGGAAGTTGTATGGGAAAATTGCTTTTGAATATTGCTCTTATTCAGGTTTTGCTGATAAGCTAAGTGGATATAATCCAAATAGAGATTATCTGTAGTTGTGCGACTTACTTTTATAGTAATTGTATTGCTTCCATTTCTTAGATGAGTAGTATTGCGTTTGATTGTAAAAGGCCAAGTTCCACTCCAGGTAAAATCATATACATCTGGATCACTACTGTATATAATTGGCCAACCATTTACATAAACTTGAATCCTGTGATTAGTTCCTTCTCCTGTATCTTCCTGACGCAAACGGAGCTGAACGATTTGTTCACCGGAAAGATCAATATCCGTAAGATCTGTAGTAAAGTTATATTCTGCAGTACTATTGCCAAACAGGGTTTGACTATACCAATCAAAACCAGTTTCTTCTCTCCGGTAGATTTCATTTTCTATATGTTTTACTGCAGGAGTAGAAGTAACAGAAACATCATAACTGCTTGGAGGAGTTATTGTTTGAATTCTTATAGGGTTACCGTTGAAACTGCCTCCAAAACTTAACCAAAAAACCTGATTTTGGGAATAGGGATTATAGTATTGGTTATCCTGCACATTAGCATTCATTTCATATCCATCGCGAGAGCTACCATAAAATAGGATATAATCTTCCGGATCAAATTTATGATCCGCTTCTCCAGAAATAATTATGGGGATTTCTTTAAATTCAGCTCCAATATCATCTATATTATTCCCCAAAACCTTTCCAGTTGTAGTGAAAATGCGAATAGTTGTCGGATCTATATCATTTAGAGGTAAGCCACTAAGGTCTGAACGATTAATTCTATACATACCCTCGCGATTAGTTTCAATTCTAACCCACCAGTCACTATTTGCAAACGGAGCATAATGTATAGCAGGACGAGGATTATTACGCCAATTTCTTGTTTGTTGTTCATTTATTAATTGTGCCAAAAAAACATCTGCAGCTTTATCGCTTGGCTCTAAACTGCGGAAGTTAGTTTGTCCTGAAATATTTATTATGATGCTTGCCTGAGTTGTTAATGTAAGGGTTTTATTCCCATCGTAAGCGAAGGGATAGATAATAAACGGAATAAAATTGTATCCTCTGAAGTTGGAAACAGGAAGCTCGGTTATAAATTCAGTTCTGCTCAGCTGATATTCTTCTGGTGAGATTTTATATTCGTAGCTGCTTATTCCGTCTACTTTTTTTATTTCCGGAACAGGCAAGAGTTTTGAAGGTAAAGTGATAGAGGTCGTATTGCTGTTAAGTAATGAGTAATTTATGTTTCCAGAAGGAGGAATTCCCACTTTAAATTCATCATAAGGGATTAGCGGTGCGCCGGTGTTATTATTGTAATCCATATTTTCAGCCACAATACGGCTATAATTACCCTCGGCAACCAACTCCCAGGGCTCAAGCTTAAATTCCAGTAGAAATTCTGTCTCACTTTTTTCGATGATTGTTAACTTAGCATTCAAAAAAGTAATAGTAAAAATAAGCAAGGTAAATAATAATAATCGCCGCATTATTTCTCCTTGGGCTTAATAAAACGCTCTAAAGCATAAATAAGCAAATAAAATATGGCCATAAAGATGAATATTCCAAGCATTCCTTGGACCATTAATCCCAAGGATAATTTTACATTATCCAGAACAGTAGCGATTATAGTTAGCATTGTTTCCCCTTCTAATTAATTATGATAATTACGATTATTGATTATCATCAAAGCCCGATAAATCTGTTCACATAAAACCAATCGTGCTAGGCGGTGCGTAAAAGTAAAATGTGATAAGGACAAAATCTTATTTGCTCTTTTCCGGATATTTTCATCTACACCAAAAACTCCACCTATCACAAAAACTACATTCTTATCAGATATATTAACTAAAAAATCTGCAAAAGCAAGAGAGCTGATTGGCTCTCCTTTTTCGTCTAAAAGAATAACATAATCATCAGGTTTGATTGCTTTTAAGATAGTATTAGCTTCTTTTGCCTTAACAATATTAGCATTACCGGAATTTTTAATACTTTCATCAGGTAAATCAATTATTTGAAATTTGGAATAAGCAGAGATCCTCTTTTGGTATTCAGCTATTCCTTCCAGTAACCATTTATCCTTAGTTTTGCCTGTTTGTAAAAGAGTTAGTTTCACTTTTTTGATTTTGCCATTGTAGCTAAGGCAAGAGCCATACACAACATTTTAGTTTCTCCACTGTCAGCGCGTGAAGGAATCAATATAGGAACTTTGGTACCTATAGTAACATGAGCTATTCTGTAATGACAATAGTAAGTAAGCATTTTACCATGAACATTGCCTGTTTCGATATTGGGGAATATTAAAATATCTGCTGCACCTGCAACTTCAGAAGTGATACCTTTTATGCGAGCTGCTTCCTTATCTACAGCATTATCAAAAGCCAAAGGGCCTTCGATTTTACACCCGGTAATCTGACCGCGTTCATTCATTTTAGCAATCAATGCTGCATCAATAGTAGCAGGCATTTTAGGATTAACTGTTTCTATGGCACACACCATAGCCACATTCGGATTAGGATTTCCTAAGGAATGAGCAACTTGGACCGCATTTTTAACCATTGCTATTTTTTCTTTCAGTTCAGGAAGAATATTGATTCCGCCATCAGTTTGGATTTTTAATCCTTCTGGATGCTCATAGACAAAAACATCAGAAATCACATCGCTTACTTTTAATCCTTTATCTTTATCTAAGGCAGCTTTCAAAATTACAGACGATTCCATTTTGCCCTTCAAAATAAGGTCTCCTCTTCCTTCTCGGGCTAAGGCAACAGCTGTTTCTGCAGCTTTTATCAAATTACTGCCGGTATCAATAATCTCAAAGCTATCCATAAGCTCTGGAGCTATTTCTTGCAATAGACGGTTTATTTCAGCTTGATCACCAACCAGAATACTATTGCACAAATTACCTTTTTTTGCCATTATTGCAGCTTCAAGAGCTGATTCAATTTGTGCTCCAGCAATGATAGCTATTCCTTTGCAGTTTTGTTTTACATAGCTCAGCATTTCATCGAAATTATGGAACATATTTCACTCCTTATTTATAATGTATATAAAATAGAAATTTAATTTCTCACGGATCATTATTGTTCAATAGTGATATTTTTCCAGAAATCTATCTACAAATTCATCTTCCTCAGGTTTAATCTCACGCATTATTTTCTTTAATGCTTCCTTTTGAATTTGCCTTACTCTTTCTCTTGATAAACCCATTGATTCGGCTATTTGGGCAAAATTTCGCGATTCGTGAGATTCATTCAAACCAAAATAACTACGAATTACATCAGCTTCACGCTGATCAAGTTTATTTATAGCTCTCTGAATTCTTTCTTGCATTCGTTCCTTATAATATAATTTTTGCGGATCAACTGTTTCTTTATCTTCAATGAGGTCTTTGGTAGTAAAATCCTGACTATCGAGTGTAGTGATAATATCGTCAAAAGAACTTGTTTCTGGCAATTGGTTTTGCAATTGATCGATAGTTTTTTCAGCGATATTAAGTTTTTCGCTAAGTTCATCCGTGGAAGCCATTTCTCCGGTTTCAGTGAAATATCTATCTTGAGTAGCTTTTACTCTGTGAGCTGCACTTGTTTTTCCCATAGGAACTCTTATCAGAGAACTTTTTTCACTTACAGCCAAGGTAATTCTTTGTTTAATCCACCAGATAGCATAAGAGATAAGCTTTACATCCTTATCTGGATCGAACTTTTCAATAGCTTTAATCAGTCCAATATTGCCTTCACTGATAAGTTCCGAAAGGGATAATCCCCGATTTTGATAACGAGCTGCAATTTTTACCACAAACTTCAGATTCGCCTGAATTAGACGATTCATTGCTTCCACATCTCCATTTTTGGCTCTTATAGCAAGTTCTCGTTCTTCCTCGCGCGATAGTGTTTTAAACTTGGATATTTCGTTCAGATAATTCTGTAGGGCTTTATCTGCAAAAACACTATCTTTACGGCTCACTCTTCTTATTCCTTATTTTAAAGGCAAAACCTTACGGGGATTGATGGCCTTTCCTTTCAAACGGTATTCAAAATGTAAATGACTGCCTTGAGCATTACCGGTTGAACCAACCGTAGCAATTTGCTGCCCCTGTTTCACTACATCATTTACGCTTACTAAATTTCTTTCGTTATGAGCATAAACCGTCATTACAAAATCGGGATGTTCAATTACTACTACATTCCCATAAGAACCCTGAACTCCTGAATAGACAACTGTTCCGTCTAAAACTGCATAAACAGGAGTACCTGTTTTTGCACCTATGTCTATACCTTTATGGGGGCGTCCATTTCGCAAACCATATTCGGAAATAATATGTCCCTCAATCGGCATAATTAGATCGGTGCGGATCTTATCTCTTTTCATCAATTCTTCTTCTGTAAGAATTTCGGGAGGCGTAGAAGGTACAAGACGAGGTTTCCCTGAAAGATATAATTTCTGTCCCACATATAAATTGGTTGAGGTTAAATTATTCAGTTGCATTAATTCTTCAACCGTCATCCCGTTATTTGTGGCAATCCTATATAAAGTATCCTTTTTTTGAACTATATATACTCGTTCAATCAGAATTGTATCTTCCTCTGTAGGGGTAGGATTAATGGATGCTACAGGATCTTTTACTGCTTCAACTGGTGCAATTTTTGTCTCGCTAACTTCACTTGGATTCTTAATTAGTAGTTTATCCCCAGGATAAATCCGCACTGAACTATTAGCAAAGTTATTCCAGTCTAGCAGTTCCTTCAAAGTGATATTATTGTTCACAGCTATCCTATACAGATTATCACCTGCTTTAACAGTATAATAATATTCAGAGGGGATGGTTATAGGAATTGTTGGCAGGGAAATGTTTTCGGTTGTTGAAGCACCAGAAATTGGAGGTGGGGAAGAGCCTTCTGGAATTTCTGTGGGAATAGGTTTTATAGCTGGAGCAGGAGTAACAGGCTTAGGTTTTGGAACATCTTTTTTAATTATCAGCTTTTGGCCAATAGAAAGGTTATTACCAGAAATGCTATTCAGTTTCTTAAGTTCATCGATAGTCGTGCCATATCGCTTGCTAAGCGAGTATAGCGTATCGCCTTTTTTAACGGTATGAATTTGATCTACAGCTGATAACCCTAAGGGCAGAATAAACATTATCTGCATCAGCATCAGCCAAAGATATTTATCTAATTTCGAAATCATTATATTTTTCTGCACTATCCAATTTATTAATTTTTAGCTCTTTTACAAAAGCATATCTATTGCCTTGGGCTACTATAATCTGAAAAGTATGCAAAGTATGTTCTTCTGCCTGGGCGACTATTTTGACCTTTCCATCCCATTGGTTTTGAACATAACCTTTAATGCCAAGTTCGGTAGCAGCTTTCCAAACAAAATATCGGAAACCAACTCCTTGAACTCTACCATTCACATAAATTTCCCAAGTAGGCATATATCAAACCTTTAGATTATTTGTTCTGCATAAATTAACTGCTTGAATTTGTCAAGGATTCGTTTTCTTTATTTTTACAGGAAGGTATAATTTGACCTCTTGTCAACCAAAAATACCTTGACCATATCGTGGGAGGAAAAAAAGTAAGAACTTAACATATAAAAAAGGAACTTCTGGACTAGATGAACTTACTGCAAATCATAAACTTAGTGGGTGGATTAGCACTATTTATTTTCGGAATCAATAAAATGAGCGATAGCTTACAGGCTGTTGCTGGTTCCGAAATGCGTAGGATATTAAAAGTTCTTATTAATACTCCCTTAAAAGGAGTTTTAGTAGGAATAGGTGTAACAGCATTAATTCAAAGTAGCTCAGCTACCACTGTTATGATGATTGGTTTAGTTAATACTGGAATTATGACCTTACAACAAGCAGTGGGTGTAGTTATGGGAGCTAATATTGGAACCACCATAACTGCTCAATTAATCGCTTTTGATCTTGGTCAATATGCTTTTGTGTTTATAATCTTAGGGGTTACTTTAATTTTCATTCGCAAAAGTAGAGCTATGGAACATTGGAGTCAAATTATCTTTGGTTTTGGCTTATTGTTTTTAGGTTTGAATGTTATGGCGGAATCAGTTGCTCCTCTACAGAATTCTGTTGTAGCCCGTAATTTAATGATTAAATTAGCTTCAAATCCTATTATGAGTATATTGGTAGGAACTGGATTTACAATGTTAATTCAGAGTTCTGCTGCCTCGATCGGAATAGTGATGGTTTTAGCCTCTACGGGTTTAATCCCTTTTGAAGGTGCTTTATATTTAGTTTTTGGAGATAATATTGGAACCACAATAACTGCTTGGTTGGCAGCAATAGGCAGTAGTAATACAGCAAAACGAGTAGCAATGGTTCACACCTTATTCAATGTGTTTGGAACAATCATTTTTGGATTATTAACTTATCTGGGATTATATCCCTTATTTGTGAATTGGATTACACCAGGCAATGTGTATACAGGGCAAAATATTGCTCGTCATATTGCTAATGGCCATACTATGTTTAATATAGTTAATACTATTGTATTTATACCTTTCGCGGGGCAGCTGGCAAAAATTGCAACTAAAATTATCCCTGATGATAAAGTGGAGACTATCTCTTTAGGCGAGCCCAAACATTTAAATTACACAATTATAAACAATTCCTACTTGGCAATAAATCAGTCCATAAAAGAAATGCGGGAAATGCTGCGTTTAGTGAGAATGGAGCTTTTGGTTACTTATCAAGCATTCAAAGAAAAGGACTACAAGAAGCATATGCGAGTCTCCCGAATTGAGAAAGCAATTGATAATTTGCAAAAGGAAATTACGCTATATCTGGTAGCTGTTAATGAAAAAACTAATGCGCCAGATATTATTCATAAAATACCTGCTTTATTGCACACAGTAAACGATATTGAAAAAATAGGTGACTTTACTGAAGAGATGAATAATATTCTGAACGAACAGATAATCACTCAAAAACACCAGCTTCCTCTTGAGTTTACGGCTATGATAGATGATTTACATTCCAAATTACTTTATATGTTGGATTTATCCATAGACTATCTTGTAGATCTGAAAGAGGATTATATATATAAGATAATCGAGATGGAAGGACGCATCAATGAAAGTCACTATCGTTTACGGGAAGAGATTCTTTCCAAAATTCAAAATGCAGTATGTGATGCTGAAGGAGGATTGAACACTATTGATTATCTTGATGAGGCAGAGGAAATTGCTGATAAATTGAAAAACTTAGTGAAGGCAGGAAGCCACAATTTTATCTATAACCATAATTATTTTAAAGAACTCAATAATCAGGACAACCAAGAAGAAGCAGTAGAGGAAAACGAGGTATTCTAAATAACGCCAGCTGCTATCAAATCGTGCATATGTAACATACCGACCGGCTGGTTACTACCATCCACAACAGGGATCATTGTTATCTTATATGTTTCCATCAAATTTAAGGCTTCAATAGCTAAAACTTCCGGTTTTAGCGTTTTGGGGTTATCCGTCATACAATCTTTAGCTGAATAGTCTAAAAGAGAATTACCTTTATTATGCAGTTGCCGTCTTAAATCACCATCGGTTATCATTCCAATCAGTTTTCCATTTTTATCAGTTACAGCTGTACAACCAAGTTTTTTAGAAGTCATTTCAATTATTACTTCAGACATCGTAGCATTATCTTTAATCACGGGAAGCTCATCACCACTATGCATTAAATTGATCACTCGTAAAAGCAATTTTTTACCAATTGTCCCACCTGGATGAAACCGGGCAAAATCTTGTAACTGGAAGTTCTTATGTTTTAGTAAAGCAATAGCCAAAGCATCTCCCACTGCCAAAGCTACGGTAGTAGAAGAAGTTGGAACCAAACCTAAGGGTTCGAGTTCTTTGGGGACATTACAATTGAGGACTACATCAGAATTTTTTGCCAATTGTGAATTTGGTTCACCTGTAATAGCTATAATTGGAACCCGATTAAATTTCAGAAAGGGAATGAGATTAATAAGTTCTTGTGTGTTTCCGCTATTGGAAACAGCAATAACCACATCATCAGATTCTATCATTCCTAAATCGCCATGAATACCTTCCGCAGAATGTAAGAAAATAGAAGTGGTTCCTGTAGAAGCCAAGGTAGCACTTATTTTTCTGGCAATAATCCCTGTTTTTCCCATTCCGGTTAAAACAACTTTTCCTTGGCAATTGCAAAGCAGTTCAAAGGCTTTTTCCAGAGATTCTTTACTAAGCTGTTTTGCCACTATTTGTATAGCGAATGCCTCTTTGGCTAATTCTTCCTGAACTGTTTCATAAATATTCATAGTTTCTGTCTCAAAATAGAGATTGCCTCTTCTAAATTCATAGCACCAAGATCACCGACTGTATGTTGACGTAAAGTAACTTGATTATTGGCTTCTTCATTTTTACCGATAATACACATAAAGGGGATTTTACTCTTTTCCGCGGCGCGAATTTTGTATCCCATTTTTTCGCTGCGAGCGTCAAATTCACAACGGAAACCTTGTTCCAGTAATTGTTCTTCAATTTTACGGGTATATTCTATTTGAGCATCGGTTATAGGAATTAGTATTATTTGTACGGGAGCAAGCCAAAGGGGTAAATTCCCACTGTGATATTCCAGTAGAGTAGCAAAAAATCTTTCCACAGAACCTAAAACAGCTCTATGAATCATATAAGGTCTATGGGCAGTATTATCTGCACCGATATATGTCATATCAAATCTTTCTGGTTCATTAAAATCAAATTGAATAGTAGTGCATTGCCAAGCTCTACCCAAAGCATCTTTTATCTTAATATCAATTTTGGGACCATAAAAAGCGCCGCCACCTTCATCTACTTTATATTCTAAACCAAGCTTTTCCAAAGAAGCAGCCAAAGAAGCAGTAGCTTTATCCCAGTCTTCTTTTTTACCAACACAATCCTCAGGTTGAGTAGATAGATAAATTAGGAATTCCTTAAAGCCAAAAGCTTTTAACATCTCCAAAGAAAAGACAATCAATTTTTCCACTTCACTATCCATCTGTTCTGGAGTACAAATTATATGTGCATCATCTTGAGTGAAACCACGAACCCTCATTAAACCGTGTAAAACACCACTTCGTTCGTATCTGTAAACTGTTCCTAATTCTGCAAGGCGAATAGGTAATTCCCGATAGCTGTGTAAAGAAGAATTGTAGATACTGATATGAAACGGACAATTCATCGGTTTGATATAATAATCTTGACCTTCAATATCCATTTTACTATACATATTTTCTTTATAGAAACCAAGATGACCACTGGTTTCCCATAAACTCGCTCTTCCAATATGCGGAGTATACACTAATTGATAACCTTTTTTTAGATGCTGTTCTTTCCAATATGCTTCAATTAAATGACGAACCATTGCTCCTTTAGGATGCCATAATACAAGTCCGGGGCCAACTTCATCGTTAATCGAAAATAGATCAAGGTCTTTTCCCAATTTTCTATGATCGCGCTGCATAGCTTCATTCAAAAATTGCAGATAATCAGCAAGTTCTTTTTCTGTGGGAAAACTGATTCCGTAAATTCGTTTCAGCATTTTGTTTTTTTCATCACCACGCCAGTAGGCACCTGAAGTTCTTAGTAACTTTATGGCTTTAATTCTGCCCGTATCGGTAAGATGTGGTCCACGGCAAAGATCAATAAAATCACCTTGTTTATAAGAACTGATAATTTCATCTTCGGGGATATCTTCTAAAAGTTCCAATTTATATGTTTCATTCATTTCGCTAAAAAGTTCTATTGCTTCGGCTTTAGATAATTCTGTCCTATGATAGGGAAGGGATTGGGCAATAAGTTCTTTCATTTTCATTTCAATCTTTTGCAAATCTTCATCTGTAAAAGATTCCTCTCTATCAAAATCATAATAAAAACCCTGTTCAATAGCTGGTCCAATCGCAAGTTTTGTTGAAGGGAACAATTGCTTTACTGCCTGTGCCATCAAATGAGCAGTACTATGCCAATATACTTCTTTACCTTCGTCGGTTTCAAAAGTGGGGAAGTTTATTTTAGCATCTTCATCTATTGTGTATGTAATATCTACCAACTTATCATTCACTTCTGCACATAGTGATTTTTCAGCAAGCTCGGGATCAAAATCTTGAGCAATTTGTAAAGCTTTTACAGGTTTTTCATATTCTCGGATACTACCATCAGGTAAAGTTACTTTTATCATTTATAACTCCATTTCAATATTCTTTTAAAAAAATAACCTATTTTTCTATAAATATTATTCTGTCAAGCCGAGAATGATTTTAAATCCAGGATAATAGAAACTACCTTAAAAGATATATAAGAGTATTAGCACTTCGGCTTTTTCATCATTCTAAGTGAATTGAAGATAACCAGTAAAGTTACTCCAACATCGGCAATTATCGCTTCCCAGAGTTTGGCCAGTCCGGCAGCTCCTAAAGTCATAACCAGTAATTTGATGGTTAAAGCTAGAACTATATTCTGCCAAACCATCCTATTAGTTTCCCTAGAAATGCTGAAAGCGCTCTCCAGTTGTTCGGGTTTATCGTTCAATAAAACAATATCTGCTGTTTCGATTGATGCTTGCGCTCCAATTTTTCCCATTGCAATTCCTACATCAGCTCTTGCCAAAACAGGAGCATCATTTAAACCATCTCCGCAATAGGCAACTTTATCTATGCTGTTTTTTAAAAATTCTTCCATCTTTTCCAGTTTACTTTCCGGAATTAATTCAGCATAGTAACTATCTAAACCAAGTTCATTTGCCACTCTTTCTACTTTAGGATAGCGGTCTCCAGAAAGAACACTTAAATGTTTAATACCTTTTTGTTTAAGCGATTGCAGAACTTCTTTCATTCCTGGTTTCAGCTCGTCCACGAAACTGATACAACCCAGATACATATCATTTTTAACGGTATGTACAACGCTATTATCACCCAAATCGAGTAAACTAACAAATCCAAATTGCTGTAAAAAATTCTCACTTCCACAAAGATAACGGTCTTTATTATAAACCAGAAGCACTCCCTTGCCTGGATATTCAGAAAAAGCTTCAACGGCAGAAGGAACAAAATTGTAACTAAAAGCATTTTTTATCGCTTTTGCAAAAGGATGAGAAGAAGTATATTCACAAAGCCATGTGCTGCGTTTAAGTTCTTCTGGATCAATATTCGGGGCTGCTTCAATTTCTGCAATACGCAATTCACCGGTTGTAAGAGTTCCGGTTTTATCAAATATCAGGGTTTTTACTTTACTAAGTAGATCAAGATACACGCTACCCTTAAAAATGATACCTTTTTTTGCTGCTTTACCTATTCCAATATAATAAGTTAGAGGTATGGATATTACTAAAGCACAAGGGCAGGAAACTACCAGAAAAATTAAAGCGCGCCGTAGCCATACAGTGTAATTAAAACCTAATATAGTGGGAATTAAAAAAACAAATACTGCAGCCAATACAACTGCCGGAGTGTAATATCGGGCAAAACGGGTCATAAACTTTTCTGTTTCAGATTTTTCACTGCTGGCGTTTTCAATGAGCTTTATAATGCGAGTAACCATACTTTCCGCTTCTGTATTCTGAACTTTTATCTCCAGCATTCCTTCACCATTTAGAAATCCAGAAAAAACCTTGGACTTGCTTTCTACAAACACAGGAATTGCTTCTCCCGTTATGGAAGAAGTATCAACAGTGGATTCTCCTTTTATAACAACTCCATCCAAAGGAATTCGCTCCCCTGGATAAACAAGTATCACTTGCCCTTTTTTAATTTCGTTAAGCTTAAGCTCATTTATGCCATTTTCGGTTTTTAAGTGTGCTGTTTCTGGTTTTAGAGAAAGAAGAGATTTTAAATTTCTACGGCTTTTGGCTATCGCTCCACTTTCCAAATAATTACCTATTTCATACAGAATCATAACAGCTGCTGCTTCCAGGAATTCCCCTAAATATAATGCTCCCAATGTTGCCAAGGTCATCAGAAAGTGTTCAGTAAAAATTCTGCGAGAGCAGATTTCTCTGAATGCTTTATAAATAACTTTATGACCAGCAATTAGATAAGCAACAAAACCAAGGATAGTGGAGATGGGTTTACTGAAAAATAAGCTGATTGTAAGAATTAATATCGCCAAGATTAAAAACCAGGGCTTTTTTTCCGTTTGCTCCAGCTCCAACCCTGCTAAAGTAAATTGTACATCGGGATCAATCTTACTGGCTATGGCATTCAATCGTTTTAGAGGATTATTCACTTGCTCTATGTACTCTATGGTAAGACGCTTATTCACAAAATCAAGATTGGCTCTTTCCACTTCTTTCAATTCGTTTATTTCCTTTTCTATTTGGGAACCGCAATCAGGACAATCCAAATTATGAACATCATATTCTTCGATTATCATTTAAAGCTCCTGTAAATGTTCCAGTGCAACTTTGAAAATACTGTTGATATGTTCATCATCAAGAGAATAATAATTAGTAGTGCCCTCTTTACGATATTTCACCAAACGGTTTAAACGGAGAAGTTTCAGCTGATGCGAAATAGCGGATTGTTGCATATTTACAAGTAACGCTAAATCGGCAACACATAATTCATGACGCGAAAGGTAATATAAAATCTTCAGGCGAGTACTATCCCCAAAAACCTTAAAAAATTCGGCCATATTTTGGATAGTATTATCTTTGGGGATATGTTTTTTGATATCGTCCATTTCTTCTTCGGAAATGCTTTTGCATAAACAAGTTAGCGTTTTCATTTCAGCTCCTTTATGAATATATGTTCATATATTACTGGGGAGGGACGCTTGTCAAGAAAAAAATTGGTATATTTCATCGCTCGATTTACAACTAATCTTTCCTAACAGCTCAAGTTGATGAGTATCTTGCAGCATTGTTGAATAGATATAAACCATCACTATAAACTTTAAATTTAATCACCAAAACTTCAAATCGTGGAAATTAGGTCACAACTGGAGTATCCAAGGATGGTATTTTTTATCACCATTTCTTCAAATATCATCACCATTTCTTCAAATTTTATCACCATTTCTTCAAACTTTTATCACAGAAACTTCAAATGGAATTCCCAAAAAATGTGGGAGACACTAAGTGGTGTTCCCATATATCGGAGGACATTATATGTAGTGCCTGTAGGATGTATTCCTTGTGAGCAAGGGCTGTATTTCTGTTAATGAAGATACTTGCAGTTTCTTTATCGTATTGAGCGGAAAGGACTTGACTACCTTTGCGAGAGGTGCATAGTAGCGCCCATAAATCAACAGTCGGGTAACCGAGAAGGAGTTCAAAATGACCAAGCAAAACAAGAATCGCAAAGGACAGACAACACTGGAGGAGGTGGTTCAATCAGGCAGTCAACTTAATCTGATGCCTGACGATGGAACGGAGCAGCCAATTGAAGAGATGCTGCAGGACGATCCTTTAGCCCATGCCTATTACTACAAGAGCTGGTGGAACCAGTTCCGAGGTCCCTGGCTGCAGTCGGAGAAGATGACCGAGGATGAGATCAAGACCAGAGCCGACGATGCCTGGGAATGTGGAGACTACAAGGAGATGATCAACTTGATGGCGGAGCTGATCTGCCGTCTCGAAAAAAAGAGATAATCACTATCTACGCCATTCATTAACCCGGTTCTGCCGGGTTTCTCTCTTGAGCACAATACGTCCCTGGGGATCGGAAAAGATAGTGGCATTGTACAGCATGAGCATGGCCTGCAGAGCTTTGATGTTATCGGTCTGCTCCGCCTGATATGACTCGTAGGACTTGCCGGGTTGGATACGGCTGGGGAAGATATTACCATAGCAATGTGCCTCGATCCAGTGATTGACATATTGGCTGCTGCCATAGCTTCTGTCATCCAGAGAGCCGGTACTGCTGAGTCCAGACATCAAAGTGGTGCTGGAGACGCCATTATCGGTGAAGAAGCTGAAGAACTCGTTATAGGCATTATCTATGGAAGTGAGGTCATCCGCCCAGCCGGTCTTTTCATCATACTCAGCCGCTACCGGACAGATGCCATTATAGAAGCGGTAAACTCTTCCTCTGAACTTGCCTTGATATCTAGTCGCGGCAGGACTGGGATAGGTGGCCTCAATCACTTTCTTAAAGGCGAAGACAAAAGTTGCCTTGTTGCCGGGAGTGTCGATTATATATCCGCTGCGGGGGCTTGGCCAGCTGCTGCTATGCAGATTGTAGGTCCATCCTCCGGTAGGGCTGGGAAAGGCAAGCATGTCATCAAAATCAACATGGACTATGGTCAGAGATTCCGCCATGGGGATATAGAGAGTCGGCAGCGTGAACTGATTGAAATAGGGTATGGACACAGGTATCTGCTGTTCAATATCCTGCAGAAAGTAGCCCAGTATCCACACAGGTTGGTAGCCTGCGGTCAGACCATAGTAGTGAGTAAGATCGGAATAGACGGATAAGAGTTTGATCTTATCGTAGCAGGTGATCTTGAGGATGCCGGAGCTGATCTCAAAAGACAACTGGGAAGTGTCTATAATGCCGGAGAAGAACAAGACATCATCCCGATAGACCTTGACTTCAAAATGAGATATGTAACGCTCATGCTCGTTTGATCCAGAGAGGATGTTATCTTCTATCCAGGCAGTGGGAAAGCACTCAAAGACGAGCCGCTTGGGTTCACGGCTGTAGTTGGAGACCGACTGCAGTTTATCGGCAGATACGGATAGGCTGATGATGGCTCTATCGGCAGCTGTATCTTCCAGGCTGTGTTTTACCTGGTTATAGTCAGGAGCATCGGTTTTGCCTTGGATGAAGTCAATCTTGAAGAGATTGAGCATCAGATCTCACTCCTGATCATCTTGCCGGTATCGGCAATCTCCGAGACCTTAACCGGATCATTGGAGAGTGGATCAACCTTCACTTCGATGATGGGTGTGGATGGCATCGCCAAGCTGGAGGTTGGGATTGTCCTTCTCTAACTCACTGATCTTTTCATTGATGGCGGTGATACCTTTCTGCAGCTCGGAGTTGTTGTTGTGCTCCGCTACCTTACGCAGGCTGTTGAGCTCGTTCTTGATCTCAGCCAGGCTCGCTTCCGCACTGCGGTAGTCATCGGCTCGTCCGTAGATCGAAACACCATTGAACTCGCCTTTCTCGACTTTCTGCCAGAGTTCCGAGCCTAAGTTCTCGCACTTGAGCACCTGTACCCAAGCACCGACTTTGCTGTCCGGGAAATGCTCTTTGTCTGCGGTCTTGAGGATGTAGTTCTCTACAACAGAGAACTCAGGAACAGGCTGCATGTTGTGATTGACATCACACTTGCCCACCAGGCCATGCTTGGCGAAGTGGTCGCAGGCCTTCTGTATCTCGTCTCGGGAGTAGTAATCGCCCTGCGAGTCGTGGATGTTGGGCTCCATCAGGGTGACGAATAGCCGTCCCTGGGTGCCGCTGGTTTCACTCTTGAACTTGCTGGAGTTGATCTTGTGTTCGAAGCTTCTGCCATTGGCATTCTTGACCACAAAGCCCTTCTGATTGGCGGGAGTCATCTCATCGAACAGAAGTGAGACCAACTCGACTTCCACATTGCGGAGTTCTCCCTTTCGCAATATCTTGTTTTGGGTTCCGACGATATTCACTGTACCTCCTTAAAGGTCAATTTATGGTCATAAACTATCAGGTAGTATTTATGACAAATTCAGATGTATAATGATGCAAATCAATCTTGACATATTGAGGTATTAATGATCAGTTGTTTGGAATATCCACTAGGAGATTAGTTATGTTAGAGCAAGCATTTAGAGAATTTGAAAGACAAACACGCCTTGTTACATCAAACCCGTTACTAAACAATGTTAAGTATGAGTACTTAAAACTGATCGATTCAGATATGGATGATTACGTTGTAAAAATGAAGAAGCAACTGATGGGGCATTTAGAAAAGATGAAGCCGATCTATGACATCCATCATGGTAGCTTTTACAATGACTATAGTGAAGTTACATTATACCTTATTCTTAAATTGAAGGGAAACAGTGTGCGAGCAATTAACAGATCGTCAAAAAGCACTCCGGATTTTGGTGTTAAAATTGGTAACACTGAGTTCATTATTGAGGTTAAGAACCCATTACCTATGAATCCTGAGAAAAACATATACGAGTTTCAACAAGTATGCCATGAATCTAATGTTGAATTAGACAGACATAAAAAGTCCGGTAAGGTCAATTTCGGAAAAGAAGTTGTCTATAGCCCACATGTGCCCAACAATGCTGATGCTTATGACCCCCATTCTAACTTAATGATTATCAATAATATAATCGGTAAAATCGACCAGAACTGTAAGAATTCCCAACTATCAGATAATTCCGTTCTTCTATTTGACTTGACTCAGCTCACAATGCATACAGCGCCAACATGCTCACCGTTTATATTCGTTAGTGAAGATAACGTGGTTGTTTCTGCTCCACTGTGGAATGTTTGTTTTGGTATTGTGGGATCACCAATCTATAAATACGATTTCCATCCTAAAGGAAATCTTGAAGGATACATGAAACGTAATGGAGTAAAAGGCATTCCCACAAAAAAGTGATGTGGACAAGTTATAACACACTGTTGTATAGATATATATGTTGTGTAAATGTCCAAGGTATTCATTTCGTAATTTAGTGAGAAAGTGGATCTTTCTCCA
>Ga0116160_1001019_pt1 | contig 30390 bp, 36 predicted proteins | sample AD_JPNAS2_MetaG_FD_89879 | JGI IMG/M metagenome (GOLD analysis project Ga0116160, IMG submission 89879) | Active sludge microbial communities of municipal wastewater-treating anaerobic digesters from Japan - AD_JPNAS2_MetaG | ecosystem: Engineered > Bioreactor > Anaerobic > Digestate | place...
AGATCGCGCCTTCCAGAATTGCTATATAGAACGAATGTTCTAAAAAAGTCAATGGGATTTTTTCCTTGCCTTGCCATGCTTGCCTCAGTTCAATGCCTTTTTCGGATCGCCGCCAGCTTTCACAACCTGCGATTCTGAGACGACCGGCCGCGATTTTACGAGGTCCTGAATGCAGCCGATCACCGAGACCAGGCTCGTGTACAGGTACCAGATACCGTCCCCATCACCCGAGATTGTCAGTTCGTTGATTCTTTGGATGACGGGTTCCAGGACGTCCCTATGCCGCGCCTCCAGTTCCGCGATGATCTCGGCCGCTTCACGATTCTTGTCCATGGTCATCTCTCCGTTTCTTCGAGAATTCGATTTCCGCCCAGCACCGGCGCTTGTGCCCCGCTGCCTTCCATTCCGCGATAAGAGATTCCTTGTTCGCCGCCCACAAGCCCCTCAGTTCGTCACGGCCGCCCGGGGATATGAGCATGAACGGGCGGAAGGCAAGCTCCCCGTATTCTTTCCAGGTGCCCTTTGAAGGCCAGCACTTGCCCGTGAGGAGGAGATGTCTCTCCGGGAGTGTGAGCGGCTGCGCCTTGCCTCTGGTCTTTAATTTTCGCATGGTCACCCCCTATCTTCCCGGCGGTCTGCCGATGTTGTGGTTAGGCGGCAGGACGTCGAGATTTAGCTGTTTGACTGCAAGCAGAAACTGCGCCCGGGCCTTTCGCTCTGTATTCAAGGCCGGGTGTTCCCGTACCTCCCCGAAGCGATTCAGCACAGTTAACCCGTCACGTTCGAGAATGGCCTCGGCTTCACGCATCCGTGAAAAAGACTCAACGGCCCGGTCCAGGATCTCCAGACCGGCCCGGTCGGTAATATCGAATTCCGCGAGAAAACCGTCCTTCAATTGCTGCGCCTCATCCGTGAGCTTCATCATCCGATCCCCCAAAGTTTACGATTTCAAAAATGGCCTTTCTAAAGAGCGAGACAGCCAGCCCGGTTCAAACCCTTGTTCATGTTCATGTTTTACCTCCCCCTGGGAGGGGGCGTTAGAACATCACGGCCCCCATCAATCAGAACCGGGCTGGCTTCTCGGCTCACATAATCACCCTCAAAAAATCCCCGCATCGCCCTCAGCCCACCACCACAGTCCAGACCTTACCCAAGATCATGCCGACCACCACGCACCACATCCACAGCACGACGTTTTCAAGCACACTCACGAGGGTCTTCATCATTGCCATCCTTTCGTTGGTCCCTGTCCGCGAGCGCCCCCAATACCCGGAGCGCCAGCTCCCCGGCCCTACTGAACCCTGTTGACTCTGTCCCTGGCAGGCTGATCACCAGGCCCGATTCAAGTTCCCGTGTTTCCGTGTTGCCCATGGGCAAAATGTAAACCATGGTTCCCACCTATCCGTTAATCCGTCGCCGGTACGCAGCGACGGGCTTCTCCTCCCGGTCCAGTTCTACCAGCGTCCATCCCGTGTCATATGCTGCCTGGAGGAGTCGATCCCATTGGCCGGTGCTCATAGTCATGACTGCGCCATGGCGTGAGACCTCGGAGAGTGTGATTTTGTGGAGTTCTGGTCGTTTCATTTTGCCCTCGAATCAGTCAAAAAATTTAGTCAACTTTTGAGGTCAACTTGGTTCTTCGTTGACTTGTCAACTGTCCTTGTCAACTGGTCGTCAAATCCTTTGTGTTTTCTTTCTGTTCCGTCTGGTTGACTTGTCAACAGTAGCAGTCAACCACCAGTTGGTTGACAACCCCCCCTTTTTAAGGGGGGTCAACCGGTCAACTGAGTAGTGGATCGACGTCATAATGACCATAGAGTTCTCGGCCCAAAGAGGTGAAGTCTGATCCATCTCCCGTCAGTAGTCCCTGACGGATCGCCGCCGCCCTGATCCGTGACACATACGCCTTATTTACGCCGACGATCTCCACCACGGCCTTTTGAGATACGCCGTTGCCCATCAAGGCAATGATGATTTCCTTTTTCGATTCTCGGAGGTTTTTCGTGGTCCAGGTCAGATTCCCGTCACCGTCCTCGACAATGGCGAATTGGAAGGGGACCGCTTCCGGACCCATCAGGGATCGGGATTTTGTGAGAGTCACGTCGAACCTACACCCGTCGTCTGGATTGTAGCCGGCGGGGAGGGTGAGCTTGATCACATAATCGAGTGCATCCTCCCGGGCGCTCGTTCCGCGTTGCTCCCCTGACTTGCCGGCGTGGTGGACGAAGATCACGCACTTTCCCATCCATCGCAGTTCGAGCAGAAACTGATTGATCGGCGCCCAGGCGTCCATATCGTTTTCTTTGAGACCCGGAAGGAATGCGGAGAGGTTGTCGAACACGATGACGTCCCATCGGTCGCCGGTCGCCCGGATAAATTCCAGGAACGCAAACCTCCAGCTTTCGTCAGCAAGGTTCACCGCCAGGCCCGTGCTCGCGTGCATATGCTCGTTCGAGATCAGGTCAAGAGGCTTTAGTGCCGCCGGTAGATTCGCCGCCAGGGTGCGCCGTTCCTTCAGGGTGGACAAGGTCATCTCCCCGTCAACGATCAGGACGCTCGCAGGGGATTCACTCTTGAACGGACCCAGGTCTATTCCCCGCGTCAAACAGATTGCGAGTGCATCCCGGAAAAGGGATTTGCCAGCACCACGCGGACCATAGAGTTCGAGCAAGATTCCCTCACCGACCGGCCCCAGGAATTTTCGCCGAGGTTGAATCTCCATAGTCTGGAGTTGGTCTTCGGAGAGGACCGCGTTGTGGAGGTTTTCAAGATAGGATGCTGCCCTGGTCTGATTGCTTGACGGATTCACCTTGCCACCTCGTAAAGTTGTTGAATAGCCTCCCCATCCCGCGAACACAAGATGTCCAATTCGTGCTCAATAGCTGCCAGCTCCCCAGCGGCAGCCGCATAGTTCCAGGCCAGAGGTTCACTCACACCAGGATCGGCCTTCGCCTCCCGGATGATACGGTGGATCTCGGCCGCCTGGTCCGACAGTACCCGCAAGCAGGACCGTCGCCACGCCTCGAATGATCGCCGCTGCTCCCGCTCCCGCACGACAGCCGGATCTGGTCGGGCAGGACGGCCACGACGAATACCGAGGGTCCGAAGGGCCCCCTTGAAATCAGTTCCATCACGCCGCATGACGTAGTCGATCACATCACCCCCGGTGCTACACGCCCCGAAGCACCACCAGGATTGACGCTCCGGTGACACCCGGAAGGACGGCGTCTTCTCCTCATGGAATGGGCAGCACGCCCACAGGTCCCGCCCCCGCTGCCGGAGTTCAAGGTCGTGCTGGATCACGGGCAGGATGTCAGGCTTGGCCTCGATCATGGTCGGCCTCCTTTAAACGGCCTCTAAGTCCCGGATGTCGAACACGATCTTCCCGCCAATCCGCTTGAATGGGACCGGGCAGGGCCGCTTCGATTTCGGGCACGTTCCGTTGTAAAGAAACTGCGGGGACACTCCCAGATAATGGGCCGCGTCCTTGACTCCGAAGAACCGACGCTCCAACTTCGCTGTTTTCTCATTATTCTTTTGCATCTTATCCCCCTTGCCTTTGCTATTAAACCTGATACGTATCGTGTACCATCTATTGAAAAAAATTATGGTACGTTCTTCGCCTGCGCTGCAATCCGACTAAAATTAATGACGATACACTCGTCCTTGTCTGCCAAGTCCTTGACGTTGAGAATAGAATGCTGGAGTCCTTGCGCGTGCGCCGTCAATCGCCAGAACCCCGTGAGATTGCCATCGGTGTCTTTATGGATGAGAACATATAAATTTTCATTCTCACCCAGCGGCTGGAATTTCTGATATTGCTTCCAAACGTCCAGGCGGTCGAAGAATCGGACCACCGGCGCGATACGGCTGATGGTGATGCCCAGCTCGGCCAGGCTGCGGATGATCATGAACATGACAAGATTTTTTTCCGAATAAACACGGGTTTTTCCGCGTCCCTCGCCGGCGTCGATCTCGGGCGTGACCACACCACGCTCCGTAAAAAATAAGACTTGTCGCTCCGTTAACCCGGTTCGCTCCGCTACTTTCTTTCTCGTGAAGCCCTCATTTTTACTTTTCATGGGTCTATGATACGCACCGTGTTTCATTTTGTCAAGCACAAAATGCATCTGTCTGCATTTTTTTTCTTCTCCTGGATTCTCTGAGGGGGGGGGTATATCCCGGGAATAGGCACTAAATGGACACCACGAAAAAAGGGGGTCAGCTTGTCATATCAGCCAACCCCCTGTTTTTCTTATGGTGCCGAAGCCGGGACTTGAACCCGGACGGGCGTAGCCCACTACCCCCTCAAGATAGCGTGTCTACCAGATTCCACCACTTCGGCGGTCCGTTCTGACCGGTTCGAGAACCGGTTGATGGAAAGAGCGCTCACCCCCGGAAATGCGGATCATCCCCTACCACTTTGCCGTCCGGTTTGTCAATGCAAAACGGGTCCGGCGGCCCATGGCGCCGGTTCTTCTATTTGGCGGCGGGAGTCGGCGCCGGTGTGCCGGCCGGGGCGCCCGGGGCCTGGGGAACGGCGGGTGACGGCGGCAGCGGCGCTGCCGGAATCTGACGTTCGGCGGCCGGCCGCTTGACGGCGTCCATCATGGAGGTCTTGCCGGTTCGGCCGACCATGTAGGACAGGGAGAGTGAGGTCAGCATGAAGATGACGGCAACGACCGTGGTCATCTTACCCAGAAAGGTGCCGGGCCCGCTGCTGCCGAATACGGTGTTGCTCGATCCCCCGAACGCCGCGCCCATGTTCGCGCCCTTGCCCGCCTGGAGGAGCACCACCAGGATCATGACAATGGCGACGATAACGTGTAGAATCGTGATCAGTACTTGCAAGGGTTTCGTCTCTCTTTCATCAAAATGAACGCGCCCTCGGGCACGTCCGATGGCCCCGGCCCGCGCGACCCGCCGGCCTTAATCGAACATCACGATCCTGCGGAAGGAATCGCACTCAAGGCTGGCGCCGCCGACCAAGGCGCCGTTCACGTCCCGCTCGGACATGAGGCTCGCGATGTTTCCGGGGTTCACGCTGCCCCCGTACAGGATGCGCGCCGCCGCCGCCGTTGCGGCGTCGAAGCGCTCCGCCAGCCACTGGCGGATGGCGGCATGCATCTCCTGCGCCTGGGCGGGGGAGGCGGTCCGGCCGGTCCCAATGGCCCAGACGGGCTCATACGCGAGCGTGATCCGCTTCATATCATTGGAGGAAAGATTATTCAATCCCTCTTTTAGCTGCCGGGCGACGACGGCCAGGGTCCGGTCGGCCTCGCGCTCCGGGAGGGTTTCGCCGATGCAGAAGATCGGGACGAGGCCGTTCGTCACCGCTTGGGCGAGTTTGTGGTTGATGGAGGCGTCCGTTTCCCCGAAGAGGGCGCGCCGCTCCGAATGGCCGACGATGACGAACCGGCAGCCGGCGTCGACCAGCATGGCGGCCGACACCTCGCCGGTAAAGGCCCCTTGGGCGGCGTCGTGGAGGTTCTGCGCCCCCAGGGCGATGGCGGAGCCCCGCAGTGCCTCGGCGACCGGAACGAGCGCCGGAAAGGGCGGGGCAACGACGACCTCCCGGTCCTGGAGGTCAGGCAGCGCCTCCCGGAGCTGGCCGGCGAAGGCGACGGCCTCCCGGACGGTCTTGTGCATCTTCCAATTGCCCGCGATCAGGGGGCGGATCATGTCATCCTCCGAAGGATCTGGCGGCGATGTGCAGGGCGAGGTCCCGCATGCGGCACGCATAGCCGCTTTCATTGTCGTACCAGGCGAAGACCTTCACGAAGTTTCCGTTGATGACGCCGGTGAGCGGCGCGTCGACGATGGCCGAGTAGGGGCTCGAGGTGAAGTCGATGGAGACGAGCTCCTCTTCGCAGAAGGCCATGATCCCCTTGAGCCGCCCCTCCGCGGCCGCCTTCAGGGCACCGTTGACTTCCGCGATCGTCACGTTCCGGCCCACCTCGACGGCGAGATCGACAAGCGAAACGTTGGGCGTGGGCACCCGCAGGGCCACGCCGCCCAGCTTTCCCTCGAGCTCCGGGATGACCTCCGCCACGGCCGAGGCGGCGCCGGTGGAGGTGGGGACGATGGAGAGGGCCGCTGCCCGTCCCCGCCGGAGATCCTTGTGGGAGCCGTCCAGGAGGCGCTGATCCATGGTGTAGGCATGGACCGTCGTCATCAGTCCCTTGACGATTCCGAACGCGTCGTGGATCACCTTGGCCACGGGGGCCATGCAATTGGTCGTGCACGAGGCGTTGGAGACGATGTCATGCCTCGCCGGGTCGTAGGTCTCTTCGTTAACCCCCATCACGAACGTGGCATCCAGACCCTTGCCCGGGACGGCCAGGAGGACCTTCCTCGCCCCGGCGGCCAGATGCCCGGCCAGTTCGTCGCGCTTGCGGAATTTTCCCGTGCACTCCATGACGATGTCCACCCCCAGGGATTTCCAGGGCAGTTCGTTCAGGGCGCCCGTCTGGGTAGTGATCGGGATCCGTTTGCCGTTGACGGTCAGGGCGTCGGCCTCCGCCTTGACCTCGGCCGCGAACGTGCCGTGCACGGAATCGTATTTCAGCAGATGGGCCAGGTTGGCCGGCTTGGCCCGCGAGTTGATGGCGACGATGTCGATGGCGTCGTTGTCGAGACAGGCCCGGACTAGGTACCGACCGACCCGGCCGAAGCCGTTGATGGCTACGTGAACACTCATGCTTGACCTCCTCCTTGCCGCGTATCGAATCCCGACCTTCCGGGGAAGGCGGGATGTTTTGCATGAAAAACGATGGGAAACCGCCGCTTCATATACCGGTCCGGACGGTTTTCGTCAACCCGGATTTGTCCGGACCCCGCCGGGGAAACCGTCAGCGGCTGCGGGTGACGCCCACGCGGTCGCAAAAGGCGGCGAGGGTGCAGCGACCGCAGAAGGGCGAAACGGGGTGGCAGACGGACTGGCCGAAGGCGACGAGCAGCGTGTTGTAGTCGGTCCAGTATCGCTTGGGCAGCTTGGCCCGCAGGGCGAATTCCGTCTGTTCCGGCGTCTTCGTGACGACATAGCCCAGGCGGTTGGAGATGCGGTGCACGTGCGTATCCACGCACAGCCCCTCCTTGCCGAAGCCCAGGGTGAGCACGAGGTTGGCCGTCTTGCGGCCCACGCCCTTGAGGGAGAGCAGCTCGTCCAGGGTGTCGGGCACCCGGGAATCAAAGCGGTCGATCAGGTCGCGGCAGACCGCCCGGATCGTCCGGGCCTTCGTGCGGTAGAACCCGACGGGAAAGATGAGCCGGGCGATCTCGGCCTCGGTCAGGCGCAGCATGGCCTCGGGCGTGGTGGCCCGGGCCATGAGCCTGGCCGTGGCGCCGGCCGTGACGTCGTCCTTGGTTCTCAGGCTGAGCAGGGTGGAGATGAGGATGGTGAAGGGGCCACGCCGGGCCTCGGCCAGGAAGGTGACGATCGGCGTGGTGACCCGTGCCAGATGATCCTTCAGTCGCGCGACGACCTTGCCGATGTCCCTGTCGTTCATGGGCCGTTTACATCGTCAATCGTAGCCCTCTTCGGTGGCCAGCATGTCCAGGTGCAAGGTGGCGATGTCCTCCACATCGAGGTTCGGCGTCTCCTGGGTCTGGCGGAAATCGACGATCTTGAGGTAGCGCTTGCAAACGTTACAGACATCCACCCGGTAGCGTTCCTCATCCTCGATGGTGAAGTAGGCCAGCGACTGCTGTTCGTCGTTGCCGCAGAAGGGGCATTTGATGCGCCGGAAGGTCCATTCGTAACCGCACTGGCTGCAGAAGAGGCAGCGGCGCCCCTCTTCGTCGCGGATCTGTCCGATCTTGGGCTCCCGGCCGCAGATGGGGCAATAGCCCTCGTCCCAGGCCGACCGGGCGACCTGATCCCCGTACTTCCGGACCACGCGCTCCAGGGCGGGGCGGAGGCTCTCCTCGAGAAACAGTTCGATGATATCGAAGGAATCGTCGTCTCCCTCGGCCTCCGCGGCCGTTTCCTCGACCATCGTTTCGTCGGCCTCGGTGCTGAACGCGTCCAGGATCATCTCCTCGTAATCCAGCGTGCCCTCCCGCACGGCGGCGACGATTTCCGCGGCGTCCTCGGGGGCGCGCTTCTCGGCGATGGCCAGGAGGGCCAGAAAATACCGTTTGGGTTCCGTCAGGTCCGCGTCACCGGAGCCGAGGTCCACCAGGGGAAGTCCCCCCGACATCTTGGAGGCGATCAGCCGCTCGTCGACGACAAAGACCTCCTTGTCCAGCCGGCGGCGGTATTCCTCCCGTAGGATGAGAATCTCTTCGAGGATGTCGAGCAGCTCCGTGTAATGGGGGCTCGACGCCTTGTATTTTTCGATGGTTTTCAGGGTTTCTTTCAGCTTCTCTACCATGGGGGCTCCTTTTCAAGTCGCCCGCTGTATATATCCTTTCCTGAGGAAGTTCAAGGGATTATTTTCGATCAGCAAACCTTTGACAGGAGGGCCCCGGCTGTGGTTTACTCCCGTCACAACGCCCGTCACAGAGGGTTGTGACGGGAAATTTTCGGGGACGTGTCATGGAACGATTGCTGAGAGTGACGCTTGTCGTCATCGCCCTCCTGATGATGGCACTTCCCGCCGTTGCCGGGGCGGGCGATTCAGCCGCCGCCCCAGGTCACGCCGCCGCCTTGACGTTCTTCTGGATCGCCGTGATTCTGATCGCCGCCAAACTGTCCAGTCTGGTGGAAAAGATCGGTCAGCCGTCCGTTTTGGGCGAGCTGGTGATCGGGGTGCTGATGGGCAATGCGGTCCTGGTGGGCATCCCGTTTTTTGAGCCGCTGAAGCAGGATGCCGTCATCGCCTTCCTGTCGGAACTGGGCGTCGTCATTCTCCTGTTTCAAATCGGGCTGGAATCCAACATCGAAAAAATGAAGGCCGTGGGTCTCAAGGCCTTTGCGGTCGCCGTCGTCGGCGTGGTGGTGCCGTTCGTTTTGGGAACCTACCTGGTGGGTCCGTGGCTGCTGCCCGGTTTGGCCTTCCATGCCTATCTGTTCATCGGGGCCGTTTTGACCGCCACGTCGGTGGGGATCACCGCACGGGTGTTTCAGGACCTCAAAAAGCTGCAGACTCCGGAGGCCCAGATCGTCCTGGGCGCCGCCGTGATCGACGACGTCCTGGGATTGATCATCCTGGCCGTGGTGTCGGCCATCGTGACGGTGGGCAGTGTCAGCATCGGGCTGATCGGCTGGCTGATCGCCAAAGCGATCCTGTTTCTGGTCGGATCGATCCTGGTCGGCCAACTGCTGGCGGCGCAACTGGGCAAATGGCTCGCGAAGGTTCAAACGGGCATGGGAATGAAATTCACCCTGGCCATTTGTTTCTGCCTGGTGCTGGCGTTTCTGGCGCAACAGATCGGCTTGGCCCCGATCGTGGGCGCCTTCGCCGCCGGCCTGGTTCTGGACCCGGTGCATTTCGGATACTTCAAGGATCCCAAGGTCGTAAGCGATGTAAAGGCGGCCATGGAAGGCTGTGCGCCGGACGTCAAACAAAAGGTCGAGAAGGCCATCGAACCCCATGCGTACAGCCATGTGGAGGATTTGATTGAACCGGTGGCGTTCTTGCTGGTCCCCATTTTTTTTGTCATGACGGGAATGAGCGTCAGACTGGAGACGCTGTTCGACGTGCCGATCCTTCTCCTGGCCCTGGGGATTACAGCGGCCGCGTTTCTGGGAAAGATCGTTTCGGGTCTCGTCGCCGGAAACGTGAATAAATCCATCGTCGGGTTCGGCATGATCCCGCGCGGCGAGGTCGGTTTGATTTTTGCCATGATGGGGAAATCCCTGAGGGTGATCTCGGATTCAGTGTTCGCCGCCTTGATCATCATGGTGATTCTGAGCACGCTGATCACCCCGCCGGTCTTGACCTATCTTCTGAAACGGCAGGACCGGAAATCTCGACCCTCGGCTTAAGGGGGGGCGTCCGATCACGGGCGGGGTCGCCTCCGAGCGGCATTGGTGCGCCGCATGCGTCGCCGGCCGGCCCCGGCCGCTGCCGACAGGAGGCTCTTGCGGGGCAGGGGCGCCTCGGGCAGGCGGATGAGGACAAAAGCGATGATCCCCATTGTTTCGGTGGTCGGAACCTCGAATTCCGGAAAGACGACCCTGATCGAAAAACTCCTGGCGGAACTGGTCCGCCGGGGATACCGGGTGGCGACGATCAAGCACAACGTCCACGGCTTCTCGATCGACCATCCCGGCAAGGACAGTTGGCGGCACAAGGCGGCCGGGGCGACGATGACGATCCTCGCGTCGCCGTCGCAGGTGGCGGTCGTGGAGGATGTGGCGCACGATCAAACGTTTGCGGAACTGGCGGAACGCTATGTCCGGGACGTGGACCTGATCCTGACGGAGGGCCACAAACGCAATCCGCACCCCAAGATCGAGGTGTTGCGGGCCGTTCAGGAGCGGGAACTCCTGTCCAAACCGGAGGACGGCCTGGTCGCCGTGGCGAGCGACCGGCCGCTGGATGTCGGCGTCCCCTGCCTGGACATCGACGACGCGGCCGGGCTGGCCGATCTCATCGAGGCGCGGTTCCTCGGCGGCCGCGGGCGATAAACGGCCTCCGCCCGACGCCGCTCTCGTGTGCCCGGGCGAACGCGTCCCGGGTGCTCTAGGGGCGGGACTGCAACCGACCCAACGCAAGGGAGGATCCCGTGGTTCTGTCGGAGCTGACCTTCTGGTCCATCATGAAGTGGGTGCTCGTGATCCTCGTGGCCGGCTTCATCGGCCAATTCGGGAAGACCTTCGCCACCGACCTGCTGGCAAAAGTCCGGTCGGTCCGGGCGGCCAGGCGGCGGAAACCCTCGAAAAACATTGCGGTCGTTGCTGGCCCCCCTGCGGCCCCTTCCCTGCCGGATGCGCCGGCCCAGGATCTCCCACCGGGCGGCGCCCCCCCGCCCCCCGCTCCTCTGCCGGACAAAAAGGTCCTGAAGGCGCTCGCCAAGGCGCAGAAGAAGGCCCTTAAAGCCCGGCAGAAATAGCGCCGTCGCCCGGCTTCGCGCGAAAAACCCGCGGTCGGTCGGGCGATCGTTCCGGGCGTCATGTCACCGAATCCAGCGATGTTGTAATCCTTGCGGGCCTGCTCCACGAAACGCCGGAGCCCGACACAGGGGACCCCACGGGTAACCTCCGCGTCAGGCGGAAGGCGTCCGCAGTACTTCAACGGATGTGCAGCGTCCGGGTCGGGAAGGGGATTTCGATTCCTTCCTCCCGGTATCGCCGATGCAGGCGCTTGATGAGCGCGTGCTTGAGAGGATACTGGTCGTTGATATGCCGCCCGCGCAGGAGAACGTTGAAATGGATGCCGGAATCCCCGAAGGTGTGGTAACGGACGAGCGGTTCGAACTCGGGGACGCCCCCCTCCAGAGACTGCATCACCTCCCGGGCGACCTCGATCGTCACGCGTTCGACCTTTTCCAGATCGCTGTCGTAGCTGACGCGGATCGGAACCAAGATCGACGTCTCCTGCTCAGGGAGGTTGAAGTTGGTGACCACCGCCTTGGACATCTGGGCGTTGGGGACGATGGTGATCGTGTTGGCGAGCGACCGGATATTGGTGTAACGCCACGTGATATCCGCGACGAACCCCTCCTCGCCGGTGGAGAGCTTGACATAATCTCCCGGCTTGATCTGCTTCGACGCGATGATGTGCAGGCCGGCGAAGAGATTCGCGAGCGTGTCCTGGAGCGCCAGGGCAATGCCCAGGCCACCCACGCCCAGGGCCGTCAGGATCGGCGTGATGGAGATGTTGAGGTACTGGAGCACCGTCAGGCCGCCGAGAAGAATCACGAGGAACCTGGACAGGTTGGACATCATCGAGGTCGACAGGAAGCCATCGCCGACCTGCCGGCTGTACATCTGGACGAGCCCCGAAACGATTTTCGCGAGCACCCAGGTCGACAGGAGGATCAGGACGACAGTCAGGACCCGCTCGGCGGTAGCGCCCTGCTCGGCGGACGTCAGATTGGACCGTACGGCGCCGAACAGGCCGAGGGTCGTGAACAGGGCGATGAAGGCGCCCTTCAGGGATGCCAGGATGACATCGTCGCCCGGCCACTCTGTTTTCGCAGTCAGTTTCTTCAGTTGCCTCAGGATCAGGAATTCGAAGGCCAGGCCGGCGACGACGCCGCCACCGACGAAGGCCAGCGTGACGATTGCCGAGTTCAGCGCGGCAGGATCGATAAAGGACATGATTCACCTCACGGACGGGATGGCTCCCCGGCTGGGACGAAGGACGGCGATCGTTTCCTGCCGTCCGTCGCGTGAACCGGGACAACGGCACGATACCACAGGCCGGCGGCCCTGCCAACTGCTTTCGGGTGTTTCCGGTGGCGCACGGCGGTCCCGGCCGGGGTGCCGCCCACGTGAAATTTCGGTTCACACCCCGGGGAAGACGTGATAAGAAAACACACTGCTTTCGATAATCTCTCCCGCCCCCGCCCGGCGCGGCCCCGGAGCCAAAGCCCGCGGGGGAGGATTTTGAAGGGAAAATGAAAAAGATCAGAAAGGTGCTGGTCGCCAACCGGGGAGAGATCGCCCTCCGGATCATTCGGACCTTGAAAGAGCGCAATATCGAGGCCATCGCCGTCTACGAGACGCCCGACCAGGACGCCTACTACCTGCGGTTCGCCGACCGGGCCGTGATGATCGGCCGGGAGGCGGGGAAAAATTATCTGGATGCCGACCGGATCATCCGGGCGGCCCGAAAAAGCGGCGCCGACGCCGTTCATCCCGGCTACGGGTTTCTCGCCGAGAACGCCGAGTTCGCCGAGGCCTGCGAAAAGGCCGGCCTCGTCTTCATCGGCCCGCCGCCGGAGGTAATCCGGACGCTCGGCCACAAGGTCCTCTGCAAGGAGGTCGCCCGCCGGGCCGGCGTCGACCCCCTGCCGGGAACGGACAGCCTGCCCGCCGGGGAGGCCGCGGCGCTCGATGCCCTCCGGCAGTTCGCGCGGGCCGAGGGCTATCCGCTGATGCTCAAGGCCACCGCCGGCGGCGGCGGCCGGGGCATCCGGAAGGTGGAGCGGGAAGCGGACCTGGCCGGCCAGCTTCACGTGGCCCGGGCCGAGGCCCGCTCGGCCTTCAACGACGACCGCCTCTACGTGGAGCGCTATATCGAATCCCCGCGCCATGTGGAGGTCCAGATCCTGGCCGACCGTCACGGAAAGGTCCTCCATCTGGGGACGCGGGACTGTTCAATCCAGCGGCGGCACCAGAAACTCCTGGAAGTCGCCCCCGCTCATCTGCCGGCGCCGGTGATCGAGGCGATCCAGACGGCGGCGATCGAGGTCATGAAAACCGCCGGATACGTCAATGCCGGGACGGTGGAGTTCCTCGTCGACCCAAAGACGCTCGCCTTCTGGTTCATGGAGGTCAACACCCGCCTTCAGGTGGAACACACGGTGACGGAGATGCTGACCGGCGTGGACATCGTGGCGGAACAGCTCCGGATCGCCGCGGGGGAGGCCCTGACGCTCGACCAGGAGCAGATCCGTCTGCCCGGGGCGGCGATCGAAGTGCGCATCAACGCGGAGGATCCGAAAAACTATTTTCTCCCCGAGGCGGGAAAGCGCGTCGAGGTCTACCAGCCTCCGGGCGGGCCGGGCATCCGCCTCGACGGGACGGTGTACCAGGGATATGTGATTCCCGCCGTGTACGATTCCCTCCTGGTCAAACTGACCGTCTGGGGGGTGGACTGGGACCAGGCCGTGCGGAGGCTCCGCCGGGCGCTCCGCGATTTCCGCCTGGCGGGCCCGAAGACCACCATCCCGTTCTATCTCAAGATCTGTGACGAACCCGATTTCCAGGCCGGCCGCTTCCAGACGGATTATCTGGAGACCCATTCCGATCTTTTCGCCTATGACGACGACCCGGTCTGGAGGGGGGGCGAAACGGGCCGGGCCGAGCATCTGGTGCTCGATGAAGCCGAGGCGCCCGCCGAACCGCTGCCCCCGGGCTTCGTCGAGCCGCCCCGCGTCAAACCCTATCTTCTGACCAAGACGGTGGAGGATGCGGCCGGGGACGGGGCTATCTGTTCCCCCATCAAGGGCCGCGTCATGAACATCCGCGTAAGCCCCGGAGAGACCGTCTACGCCGGTGACGTGCTCATGATCCTCGAGACGATGAAGATGTGCACCAACGTAATCACCGAGGTGACCGGGCAGGTGGCGGAGCTCTATGTCGGGGTCGACGACACGATAGACGTGGACGAACCGCTGATCCGGATCGCGGCGTCATAAGACCCGACGGATCCCTCCGCCTGCCGCGGGGGCGGCACCGGGCCGAAAAGGCCCCGTTGTGCGGGATCATATCGATCTTCAACGGTTTTCAACGACGAATAAAGGAGGAGATGGCTCATGTGGGATGCGTCGAAGTGCGATTTGTGCGGGGAGTGTCTGGTCCGGTGTCTATACGTGGATTACGACAAAACGAAGGCGGCGGCCGATATCCAGGCCCTGATGGAAGAGCGGGATGCGGAGATCCTCCACCGCTGCGTCACCTGCTGCGCCTGCCGGGAGTACTGCCCGACCGGCGCGGATCCCTTTGACCTGATCCTGCGCGCGATGGAGGAAAAAAAGACGTTCCCGGTGCCTCCGGGCACGACGGATATGTTCGCCCTGGCGGGGCAGCTCCCGACCACGGTCATCCCCGGCGATGCGGACAAGCCGGTCCTGTCCCTCTGCGTCATGGAGGCCAGCCTGTCCCCCGGGGTGTTGGACGGAGAGATGTTCAAGGGGCTGACCGTGGCCAAAGGCGGCGACTACTTCTGCTATGTCGGCTACGTCCATGCCGGCCAGGAAAGCCCCGTGGAGGAGCATGCCCGGCAGTTCATCGACCATCTGGCGGCCCTGGGGAAGGACATCGTGTTCCTCCACGACGACTGCTACGCGATGGTGGACGCCAAGATCAGGGATTACGGGATCACGGTGCCCTTCCGGTACATGCACCTCTACGAATATCTGCGGAACTATCTCGCGGACCACCGGGACCGCATCACGCCCCTTGGGAAGAAGGTCGCCTATCAGCGGCCCTGCGCCTCCCGGTATACGCCGGCCAAGGACGCCTTTCTTGATGAGATCTTCGCGCTCATCGGCGTCGAGCGCGTCTCCCGCCGTTACGACCGTGATAACGCGCTGTGCTGCACGGGTGCGTTCGTGCGGGTCTATCCGGATCTCGCCCGCGAGATCCAGACCCGAAACATCGACGACGCCCTCGCCTTCGGCGCCGACGCGCTGATCACCCTCTGCCCCATGTGCGACCGGGTGCTTCGGAAGCCGGCGGCGGCCAGGGGCCTGACGAAGATCTACGTGACCGATTTGTGCCGCATGGCTCTGGGGGAGATCCCCTACCCGGCGGCGGTGGCGTAGCGGGGCTCTTCGTCTGTTGAATTTCGATGGCTCCTCTCTCTGAAATCCCCGTCCCGTTTGGGACGGGAAACCTCGTTGTTCGGAAAAGGAGGGACGCCTGATGACCGAACTGCGCTGGAACCCGGATATCTGCGCCGCCTGCGAAACCGTCGACTGCCTCGAGAAGTGCCAGTACGTCCGCTACAGCCCCGAACAGGCCCGCGGAGAGCGGGACCGCCTGATCCGGGGGGAGGAGACGGCGATCCTGACGGACTGCGTCACCTGCTATGCCTGCGAGGAGTACTGCCCCCACCACAACCACCCCTTCTACCTGATCGTCGAGCGCCAGGAGGAGCTCGGCATCCATCCCGTTCCGAAGCCCATCGAGAAATCCCAGGTCCTCATGATGGGGCCCAAGGGGCGGATCGTCCCCGAGGCCGTCCGGACACCGGTGATCAACCTCTGCTACTTTCCGATGATGAAGGGGGCGATCCGGGGCCGGCTCCTGGGCGACGCCTCGGTCATCGTGGGGAGCGACATCTTCTGCAACCTGATGTTCCTTCATTTTGCACGCAATTCCACGATCCGAGAGCGCCTCCCGCAGATGATTCGGAACATCATGACGCATTACCTGACCCCCGGCGGGGTCGACGAGCTCGTCTGCTACCACGACGAGTGCTACGGGACCTACACCTCCTGGGCGCCCGCCTTCGGGATCGACGTTCCCTTCCGGCCCGTCCATTTCTTCGACTTTCTGAACCGCCGCCTCGAGGCCCTCGCGGGCCAGATCAAGCCCCTCGGCCTGAAGGCGGCCTATCAGCGTCCCTGCTCGAACCGCCTCTGCCCGGAGACGGACGCCTGGGTGGACGCCATCTTCGAGAAGATCGGCGTGGAGCGGACCGAGCGGGAGTTCGACCACGGCAACGCCCTGTGCTGCGGTGGGGTCATGGAGGCCCAGCAGCGCTTCGAGCTCGCCGAGTCGAACCGGGAACGCAACATCGCGGACATGAAGGCGTCGGGCGCCACCATGGCGGTGTTCAACTGTCCGTTCTGTTTCTTCACCTTGGCGGAGAAGGCCGCGCAGGCGGGGCTGATGCCCGTCATGATGTCGGATCTGTGCCACATGGCCCTGGGCGACTGAGGGAGGAGGTGAACCGGAATGAACGATATCCATGACGAACTGGTCCGGATCGTCGGCGCGGCCTATGTCTCCCGCGCCGGGGAGGAGCTTTACCTTTACGGGCGCGATCAGGGGGTCCAGCCCCCGGGGCGGCCCGATTACGTCGTCCTGCCCGCGACGACGGAGGAGGTGCGGCGGATCGTGCTCCTCGCGGGGGAGAACGGTGTCCCCGTCGTCCCCATGGGCGGGGGGCTCGTGCTCTCCGGCCTGACCGTGCCGCTCAAGGGCGGCATCGTCCTCGACATGAAGCGGATGAACCGGATCCTCGAGGTCAACGAGCTCAGCCACTACTGCGTCGTGGAGGCGGGGACCACCCAGGGCGCGCTCCAGGCCTATCTGGCCCGCCGCCACCCCGCGCTGAAACATTCCGTGCCCGACGCCCCGCCGGTGGCGACGATCGCGGGGAACGTCGCGATCCACGGGTCCGGCCACCTGTCCCAGAGCGAGGGCGGGTTCCACTCCGAGATGGTCACCGGACTGGAGGTGGTCCTGCCCACGGGCGAGGTCTGCCGGTTGGGGTCCTGCTCCACGGTGGACAAGTGGTTTTCCCGGGCGCCCCTGCCCGATCTGGCGGGGCTGTTCCTGGGGTGGAACGGGACGACGGGGGTCATTACCAAGGTTGGGATGAAACTCTTCCCCAGTTTTCCCCTGAAGGACGTCCTGATGTTCATGACCGAGGACATCGACGCCGTGCCGGAGGTCATCTCCCGGATCGTCTCCACGGAGATGGGCGAGGACATCACCTTCTTTGTGACGCCGAAGCCGGCCTACTTCGACGGGTTTCAGATGACGAACGTCCACATCGTGGCCCGCACCCCCCGGGAGATGAAACTGAGGCAGGCCCTCGTCCGGGAGTCCGTCCAGCCCTATCTCGACCGCAAGGAGGCGGGCTTCCTGCCGCTGCCGGCCCACATGAAGGTGAACCTGCTCGCGGCGCCGCAGAAGAGCCTGAGCGAATTCGCCGATATCCGGAAGGGCGGCGGCTTCGAATACGTGGGCTCCATCATGCCGGTGGAGAGCATCCCCGGCGCCTACCGGGCCGGCCTCGGGATCGCCGCCCGGAACGGCGTCACCTATTCCATGGGGGCACGGGTCGTGGGGCGGGGGCACGCGGTGATGTTCTATTACGCCTTCCCCTTCAACCGGGCCGATGAGGCGGAGCTTCAGTCCGTCCGGCACGCCCTGGAGGCGGCCAACCGGGCGGCCCTCGATCTCGGGGGCATCCCCTGGAAGACGGAGGTGGCGGGTCAGCGGATGATCCTCGCGCGCATGGATCCGGCCACGGTCGCCCTGATGGAGCGGCTGCGGGCCCTCCTCGATCCTAACGGCATCATGAATCCGGGAAACTGGGAGGTGGCGCCATGAAGCACGAAGAACTCCTGCACCGGTGTTTCCGATGCGGTTGGTGCTAGATGCCGCTCAATTACGCCGATTTCAACTGCCCGTCCTACCTGCAGTACCGCTTCGAGAGCTTCACCGCCGGCGGGCGGATGTGGCTGATCCGCGCCTGGCAACAGGGGGAGATCAAGGCCGGTGAACGGCTCGCCCAGATCCTCTTCACCTGCGTCACGTGCAAGAACTGCGTCCAGACCTGCGCCATGCCGGGCATCCGGGAGCAGCTCGTCGATATCTTCATGGCCGCCAAGGGCGAACTCGTGGAGCAGGGGCTCGTCCCCCCGTCCATCCGGGACTACCTGAAGGCGATGCAGACCCACGGCAACCCCTACAAGCGCCCGGACGCCGAGCGCGCCCGTTGGGCGGAAGGTTTGGATCTGCCGCGCTATTCCGGCCAGGCGTATCTCTTCTACGTGGGCGACGAGGGGGCCTTCGACGAACTCGGGATCGGCATGGCCCGGTCCGTCGCCCGCCTGCTCGGACAGGCCGGGGTGGACTTCGGCATCCTGGGGGAGGCGGAGACGAGCGACGGCAACGACGTCCGGGCGGCCGGAGAGGAAGGCCTAGCCCGGGCGCTCGCGGAAACATTGACGGCAAAATTGAACGACCTCGGGGTAAAGAAGGTCGTCACCCTCTCCCCCCACGCCTTCAACATCATGAAGACGGACTACCCGGCCTGGGGGGGTGCCTTCGCCGTCGAGCACTGGACCCAGGTCGTCGCCCGCCGCGTCCGGGCGCTCGCGCCCGCCGAAACCGCGCTCAAGGTCGCGTTTCATGACCCGTGCTACCTGGGGCGCTGGCAGGGGGAATACGAGGCCCCGCGTGCCCTGCTGCGGGCCGTCCCCGGCCTGACGCTCCTCGAGATGCCGCGGAACCGCCAGAACGCCCTGTGCTGCGGGGGCGGGGGCGGGAACTTCTTCACCGACATCCTGGGCCACGGCGGGGACCAGGCCGCCCGGGTGCGGGTGCGGGAGGCCGCCGAGACGGGGGCGGCGGTGCTGGCCGTGGCCTGTCCGCTGTGCCTGAAGATGCTCGACGATGCCGTGAAGGCCGAAGGCCTGGACGACCGGCTGGCGGTCCGGGACCTGGCGACCCTGCTGCTGGCGATGCGGTAATCATTGGGCGGGAGGCCATCCGGCCATGTCGCATACGGAGAAAACCGCCATGGGGAAGACGGAACGGAAAGGGGCGCTGGCGGCCCGCTTGTCCGGCCTCCTGCGCGAACGGGCGGCCCGGAGGACCGTCGTGGAGGTCTGCATCGGGTCGACCTATCTCGCCGTTTGCCTCGACGACGGCGCTCTCGGACTGTCCGCCGTCCCCCGCGCGGAGGTTCCGCTAAAGATCGAGACCCTGCCGCCGCCGCCCTCCCTGGCGGGTGAGAACGCGTCCGCCGTCCTGGCCTGGCTGAACGAACCGGGCCGCCCCCGCCGGAAGGCCGTCGCCTTGGCCCTGGCCAATGCCCTGATCCGTCAGGACCGCAGTGATGCCGAGGGGGACGCCCTCGACCTGATCCGGTTGACGCCGGACGACCGGGTCGTGATGGTCGGACGCTTCAGTCCCCTGATCGAAAAGGTCCAGGTCACGGGCGCGGCGCTCACCATCCTCGAAAAGGACGCGGACAAGGGGCTGGTCCTCGCGGGACGGGAGCGGGGGGCCGTCCTCCGGAGCGCCACGGTCGCCCTGATCACCGCGACCACCCTGCTTTACGACAGCCTGGAGGAGATCCTGGACGACCTCGGCGGCGCCCGTCACGTGACGGTGCTGGGGCCGACCACCCCGATGCTGGCCGGGCTGTTCTCCGGCACTCCCGTCCATCATCTGGGCGGGGTGCGCGTCACCGATGCTGGCCGGATCCTCGCCATCGTCGCCGCGGGCGGCGGGACGCGCGCCATGCGGCCCGGCGTCGAGATGACCAACCTCTGGATCCGGCGTCCGTTGTAGAGGTCCCCGGACCTTTTCCCCCATCATCGAGGAGGTGTGTATGGAGAAATTCATGGATGCGGACAAGCGGATGACCGCGCGCGAGGCCGTGGCGCGGTTCGTCCGGGATGGCGATTCCTTCGTGTTCGCCAACTGCCTCTACTGCATGCCGCTCGCGCTCACCCACGAGCTGATCCGGCAGGGGAAGAAAAACCTGATGGCTTTCCAGCAGGGAGGCATCGAGGAGATCGATCAGCTCATCCTGAGCGAGGTGATCGACCGCCTCGTGATCGCGTACAACTTCCGGGCCGGCGGTCCCCGGATCGTGAGTCCGCTCGATCGGGCGCTCAAGGGGGGCAAGGTCGTGATCGAAGAGATGACGAACCACACCCTGCTGTCGATGATGAAGGCCGGTGCGATGGGGTACCCCTTCCTGCCGGTCCTGCCGGGCATCAAGGTGACCGATGTGGTCCGGAGGCGGGGCTTTCTGGGGGATCAGCGCTTCGCCGAAATCCGCGATCCCTTCACGGGGGCCGAGATGCTCGTGGTCAAGGGCTACAACCCCGATTTCGCGCTGATGCACGTGCAGCGGGCGGACCGGGCCGGCAACGGACAGCTCTGGGGGGCCATGATCAACAGCAAGTGGGCGGCGCTGGCCGCGAAGAAGGTCATCCTGTCGTGCGAGGAGATCGTGGAGACCGAGGTGATCATGTCCTCGCCGCATCTGACGATCGTCCCGGCGCACAAGGTCTGCGCCGTCGTGGAGTGTCCCTGGGGCGCGCACCCCTCGGAGGTGCTCGGCCACTATGACTACGACTTTCCCTTTCGGGCCCTTTTTGTCGGCTCCTGCGCCAACCCCGACGGCGCCCGGGCATGGATCGACGAGTGGATCCGGGGTCCGGCCGACCGGCAGGCGTATATTGATCAATACTGCCGGCGCTTCGGGAAGAAAACCCTTGACGCCTTCCGGGCCAAGCCCTTCAAGAGCGTTCCCGCCGACTACGGGTCCACCTTTTCCCTCGACTGGGACGAGGAGGGCCGTTCGCGGACCATGGGTCTGACCATGGCGGAATTCATCGCCATGCTGGGGGAGAAAGGAGCGCTGATCGATGGGAACTAAATACACGATTCAGGAACTGATCGTTGCCCGCGCCGCCAAGGAGCTTCATGACCGGGAATTCGTCGTCATCGGCCAGGGCATCGCCATGGCCGCCGGGGTGCTTGCCCGTAAGACCCACGCGCCGAACGCGGTGATCCTCACCGAGGCCGGCCTTCTGGGGATCGACCCGTTCAAGGTGCCTCTGCACATCGCCGATCCCACCTGCACCCGCGGTTTCACGTATTCCTGCGACATGATCGACATCTTCACCACGGTCCTCAACCAGGGCTATGTGGACGCGACCTTTCTCGGCGTCGGCCAGATCGACCGCTACGGCAACATGAACAGCAGCTATCTGGGCGATCCGGACGCCTTTTCGATCCGCATGACCGGCGCGGGCGGCGCCCCGGAATTCGTTGGCTACGCCGGGCGCGCCATCCTCACGATGAGCGGCGGGACTTTCGTGGAGAAGCTGGACTACTTCACCTCCCCCGGTTACCTGACCGGAGGGAACACCCGCTACGAGGCGGGCATGCCCGCCGGATCGGGGCCGAGCGTGCTGATCACGACCCGGGGCGTCTTCAAGTTCGACGCCGTCACGAAGGAGATGTACCTGGCCGAACTCCACCCCGGGGCGACTCTCGATGCGGTCCGCGCCGAGGTTCCCTGGGATCTGAAGGTCGCCGACACCCTGAAAACCACGCCGGCGCCGACCGGGGAAGAGATCGCGATTCTCCGCAGCTTTGCCCCGGATGTCGTCATGGGCCGCAAGCTGCAGCTGGAGGTCGTCATGCAGCAGGTGATCAACCTGCTGACCCAAAACGCCGGATAACGGGGAGGCGAATGCCATGACGAATGCATGCAAAATCATCGATGCCCTGTGTTACGTGCCCACGGAAGAGGTTGTCGTCGATCTGGCGGTGTCCCTGCCGCCGCAGATGGCCCGCTATCTCAAGGACATCTTCGGCCCTCGGGTCGCCCCGTCGATGGGACTGACCGCGGAGGAACTCTACCGGATGAAGGTCAGCCTGAGCGAAAACGACTTTCGCGAGGCGCTGACGCCCCGGATGAAACCCCTGTCCACCCCACTGGAGGTCTTTGTCAGGCAACTCGACGAGATGGGGGTGGAGAAGGCGGTCATCTTCAACCTGGACGAGGAGACGCCGAGCGGACTCAAGGGCCTGCCCAACGACTACTACGCGGACATAGTCCGCCGGTACCCGGACAAGTTCATCGGTATGGCGGGGATCGACCCCCTGAAGGGCATGGACGCCGTGCGCGAGATCCGGCGCAGCTACGATCTGGGGCTGCGCGGCATCGGGGTGCGGCCGTTCATGTTCGGTCTCCCGCCCCATCACGCCAAGTTTTATCCCCTCTACACGACCTGCGTGGAACTGGACATTCCGATCTGGTTCCACATGGGAATCAACTACTCCACCCTGAACATGGAGGTGGAGCGGCCGATCCATCTTGACATCGTGGCCCAGGATTTTCCCGAGCTCAAGATCATCGCCGGGCACGGCGGCTGGCCCTGGATCCCGGAGATGCTGGCCGTGGTGCGGCGCAATGCCAACGTCTACATCGACATCGCGTCGGTCGAGCCCCGTTACCTCGCCATGCCCGGCTCAGGCTGGGAGACCCTGATGAACCTGGGCAACTCCATCCTTCAGGATAAAATCCTGTTTGCGTCCACATGGCTCTTCATGGGGCGGACGATCAAGCAGTTGGCCGACGGCGTGATGGACCTGCCGTTGAAGGAAACGGTGAAGCGCAAGTGGCTGTACGACAACGCCGCGCGCCTCTTCGGCCTGGCCTAACGGAACGACCGCCCGGGTCGCGGGAAGACCCGGGCGCTGAACATCGAGGGGGAACAGAAATGCGAGACAAGCTCATGACGGCGGCCGAGGCGGCCCGGTGGGTAAGAGACGGGATGCACCTGGGCGTCGGGGCCGGGATGGACATGAATCCCATGCCCGTGATCCGGGAGATCATCCGCAACGGGGTCCGGGGGCTCACCCTGACGCCGGTGCTGACGGGCGGCTATGTCGCGGACCTGCTGATCGGCGCGGGCTGCGTGGAGACGCTCCGGTTTCCCCAGGTCGTGCTCGATGAATTCGGCCTGGCGCCGCATTTCCGTAAGTGGGCCGAGGCCGGCCGTCTCAAGCTCCTGGAAACGATGTGACCGGCCCTACTTTTGGGGCTCCAGGCTGGGGCCCACAACCTGCCGTTCATCCCGGTCCTCGGTTTGCTGGGGACGGACTACATGACAATCCGCGACGACCTGAAGACCGTCAAGGATCCCTATTCGGGGGAGGATTATGTCGTCGTCCCGCCGATCGTCCCGGACGTAGCGGTCATCCACGGCCTGAAGGGCGACCGTTTCGGCGGCGTGACCGTTCTCGGTGCCCGGAACGACCGACTCCTGGCGACGGCGGCCCGAAAGACCATCGCCGTCGTCGAGGCGCTGGTGGAACCGGACGAGGTGCTGCCGGGGCTTCAGGAGGTCTACGTGGCGCCGCTCCACATCGATGCCGTCGTCGTCGCCCCCGGCGGGGCGCATCCGACGGCGTGCCCCGGCCGCTACGAGGCGGACGCCACCCACCTGTCGGCCTACGTCGCCGCCGCGAAGGACGCCGCGGCCTTTCGCGCCTATCTCGACACCTACATCTTCGGTCCCGCCGACCATGACTCCTATCTCGATGCGGTCGGATTCGCCCGGCCCTGAGGGGCGCGACGCGGGACGCAAGAACGGTCGCCGCCGCTGCCGGCGGGGCCGGCCCGACAAGGAGCCCAGCATGGAAGACAAACCGGTTCACCCCTATGAACGGATGATCGGGGCCATTGCCCTTCTGCTCAACGACGGCGAGTTCGCCGCCACGGGGACGCTCTCCCCGATCCCGGCGGCGGGCTGCCTCCTCGCGCAGCACACCCACGCCCCCCACCTCGCCCCCATGATCTACGGCGATCCGGCCAACCGGATCTCGGAGGGGCTCCACGAGTTCTTCGGGTTCGCCCAGCGGGGGGGCATCGACGTCTTCTTCCTCTCCGGCATCCAGATCGATCAGCGGGGCAGCATCAACCTGTCCGTGATCGGCGACTACGGGAAACCCAAATTGCGGCTTCCCGGCGGGGCGGGCTCGGCCATGCTCTATTCCCTGAGCCGCCGGACGATCCTCTTCACGATGACCCACACGAAGAAGCTCTTCGTGCCGAAGGTCGATTTCGTCAACGCCACCGCTTTCGACGGCGACGTCCGCACCCCCTGGCGGCGCGGTGGCCTGTCGCATGTGGTCACGCCCCTGGGGGTCATGAAATTCGACCGGGAGAAAAAGCGCCTCGCGTTGGATTACGTTTTCACGGGGGGAACGGTCGCGCAGGTTGTGGACAATACGGGGTTCGACTTGGACGTGGCGGGCCGGGAGATCCCGGTCGTCGATCCGCTGGATGGCGAATCCCTGCGGGTCCTGAGGGGACCGGTTCTCGACAAGCTGCGGACGATCTATCCGCTCGTCTGCCGGATGGTCTGGGGATAGACCGGGAACACGGCGGGCCGGTCGGCGCCCCCCCCCGCAACGACGTTCGACGCCGACCGCCGGTCCGACCGCGACGTGGAACAGGTTTGAGAAGCGGCGCGCCTCAGTCCTTCAGGACGAACAGGGCGTCGACCACAACCGGCTTCGCGCCGGCGAGAATGACGGGGTTCAGGTCGATCTCCGCGATCTCCGGGTGGAGCAGGGCGATGAAGCCGAGCGTCTGCACGACGGCGGCGAGCGCCGTCCGGTCCGCCGCCGGCATCCCGCGGAATTCCGCGAGCAGGGCCTTCCCCCGGATGTCGTCCAACATCTCCTCCGCGTCGGCGTCGCTCAGGGGTGCCAGCCGCAGCGTGTTGTCCTTCAGAGCCTCCGTGAAAACGCCGCCCAGGCCGAACAGGATGCAGGGGTCGAACCCCGGGAAGCGGGTCATTCCGACCACCAGTTCCCGGCCGCCCGAGAGCATCTCCTGGACGAGAACGGGGATATCGAGTCCGGCCGCCCGGCGAATCGCGGCGAAGGCGGCCCGCACCTCCTCCTCCGTCCGTACGTTGAGCGCGATCAACCCCTTGCCGGATTTGTGCATGATCTCCCAGGCGCAGGCCTTGAGCGCGACCGGATAGCCGAGGGCGGTGGCGGCCGCGGCAGCTTCATCGGAGTCGGCGGCGAGTTTCTCCCGGGTGACGGGGATGCCGTAGTGGGCGAGCAGGCGCTTGGCCTGGGCCTCGTCGAGAGCCTTCTGACCCCCGGCGACGGCGTCTTTCAGGATCCGCTCCGCCTCCCGGGACTTCGGCGGAGCGGCCGGCGGCACGAAGGACCTGCGTTGCCGGATCTGTTTGTGCCGGAGAAGGGAGAGCATCGCCCGGGCCGACTTTTCCGGGGCGTCGAATACGGGGATGTTGTTGTCCTCGTAGGCTTCCGTGTAGTTGTCGCTCCGGTCCAGGAAGGAGCACAGGATCATCGGCATGTTGTATTTCCAGGGCAGAACCATCGCCGGCGTGAGGTCTTTCTGGAACTGGGCCATGAAATCCTCCAGGGGCAGGTCGTCGAACAGCATCGACAGATGGGGATAGATTTCCTTCATCCAGCCCGTCGTCATGGGACCGTGGACGAGAAGTCCGTCGATCTCTCCGCTCTTCAGCAGGATCTCGGGAATCAGGACCGTCATCCGGTCCGTATCCATGTTGAAGGTCAGATCGACGGGGTTCGCGCTGGAGGCGTGGGGCGGGATCAGCGGTCGGATCTGGCTCTGGACCGCTTCGGACAACGTGGGAATCGCAAGCCCCCCCTGATCGGCGATGTTCGACATGGCGGTGCCCGGCCCGCCGGAATGGGTAACAACGGCGATCCGGTTCCCCCGGAGCGGGGGTTGGGTGGCGGCCGTCCAGCCGTGGGCGTAGAGATCCTCGATGGAATGGACGCGGATGATGCCGGCCTGCTTGAAGATCCCCTCGTACAGGAAGTCCGGTCCGGCCATGGCTCCCGTGTGGCTTCGGCTGGCCCGGGCCCCGGCGGCGGACCCGCTGACATATTGCGCGAAGATCGGCTTGTGCGGGGAGATCTTCCGGGCCGTCTCGACGAACCGCCGGCCGTCTCGGATCGCCTCGATGTACAGGATGATCGCCCGGCTCTGCTCGTCCTCGCCCAGATATTCCAACGCCTCGATCAGGTCGATGTTGGCCTCGTTGCCGGTGCTGATGGCCTTGCTCAGGCGGATGCCGCGTTTGCGCAGGTAGGACAGGGTCTGGGTGACGTAGGTCCCGCTTTGGGAGGCGAGCCCCAACATTCCCGGGCGGCCGTCGAAGCGCATGACTGTCAGGTTGAGCGAGATCTCTGAATTGAGGATCCCCATGCAGTTAGGGCCGACGAAGCGGATCCCCCAGCGCGCGGCGGTCTCGTTGAGCTGCTGTTCCAGGCGCCGTCCGTCCGTACCCACCTCCTTGAATCCCGCCGTGCAGACGATGATCCGCTTCGTTCCGATCCGGCCGAAGGCCTCCAGCAGGGGGAAGACGTGTTCGACCGGGATGACGATCAGACCGAGATCGGGCGTCTCGGGCAGCTCCTCCGGCGAGGTGTAGGCCTTGAGGCCGACGACGGTCTTCTCCGTGGGATGGATGGGGTAGAGGGGCCCCTGGAAGCCGTCCTTGACGACGCTTAAGGCCTGCATCGTGCCCATCTTCATGGCATTGTTGCTCGCGCCGGCGATGGCGATCGATTTCGGATTCATCAGGGCGTGCAAGGGGTTCTCGGGCATGGCGCTTTTCCTCCTCTGGGCAACATCGGGATGTAGAAATGGAATGTTGCCGAACCATAGGCCAGGCACGCGACCCTGTCAAGAAGAAACGAGCGCTCGCTCTAATCGTTGTTTGCCCTCTGCCCTCAGGGGGTTTGTTCCGGTCCCTGGGGCTCCGGGGCGTCGGCGATCGCACGGGGCGCCGGGGCAGGCGCTTTCTTTCGGCTGTCCTCGACCGGACAGGCAGGTCTCATTCAGGTCGAGACGCCCATCCGGGGCAGCAGCCAGGCCTGCAGAAAAATCCACGCGGCAACGATGCCCAAGACGATCCACAGTTCTTTCATGACGTCCTCCAATCGTGTCGATCCGATGTTTCACGTCCAGCGGGAAGCGGAAAATGGGTTGGCCTCCCCGCCGTCCTTATGCTATGATAACAGCAAAGTTAAACATTACGACCGTTTCGCCGTGTCCGTCATTGATCTGGATCAACGGGGGGATAGATGCAGACGGAGTTCGTTGCGTGGATGGAGGGGATCCCGCTCTTTCAGGGCGTTTCCCGGGAGGGCCTGCGGTCCCTGGCCGCGCGGGCCCGGCTGCGAACCTTCCGGTCCGGCGAGGCGATTCTCGGCGAGACGGATCCCGTCCGCGCCTTTTTCGTCGTCATCGACGGCCGCGTCAAGCTCTACAAAAGCTCGTCCGAGGGCAAGGAACAGACCCTCTGCCTCCTCGGGGTGGGGGAACCCTTCGGGCTCTGCACGGCCTTCGCCACTCCGGCCTTCCCGGCCAACGTGTCCGCCCTGGAGGACAGCGCCGTCGTCGTCATCCCGGGACCGGAACTCGAGGCCGCGGCGCGGCAGGAACCCGTCCTGCTGCTCAACGTGATCCGAATTCTCTCCCGCCGTCTGAAGGAATCCATGGCCCTTGTCGAGTCCCTGTCCCTGTACGAGATTCCCCAGCGGTTGTCCGCCTTTCTACTCCAAAGTCCGAACGGGCGAAGGAAGGGCGCCCCCGGCCTGGTCCGCCTCGCCACGACCCATCGCGAGCTGGCCAAGATTCTCGGGGCGACGCCCGAAGCCCTCTCGCGGGCATTGAAGAAAATGACCGCGGACGGGATCCTCCGGGTCGAGGGTCGAGACATCTCCATCCTGGACCGGGCGGGGCTGGAGGCCGTCGCCGCCGGGGAATGACGGATCTTGATTTACATCAATGCCGTCGCGGTCGTAAACTGTTAGGGGGACTGCGAAGAGACGACAACGGGCGTTTCCGGCCTCCTGACGTTTCTTTAGATTTCATCCCGTAGGAGAGGACCATGACGAACCCAAGACGGATCATCGTGATCGGCGGATCGGCCGCCGGTCCCAAAGCGGCGGCCAAAGCACGCCGGATCGACAACGACGCCGAGGTCATCATTTTGCAGAAAGAAGCGGATCTTTCGATGGCTTCCCGCGGCTACCCCTATTACGTCGGCGGATTTTTCGACGACCGCAATCAGCTTTTGTGCACGCCGGCGGGCGTGGTGCGAAACCCCATGTTTTATTTGAACGCCAAGGACATCGAGGCGCGGGTCAATACCGAAGTCACGGCCATCGACCGGAAGAATAAAACCCTATCGTTTAAGGACCTGACCGCCGGTGAGACCGGGACCCTGCCTTACGACAAACTGGTGATTGCAACCGGCGCGGTGCCCCGCATGCCGCCGGTGCCGGGCACGGATCTGGACGGCATCACCACGCTGCAATCGATGAAAGACGCGGATTTTCTGCGCAAGATCAGCGATGAAGGCAAGATCAAAAAAGCCGTCGTCATCGGCGGAGGGCTGATCGGCATCGAGACCTGCGAGGCGCTGCAACTGGCGGGCATTGAAATCACCGTGATCGAACTTCTGCCCCAGCTTCTGACCTTTCTGGACTGGGAACTGGCCAAGCTGGTTGAAAACCACGTGAAAAGCAAGGGTGCCAACGTGATCACCGACAACGGCATTGCCGCTTTTCTGGGTGAAGGCGGAAAGCTCACGGGCGTCAAGCTGCAAAACGGGACGGAACTCCCCTGCGAACTGGCAGTGGTGGCCATCGGCGTGCGGCCCAATGTAAAACTGGCCAAAGAGGCAGGTTTGAAAATCGGCGAACTGGGCGGCATCGACGTCAACGAATACATGCAGACCTCCGACCCCGATATCTATGCCGTGGGCGACTGCGTGGAGAGCGTCAACCGCATCACGGGCAAAAAAGTGCATGCGCCTTACGGGGACCTGGCCAATCTTCAGGGCCGCGTGGCGGGCGAAAACGCCGCTTCCACCAACTGCGTGACCTTTCCCGGAACCATTCAAACCGGCATCTGCAAGGTGTTCGATTACGCGGCCGGCTCCACGGGGCTGTCCGAGACGGCGGCCAGAAAGTTGGGATATACCGACATCGTCACCGTTGTGAACGCCAGTCCCGATAAGCCGGGATTTATGGAGGGCAAGCTCCTGGTTACGAAAGTTACCGCCGATGCCAAAAGCGGCCGGATTCTGGGCGCGCAGTGTATCGGTCCGGGCAATGTCGCCAAACAGATCGCCCAGTGGGCGATGGCTATCCAGGGCAAACTGACCGTTGAGGACTTGATCAACGCCGATTTGCCCTACGCGCCGCCGTTTTCTCTGGCCATCGATCATTTCATCGCCACGGCGCATCTGCTACAAAACAAAATGAAAGGACGGCTCAAGGGGATCAGTTGCCACCAGGTGTATCTGAAGATTCTGGCCGGCGAAAAGCCTTTTCTGATTGATACGCGCGGCCCCGAAGAATTCGAAGAAATACGCCTGGGGATCGGCGAGACACTGATTCCGCTGGGGGCCATCCGCAAACGCCTCAAGGAACTGCCGCAAGATAAAAACCGCGAAATCATCTGCTACTGCAAAATTTCGCTGCGCGGCTACGAAGCGGCACTCGCCCTGGGGGCCAACGGCTGGAAGAATGTCAAGGTCATGGAAGGCGGGATCATGGTGTGGCCATATCCGCGCGACAAATAACCCCGTATTGAGAAAGGAGGTCGACCCGATGGCAAAGGAATTCAAGGCCGGGTGCGCCAGGCCCACCGGCGGCCCGGTCGGGGAGAAATTGGAAAAGCCCCAGGGAACCCCTCAGCAGACACCGCACAAGGAGGTCAAGAAGATGATTACCGTCGGCCAGAAGGCGCCGGACTTCACGGCGCCCGCGTACCACAAGGGCAAGTTCGTTTCCGTTCAGCTATCGGAATTTCTCGGCAAATGGGTGGTTTTGTGCTTCTACCCTGGGGACTTCACCTTCGTCTGAGCGACGGAGATTTCGGCGGTCGCCGAAACCTACCCTGAATTCAAGAAGCTGGGCGTGGAAGTGCTGTCCATGAGCGTGGACAGCGTTTTCGTCCACAAGATGTGGAATGACCACGAGTTGTCCAAGATGGTCAAGGGCGGGGTTCCCTTCCCGATGCTGTCCGACGGCGGCGGCAAGGTCGGCTCCGTTTACGGCGTTTATCTGGAGGATGCGGGCGTGGAGGCCCGGGGGCGTTTCCTGATCGATCCCGACGGGATCATCCAGGGCTTCGAGGTCCTCACGCCGCCGGTGGGTCGCAACGTGCGGGAGACGATCCGGCAGATCCAGGCCTTCCAGCACGTGCGCAAGAGCAAGGGCTCGGAGGCGACGCCCTCGGG
>Ga0116160_1001030_pt1 | contig 30228 bp, 28 predicted proteins | sample AD_JPNAS2_MetaG_FD_89879 | JGI IMG/M metagenome (GOLD analysis project Ga0116160, IMG submission 89879) | Active sludge microbial communities of municipal wastewater-treating anaerobic digesters from Japan - AD_JPNAS2_MetaG | ecosystem: Engineered > Bioreactor > Anaerobic > Digestate | place...
CTTGTACCTTGTGAAACATAAGACAAGATTGTGGTAATTCGATGCCTTCTCTGATGCTCTTTTTGTCTTTTGCATCTTTTTTGGCACGGGTAGTAAGTGCTTCTGCCAGTTCGTAACCGTAATAAAAAGGAAACGACGATTTTATGTATGCTATTCCGGCACAAGCGGTAAGTCTGTCTTTTATTTTTCCTTCTGTGAAAACATTTTCTTCTAAAATAATTTCACTAAGTTTGCTTTTGGTCTGATTTTCAAACTCTTCAATAAATGTTTTAGTATATTCTAAAGCCAAATCAGCACGACAAATCAGTGTTAAATCGTCTCCGCTTAGTACGACAGGGCGAATGGGAATTATATCCTTACCTTCAAATTTTGATTTAACTGCATCATAAGCTGCGATAGCAGCATTGGCAGTAGCTATATCCAAGTTTTGTGAAAACTCCTTGAATAGCTGGTCTTTAGTCCCGATTTTTTGTACAATTTGTCCTAAGCCGTTGCCGTCGGCGTGGATGATGGCAATCCAATCGTTTTTATCGGTCATTTTTTCAATATCAAATGCCACTTGACCCTTGCTGATTGTTTCGTCGCCAAAAGCTTTCTTACATAAATTTAAAGCTGTTCTGTCTTTCGTGCCTTCCAAATCTATGAAAAGTTTTGCACGGGTTCCCGCATCGTAATACTCCTCTCCTTTATTGCTTTTCATAACAGCAGGCAATCCCGTTTGACGACTTTGCAATATTCCTATCATTCCGAGCGTGGCACTCCGCATCGGTTTGTTGCGTTGGGTGCGAAGTCTGTTCTCCAATTCATTAACGGCGTTAGCAAAATCATCGTCTTTAAACTTTACTACAGCTTGGCTGATTGTGATACCGGGAGCAAATTCCGATATAACTTTTGGGAAGTTAAGCACTACTTTTTGGCAATCTGCTTCAGATTCAAAAATGTACTTAATATTTCCTGCCGCGAAAGTAATTGCATTCTTGTCGCCACGTAGTGTCTCTTTTGCCTTCTCGTAAGTAATTTCAGGAGACGAGTAAACCTCCTGAGCAAACTTAGAAGTACATATCTCTTCGACCAATTCACTCGCTCCGGCAATTTCTTTGAGTTTATTAGTCTGAAAAATGAAGCTCTGTATGCCTTGTACAGATGCTCCATAAAGGAATTTCTCTTTGTTTTCCATATATCTTATTATTTATTATTCTCTTTCTCTTTCTCTTTCTCTTTTTCTTTCTTCCTCACTGTTACCCCATACCCGACACTCACTCCCTTACCCAGCCCCGCGTAGTCCGGGATGGAAACATTGGTGAGGAACTCAGCATTGAACGTGTTCATTTTCACATTTTTATAATTAGTGATTTTAGGGTCTCCAAGCCAGGTGATTTTACATTCTACCTGTTTTTCAAAAAAGATATTCAGCCCTTTGGCAAAGGATAATATGTTGGCTTTAAGGATATTCTCTAAAAAAGCGGATTTTTCAGCCACACTTTCTAATTTATCATAAAGGTCGTAGTTCTCCTGATTGAGTGCCAACCATTTTCTTATTGTGTATCTAAAATTAGAATTCCAGATTTGAATAAGGTGCCTATATGCCTTGACACTCTCTACTTCAAATTGATGTATTTTCCCATTGAGATTAAGGGCCAAATCTGAATCGAAAAAAAACTTACCGATAGAGTCAGTACCTTCTTCCAGACAAAAAATGGCTGCCTTTTTATTGATTCTTTTGTACTGAATGAGAGGGTAGGAATAGCGAAAGCCTTTATCCTGAAGATTGTGATTGTGGAATAGGATATCCTTGTCTTTAAGTGCATTGACTACAGCGCCCCGAAAAGCCTCTATATCTGTTGGGGATATAATATTTTTAAAACGGATTAATATGATTTTGGTGTTTTTCATAAAAATTGTTGTGAAGATTTTTCTTGCTGACACAAGATTTCACAAAGATGCAAAAAAAAATGAAAGGAAGTATTGTTTTTCAATAAGTATTTATTAAAGTTCTCACAGAAAGGAAAACATCCGGATGTTTCATTTCTAGGTTGAACCTAGGACATCATTCATATCGATTTGTTTTTATTGCACCGCAGGTACAAAATTAATAATGATCATCAGTTTTCCAATTACATGGATTGTTTTCAATGTATCGCGCAATTCTGTTCAGTTCATCTTGGTTGCGGATAATGCGGTCATGAAACCGTGTCTGCCATTTAAACGAAATGTTGTTTTCGTTGGCATAACGGGTTACGGCAGATTTAAAACGCGAAATAACGTGCGATAAACGCCCGCATTTATTGGCAATAAATTGCATTTTTGTATTTATCGTTGTTGTAGAGACGTCACAATGTGGCGTCTCTACGACGTTGTTTTCGTTTGATTTTATGTTTGAGACGTCACAATGTGGCGTCTCTACGACGTTGGGCGTATTTGCATCCGTGATGATAACAATCATATGAACATGATTTGGCATAATCACATACAATGGAATTTCCACGTCATCATAATGTGTTTCTATTTTCTGCACACATTCATCTGCATATTTGCCGATTTCGGTTAATTGCATTTCGCCATTTTTGATTTTTCCGAAATAATGTTCACGTTTTGCTGTGCAAATGGTAATAAAATAATCACCACCCGAATAATTATGCCATTTGGCCCGCGCAGATGGAATGCGATATTTGTTTTGAAATTTTTCGTAAGACATAGTTTTAGGTTAAAATGTGTTTTGTTAATTGTGGAGACGCCACAACGTGACGTCTCCTACGTTGTTTCGGAATCGTGACACCTTAACTCCATGGCCTCCGCGCTTAAGGCAATCTGGGTAGAATTGTTCATTTTATTCATGGTTTTTTACTACTTATTAGATTTAACAAAAAAAGAGAACTCTTATTTTGACCTTAAGAATTCTCTTTTCTTTTGCGGTATGGACGGGACTCGAACCCGCGACCTCCTGCGTGACAGGCAGGCATTCTAACCAGCTGAACTACCACACCAGTTTGCATGTTTTCAAATGCCCTGCAAAGATAAATGTTTTTTTTATTTATACAAAGGTTTAACCAATAATTTTTGTAAAGCTATAGGCTGTCTCAAAATAAGTATTCAACCAAGAAATGGTAAGGTTTCTTAGAAGTGTCCAAATGCAAGGCGTTGAGATTGAGGGCGAAGGAGTATGTGAAATATGTGACTGAGCCCGTGCTTCGACAAGCTCAGCAACCATCGAAAGTAACGTGGTTACTGAGCGAAGTCGAAGTGCAGCAGTTGGGCACTTATGCACCGCCGGGGGGATCTTTATTTAATATCCACGTATTGCCTTAATACCCGGCAAAACTTTGCCTTCGATGGCTTCCAGTAAAGCACCACCGCCGGTGGACACATAGGATATTCCGTCAAATAAGCCGAATTTGTTGACACAAGCGACCGAGTCACCACCACCAACCAAAGAGAATGCTCCCTTCTTTGTGGCTTCAACGATGGCTTCACCTACAGCGCGTGAACCTGACGTGAAGTTTTCAAATTCAAATACTCCTGTCGGACCGTTCCATAAAATGGTTTTAGAGGCTTTGATAACATCTCCGAATAACTTTTCTGTCTCGGGACCTATGTCCAAACCTTCCCATCCATCAGGTATTTCATCTACTTTTACAAATTGCGTATTGGCATCATTGCTGAAGTTATCGGCTATTTTGGCATCCACCGCCAATACCATGTTGACATTGTTTTTCTTTGCTTTTTCAAGCAGTTCCAACGCTAAATCCAGTCTATCTTCTTCACAAATGGAGTTGCCTATCTTACCTCCCATGGCTTTGGTAAAGGTATAGGTCATGCCGCCTGCAATGATCAGATTGTCAACTTTTCCCAATAAATTCTCAATGATTTCAATTTTGGAAGAAACCTTAGCACCACCCATGATAGCCGTAAACGGACGGGCTGTATCCTTCATAATTTTTTCGATGGCATTTACTTCTTTCTCCATCAGGTAACCAAACATCTTGTTGTTGGTGTCAAAATGGTCGGCGATCAGGGCTGTGGAAGCATGCGCCCTATGTGCAGTTCCGAAGGCATCATTAACATAGCAATCGGCGTAGGAAGCCAATGTAGCTGTAAATGTTTTTTGACTTTCTTTGACTGCTTTTTTGGCTGCTTCTTTTTCTTCATCAGAAGCAAAGTCACCACGTGGCTTGCCTTCTTCTTCAGCGTAGAAACGCAGGTTTTCCAATAACAAAGCCTGGCCGGGCTGTAATGCCTTGACCATAGTTGCTGTTTTTTCACCCATGCAGTCGTCTGCAAATATTACCTGGGTTCCTAATAGTTTAGAGACATGATCTACTACCACTTTCAGTGAAAATTTAGGATCCGGATTTTTCTTCGGACGACCCATGTGAGAGGCGATGATCAAGCTACCGCCATCTGCTAAAATTTTCTTTAAAGTAGGCAAAGCTCCGCGAATACGTGTATCATCCGTAATTTTGAAATTTTCATCTACAGGAACGTTGAAATCAACGCGCACAAAGGCTTTCTTGCCTGAAAAATTGTATTTGTCTATTGTTTGCATAATATTTTTGTTGTTTATTTTATGAGTTTTAGTTTAATATTAAAAGTTATAAGAAGTTATAAGAAGTTATAAGAAGTTATGGAAGTTATGGAAGTTAGTAGTTAGTAGTTAGTAGTTAGTAGTTAGTAGTTAGTAGTTAGTAGTTAGTAGCTTGTAGTTAGTAGTTAGTTAAAGAAGTTAGGGAAGTTAGCGTGTTCCGTGTTCCGGGGTCACGTGGTCTGGTTTATTCATCGTCTTTCGTTCTTTATTCTTTTGTCTTTGTTCTTTTGTCTTTATTCTTTTGTCTTTGTTCTTTTGTCTTTGTTCTTTTGTCTTTGTTCTTTGTTCAATTCGTCTTATATTCAAACTTCACCTTCTTCAGTTCCTCATTTGCCTGCACAATTTTATCCTTTAAGTCTTCTTTGTAGACTGCCAATTTAGCTTGAAGATTCGGATCTGTTGTAGCCAGTATTTGTACGGCTAATAATGCGGCATTTTGTGCTGCATTGATGCCGACGGTTGCCACGGGAATACCGGGAGGCATCTGTACGATGGCGAGTAAGGCATCCATACCTTCCAAACTTGCACTGATGGGAACTCCGATGACCGGTAGGGTAGTCATGGAAGCTATTACGCCGGGCAAATGTGCTGCCATTCCTGCAGCAGCTATGATCACCTCTATGCCCTTACCCCGGGCTTGTGTTGCGAAAGCTTCAACTTCCCCGGGAGTTCGGTGCGCTGACAAAGCGTTGATTTCAAAAGGAATCTGAAATTCATCCAATACCTTTGCAGCCTTTTCCATCACAGGCAAATCGGAAGTGCTGCCCATAATGATACTAACGCGTGCTAACATTGTTTTATTGATTAATATTTAACTGTCTCTGCTTGCGATTTATCATTCATTGAGTGGCGATTTTTATCCAATCCAAATGGTGAATCGTCTGCCGGCAAATCATTATCCTATCGCAGCTTTATAGGCTTCTGCTGACAACAGATCATTTGCCTGAGCGGCATCGCTGACTTTAATTTTGATGATCCAACCTTCTCCGTATGGATCGTCATTTACCAATTCAGGAGCATCTTCCAAAGCTTCGTTGAATTCCAATACTTCGCCTGCAATCGGCATAAAAAGTTCGGATACGGTTTTTACAGCTTCGACAGAACCGAAGACTTCGCCTTGCTCTAAGGATTCACCAACGGTTTCAACTTCTACGAATACGATTTCACCCAATTCGCTTTGTGCATAATCGGTAATACCTACAGTTGCTGTGTCACCTTCTATACGAACCCATTCGTGCTCCTTGGTGTACTTTAATTTAGATGGAATATTCATGATTTTTAATAAAAATGTACATAATTCAGACTTTGCAAAGATAGGTTTTTTTGATGAATATTTATAACGCCATTTTACACGTCAAAGGAAAATGATCCGAATAGTGCACATTGTTGTCTAATTTAAAAGATTTCAACTCAAGTGCAGGGTCATATAAAATATGATCGATCCGGAATCTCAGCAGCGCATCGGTAAATGTCCATCCTAATCCGAAACCCTTCTTCACAAAAGCATCCTGTAAATCTCCCCTGATGGTGGTGTAAGCGTAAGATGAAGGAAGATCGTTGAAGTCGCCTACAACCATTACGGGGTGGGGGGATGCTTTGATTTGTCCGGAAACAATTTCTGCTTGTTTGGATCTTATCTTGTAGGCTGTGCCCAATTTCCGTGAAAAGTGCATGGTTGTTCCTTTCAGGTTGTCGGTGTCAAAATTATCCTTCAACCGCATTGCCAAAACTTTATCCTTTTCGGTGATGTAGTTGGACTCAAGGTGACAATTAAAAATTCTGATGGTCTTTCCCTTAATATTGATGTCAGAATAGATAGCTGAATTATAATGGGATTCAAAATTCACCGTTTGCTTGCTGGTAATGGGATATTTGGAAAAAGTAGCATTGCCGAAATAAGATCTTCCTGTGTTCACCTGGAAATGGACATGATGATAAGGGTATTTCTTGAATATATTCACCAAGTCTTTTTCTGTCAGGTAAGTATCACTGAAGTGGGCGGAATATTCTTGAATGCACAGAATATCAGGGTCTTCTTCCAATATGTGTTTGATAACTAAATTGGGTGATTTTTTTGTATGTTTTTTCATCATACCATTTGCATACGTGTTATAAGTCATCAGAGAAAAGTCATAATCTCCCTGATAGGATTCGGAGCTTTTTACGTTCAATGGTATCGTATTTTGAATGATACGCCAATTCAAGAGTAGTACTGATAAAGAAATTAGTATATACCACTTCTTCCATAGAATCCAAAGCACTACAAAGAATATGTTTACAGGAATCAAAGCCGGCAGGAGAAGGGTGGTATAAGCCGGTATTAGCCAGTTGTCGGGGCTGACTTGTGATGCAATAAAAGTCAACAACATAAGGACAGCTGCGAACAAGTTTGCAATGACGAGCAATATAGTCAATAGTCCTTTACCTATATTCATAGAATCTGTTTTCTTTTGTACGAAAGCATGGAAGGCAGTGTTTTTTAGTTGAATATTTGTTTTGAGACAGCCCTGCTGAACTTTTATTTACCTTGTTCGAACAGTTTCTTTTTTTCTTCTGATGTCAAGCTTCCATATCCGGACGATTTAATCTTATCGAGAATGCGGTCAATTTCTTTCATTCGTTTTGCTTTGTCCATGTTGAACTCGGCATCCGTCATTTTTCGATTGGATGGTTTAGCAGGCTTTATTTTTAATTTTCGCGATTTAAACAGGTTGGATATGCTGTCCATCAATCTGTTGAAACCTTTCGTGGAATCCTTGCCACGTCGCAAAGATATAATAAAAAAATAACCGTACAAAGCTCCGCCCAAATGCGCTAATTGCCCGCCTGCATTGCTGGAAGTGATACCGAACACACTAATTAATACGGCAGCAATGGCAATGTATTTTAATTTAACCATACCAATCAGGAAGAATCTCAATTCCATATTGGGAAATTGCATGGCGACGGCAAGGATCATCGCCATGATGGATCCGGAGGCACCCATTAAAATGCTGAAATGTACCTGATTCGAAAACAGTGGAAAAACGTTGTAAGATATTAAATAAACCAAACCTGCTGAAAGGCCGCCCCAAAAGTAAAGTCCGTAAAGCTGTTTTTGGGTGAAACGCATCAAGAATAATTTCCCAAACCAGTACAAAGCAAACATGTTGAAAAAAATGTGGAAGAAATCTTTGTGTAAAAACATGTAGGTGACAACTGTCCAGGGTTTGTAGAGCAGGCTCTTTAAATTAGACGGCATGGCCAGGTAGGTATAAATAAACTCACCATCTAATTTAAAAAGCTGCATCACAAGCACAAAAATTTTCAATACAAGAAAAAGGACTGAATTGATATATATCAGTCGGATGACAGCATCACCTTGTTTGTAAGTGGATTTTAAATTTTCAAGAAAACTCATGGAGCGTCAATATAACTTTGTTTTTCTCTTCCAGTACAGGATCAGGATAATTCCGAATAACATGCCTCCCAGGTGGGCAAAATGTGCGACGCTGTCGCCGGAGAAATTAGCTACGCCCAGGAACAACTCTGCAATACCATATATGATTACAAAAACCCTCGCTCTAATGGGTACGGGGAAAAACAGCAGCATCAACTGAACATCGGGGAAAAGCCAGCCGAAAGCCAGCAATAACCCGAAAACTGCTCCTGATGCACCTACTGTAACCGGAAGGTTGAGAAAGAGATTTTTAAACTCAATAATTTGAGGGGCAGTGAAATGTGCTAATCCTGAAATTTTGAAATACTTTGTCAGAACATGCTCCACAGGTAACAGAGGAACGCCCGAGTTTGCAGCAATGGCTTCATTGAAGGCTGCTATGATTTTATGATACTCTATCGTCCAGAAAACTTGTTGTATCAAACCGGCTCCAATCCCTGTCATGAAATAATAAATCAGGAAACGCCTGGGACCCCAGAAATTTTCGATTACCCCTCCGAACATATATAATGCAAACATGTTGAAAAATAAGTGGCTGAACCCACCGTGCATAAACATGTAGGTAATCAGTTGGGGAAGTTTGAATTTCTCGGATGACCAATAATGCATCCCTAAAATATCAGTCAAGTCAAGAGACAGACCCCATTTCCTTAAAATTCCCGGTAATAATATGGTGGCAAGCCATAAAATAACATTGATGGCAATTAGGTTTTTTACTACCGGAGGTAGAATTGATGATCGGCTGCTGCGCATTTTATGATTTTATTTTATCAAAATTGAAGGACAAAAGTAAGTAAAATATCGCCAAAAACATGTTTTCTAACATATTTTTTAATTTTAAGGAAAGAAATGTTATAATTTTTACGGAAATTATTTGTTTTTACAAATCAAACTATTACATTTGCTCCTTGAATAAATAATTCACATCTGTCTAATCTTATAAAATCATTCACATTATGAACAAAGCTGAATTAATTAACGCAATCGCTGCAGAAGCAGGTTTGAGCAAAGTTGACGCAAAAAAAGCATTGGATGCTACAGTAAAAGCTATTACCGGTGCGTTAGCTGCTGGTGACAAAGTAAGTCTGATTGGTTTTGGAACATTCTCAGTTGCAGAACGTAGTGCTCGTCAGGGTATCAATCCAAAAACAAAACAACCGATCAAAATTCCGGCTAAAAAAGTTGCAAAATTCAAAGCCGGTTCTGAACTTGCTGCTGCTGTAAACTAATAAAGAATTATTTTTAGCGAAGAGGCTGCACAAAAGGTCGAAAGATCTGATGTGCAGCCTTTTTTTACAGACTACAACATCTGTTACTAAGGATGGGATATTCAGTAAATAACAAAACTGAAACTTTGCGTATAAGTGCTCTGATGAACGGGTGGGGGAAGGTGTTTTGTTGTCTTTTTTATTCCGGGGCTTGCGCTGTCTCTGCTTTCTTTCCTTTTTTCCTGAAAATTCCTTTTATCAAATCCCAGTAATACACAAACATTTCAGGGACGGTATTAAAGTCTTCCCGGTAAATCAAGCCTACTCCCTGGGTGGTTTTGGCCTCCCGCAGTTGTGCCCGGTCGATGGTATGGTTGTAGGCGGTAAACCGCAGTCTGCCCGACTCTATAAGTTTATATTCCAGGTCAAAGTCGCCAATGAATTTATTTTCGCTGATATTGTCGTTGCGGTAACCGATATTGCCGTTGATGATGAGTCGGTTGTTGGGTTGAATCAAGATTTGTGCTTTGACTTCATCCGATTCTACATCCGCTTTTTGCCAATCGAATCCTAAGGACACCACATTGGAGTTTAAGATGTTTTGCAGGTAATTGTTGATTTGTGCACTTCCGGATGCCATTGCCAGGGAAATACCTTCATTCACACCAACGGCTGTAGCCCGTATATTTTCAGGTGTAAAAAATTTATGAAAAAGAATCAGATACAGAATTTGCCGATTCATCATTTCTTCGGTGTTGATAATATTCCTGACCCGGCTTTTCACACTTTCGTCACTGGAAGGCAGGTCAATGTCAAATTTGATAGTTGGCGACATCAGGTCGTCTGTCAGGTGTAATATGCAGTGTACCGGTACAGTTGATCTGCTGGTTATTTGCCGCAATTCGTCACCCTCAATCAAATCTGTCAGGGAAGCTGTCAGGGGATAATACCCGGTGATGTCTACTTCTGCTTCAAACGGGTTGCCTGCCCAGGTTAGCGTACTGCCCTCATTGATTTTAAACTCTTTTCTGATAACGGTTTGTAGGGTGAATAAATAATAACTCTGCTCCAATTCTATCGTCCCAAAAACCTCTGCATCAGAATAAGTGTCAAATTTAACTCTGATATCACCGCTGCCACGCCCCGTAATCTTATCTCCTGCTCGGGTATCAACCAAAATATCTATTTCTGCTTCGGGTGTGACTTCTATCTGCATGTCAACCTTCACATTGAAGGGGGTCTGATTGACTGTTCTTCTTCCGGTAGGTAATTCAACTACATATTGATTTTTGCGAAGGGAGCCGAAAGTGATAAAATCGTTTTCCATGGCAGTTGAAGCTGTCATCATCGACATATAACACTTGGTACCGGGTTGGGAAGTGCCGTTTATAACGATATTGGCTTCACTGTCGTTGCCGAATATTTTGACCAATCCGCTCAAGTAAGCTTTGCCGTAGAAAAACTCATCTTCGGCGGATGTAGTATTTAAAGCCATTATTTTGTTTGAATTGATGTTGACATCATACACCATTTTTTCAAAGCTTCCGTCGTGATCGATTAGTCCATTGAGGATTGCTTCGTTTTCATCACTGTCTGTCAGCTTGATGTTGTCGAGATGAATGGCATAAGGAGTCAGTTTGACCCTATCATTGAAGGAGTAGTTTGTATTTAATAAATCAATGGAAGCCCCGCCATCTGTGACATCTATTTCTCCATCAAAAAGGACACTTTGCGCAGGTCCGAATATCCGCAATATACCGGCACCCTTCCCTCTGAAATTACTGGCGACACCCTGGAAATATCTGTTCAAAAATGCAAGAGGGAACTGCTTGGCATCTATGTAGATATCAAGTGAATCTGCTTTGGGAACGTAATAGGCTGTCGCTTGCGCCACTTCTTCCTGAGCATCGTTTATGAAATCACCCAAAATGATTAATCGGTTGTATTCTTTGTCCCAGGTGGATGACAGATAGCCGTCAGCAACCAGAGAATCGTTGATGGAAAAATTATCAGCATACAGATTACCTAAGAGAATGGGTTCTTCCAATAAATTGAACAACTTTAAGTTGCCGGTAATGAACCCGCCGAAGCTGACACCTTGCAGACGCAACAGACTCATCAGGTAATCCAGGTTCAAGTCATTCATTTTCAACGTTAAACTGTCAGTCTTGTCATGTGAAGCCCTACCATCAATATGAATGAATTGTTGATCATTTTCAAATAAGAAATTATTAATGCAGATCAAACTGTCAGCATAAAAATCTATGTCGGACGCCCTTATGTGCCAGATTGAGTCTGATATGATAATTTGGCTGGGACGAATAAAGATATTTGCCGACAATGCGTTGTTTACTTTCTTTAATTTAGCCTTTGCATTTATTTCTCCGGCATTCGTGACTTCCAAATTGTTTTGCCACATGAGCCTGGCAAGAACATTATCTTCAGAAGCTTCCGAAGAAAGATAAATATTCATAACATCCGAGAATTGGTCAATCAATTGTGTTCTTCCGACCAACAGTAGTTTATTATCAGTATTATCTACTCGCAGGGATAGGTTTTCAAAAAGTTGTTTTTCAGTTTTCAAGGTATCTAACCGGACCAGTAAATCGATTATACCGGTGTTCTCGTCAATCTCTCCTTGAAAAATTGAATTACCACTGATTTCATAAGGTAAAGCCAGGATATGCGATATTTCCGAGGTGTTTTGTAAACTCAGGTCAATGGAAACGACGTTGGGGAGATGCGGGGTTTTATTTTTGTTATTATTCTTCTTCTTGTCATTTTTACCGTTGTTTTTACTTGTTGCCGGTAAATAATCAGTCAATAGTTTCTCAAAGGTATGTCCGATGCTACTGTATTTAAAATTACCGATAAAGGACCCGTTCAGGTAGTCGGATCGGATGCTGAAAAAGGTATGACCGACCTCGGTTTTGGATGTAAAAATGAAATCGTTGGCATTGAGCGTTTGATTGTTGTTTGTGAAAGTAATGTCTTGCAACATCAAAACACCATTCAGATTATCCAGATTCCTTCCGTTGAGTTTGCTGATGCCCCGGAAAGAAAGTTTAGAGTCAGGATAATCTTTTATTATATTCAGGGCGTGGAGGTCAGTGTTGTTGACGGTCAGGTCGAAATCAAAAACCGGCACCTCCGGATCTTTGAAGTCAATAATCCCTAAAAATTCTGCGTCAATATTTTCATCCTTAATATTGAATTTTCCGTTGAAGCCGTTGCCATCATATTTGCCGTCAAACTCAGCATTGGTATATCGATAATTATTCATTTCAAACTCTGAGAATACACCTTTCATTGAACCCTTAAAAGGCTCATTGTGAGTTTTAATTCCTTGGGTGCTCAGTTTGATGGCGATATTCCCAAAGCTTGTATCGTTCAGGAGTGCTCCTACAGACAGCTTGTTGGTCTTCAATGCACCATTGTATGTCAGATCCCTTAAATTGTTTTCAAAACGTAAAGATATGTCGGAGGAAATATTACCAACCTTGGTGTTGAAATTTCCAAATGCCACCAAATCACTCATGAATCCGGAGATATTCCCCCTAAAAGAAATTCTTCCAAGCCTGTGTATTTCGTCGGAAAACACAAAAGGCATGTTTCCGATTTTAGATATCACATCTTGTACTTCATAGGTTGAAGCTTGCATTTTATTCACGCTTCCATAAATGAATGCCTCCTGCACGTTTGGTAATCCGCTGATGTCCAGGCTGGCATTCATCAGGATGGTCTTGCCGAACGATGCTTTGACATCTTTAAAACGAAGACTGGATAATTTACCTGAAATGGTAGCGCTCAAACTGACAGCATCGTGAATATTCACAAATTCAGGTACCCAGGCGCTGATGTCAGACAATGCGATTCGGGTATCCTTAACAGGGATCAGAACAGAATATCTGTTTGTAAAATGCGTGTCACTCTCCAATGAATCCGAAACAACTGACAGATTATCCAAATTGATTTCCGAATTGGGCAGGGTGATTTGAAATACAGGGAAGCTTATATTTTTAGGAGAACCGATTACTTGAAGCGACAGATTGGAGAGTCCAAATCCGGATTGCTCTATTGCTTTTAAATGTTTGATGGAGGCATTGATAGTGTCGTTGGTCAGTATGTTGATTGAAACGGCTGAGTGAATTTGTCCGAAAGTAATCTGACGTACTATTTCCTGCCGGATATTGATAGAATCAGCCAATTCGGTATATGATATTTCTGACTCGATGATTTCAAGTTCTTCTAACCTTAAATCCAATAATGTGGGCTGAGGTTCGGTTTTGGGTTGAAAAAGAAAACTGTAATTTGTATTTCCAAAGGGGTCTGTTATGATATGCGCATGCAACCTGTCAATGATCAGGTCAGAAAATGCAATTTTCCCCTTTATGAGCTTGAAAAAATCAAATCCGGTGTGTATCTTTTTGATGCTCAGCAGGGTGTCTTGCTGCAAATCTTCTATGTAAATATCTTCAATGGTCAGTCGGTTGAAAAAACGATAATCGACCCTGCCAATATCAATGGTTGTATGTAAATTTTCAGAAAGATTGCGTGTGATTACGTGGACCACAGCACTTTGTATTCTACTGAACTGGAGTAGAACGGCCGGAACTGCCGTAATTAAAAAGAAGGCAGAAAGCGCAATGATAAGTATTTTAATTGATTTTTTTATACCTTTGAACTTTGTTTGCACAAAAGTAAAGAATAGTTTGAAATAAACAAAGATTGAAATTCCGTGTTGGGTGGTGTCTCATTTGAATATTTCTAAGACACCTTATGGTTTTTGCTTGAATATTTACTTTTGAGACAGCCCCAATTTGTATGAAATAGTATTGAATAGTGTTGAAAGTTATGCCAGACATTTATATTTTAGGGATAGAATCATCTTGCGACGATACTTCTGCGGCCGTGCTCAAGAACAATTTATTGCTTTCGAATGTGACAGCCGGACAAGCGGTGCATGAAAAGTATGGTGGTGTTGTTCCTGAACTGGCATCGCGTGCCCATCAACAAAATATTATTCCGGTAGTGCAGGAAGCTCTTCGTGAAGCGGGGGTTGATAAATCGGAACTGTCGGCAATAGCATTTACCCGTGGTCCGGGCCTGTTAGGCTCCTTGCTGGTCGGAGCTTCCTTCGCCAAAGGATTTGCTCAGGCACTGGAAATACCCCTGATTGAAGTAGACCATTTACAGGCGCATGTGCTGGCACATTTTATCAGTCAAGGTCAGGCAGATGAAAGGAGGCCGGAATTTCCTTTTTTATGCTTGATGGTCTCCGGTGGTAATTCTCAGATTATTCTTGTGAAATCTTATTTTGATATGGAAATAATTGGGCAAACGATTGATGATGCGGCCGGAGAAGCATTTGACAAATGTGCTAAAGTTATGGGATTGCCTTATCCCGGGGGACCACATATTGAGCGTTTGGCACAGGCAGGCAATCCTGAGGTATTTAAGTTTTCTAAGCCGCAAGTAGCCGGATACGACTACAGCTTCAGTGGATTAAAAACTTCTTTTTTATATTTGTTGCGCGATAAGACCAAGGAAGATCCTGCATTTGTCCGTAATAATCAATTTGATTTGTCGGCATCTTTACAAGCTACCATCGTGGATATTTTGATGAAAAAATTGACAGAGGCAGCAAAAGGTTTGAAAATCAGTGAGATTGCTGTGGCAGGCGGGGTTTCGGCAAATAAAGCTTTGCGGAATGCCATGCTGAAAACCGGTCAGGAATTGGGATGGAAGGTGTATATTCCACCTTTTTCTTTTACCACGGATAATGGTGCCATGATAGCCATTACCGGATATTACAAATATCTGAATAAGGATTTTTGTGATTTGTCAGCAACTTCTTATGCACGTGTAACTTTTTGATATCAATAATCATCAACGATTATGTTTATACCATCATGTTAATAACAATGTAATCATGGCAAAACTAAAACTTCCCGGAAAACTTGATTCGATGCATGGCATTATCTACTTCTTCGTCATTTTGCTTGTTGCCCATTTTTTTTGGAAATACACCATGTTGGGTGACGAGTCTAACGAAGTGGTTACATTCTTTGGTATAGACCTGTCAGCCGGATTCAACGCCATGGTTGTACATTTAACCGGGATGGTGTATAAAGTTTTAGTATGGCTGGGTTATGATGTTGAGATTGTAGGTAATAGTATTATCAGGCACGATAACGGTGCGGCCGTCAGGATCATATGGGCTTGCACAGGATATAAGCAGGCTTATATTTTTGCAACTATCATATTGTTTTACAAAGGACCGTTTTTAAGGAAATTGTGGTATATACCGGCAGGTTTGGTGGTAGTTTATTTGTTCAATATTTTTAGGATGGTAATGATAATTGCCGCTATCAGAAAGAATCCCGAGAGTTTTGATTTTTTGCATGAAGGTTTATATAAATACATGTTTTACGGTATCATTTTTCTGATGTGGGTGCTTTGGGAGGAAAAAATTCGTAAATTTGCGGGTCGAAAAGAGCAAGTTGAAGAAGAGTGATGAAAGCGGTGTTCCATAAGTGATTAACTGCTGCGTTACTTTCCCGGTTGATATTTGCTTTGAGAAATTGTTTCGATAATCCGGGTGACAGGTTCTTTAAGGAGATTTGTTCGCTGAATAGTCCTGGAATAGAAGTGAAAGTCATTCACATTTGATGATTTTGAGTTTTACAATAAATTATCCGGTTCGTGAAAAGGTATTCGTTGTTTTTTTTATTTGGCTTAATGCCATTGTTTGTTTCGGCTCAGTTGATTATCAATGAGTTGATGTCGAATAATATTTCAGCTCATTTTGATGAGTCGTGGAACTACAGCATGTGGGTTGAATTGTATAATACGAATACCTCTGCAAGTTACAATCAGCAGCAGTACTTTTTGACGGATGACCTGTCGGAGCCGAAAAAGTGGAGACCATCTTCCAAACTTATCAGGCCAAATTCATATAGTGTTTTGTTTTTTGAGCGACCTGAGAAGACGGGACATGCTACTTTTAAACTTGATCCTGAGGGTGGAAGTTTGTACTTGCTCAATTCAACGGGAGTAATTATTGACCAGGTTCAATATCCTCAGCAATATAGAAATGCTTCCTACGGAAGAATTCAGGATGCAGCCGATGAGTGGGTGTATTTTTCCGAATACTCGCCCGGAACAACCAACGACAATAAAAAGTGGGCAAATCAACGTTGCACTGCTCCGCAATTAGAAACGCAGGGTGGATTTTATTCGCAAAGTAGTATTAGGGTGAGATTTGTTGCTCCGGAAGCAGGAGAAACCATTTATTACACTGATAATGGAGATGAACCTACAGGAACATCGAAACTATACAACGCCAATACCGGGATATTAGTGAATAAAACAACCGTAATAAGAGCGGTTTGTGTGGCGGATAACAAGTTACCCGGCGATATTGTCTCTGCAACATATTTCATCAATACAAGAGATTTTAATTTGCCGGTGGTTTCATTTATTACTGCTCCGAAAAATCTGACAGACAATACCATAGGTATTTATGTACAAGGTACCAATGGAATTCCCGGGAATGGTTCTGATCAGCCTGTAAACTGGAACCAGGATTGGTGGCGACCTGCCAATTTTGAATTTTACGATCAATCCAAAACAAATCATTTGAATCAGGAACTCGATATCGCCATAGCCGGGGGTTGGTCACGTACTTTCGCTCCTCAAAAATCGCTTAAAATCACACCACGAAAAAAACACGGAGACAATCGTTTGAGATATGATTTTTTTGCTCACGTTAAACCGAATCAAAAATATTCAAGTATTTTGCTGCGTAACTCGGGAAATGATTATAACGGGACCATGATGCGTGATGCATTTATGCAAACTTTGATCATAGGTCGATTAGATGTTGATTATCAGGCATATTTGCCGGCTATATGCTATATCAATGGAAATTATTACGGCATTCAAAACTTGAGGGAACGCTCCAATCACCATTTTGTATATTCTAATTACGGACTTGATGAAGAGGAGATTGATTTGCTGGATCCCAACAGTATATATAACGAACCTTTCAGGTCTTTTTTAAGCTTTGTGCGAACCAATGATGTTTCCGATGCATCTATTTACTCAGAAGTTGAGTCTGCGATGGAGGTAAATAATTTTGCCGATTACTATCTGGCTGAAATTTTTTATGATGACACAGATTGGCCGCATAATAATTTAAAGGTCTGGAAGGCAAAAGAGAATGGGAAATGGAGATGGATTCTTTATGATACAGATTTCGGCTTTGGTAATTACAACAACAATACCTTGGATTATGTGTATGAGAAAAATGATCCGTCATCCTTAGTTTTTAAAGAATTGATGAAAAATCAGACCTTTAAGCAAAAGTTTATCAGTCGATTTTGTATCCATATTTCATCCACATTTGAAACAAATAGGGTTAATCGTGTGATGGATAGTTTAGCGAACGCCATCGTAGATGAAATACCGTACCACAAACAAAGATGGGGTCAATCGAATAATTTTGACTGGGGAATCAACTCCATGAAGAATTTTGGCAGAAATCGCCCGCAAAAAATGATGGAGTTTTTAGGCTCCCGATATTTTGGCTCAACCGCTGTACAAACAATCAGTATTAGCTCTAATATTGACGATGCTCGATATCTTTTTAATTCAGAACCCGTAATGGATGCTTCTGTTACTTTGCAGTGGTTCAGTAATCAATCTTTTAGCCTAGAGCCTGCAGAGTTGCCCGGATTCCGCTTTGAGCATTGGGAGATTCAGCAGGTCGAATCAGAAAATGTATTGTTTTTTGATATGGGAAGCAGATGGAAGTATTGGGATTCGTATGGGCTTCCTGCAGCTGATTGGAACAAAGAAAGTTATGATGATAGTGGCTGGAAGGAAGGACAGGCTCAACTAGGTTATGGAGATCGGTTTCCTGATGTAAAAACTTTATTAAGTTATGGAGGTGATCCGAATAACAAATATACAACTGCTTATTTCCGAAAGGAAATCACAGTTAGTAATTTAAGCTCCAAGAGAGACTTTAGAGTTCGGATTTATGTGGATGATGGGGCTTGTGTTTACGTGAATGGAAATGAAGTAGGCAGGTATAATTTACCGGATGGTCCGTTAAATTATAGCACATTAGCCCCCACATATAATAATGGTGATTATGTGGACTTCGATGTTCCTTTTGAATTTCTGAAAGAGGGAACGAATTTAATCGCGGTGGAGGTGCATCAGAATATGCCTACAAGCTCTGATTTAGTTTTTGATATGAGCCTTTCATACACTCCTGTGGAAAGAAAGGACCTTTATACAAATCCCGTGTTTAGTCAACAGCTTACTCAGAATCTGAGAATCAAAGCCATTTATGAAGACGTAGGCACTTATGATCCGAATGAAAGTGCCGTGATAAAGATCAATGAAATCGTTGCCAGTAATTCTATTTACAAAGATGAATATGGCGAAGCAGAAGATTATATTGAGCTTTATAATCCGGGTGAAGAAGATGTGAATATTGCCGGATGGTTTTTGTCAGATCGGGCGGCTAATCCTGAGATGTATCTTATTCCAACGACAGATTCCACCCAAACCCTTATTCCCGCGAACGACAGAATTATTGTTTGGGCCGATTCACAACCGGAACAAGGGGTGTTGCACACCAGCTTTAATTTGAGTAAAGATGGTGAAACGGTCGTGCTTTCCCGAAAAGATCCTTACGGTCAGTTGGTTTTGGTGGATCAGGTAGATTTTCCTGCATTGGGAAGGAATATGAGTTACTCCCGAATGCCGGACGGAGGCGATGAGTGGCGCATTCAAAGCCCGACGTTTAACCTGCCAAATACAGATCTTACCGGCCTGATGGATTCTTATGATAAACCTGGAATTTTTCCAACCCTCGTCAATACACATTTTTTCATAACTCAGGCTCAGGGAAAATGGATCAGGATTGTTGATGTAAGCGGAAAAGTTCTGTTACAACAGCTTTGCACCTCTGAAAATGAAACTATTATGGTTGATAAATTACAGCAAGGTGTTTATTTTGTGCTGATTGATGATCACTCCTATAAAATTGTAAAGACATTGTAAGTTCATATGTCATTTAGATGCAGTTTGCCGGGCTGTAACTATTAGCAAATATTAAATTTTCAAAAACACTGTCTTGTTTCCAATAAAAACATTAATTTTGTCAGGTTTTATGTCAAAATTTCAGTATTAAATATATTCATATGAATCGTTCGGAGATACAGGCAGTTAAGCAGCGTTATGGAATTATTGGTAATTCCGAATTGTTGAATCGCGCTATTGATATTGCTGTTCAGGTTGCAGCCACTGATTTATCAGTGTTGATAACCGGTGAGAGTGGGGTGGGGAAGGAAAATTTTCCACAGATTATTCATCAATACAGTCATCGTAAACACGGTCCGTACATTCCTGTAAACTGCGGGGCAATTCCTGAAGGAACGATTGATTCAGAATTGTTTGGACATGAGAAAGGTTCTTTTACCGGTGCTACATCCGATAGAAAAGGATATTTTGAAGTGGCGGACGGAGGAACGATTTTTCTAGATGAAGTGGGTGATTTACCACTTTCCACACAGGTCAGACTCCTCAGAGTGTTGGAAGCCGGTGAGTTCATCAAAGTGGGTTCTTCCAAAATTCTTAAAACCGATGTGAGGGTGGTGGCTGCTACCAATCAAGACATGAAACAGGCTATCAGAGAAGGCCGTTTCAGGGAGGATTTGTATTACAGGTTAAATACCGTTCCTGTACATGTCCCGCCTTTACGCGAAAGAAAAGAAGACATTACATTACTTTTCAGGAAGTTTGCTTCGGATTTCGCCGATAAATATCGTATGCCGCCCATCAGACTAACGGATGAGGCCAAAACCATGTTGACGAATTATTATTGGAAAGGTAATGTCAGACAGTTGAAAAATATTGCTGAGCGAATTTCGGTCATAGAACAACATCGTGAAATTTCAGCTGATATTTTGAGAACCTATCTTCCCGATGAGAATATGGAAAGATTGCCGGCACTGTTTTCAGACCGTCGGAGCGTAGATCAGCGTACCTTTAACAGTGAACGGGAAATTTTATATCAGGTGCTTTTCGACATGAGGAAAGACATGAATGAGTTAAAGAGATTAGTGCACAGTATCATGGAAAATCAGCCTGTGACAACGCAGTCTTATGATTTGGATCTCACATCTCAGCCTGAACAAAAAGATGTGTTTGTGACACAGGTTGAAGGAGAATCTTCTTCAGATGCGAAAATTGTGAGAAGTGTTCCGTTTCGTCCTGAACATGCCGACACACGTTATATGGATGAAGGTGATTTTCAGGAAATAGAGCCCGTTCCGGAACCGGTTAGTTTAGCTGAAATGGAAAAACAAATGATACAGAAAACTCTTGCCAAACACAGGGGAAGAAGGCGTTCGGCTGCAGAGGAACTGAAAATATCAGAGCGTACTTTATACCGTAAAATCAAAGAGTATGGACTGGACTAAGAGGTTGATTTTCAGGGAGGCATATGCCGAAATGAAGTTTTGGCATATGTTGCTTTTGCTGTTGCCGGTTTTATTGATTTTAAACTCCTGCTCGATTTCTTATACCTTTAATGGAGCTTCTATTGATTACACCAAAACCCAATCCATATCCATCGCCGATTTCAACAATGTGGCAGAATTGGTTCATCCTCCTTTGGCACAGGAGTTTTCTGAAAAATTAAGGGATAAGTACGCCAAACAAACCCGGTTGCAATTGTTGAAAAGCAACGGAAATTTGCATTTGGAAGGTGAAATAGTTGAATATCAGTTGACACCCATGGCAATTGCTAAAGACACTTATTCAGCAGAAACAAAATTAACGGTGACCATTAATGTGCGTTTTACAAACAATGTCAATACCGAAGATGATTTTGAAAAGAAGTATTCAGCCTTCCAATCATTCGACAGTAACCGCATGCTCACTGATGTACAGGATGAGTTGTTGACGGTGATTATGGATGATATCATCGATAATATCTACAATGATACCGTAGCGAAGTGGTAGAAAGATGACCCGGAATGATTTTATAAAATTGATGTTAAATCCGGAAACTGTTCATTCTGAGCATCTTCCGGATTTAAGGGAATATACAGAGCGATATCCTTATTTTTACCATGCTCAATTTCTGTATTTAAAAGCCTTGCAAAAGTCCGGTGACGTTTTGTTCAATACCCGGTTAAACATTACTGCCTTGTATGCGTCAGACAAACGAAAATTGTTTTATGACTTGTTCCCGGAAGCTCATTTGAGTAAAGCGTCTGATTCTTTTCAAAGGGATGAAAACTTCACCGGAGGTTATTTTGACTTGTTGGAAGCTGTTGAGTCGGAAGGGGGTGACGTGCGTTTATCTTTAAAGAAAATTGCTGAAAACCTCAAAGCCTCCCGCGCCTTACTACAAAGTGAAGCCTCCCGAAAAACGGAAACTGAAAAGCAAACTTCACCTGCAATGGCAACCCGAAAGGTAGAAATACCCATTCCTGATTACTTCAAACTTGAAAATCAAGACGATAGTCTCTCCCTGGAAAAAAAGTGTAAGTTGTACATCAGTCAGAAAAAATATGTAGAAGCAATTGAAATATTGAATCGATTAAATTTGATTAATCCGGAAAAAAGTATTTACTTTGCAGACCAAATTCGGTTTTTGGAAAAGATTATCACACTTACAAAAAAATAGAACACAAGATATGTATACCTTTCTTATTATTCTGATTGTTATAGTATCCCTTTTATTGATTCTTTTGGTGTTGGTTCAGAACTCCAAAGGAGGTGGTTTGGCTGCCGGTTTTTCAGCATCCAATCAAATTATGGGGGTTCGTAAAACCACCGACTTTCTTGAAAAAGCAACCTGGACTTTAGTAGCTGCTTTGGTTGTTTTTTCTATTGTGGTAGTAGCATTTCGTACTCCGCAGAAAGGAGCTCATGATTCTGAAATCCAGGAGTTTTATCAGGAAGCACAACAAACTGAGCCGGGCTTGGTTAATCCCGGATTCTCAGGAGAAGACAGCGGTCAGGAATAATTTTTTGACGTCATTTTATGGTGGAGGCTGTCTATGGGTTTGTAGGCAGCCTCACTTTAATTATAATAATGTTACAGATTGATAATACCATCATTAGTTTAGATTTTTTAGATGAGCATTTTGTGTGTAATCTCAACGCATGCAAAGGAATATGTTGTGTTGAGGGGGATGCGGGTGCACCTTTGGAGGAACAGGAGATAGCTGCCATACAAGAAATTTTGCCTTTGATCTGGGATGATATTCCCGAGATTTCTAAAGAAGTCATTCGTGCACAGGGGATTTCTTACATTGACGCAGAAGGAGAAGCTGTTACTTCCATTGTCAATGGACGCGAATGTGTGCTTGCTTATCAGGATCGGAGGGGTGTATGGTTATGCTCTGTCGAAAAAGCATTTCGGGAAGGACGCATCAGCATTAACAAACCTATTTCATGTCACCTTTATCCTGCCCGGGTAAAGCAATTTAAAGATTTTGTGGCAGTAAACTATCATCGGTGGAGTATTTGCAGTTGCGCTGTTTCGTTGGGAAATAAAGAAAAAGTTCCGGTGTATCAATTTTTAAAAGAACCCTTGATTCGGAAATTTGGTCAAGCCTGGTATGATCAATTGGTTATTGCAGCTCAGGAGCTTAAAAAGACACAATAGTTTATGCAGGTAGAAATAATTACCATAGGCGATGAAATACTCATTGGGCAGATAGTTGACACCAATGCAGCCTGGATTTCTGCCGAATTGAACAAGGTCGGATTTGAAGTTGTACAGATCACTTCGGTACACGATGATGAAAAACAAATTACTGAATCGTTGCAACAAGCTTTGACCCGCGCCGATGTTGTATTATTTACCGGAGGCATTGGTCCGACCAATGATGATATCACCAAACTCACCCTCAGTAAATTCTTTCAAGCTAACTTGGTTTTTGATGAAGCTGTATTCGCTAACATTGAAAACTTACTTCATCATCGGCAGCGTGCAATGAATGAGCTGACTAAATCACAGGCGATGGTGCCCGATAAAGCAACTATCATTCAAAATCCCCTGGGTACAGCTCCCATTACCTGGTTTGATGAAAACGATAAGGTTGTTGTTTCTATGCCCGGAGTTCCGTATGAGATGAAAAGGGCGATGACTGAAGAGATTATTCCTAAATTGCAAAAACGCTTTCAGTCGCAAACCATCATCCATAAATCCATTTTAGTTACCGGATACCCTGAGTCGGCCCTTGCCCTTAAAATTGCTGATTGGGAAAAAATGTTACCCGACCGGATCCGGTTGGCTTATCTTCCACAGTACAATATAGTGAGATTGAGATTAAGTGCTGTTGGAACGGATAAAGGTCCTTTGGAGAAAGCCATCAATCATCAGGTTGACCTGTTGGAGGAGATATTGGGTGAAGCCATTATTGCGAAAGAAGACATACCCATCGAACAACTTGTGGCTCAATATCTGATTTCGAAGAAGAAAACTGTAGCCACTGCAGAAAGTTGCACCGGAGGGCATATCGCACACGTAATAACATCAGTTCCGGGTAGTTCTGCTTATTACAAAGGTACTGTTGTGGCTTACAGCAATGATGTAAAAATCAAGTTATTGCAAGTTGATAAAAAGCTTATTCGAGAATATGGAGCTGTCAGTAAAGAAGTAGTTGAACAAATGGCTAAGGGCGTGCTGCGCTCCATGAACACCGATTATGCCATTGCGACTTCCGGAATAGCCGGACCTGATGGAGGCTCAATTGACAAACCCGTTGGTACAACCTGGATATCCGTAGTTGCAAAAGATGCCTGCGTAACCAAAAAATTTCAATTTTCGTATGACAGAAAGTTGAATATTGAGCGTGCTACACAAAAAGCTTTGTTGATGCTGTTCAAACTATTGCGTGAAGAGAAGTAGAAGGTAAAAAGTAGTAGGTTTAGGTTTGAAAATGTGTGGGTTTCACTCGGTGAGAAATCCAAATCAACAAATAAATAGTAAAAAAACTTGTCAGTTTGAAAAAAATAGCGTACTTTTGCACACTATTTTTGAAAGCATTTTTTTATAAAAAGATACAGCAATGTCTAAGATTTGTCAGATTACCGGTAAAAGAGCGATGGTGGGTAATAATGTATCACACTCAAAGCGTCGCACAAAGAGAACTTTTGATGTAAATTTGTTTACAAAAAAGTTTTATTGGGTTGAACAGGATATGTGGATCAGTTTGAAAGTATCTGCTGCCGGTTTACGTACCATCAATAAAATAGGATTAGATGCAGCCATTAAAAAAGCTGCGGAGAAAGGTTATTTATTCTCATAAATAAGGAGAGGGTTTTCATATGGCTAAGAAACACAAAGAAGCAAGAGGACAGGTAATTTTAGAGTGCACTGAACACAAAGAAAGTGGCATGCCCGGTACGTCTCGTTATATTACGACGAAAAATAAAAAGAATACACCGGGTCGTTTGGAATTGAAAAAATACAATCCAATATTAAGGAAAGTCACAGTACATAAAGAAATTAAATAGTTTGAATTATGGCAAAGAAATCAGTTGCAACCTTAAGAACTGCGGGAGGGCGTTCATTCGCCAAGGTGATTAAAATGGTTAAGTCTCCAAAGACCGGAGCTTATGTGTTTAAAGAAGAAATGGTGCCTAGTGATAAAGTGCAGGAATTATTTGCAAAATAATCAGTAGGCTTATCAATCATTATACAGTTAAATCCTCTCATTTACAACAATGAGAGGATTTTTTGTCTGGATATGGAAAAAATGTTTAATTTTGTCATTCTTGAATGGTCAGTTTTCTGCCATCAAATTATGAATTACAAATAGTCAAATCGTAAATAAGTCAATGGCTTTATTTAATTTTTTTGGTAAAGATAAAAAAGAAACGCTGGATCAAGGCCTGTCTAAAACAAGAGAAAGCGTGTTTTCCAAGCTCTCCAGGGCTGTAATGGGAAAATCAAAAGTTGATGATGAAGTGCTTGATAACTTAGAGGAAGTTCTCGTTACTTCAGATGTGGGCGTGGAAACTACTTTACGTATCATTGAACGCATTGAACAGCGGGTAGCAAAAGACAAATATGTCAATGTGGATGAGTTGAACGTCATTCTAAAAGAAGAAATTGCTGCGTTACTTGCAGAAAACAATACAGGACCGGCAGCTGATTTTGACTCTCTACCGGATGAGAAACCTTATGTCATTATGGTTGTAGGGGTAAACGGGGTGGGGAAGACAACTACCATCGGGAAATTAGCATATCATTATAAAAATGCAGGAAAAAAAGTTTTTCTTGGAGCTGCAGATACTTTTAGAGCAGCAGCAATCGATCAGTTGTTAATTTGGGGAGAAAGAGTGGATGTGCCCGTAATCAGGCAGAAAATGGGAGCCGATCCCGCATCGGTAGCTTATGATGCAGTGGCTTCTGCCAAGGCAAACGAAGCAGACGTGGTCATTATTGATACCGCAGGACGGTTACATAATAAAATCAACCTGATGAATGAATTGACCAAGATCCGCAATGTCATGCAAAAAGTGGTACCTGGAGCGCCGCATGAAGTTTTGCTGATACTTGACGGTTCAACCGGACAGAATGCTTTTGAGCAGGCCAAGCAGTTTACAAAAGCTACGGAAGTCAATGCCCTGGCAATTACCAAGCTCGATGGAACAGCAAAAGGCGGTGTGGTTTTAGGCATTTCTGATCAATTTAAGATACCTGTAAAATACATTGGGGTCGGTGAGGGTTTGGAACATTTGCAAGTTTTCGACAGAAATGCTTTCGTGAGTTCTTTATTTGACAGATGAAGAGGAAGAGAGTGGATATCATCACCATGGGTTGCTCGAAAAATCTTGTCGACTCGGAACGGTTGATGCGACAGTTTGATGCCCTGGGTTACGAAGTAGTACACGATGCGGAACGGCCTACCGGTGAAATAGCGATTGTGAATACCTGCGGATTTATTGGGGATGCCAAAGAAGAGAGTATCAATACCATTTTGCAATTAGCACAGTATAAACAACAACAGCGAATCAAGAGTTTATACGTCATGGGATGTCTTTCAGAGAGGTATATGGCAGAGCTTCAAGCGGAGATCCCTGAGGTTGACAAGTATTACGGGAAGTTTAATTACAACGAGATACTCACGGATCTGGGCAGTGAATATCGTGCAGATTTACGTTTTGAGCGTTCTTTGACTACTCCTGCACATTACGCTTATCTGAAAATATCAGAGGGATGTGATCGTACTTGTTCTTTCTGTGTCATTCCAATCATTACCGGAAAACACAGGTCGAAACCCATGGAGGACCTGGAAGCGGAAGTGAAGTTACTGGTAAAGAAAGGGGTTAAAGAGTTTCAATTGATAGCCCAGGATTTATCTTACTATGGTATTGACAGGTATAAAACGCAGAAATTACCGGAGCTGATAGAGCGTTTGTCAGACATACCGGGAGTCGAGTGGTTACGTTTGCATTATGCTTATCCTGCTCATTTCCCGTTTGATGTACTCAGAGTTATGAGGGAAAGAGAGAATGTTTGCAAGTATTTGGATATTGCCCTTCAGCATATCAGCGATAATATGTTGAAACAAATGAAACGCAATCTGTCAAAAGCACAGACCTATGAATTAATTGAACGCATTCGGAAAGAAGTGCCGGGAATACACATCAGAACGACCATGATGGTTGGCCATCCGGGAGAAACTGATGCCGATTTTGACGAATTGCTTGATTTTTTACGTTTTGCCCGCTTTGAGCGTATGGGGGCTTTTATGTATTCACATGAAGAGGGAACGTATGCGTACAAACATTATCACGATGATGTTCCGACCGAGCTTAAACAGCAAAGAATGGACGAGTTAATGTTGGTGCAACAGCATATTTCAGCTGCCGTTAATCAACAAAAAATCGGTTCTGAAATGAAAGTGATAATTGACAGAAAGGAGCGGGATTATTTTATAGGAAGAACTGAATTTGATTCACCGGAAGTTGATCCGGAGGTGTTGATACCTGCACATACCAAGGGAGTTGCTGTTGGTGAGTTTAGCCGGGTGCTTGTTGATGATGCCGATGATTTTGACTTGTATGCTTCTGTTGTTAAACCATGAAATAAGTATATGTTTTTTTAAAACCAATATAGTGATGAAACACAAAGAATTAATTGATGCTATTGCCGATAGAACAAATCGAACGCAAGAAGAAACCGGGAATTTGTTGCAAACGGCCATCGATATATTGACTTCACAAATACTTGAAGACAATGTAGTTAATTTACAGGGGTTTGGTTCTTTCGAGTTGAAACGAAGAAAAGAAAGATTATCTGTACACCCTGCTACACAAGTTAGGACAGTGATACCACCCAAACAGACGGTTAATTTTCGTCAGAGTGGAGTATTGAAGGTTAAACTAAAAGAAATACCGAGCCATGAGTAAACTTAGGATCAATACATCTGATTGGATAGATTTATTAGCCCGGCAGGCAGATATGAGTAAAAAGGATGCCGGCGACTTTATCAAAGCGTTGCTGACAGTCATAGAAGAAGCCCTTTTGTCAAAGGATTCCGTAAGAATCAAAGGATTGGGCACTTTTAAACTACAATGGAATGCGCCGCGTAAAAGTGTAGATGTCAATACAGGAGAAGATATTATCATCGATGGGTATTATAGAGTTGCATTTACTCCGGATGCGGAATTAAGAGATTTGGCCAATGAACCTTACGCTCATCTGGAAGCGGTAGTAATTGATGAAGCAGAGGATGGGCAAAAGGTAAAAAAAGAGGCAGATGATTCGGATGAAATTCCACTGAAACATTTTGATGAGCAAGTGACAGAGATCAAAGACATACTTTCTGAGATCAACGCCCTGAATCACACGAATGATGTGCAACAGGATTCCGGTAAAGAAGATGCCGGGAAATCAGATGCCGAGAAATCAGAACCGGAGAAACAAGAAGTTATTGATCAAGACACAGGTGAATCGGATGCAACTGAACAAATTGCCGATAAACCTGCCGATGAAAAACCGAAAGGGAAAGAGAAAAACTCAAAACCGGAAGATCGAAAAAAGCAAACGGTACGGGCAGAAAGTGCGGTCAGGGAACGTAAGTCATCCGAAAGCAAGGATGACGTAACTAAAAAAAAGGTTTCGGTTTCCGGCAGTTTTGAAGAAAGGTCGAAAAAAACTCCTACTTCTAAAAGCAGAAAATTGGATCTTTTATTTGTTGCTGTGTTAGCCGGCGGTCTGTTGGTGTATCTGGCTATCGATCATAAAGTTTTCACAACCATTTCTCAATATATTGAGTCCTATCGGATTCAGAAAGCACTTGCTCCTGATTTTGAAGAACCAATTACACCCCTTGAGAATCAAGATTTTGATGCACTACAATTTGATTTTGAACCTGCCGAATTTGAGTCATCCATGGAAGATAAAAGTGATGGTGTCAGCCAATCACGACCTGATGATTTAGAACAACTGTTTAATCAAACTCGTAGCTATCATGATTTTATTGCTACGGAGGAGGTAATTCCGGGCAGCAGATTGACCAGAATAGCAGAGCGTCATTATGGAGTAAAAGAGTTTTGGGTGTATATTTACGAAGCCAACAGAGAAATACTTGAGTCTCCGGCTGAGATAGTACCCGGCATGCTCTTGAAAATACCCCGCTTAAATCCTGTTTTGGCAGATAAAGATAATCCCAGGTGTATTGAATATGCCTTGAAATTACAGGAAGAGTATTTGAAGGAGTGATTTTGCAAGCAGTTTTATAAACTATTTTGTATTACCTTACTGAAGCATTTAACAATCATATATGGCTGTTGTAACAAGTACGTTATTAGAGAAACTAGAAACATTAAAACAAAAACACGATGAGCTTTCGGTTTTAATTGCCGATCCTTCGGTAATAGAAGATCAGAAGCGCTATGTGAAGTTAAACAAAGAATTTCATGACCTGGGACAGATCATGTCTGTCTATGAAGAATACAAACTCGCCTTATCACACTTTGCAGAAGCAAAAGACTTGTTGGAAAACGAGACAGATCCTGAGTTAAAGGAAATGGCAAAAATCGAGATAGATGAACTTGAGCCCAGGATTGCTGAGATGGAAGAAAACATCAAGTTATTGCTTATCCCTGCTGATCCCGAAGATGATAAAAATGCCATTGTAGAGATCAGAGGAGGAACGGGCGGTGATGAAGCTGCTATTTTTGCAGGCGATTTATTTAAGATGTATCATCGTTATTGTGAAATTAAAGGCTGGAAAGTGGAGGTAACCCATATTTCTGAAGGCACCATAGGAGGCTATAAAGAAATTATTTTTACAGTGTCGGGACAGAAAGTTTATGGTACACTGAAATATGAATCGGGTGTGCATCGTGTACAGCGAGTGCCGCAAACGGAAACTCAAGGTCGTGTACACACTTCGGCTGCCACGGTTGCTGTTTTGCCCGAAGCTGAAGAATTTGACATAGAATTAAAGGAATCGGACATACGGGTAGATACCTATTGTTCTTCCGGTCCGGGTGGACAGTCGGTAAACACCACATACTCAGCCATTCGGTTGACACATATCCCCACCGGTATTATCGTTCAATGTCAGGATGAGAAATCGCAGCATAAAAACAAAGCCAAGGCAATGAGTGAGTTGCGTTCTCGTATTTATGCCATTGAGCACCAAAAGTACTTGGATGAGATTGGCTCAAAACGTAAAACCATGGTTTCTACCGGCGACCGTTCTGCAAAGATCCGAACCTATAACTTTCCGCAGGGACGTGTAACCGATCATCGCATCAATTACACCATGTATAATCTTGCTGCTTTTATGGGTGGAGAGATACAAGCCGTTATTGATCAGCTGATTGTGGCTGAGAATGCAGAAAGATTAAAAGCAAGCGAATTGTAAATAACCCCTGCGCAAAAGGTAAATTGCATGAATAAACAACAACTTTTCGAACAAATCAAGATTAAAAAA
>Ga0116160_1001048_pt1 | contig 29885 bp, 26 predicted proteins | sample AD_JPNAS2_MetaG_FD_89879 | JGI IMG/M metagenome (GOLD analysis project Ga0116160, IMG submission 89879) | Active sludge microbial communities of municipal wastewater-treating anaerobic digesters from Japan - AD_JPNAS2_MetaG | ecosystem: Engineered > Bioreactor > Anaerobic > Digestate | place...
GCAGTGGTTCGAGGATTACAACGAGGTGCATCCTCATAAGGCCTTGAAAATGAGATCGCCAAGGGAGTATAGGAAACTCACATCTAAGTTAGAGGAGTGTCCGGTCTGACGGGGGCAACTCCACCGCTGCAGAGCAATTCTCTAATATTGGCACCAGAAACTATAAACCAGAACCAGAAACTCTTTAAGCTGAAAATCCGGCGGGCGGGGCAGGTCCCTTCCGGCGCCCCTTCGACGGGCTCAGGATGACATGGTCTTTTCTGCCGCTCAAAAAACTGTTGTTTCAAGTTCCAAGTCCCGGGTCTCAGGTTTCTAAACAGGACAGGATGGCTGGGATTGAAGAAATCTTTTTAACTTGAGACTTGAAACCTGAGATTTGAAACTGAATATTTATGTGCGTTACGGGCGCTCCGCTGCTCGTGGTCGACAAGCTCACCATTTGCAGAGCCTGCCCTGAGACCTTCGATAAACTCAGGTCAAGCTCTGTCGAAGGGCCGTCCGGAACCTGACCCCGCCCGCGACCTCGAAAGATTTCCGAAGCCCCCCTTCCTGTTTTATTTCAAAGGGAAGACCTTCACCTTCTTTCGATTCAAAGAGCAAAGTCAAATTATGTGCTGTTAGCCCAACTAATATGACTCATCTGAACTTTTCTTTTTCATCTCAGCATCTTAGCTTCACAGCCTCTAAGCTTCTATTTTCTCTCGGTCTTTTCACTTGATTTTTCCCGGAGGAAAAGCGATAAAAAAATGATCCGGGGTTCCGGGCAGGAAATCAGCCGGAGGTCTTTATTATAAATCGACAACGCTCCAGCCTCGCTGGGGAAGAGTGAGCGACTCTGAAGGAGGTTTGGATCATGCCGGAAGACAAAGTGGGGGAAGTAGTAAAGTTCTTTGCAAAACCGAGCGTGGCGGCGGTAAAGATCACTGCCGGTGAATTAAACGTCGGCGACAAAGTGAAATTCACCGGTCATACCACGGATTTCGAAACCACGATCGATTCCATGGAAATTAATAATCAGAAAGTGGAAAAGGCGGTACCGGGCGACTACATAGGAATAAAGATTTCGGATCGGGTTCGTCCCGGCGATGAAATGCTGAAGATCACATGACGGGCGCCGGCCCGGACTGCCAAGAAAAAAGCCATGGCATACAGCCATGGCTTTTTTCTTGGCAGGGCCTCAAGTCTCTGGTCTCAAGCTCTGGACTTTCGGCATGGCATATGGTAGTAAAATACTAATTTTATCAAGATATTAACCTCTATTCCCGTCGGGATTCTCCTGATTCGTCGCCGGCGCGGAGGGGAATACTATTCTCCCTGAAATGAAACCTTCAATTTCTGAAGTGAAGAGGGATCCGCTCGGATTTCTGGATTCCCTGGACAGCGGGCGGATACGTCTGGATCTCGATCCCCTCCTGGCCGTGCTTCGCCGGCTCGGAGATCCCCACCGGCGGATACGGTCCGTCCTTGTGGCCGGATCGAACGGGAAGGGATCGGTTTCGGCGATGATCTCCTCCCTGCTCATCGAAAACGGATTCAAGACAGGCTTGTACACGTCGCCGCACCTGACGGATTTCCGGGAGCGGATACGCATAAACGGCCATCTCATCCCGCGCAGGGAGCTTCACGAGCGGATTGAGGAAGTGCGGGCCTGTATCGGAAGCGAGGACATCACCTATTTTGAATTCGCCACAGCGGTCGCTTTCTGTCATTTCCGCCGCTGCGGAACGGATATCGCCGTGCTGGAAGTCGGTCTCGGGGGAAGACTGGACGCAACGAATGTCGTGACGCCGGAACTCTCGATCATCACAAACGTGTGCATGGAGCACACGGAATACCTGGGCAAAACCCTGCGGGAAATCGCCGCGGAGAAGGCGGGCGTAATAAAAGAGAGGGGCGTTTGCGTAACCGGCGCCAGAGCGGGCAAAGCAATCGAGGTGCTCTCCGAAACCTGTCGCAGGAGGGGCTCCATGCTGTACCGCCTCGGAAAGGATTTCCGGATCCGCTCCGGGGGCGGCGGTTCCTTCCGTTATCGCGGGATCGGCCTGGACCTGCCGCGGGTAAGGGCGCCCCTGACGGGAAGGCATCAGGAGGAGAATGCCGCCCTGGCCATTGCCGCCGCGGAGATCCTCACGCAGAAGGGATGGCTCCTGGATACGGAGCGGACCCTGGCCGGTGTCGGCAGGACCCGTTGGGACGGCAGAATGGAGGTGATCGGAAATAACCCTCTCCTGATTCTCGACGGCGCCCATAACCCGGCGGGAGCGGAAGCGCTCAACAAAAGCCTGGCAAGAGATTTTCCGGGCCGGCGGATTATCTTCATCTTCGGCGTGCTGCGGGACAAGAATTTTCGCCGCATGCTGAAAACGCTTGCTCCCGCGGCATGGCGCATTGTCGCCTCGGGAATCAGGAACGACCGGGCCCTTTCCGTCGGGGAAGTCGCCGCGGAAGCGCGCCGGCGCCACAACCGGGTGTCTGAGGCGGAATGCGTCGCCGAAGCCCTGGAATCGGCCCTCGCCATGGCGGGTCCGGACGATCTGGTGTGCATTACCGGGTCGCTGTACCTGGTAGGCGAAGCGAAGATGCTTCTGGAAAAGGTAAAAGCCGGAAAAAAGGAGACCGGGGGGCTGAGAATCGTAAAATACGGCTGATAAAATAAGTTATACAAACCCCGCGCTTTTTACAGTTACATATTGTATGTTGGCCTGAAACGCGAACCTGATGCCGGATTCTGGACTGTGGTTGATCTGTCGGGCAATGAAGTGATCCCTTCGGCTGCATCCGCATGCGGACATTGCTTTTCAATGCGCATGCTCACGGCGGCCGTTCTCCTGCCGCTCCTTGTGCTGTTTTTGCCCGAGGCCGCCTGCCCGCAGGCGCCCAGGGAAATTAAGGGCCCGGTCGATATCGAGGCCGACCAGCTTTCATACGATCACGAGAAAGATACTTATCACGCCAGCGGCAACGTCATCGTCACGTTCAAGGACGGGTTCCTGGTTGCGGACACGCTATCCCTGGACAAGACCACGGAAGACGTATTCGCGGACGGGGAAGTGTTCCTCCTCAGCGACGGCGACACCCTCGAAGGAGACAAGGTCAGATTCAACCTGGGGTCAAAAACGGGTGTCGTATACAACGGCAAGATTTTCATGCGGGAGAATAATTTCTATCTGACGGGAGACGAAATACGCAAAACCGGGGAGGCGACCTATAAAATCCGGAACGCGACGGCGACGACGTGCGATACCGAAGTGCCGGACTGGAGGTTTACCGGCCGGGAAATGGAAGTGACCATCGACGGCTACGGCAAAGTCAGGCAAGGCACGTTTCAGGTAGCGAACAGGCCCGTCCTGTATATACCATATCTTTTCTTCCCCGCGAAGACGACGCGCCAATCGGGATTTCTTCCTCCCCAGGCGGGCTATTCGAAGGACGTGAACGGGCTGGATATCGAAATCCCCTTTTTCTGGGCGATTTCAGAGAGCACCGACGCCACCTTTTACCAGCGGTATATTGAAAGAAGGGGATACAAGCAGGGGATTGAGTACCGCTACTTCCTCAGCAAGGATTCATTCGGCACGATTTACGCCGATTACATGAACGACACGAAGGAAATCTCCGGCGAAACGGAGGGAGTGCCGCGGACCTGGACGGGGGAGCAGAAGAGGTGGTCGTATTACATAAGCCACGAGACCACTTTCTCCCCCGGCACATATCTGCGGACGGACATCCTGAAGTTGTCGGACATCTGGTACTTCAAGGATTTTTCGGCTTTCAATTACTATTTGGACAACTATGCCGGAACGGCGGAACGCAGGTTCCAGCGCATCCCCTTCATCGCCAACCAGTCCCTCGCTTCCTACGACTCCACGGCCCGGTTCGTCAAGACGTGGTCTCTTTACAATCTGACCGTCCTCGGGCGGTACACGGAAAACCTGACCACGGCGTCAAACGACGCTACGCTGCAGAGCTATCCTCTGGTTACCTTCACCGGATACAAGCAGCCGGTTTTCAACTCGCCGGTCAATTTCGAGCTGTCGTCGTATTACCAGTACGCGCACCGCAATATCGGCGAAAAGGGCCATGCCGCCGAGGCGAGCCCGACCCTTTCTCTTCCCCTCAGCTTCGGAGACTATCTTCAGTTTACGCCTTTTGCGAATGTGAGGGAGACTGCCTGGGAAGCACGCGGGGGGATTGAGGACAAGAAGGGAAGCCGGGAACTGTACAATATCGGGGCGAACCTCTCCACCGAGGTCTTCCGGATCTTTCCCGTCGGAATCAGATCGGTGGACAGGATAAGGCATTCCATCCGCCCGGAGGCGACTTACAACTACATCCCTAACGTCACCCAGGGGGATCTGCCGGATTTTGTGCCTGCCGTTCCCGAGACCAATTCGATCACTTATTCCATCACGAACATCTTCACGGCGAAGCTGCGGGAGAAGAAAGCCGCCATCGCGGCTGCTGAGAAGGCCGGGTCGGGAAACGGAACATCCCCGGGTGGGGGCGCGCAGGCCCCCTCGGCCGAGAGCTTCAGCTACCTGGAATTCATGAGACTGAAACTGCTCCAGACATACAACATCCTGGAAGCCCGGAGCTCCAGGCCGGAGCCGGAAAAAAGGCCTTTCAGCGCCGTGGATATCGAATTTGACCTGCTCCCGTCGTCATACTTTAATTACCGCTCCCTGGCCACCTACGATCCGAGTGACGGGGAATGGAAGCGGCTTAACTATGACGTGACGCTGAACGACACACGGGGCGATTCATTGATCTTCGGCTACCGCTACACGCAGGACTCAATCGAGGAGATGAATGTCAGCCTGATCGCCAAGCTTACCCGGGAACTGGACGTCAATTACCTGCTGCGGAGGAACATCCTGGACGGGACGACGCTGGAGACTGCTTATGGGCTTACGTACAAGCGGCAATGCTGGATTTTAGATCTGGTCTACTCGGAGCTCCTCGACGACAAGAGGATAATGATGTACTTGACTCTTAACGGCCTGGGCAGGGTGGGACAGGTGCAGGCGCGCCCCGACGCCCTGATGGGAAGGTCCGGCGGGACCCAGAGATAACGCAAATTTCTCCTTGACAATCTGATTCTTATTCGGTTAAATTTCACTTTTAAATTTCGCACAGGTGTTGACCAGATGAAGACGTTCCAAGCGAAAAAGGAAGAGATTTCCAGGGATTGGCTCGTTATCGACGCCGACGGGAAAATCCTCGGAAGGCTCGCCAGCGAGATCGCCCGCCGGCTCAGGGGCAAACATAAGCCCATCTATACACCCCACGTCGATACGGGAGATTTCATCATTGTCGTAAACGCGGACAGGATCATCCTGACCGGCAAGAAAGAATCGGATAAGGTCTATTACCATCATTCCGGGTATCCCGGCGGGCTCAAGTCGATGAACGCCGAGACATTGAAGAGAAAGCATCCCGGCGCCGTCCTGCGGGAAGCAGTGAAGGGCATGCTGCCGAAAAACACCCTCGGGCGGGCGATGCTGAGCAAGTTGAAGATATACACGGGGCCGGACCATCCGCACAGCGCGCAGCGCCCGGTTAAGCTGGAATTGTAAGCCGCCGGCGCCTGCCGGATAAATCGGATTTTTTGGAGCAGAAATGACCGCCAAGAATTTTCATTACGCCACCGGAAAAAGAAAATCTTCCATAGCCAGGATCTGGCTCAAGGAAGGAAACGGGGCCGTCAAGGTAAACGACAGAAACTTCGAAGAGTATTTCCCGAGGGAAAGCCTGAGGAGGCTTATTTCCCAGCCGCTGGAGATCACGGGTAAGAGGGGTAAATTCGACCTGTACGTAAACGTGCAGGGAGGAGGCATGTCCGGACAGGCCGGCGCGGTAAAGCACGGGATCGCCAGGGCCCTGGTGGAATTCGATCTCGACCTGAGGCCGGTGTTGAAAAAGGCGGGGTTCCTGACGCGGGATTCGCGCATCAAAGAGAGGAAAAAATACGGCCAGCCGGGAGCCAGAAAGAGATTCCAGTTCTCGAAACGCTGAACGATTATTACGGAAGGGGAGCTTCGGCTCCCTTTTTTTTGGTTTGGGGGGAGGTATGCTCAGGGTAGGAATCTACGGTGCAAGCGGATACACGGGGCAGGAGCTAATGAGAATTCTGGCGCGCCATCCCGGCGTGGGCATCGCCGCCGTCACTTCCCGGCGCTATAAGGGGATTGCCGTTGCCGATGTTTATCCGGCTTTCCAGGGGCGCCTCGATCTCAAATTCATGGACGCCGGCCCCGAGGAAGTCGCCGGCAGGGCCGATTTCATATTTTCGGCGCTTCCCCACGGGACCGCGATGGAAGCGGTGCCTTTGTTCATCAAGGCCGGGAAAAAGGTGGTCGATCTGAGCGCGGATTACCGGCTGCGCGACGTCTCGGTCTTTGAAAAACATTATTGCCGGCATGCCTCGCCCGAGTTGCTGGGCAAAGCCGTATACGGACTTCCCGAACTGTACCGGAAGGAAATAGCCGCGGCCGGCCTTGTCGCCAATCCAGGGTGTTATCCGACCAGCGTCATTCTCGGGCTGGCGCCCGCTCTCAAAAAGGGGATCCTCGATCCCGCATCCATCATAGTCGATTCGAAATCGGGTGCGAGCGGGGCGGGCCGGGAGCCGAAGACAGGATCCTTGTTCTGCGAAGTGAACGGGGGCTTCAAGGCATACAATGTTTTCAAGCACCGGCACACCCCCGAGATGGAGCAGGAGCTCGGCAGGATTTCCGGATCCGAAATCCGGATATCTTTTGCGCCCCATCTGCTCCCGATCACCCGGGGAATCCTGAGCACGATGTACGCGACCCTGCGCAGGGATATGTCGGCTGCGGATCTGATTTCCCTCTACCGGGCTTTTTATCGCGACGAAAAGTTTGTCCGGATCTGCCCCGAGGGTGCGCTTCCGAACGTCTCTTCGGTCAGGGGAACAAATTGCTGCGACATCGGGTTTGCCGTCGACGGGGAACAAAGAAGAGTAGCCGTTTGTTCCGCAATAGACAATCTCTTCAAGGGTGCTGCGGGCCAGGCGATTCAGAACATGAATATAATGACCGGACTGGAGGAAGATACGGCGCTGGATATGCTGGCGCTCTTTCCGTAATGGGCTTCAGACGTTGGACATTGGACATTAGGTTTCCCGGGCCGGTGCGTTCTTTCCTGACGTCTGACGTCTAACGCCCAAAGTCTTGATACGGGGGACTTTATGACATTGAAGGTTTACAATACCCTTACAAGGAGGAAAGAGGAATTCGAGCCGATTACGCCCGGCAAGGCAGGCATCTACACCTGCGGGGTGACGGTTTACGATACCTGCCACATGGGACACGCCCGCTCGGCGGTGGCTTTTGACGTGATCACAAAATACCTCCGTTTCCGGGGGTACGACGTAACCTATGTAAAGAATTTTACGGACGTCGACGACAAGATCATATCCCGGGCGAATAAGGAATCGAAGGATATCTCCGAGGTCACGGAGCGGTATATCCTCGAGCACGACAGGGACATGGACGAGCTCGGCGTTTCCCGTCCTGATATAGCCCCGCGGGCGACGGAAAATATCCCGGGCATGATCGCTCTGATCGGGAAACTTTTCGAAAAGGGACTTGCCTACGAGGCGGGCGGAAATGTCTTTTTCGCCGTCGACAAGTTTGCGGGATATGGAAAGCTCTCGGGCCGGAAACCGGAAGATATGCTGGCCGGGGCAAGAATCGAAGTGGACGAGAAAAAGAGAAGCCCCCTGGATTTTGCGTTGTGGAAAGCGAGCAAAGAGGGCGAGCCGAAATGGGAAAGCCCGTGGGGTCCCGGGAGGCCCGGATGGCATATAGAGTGCTCCGTCATGAGCCAGAGATACCTCGGGGAAACTTTTGACATTCATGGTGGAGGCGAAGACCTCATCTTCCCCCATCATGAAAACGAAATTGCGCAATCGGAGGGCGCTACGGGGAAGCCTTTTGCCAGGTACTGGCTGCACAACGGCTTCATCAGGATCGAGAGCGAAAAGATGTCAAAGTCGCTCGGAAACGTCTTCTCCATCCGGGAGATGCTGGGACGGTACCATCCCGAGGTGCTGAGGCTCTTCATCCTGCAGAGCCATTACCGGAGCCCTGTCGATTTCACCGAGGAAGCCCTCGCGGAGGCGCGTTCCGGGATGGAGCGGTTCTATTCGACCCTGAACAGGATAAAGGAAGTCCTTGCCTCCGCGCCCGAAGCGCCGGGACTGACGCCGGAGAAGCTGGGGAAGAAGGACCGAGAGGCGGCTGAAAAGATAAATGAGCTCCCCGCGCGGTTTGTGGAGGCTATGGATGATGATTTCAACACCGCCCGGGCTATCGGCTTCATATTCGACGCAGTCAGGACAGTTAACGGTTATCTCAACGAAAAGGGAGGCCGGATAGACGCCCCCGCCTCGGTAGTGCTCGCCGCGGCGCGCGACCGGATACTCGAAACGGGAAAAGTTCTGGGCCTCTTCCAGGAAGACCCGGAGGTCTATTTCCGGAAAGACCGCGACCGGGAAATATCCAAATTGAAACTTGATGTGAGGGAAGTCGAAAGGCTCATTGAAGAGAGACGCTCCGCCAGAGCGGCCAAAGACTGGAAGAGAGCGGACGAGATCCGGGCGGAGCTTGCTTCCCGGCGGATTGTTATAAAGGACGGGGCGCAAGGCACAACCTGGACGATTGAATGAGTTTCAGGGATATTGCATTTTATAAGCGTGCTCTACGTCCGGATCGGATGCTATTTCGTAAAGCGTACTGAAAAGAGAGTACTGCATTGTGTCCGGGATAACAGGCATGTAGGACGGGTCAAGCGGCGGAATCGGATTTTCGTGCTCGTCCACGCTGTAAACCGCGCGGCAGGACCTCTGGGAAAATCTCATTTCGTATAGAGTACGCGGATTTTCCCCTTCGGGGGCGACATGCTTTGTCCATACGCGCGCATAATCCCGGTCATCGCGCACTACAACGAACATCCCCCAGGAAAAATATATCTTTTCCGGGTACTGAATGCTTTCCTCGTCATAATACGCCAGAGGCCACCCGGGCACCGGAACCCATTTCTCGGCAGAAACATGTCCCGTAAGAAAAAGGAGAAACGCCAGGAAACTGATCGCGGCCATCTTCCTTTTCATCGCTTTTTCTCCTTAAAGATATTTTGTTGATTTATTTTCAAATTGCATGCCAGCCTTGTTCGGCCGAATATGATTGATTTTATTGTATAATTTAAAGACAGCCGGCGCCGGGGGAGGAAAATTTTTCCTTTCGGGTAAAGACTGAGCCGTTTTAGGGAAAAAAGAAGAAAAAAATAATCCAGGCGTTCATGGCGAATTTCTTTTTTTTTCTTCTACACTTTCAGCAAGGGGGTGCCGTTATGGCTATCGATCCTGTCTGCAAAATGGAAGTGGATGAGAAAAGATCGAAGTTCAGGAGCGAATATGAAGGCAGGAACTATTATTTCTGCTCTGAGGAATGCAAGCAGGAGTTTGAGGAAGATCCCGAAGAGTATGTCGTCTGACGGCGCCGGAGGCGTGCGCCGAAGAGGCGTTCTTCCCGCCGGGGCTGATCGGGGCGGCGGCTGTATTTGCTTCGTGCGTGCTGCTGGCCGGCTGCGCATACCGGTATAGCTGTGAGCCGGGACCGGTTTCTTTCCTCGACTGGACGGGAAGAAAATGGATCTACGGCCCTCGACCTTCTCCGAAAGGAGGCCCGCACCATGAGACATGTAAGTTTATTTGGTTTTGAAGCTGCCGGTCATGGAGTGGAATCTTATTTTTGACATCTGGGAGCTTTGGGGGTCATCAGAGAACGCGAAGTAGATCAGGACGACCGCGGCCATAATCAGGGCCGTAATGATAAGTTCCAGTAAACGGCGAAAGAAGGGACGGTTGATGGCGGGACTCTCCGAAGCGTACTTTTAATTTCTATAGTACGCGCCGGAGATGCTTTCCTATCGGGGGACTCCCGTTTTCCAATACTGCGGAACATTAAATCCGTCTTCGGGGAAACTTACCTGAAATAATGAAATTATCTTAAGCGGGCGGTTATTTTTTATGGTGCTGATAGTGAGCAGGCAAGGAGTAATTATCGGGATCGAAGTTTCTGAGCATCTCCAATGTCTTTAATTTTCCCGAAATGCTCTTTATTCTTTTCTCGTATTCGGGAATGGCTATTTTGTATTTTCGCCTTACATCCGCCTGCAGGAAAGGGTTGTTCAGGGCCTCCTGCATCTTCTGCCGCAAGGCCTCCATCTGCACTCTCTCGAGCTTTAATTTTTCTATTTCTTCCGCTCCGCTCTGCTTCAACTCCATCGAAACCACTCCTTAGTTAAAACCAATGGACCCGCACGGGCGGAAGAAAAGTATTTCTGATGCCTATGCGGGTCCCATCCAAAGAGGAAAATCGGCCGCTTGCCTGGCTGACTGATCCGGGCCAGGCAACGGCGTCCGAATCAGGTAAAGACCGGATTATTATTTGAAATGCTCTTCCCCTTCCTCCTTCAGCGGGAGAATCTGCTCCGGATTGACAATCTTGTGCTTGGGTCCGGGCAGGGCAGATGGGGTTTCCTTCCGGATTTCCACGTCTTCCGTTCTGAAATTCCCCATTATCGAAGCGAGTTTTTCGGCGTTTCCGGCATTCTGCTGCGTTGTCGAATTCATGCCGGCCATGGCGCTGTTGATCTGATCCAGTCCCTGCGCCTGTTCCTGGGAGGCGGCGGCAATTTCGCTCATGAGTTCGACGACCTTGTCCGAGCTCGTGGTCACCTGATCGAACGCAGTGCTCGTTACGTTGACAAGGCTCTCTCCGCTTCTGACCTTATTGACGATGTCTTCGATCAGGTTTGAGGAGTTCCTCGCCGACTCCGTCGCCCTCATGGCAAGGTTGCGCACCTCGTCCGCAACGACCGCGAAACCGGCGCCGGCTTCGCCCGCCCTGGCCGCTTCGACTGCGGCGTTAAGAGCGAGCAGGTTCGTCTGAAACGCGATTTCGTCGATGCTCTTAACTATTTTCTGGGTCTGCTCGCTGGCGCCGGTTATATCTTTCATCGAGCGCGTCAGCTCGGACATGGATTCATTCGCCTTCTTGATCGCCTGTTTCGCCGAGATCATCAGCTGGTTGGCCTCGTTGGTATTGGCGGCGTTCTGGCGGGTCATGGACGCTATCTCATCCAGGGATGCGGAAGTCTCTTCCAGGGATGCAGCCTGCTGGGATGAGGAATCGGAGAGAATCTGAGAAACCTGCAGCGCCTGGCCTACCGCATCTCCCATTTTTTCGCGCATGGTGTTTACCGAATCGACAAGATCTCCTATCTCGTCCTTGGAGTTCATCTCTATTCTCTGCGTCAGATCGCCTTCCGCTACTTTTCTGAGCACGGAAATCGCCTGATTGATCGGCCTGACGATCAGCCTGGTGATCGATATGCTGGTCAGGAGCGAAAGGATGACTGCGATGGCGAATACAGCGAGGAATATCTTGAGCGTGTTGTTGAAGGTCGTCATCGAGAAGTCATAGCTCTCTTTGCTGAGTTTTGTCTCGAGAGCGATAAGGTCATACAGGCTTTTGCTGAGGATCTGGAACCTCTCGTCGGCGACGCTCATGAACATGACGGCGCCGTTGATGTCGGCGGATCCGATGTCGATAACGCCGTTGGCCGGCTTCTGATACTCGAGAATATTGTCCAGAACCGCCTGATAGAGTTTTCTCTCTTCAGCGCTCAGCGCCCCTGATCCCATCAGCTTTTTGATAAACTCGATATCTTTGACTATCGTCTGTGTCTGCTCTTTCGCCAGGGCGTCTATTTTCTGGGCGTCGTAATTTGTGCTCGACCAGTTCAGGACTTTATAAAGGTTTGCATGGACGATGGCGGCGTCCTGAAGGATCTTCGCGCTGTTCTGGAAGGCAACAAACCGGTTGTTGAAAATGTCTTCAATTGCGGCTTTCTGCTGAGACATGCCGTGAAATGCTCCATACGCCAGGGCCGTCAAAAACAGCATCACCAGAACCGGCGAAATCAACATTTTCTTGGAGAGTTTAAGATTATTGAAAAATTTTTTCATGCGGTCTACCCCCTTCCTTCCTGGGTCGGTCGTTCCGGCTGATGCTCTGGGCCGGAACTCCTCATCCTCTGGTCTCCGCCGCTCACTTTCTCAACAGATCATTGCAGTCAAGACTTTCTCTCGTGATCGGCTCAGTTCTTTTTTCGGATTCATTAAATCAAAATGTACCCGAATTGCGATTTGCCCTCCCCCTCGTAAAGCCGGGCTGCGTCATGCGAAAGACCGGACCGGCCGTCAAATATTTATCTGTTCCGCCGGAGATTTTTTGTCGGCCGTCTCCAGGCGGAAGAATAGTCGGTTCAGCTATTAAAGAAAATGTACATGATAATGAACAGTTATAAAAAATTCAGCTGCGGGGTCGTCCGCTTTTCACGGCACACCTGATAAAATTGCAAATTGGGGGCCAGATCATTTAAGATTAACTGTCTCCACGAAACCGAACTCCCGCCGCATTCGCTCAACCTCGGCCGCGGGAATTTTCAGATGTTTACCGATACGGTACGACTTGATGGTCCCCTTTTTGGCCCAACGGTAAATAGTAACCCGATTGATGCCGAAAAAATGAGCCACCTCTGATGTCGAATAATAAACTTTGGACATGGGAGAGGCCTCTTTCACTGAGTGAATCGAGAGCAACAGATTAATCCAATGTAACCTCAAGGTTAATATCGGATTAAGCTGGCAAAACTTAAGAAAAATGTAGTCCGAAAAAAATATTTAACTTTTTGCCTTTTTTCTCGATAATGTATCTTGAGGTTATTTTCACGATTTGCGTGATCATGGCCGTTCAAAATGGCTTGGGGGGCCGAACTTCAGGAGGGAGACGGAAATGGGCGATCAGGCATTCAGGTGGGACTCTTTTTTCAAGTTTCCGAAGGAAAGCTTCGAGCTTGTTACGGGCGGCTTCGAAATGTACAATAGAATGATGAAGTCGTGGATGGATTATATCGAGATGTCTTCCAGCGGCGAAACAGCGGATATGTCGAAGAACTGGATGGAGAACTACAGGAACCTCAGCGCTGATATCCTGAGTTCATATTCAAAACCGTTTCAGACACTGGGGATAAAGGGAATGGAGGGGAAGAATCCCTGGGAAGATCTGATAAAGGCATGGCGCAAGTCCCTGGAGGGGTCTCCTGCGGGTCTTTTTCCCGCCGAATCGGGAATGGATGAACTGGTCAGGATTTCCAAAAGCTGGCAGGAGAATTATACGAAAGTCTTCAACTCCTGGCTGACTCTGTTCGAAAAGACCGCCGATGCGTATAAGTCCGGAAAAGAGAGAGGTGAAGACCCGGAACAAGTATGGAAATCCTGTCTCAAGACCTCGGAGGATTTCCTTGAGGCATGGACTGCCTTCGTAGCCGAGCAGGCGAAGACCTTCTTCCAGTGGCAGGCCCTTTCGGGCGAGAAGGGAGATACGCCTGCGCCCAAAAAAGAATCCAGAAAGAAAGAAGGAAAATCTTAGTTCTCTCAGCAAAGGTCTTGACATCAATCCCGGAAGCAGGCGTTAGGGTTGACAGCCTGGTCCCGGGCGCATTCGGGACAATAGTATGCCGGCCAGACACAGCCGCACCCGGACCCGATCAGCTCAAAAACAGCGCATTCCCGGCAAATGCCTCTTTGGCATCCGAGGCAAATGGTAAATTTCACTTTTCCGCAACGGCAATTTTGACCTGACTTCACAAAAATGCCCCAAGGTTGGTTATAACACTATAATTATCTCCAGGGCAGCGCCTTCCCGCTTTCCCGCGTGCACCTTTTTATCCGATCAGAAGCACTTTGGCGCCTCGTATTTTTCGCTCCTTCAATTCCATTAATGCAGTTTCGGCGTCCTCAAGCGCGTAAGTCTTCGTGACCGGTTTTACAGGAATGTCGGAAGCGACATTCAGAAAATCCTGAACGTCTTTTCTTGTCACGTTAGCGACGGTTTTTATTTCCTTTTCCATCCAGAGGTGGTCCGGATAGTTCAGGCTGAGAAGGGTAACCTTATCGATTTCCTCCTTCCGGATTGCGTTTATGACCAACCTGCCCCCCGGTTTCAGGTTTTTCATGGCTTCCACGACCGGCGTCCATGCCGGAGTGGTGTCTATCATGCAATCCAGAAGTTCCGGCGAGTATTCTTCGGCCTTGCCCGTCCAGCACGCGCCCATTTCTTCCGCCAGCCGGCGCTCACCGGCGCTCCTGGCGAAGACGAAAACGCGGGAGAGCGGAAAGAGGTGCTGCGTCGTTTTGAGGACGAGGTGCCCGGAGGCTCCGAACCCCGTCAGGCCCAGATTCCCTCCGTTCTCAAGACGCGCCAACCTCAAAGACCTGAATCCCACGGCCCCCGCGCACAGGAGCGGAGCCGCTTCCGCAGCGGTAAAGACAGCCGGGACGGGGTAGGCGAACTCTTCCGGCGCCTTCATGTATTCGGCGTAACCGCCGTCCGCGTCCCTGCCGGTCGCGCGGAAGTCCGCGCAGAGATTTTCCCTCCCGCTTAGGCAGAACCCGCACCTGCCGCATGCGGAGTAGATCCAGGCTATCCCGACCCGGTCGCCGGGCTTGAATCGAGTTCCCCTGGCCTCGGCTACAACACCCACGATTTGGTGGCCGGGCGTCACCGGGAGACGGGGAGGAGGAGTCCTCCCCTCAATTTCATCCAGCTCAGTATGGCAAACACCGCACGCGCTTACCCGTATCAGTATTTCTCCTTCATCGGGCTCAGGCACGGCAATATCTGTTTTTTTCAGCAGACCGCTTCCTTTTTTGAATTGGCCCGTGCCGGTTATTACCATTGCTCTCATATTTAAAAATCCCTAGTCACAAGCGCCATACCGCTGCCTGATAAAATCCCAAACCCCAAACTCCAAATCCCAAACAAATTCAAAATTCAAAAATCAAAACCTAACCTCTGGTACCAGGCCTCGTCTATCATTCGGATTTTGAATTTCGAATTTGAGCATTGTCTGTAATTTGGTGCTTGGTGTTTGGAATTTCTCCTTTTGCCCAACGCCTGAATACATTTACCAGATATTTGCCACGGAGTAGAAGTCTTTTCCGATGCCGTTTACCCCCCGGCACGAGTCCATCCATTTTCTTATAGAAATTTATGTATGTTCTTCCTATAATGGCCGGAGTTCCATGACGCTGGCGACGCGAAAGGACCAAAATAAATGAAGCACTTAAGGCTTGTTCTTATTTTCCTGTCATGTTTGCCGTTCCTGGGGGCGCCGTGTCCCGCAGCCGAAGCGATTTCTCCGGGAAGCGTTTTGACCCTGGACCGGGCCGTGCGGATCGCGCTGGAAAATCATCCGGGAATAATAGCCGCCAGGGGCAATGTGGATGCGAGCCGGAGCCGCGTGGGACAAGCCAGGTCGGCATACTACCCGCAGGTCAATTTTGCGGCGGGGTACAGCCGGAGCGACCCGGCGCAGCAGGCGGGAGGAGGCATACGAACGACGGGTCCGTTCAATTCATATACGGGAACCTTCACCGGCACCCAGAATATATACGACTTCGGCCGCACATCATCGCAGGTCGGAGTTCAGGCGTTTCAGCTCGAATCTTTCCGCTCGGATCTCGAGAGCACGGCCGAGCAGGTCGTTTTCCGGGTGAAGCAGACCTATTACGCGCTGCTGCAGGCCCAGAGAAACAGGGCCGTGGCTGTCGAAACAGTCGGTCAGTTCCAGGAGCATCTGGAACAGGCCCGGGCTTTTTATGAAGTCGGCACCAAGCCGAGAATTGACGTGACAAAAGCCGAGGTGGACCTCAGCAACGCCCGTCTTAATTTTATCCGGGCGGAAAATACAGTCCGGATTGCCAGGGTTAATTTGAACAACGCCATGGGCGTCTCGGCCGTTCCCGATTACACTGTTCAGGAAGAGGCGGTGATTCAGCCCGGAGATGCTGAACTCGGCGAGGTCTTGAAGAGAGCATACGAATCGAGACCGGATCTCCAGTCTATAATTGCGCGGGAGAAGGCCGCCGAGCAATCCGTGCGCCTGGTCCGGTCCGATTATCTGCCGTATCTTACCGGCAACGCCAATTTCGGGTGGGCCGGAGACGAAGCCCCTCTGGACCGGGGGTGGGCGGTTGGCGCTGCGGTGAATTTTCCGATTTTCAGCGGTTTTCTGACCCGGTACCAGGTCGAGGAAGCCAAGGCGAACCTGAGAGTCCTCAAGGCCAATGAGGAGTCTTTGCGCCAGGCGATCAAGCTGGAGGTCGAGCAGGCGGTCCTGAATTTACGGGAGGCGAGAGAGCGCATCTCGACAGGGGAGATAACGGTCCGGCAGGGAGCGGAGAATCTCGAACTTGCCCGGGGCCGGTATGCAGCCGGGGTAGGGAGCCCGATTGAAGTCACCGACGCCCTCGTCATCTACAGCAACGCAAAAACGACTCTCAATCAGGCCGTTTACGACTATAAGACGGCCGAGGCTGATCTGGAGAGGGCTATAGGTCTCCCCTCCGGCCTCAAATAAGCCGGTGGTTTGAACCGCCGGCAGATTTATGACTTCCAAGCTGCTTTTTTCACCCGAGCCATCTCATGATTCTTTTAAGAGCAGGAAGAGAGGTTTTGTATGGCGGATAGGCCAGGGGAAGATCGGGCGTCATGCCGCGCTCCATGATGCTCTTGAAATGCGAGAACGCTTCGAAGCTCTTCTTCCCGTGATAGCTGCCCATTCCGCTTTCTCCGACGCCCCCGAAGGGGAGATGCGGATTCGAAAGGTGACGCAGGGTATCGTTGATGCAGACACCTCCCGCCGGTATATCCCGTACGATTCTGTCCCGCAGTTTGCCGTCGTCGGTGAACAGGTAAAGGGCCAAAGGCTTCGGGCGGCGTACTATCTCTCCGATTAATTCATCTATATCGCCGTAGGCGATAACGGGCAGAACCGGCCCGAAAATCTCTTCCTCCATGATGCCGTCCTTCCATGAGACGTTTCGGATGATGGTCGGGGCAATATATTTTTCTGCCCGGATTCCGGCGCCTCCGGCCGCTATGTCTCCACGGATTATTGCCATTATCCTGTCGAAATGCCTTTCATTCACTATCCTCGCGTAATCCGGGCTTTTGACCGGGTCTTCCCCATAGAATTCGGAGACCGCTCTGCTTAACGCCCCGACCAGGTCGTCCTCGATTTCCCGGCTGACGCAGACATAATCGGGGGCGACGCAGGTCTGTCCCGCGTTGAAAAATTTCCCCCATGCGATGCGCCGGGCGGCCTTTTCGATATCCGTGCTCCGGTCCACGATGCAGGGGCTCTTTCCTCCAAGCTCCAGGGTCACGGGAGCAAGGTTCTTCGCGGCCGCTTCCATCACCAGCCGGCCGATGCGGGTTCCTCCCGTGTAGAAAATGTAATCGAAAGGGAGCTCGAGGAGGGCGCGGGAAGTTTCCGGGCCTCCCTCCACGACCGCGGCGTGGCGCTGATCGAAGTTTTCACGGATGATCCGCGCGATCAGTGATGAAGTGCAGGGGGCTATTTCCGAAGGTTTCATCGCGACGCAGTTCCCCGCCGCAAGTGCTCCGATCAGGGGTCCGGCGAGGAGCCTGAGGGGATAGTTCCACGGAGCAAGGATCAGGGCCACGCCGTACGGTTCGGGCAGTATGCGGCTTTTTGCAGGAAAATGAGCCAGGGGCGTGGGGACTGTTTTCGGACGGATCCACCGGGGGAGGTCGCGGACGGCGGTTTCGATCTCGCGGATGGTCATGAAAATTTCGCTCAACCAGGCCTCGACGGCCGGTTTCCCCATATCCTGCCGAAGGGCTTCCAGGATTTCCGGTTCGGAATCAGAAATTGCGTTTTTCAGAATCCGGAGACTCTCGATGCGGAATTCGATGTTCCTTGTCATTCCTGACCGGAACCACGCCCTCTGGGCCTGGAAATTATTTACGATGTCTGATTCCTTCATCTCCATTTCCCCCTCCTGCGTCCCGGATGCATGCATATTATACGGTCGGCATCTTCCAGGCCAGCAAATTTGATGCGTTGACAGCATTCCGCAGCCGCTGGTATAAGCCTCCGACGGGAATAAATACTGTTCTCATCGGGATAAAAGCGGATCGAATCTGAATCCGGCAGCGAGCCCATACTCGTCCGCCGCGGTCCGCCGAGGCATACGGAGTAAGCGAGCGAACCATGTTTAATCATCTTCCCTGGGGATCGAAGATTCTACGGAGCTTGCGCCGGATAGTCTTCAGACTCATGGCTCCGGTAAAGAGGATCCATCCGAAGCTTTATCCGTATGCGGTGCTTGCCGCCGTTGTTGTTTGCGCCGGCATTCTATCATTTTACGGGTTGGGAAACCATGCCTTCTGGGAGGACGAAGCCAATACGGCCCTCTTCGGGCGCAACCTGATCCGGTTCGGCTCTTTAACCGCCTGGGACGGAACAAACCTGATCGGTTATCGCGCGGGAGCGGAACTTGACCGGAACCTGAAAAATTTCTACATGCCGCCTCTGCAGTATTATGCTGCGGCGCTGGGGATTTATCTGTTCGGCGAGACCAACCTGGGGGGGAGGATTATCTTTCTGCTTGCCGGGCTTGCAGCCCTTGTCGCCGTCGCCCTCTGGGCAAAATGGCATTTCGGGAAAATGGTCCCGTGGCATCTGGCTCCCCTTGCGGCGGCATTCAGTACTGCGTACCTGTTGTATATCCGGCAGTGCCGCTACTATGCGCTGGCGGCCTTTTTTTCGGCGGGACTGCTGGCTGCGTTTTCATACAAAGCGGATACCGGCCTGAAGGGCAGAATAGCTCTGCTCGCCGGCGCGTCTTTGGCCGCCTGCCTGGTTTTTACCAATTATCTCAATGCAGCCGCGCTTTTTGGATCTCTCCCGCTTTTTTTCCTTCTTCGGCGCTACCGGACAAGGGACCACTACCGGTTATTCGCCGTGATTTCCGCCGTAGCCCTCGTGTCGGGGATATTCATTCTGACCCGGTCCAATCCGCTCCATGCGGGAATCCCGGCCGGGGATCCCACGCCTTTTTTCACCAGGATCTTTATGTTGGGCGCGCTTCACCTGAAAGATCTGGCCCGCTTTGAATTCATTCCGGCGGCGCTTCTCCCGGTCCTGGCCGGCCCGTTCATCTCCCGCCGCTTGCGGGAGTTCAGGCCGGCGGCCGCCGAATGCCTTTTTCTCATGGGGTTCATGGCTGTCTACATCGCGATCCTCGTCTCTTTTTCGCCCCAGCCGGCGCATATGGCTGCCATGGCTGATATGAGATACCTGGTGCCGCTGATTCTTATCGGCAGCGTCCTGATCCTTTACACGCTTCAGATACTCTGGTTTCTGAGCAGGCCGGTTGCAGTCGCAATCGCCGTTCTCCTCTTTTTTTCCAACGCTCTGTATCTGAGCGCGCTGACCGGACAGCCGCACCGGAGCACTTTATGGGAATACATAAGCGAGAACCGGATGGGGTACAAGACGGGAACCGAAGCAGTGGTGGAATTCCTCCGGACGGTCCGTCCCGGCAGCACCGTAAGGATAATACCGCCGTCCATGACCTATCCTGCCATGTTCTATGTCCCGGGCCTGCATTACATCTGCCAGCTGGACCCGGACAAGGATGTAGCCGCGGCAATAAGGCCGCAGCTGCCCGATTACGTATTCTGCGGAAAGGCAGCTGCCGATATCCTCATTATCGGCGGGATTCAACCGGTCAATTTCTATTACATCAAGAGCCTTCGTCCTCACGAATACAGGCTGCTGAAAATTCTCGACAGCGACTGGCGCGACTGTTCCCGTCCTGAAATACCCCAGCATTGTTTCGGGCCGCCGGACGTCACTTACGAGATCTCCGCTTTTGAAAGGATACGCGATTCGAGGCTTTCGGGCGCGAGCATAAGGCGTTAGGGGCCGGAGGAAGTGCTCTATGCCGGATCCGGTATCGCGATAAGGATCCTCCATGGATTCAGGGTACGATGAACTCCCCGGATGCCGGCAGCTTCAAGGATAGACTCACCTTTTCAACTCGGAACTCTGAATCCTGAACTCTAAACTGTTTTTAGCACGGGAATACCACGGCTGCTCAGGTAATCCTTGACCTCCCGGATCCGAATGGTCCGGAAATGAAACACGGATGCGGCCAGAAGGATCTTGGCCCCTCCCTTTACTACGGCATCATGGAAATCCTCGAGCTTGCCGGCGCCGCCTGAGGCTACTACCGGGACGCGTACTGCGTCTGAAATAGCCCTGGTGAATTCGATGTCGTAGCCTTTGCGCGTGCCGTCTCCATCCATGCTGGTGGGAAGTATCACGCTTGCTCCGAGCTCCTGGCATCGCTTTGCCCATTCTACGGCGTCCTTTCCGACGGGCCTGGTTCCGCCGGATACTACAAGCTCGAATCCGGAAGGCATTGCCGGGTTTCTTCTTGCATCGATGGCGACTGTAATCCGCCCGGCTCCGCAGTGCAATGCCGCTTCCAGTATCAACCCGGGGTCTTCAACGGCGGAGCTGTTCATCGAAACCTTGCTTGCCCCGGCGCCGAGGACGAGATCGATATCGTTCAGGCACCCGATTCCGCCTCCGACCGTGAGGGGAATTTTAATCACGGAAGATACCTGGCGAACCCATTCCAGCCGCGTGCCGCGGTTTTCCAGAGTGGCGGCGATATCGAGCATTGCGAGTTCATCCGCCCCTTCCGCCTGATAAAATGCTGCATTCTCGACGGGATCTCCGGCGTCCCGGATGTCTATGAAATGAACTCCCTTTACAACCCGCCCCTCTTTCATATCGAGACAGGGCATTATCCTGACAGGTTCCATCGCATCTCCTACGGGATTCTTGATGATATGGTTCAGGGGGAAGGATTCGAACCTTCATGACCAGATCCAAAGTCTGGTATCCTGCCGTTGGATGACCCCTGAGCAATAAATTGTTCCGGGTTGCAGTTGATGTCTAACTTTTGAATAACGGGTGCGGTATGCTTCCGAAACAACGCATTCTATTAATTAACTGGCCGAAATTGCAAGAGCTTTGTAACGAAAATGTCTGTTTTCTTCTGTCTTGCGCCGTACTAATATAAAACAGGCTTCAGGCATCGGGCTTCCGGCTCCGGGCCGAGAAGCCGGGGAAAAAGTGTCCCGAAAAACCGCAGTTAATCTGCATCTCAGAATCGCGCCTGGCTCTCCTCTCTTCATGTCTGATCCCGTAAACCGGAAGCCCGATGCCCCATACAGGAGGTGAAACATGCCTATCGGAGACATCTGCAACCGTGATGTGGTTGTCGTGAGGAGGAAAGAAAACATAATCGAAGCCGCCCGGCTCATGCGCAGCTATCATGTCGGAGACGTCGTAGTCGTTGAGGACATGAACGGCAACGTGATGCCCGTCGGTATTCTGACCGACCGCGACATCGTCGTCGAGCTGATCGCTAAGGAAGTTCCTCTGGACAGTGTATTTGTGGAGGATATTATGACATTGAATCCCGTTACGGCCCGGAGCGACAGCGGAGTCTGGGATACTATCCAATGCATGCGCACTTACGGAATCAGGAGGATAATAGTGACGGATGAAAGAGGGGCGCTGATCGGAATTCTCTCCATAGACGACCTGCTGGACCTGCTTGCGGGCGAATTGACGGACGTGATCAGGATTGTAAATGCGGAACAGAAGAGGGAAAGAGAACTGAGGCAGTAAAACCGATGTTTCCGGTTCCGGTCAATAAACCGGAAACGTATGTCTACATCAGCTCCGTGTCCTCGTGCGAGTACGCGGGGGAGCAGCAGCAGATGATTCGCAGCGGCGCGACGCCCGAATTCCTGACCATGTGCGGTTCGCCGGGCGGAATCAAGACAGTGTCGCCTTTCCGGACGAAGATCGTTTCATCCCCGAGCGTCAGGAACCCCTCTCCTTCCGCAATATGGTAAATCTCCTCCGCCCGCAGGTGCCGGTGGAGGCGCGTTTCGCGACCCGGCCCGACCGCCGCTTCCGCCAGGCTCGTCCTTGCCGCCCCGTCCCGGTCAGGGTGCAGCAGCTCGCGTATTTCCGAGCCGTCCTTTGTCGTGTAAGGAATAATGGAGTCGTAGCTGTTCTTGATCACTGACCTCGCTCCGATACTGCATCTTTTTACCCCATGTGCCTTCAATTATGCAATGAGAACCTCTTGCTATTGACTTCCGGATGATTTGCGTCTACATACGCGGAAAGCTTTCTTCGAGTAAATGCACACTTTAACCGCGTCATGATGCTGAAGAGGCAGGAGGCCGATGCCGAGGATCCGCGTTAAAGGAATTCCGGCCGCGATAATCGCCGTCATGTTCTATTTCGCTGCAGCAGGAACCTGCGAGGCGATCGCCGTCCTGAAATCAGAAAAAATTCAGGAAGAGAACGGGAAGATTTCCGTCGAGATCCGCTACCCGGTCACCGCAAATACGCAGGTGAACCGGGCGACGGAGAAGTGGACGAAGGCGGAGCTTTCGCGGTTCAAAGCCTCCGTACCCGAAAACCCGGAAAACCCCGACTGGAAGTTTCATCTCACCATCAGCTACTCCTGCTCCGAATTCTCCTCCCGTATCGCCAGCTTTCTTTTTCGCATTGAAAGCTTCACCGGCGGGGCCCATCCTTATCCCCGGATCAGGGCCGTAACTTACGATCTCAGGACCGCCAGGGAGATTCAGCTCGAGGATATATTCAAGGGTAGAGGATCCATCCGGCGCATCTCCGACCTTGCGATTGCCGAAATTCTCAAAGATCAGAGAGTGACCGACCGCGACTGGGTCCTTCGCGGCGCCGGGCCGAGATGGGACAATTTTCAGTATTTCATGCTTCATCCGGAAAAAATCGTTTTCTACTTCGCCCCGTATCAGGTTGCGCCGTATTACCTGGGTGAGAAGCGCGTAGAGATAAGGTGGGGGCGGATCAGGGAGTATGTGAGAGAGGAGTTCAGGCGGGAGTAGAATAGCGGTCGAGTCAGGTTCCTCCGGCGATACAGGTCTTTTCTGCCGCTCGGGTCACCCTGAGGTCCTGAGCCAGTCGAAGGATCGAAGGGTCTCGCTCCGCTGTAACGCACATTCGAATTCACCATGATACCTGTAATTGCACCTGTACATTCAGATGAGGATAAACAGAGGCTGGATAATTTATTTTGGGAAGTACTGTGGAAACCGCTCGGCTTCCCGCGGGACGTCCGGGGCTCATTCGGTACGGAAGGCGAAAAAATGGAATTTGCCGCGTTTTCAGGCGAAAAGGTCATCGGGGGCGTCGCCGCCTTTTGCCCTTCACCCGCCATTCTGGAGCTCCGGCATATTGCCGTGCTTCCGGAATGCCAGGGCCGCGGCATCGGAACAGGCCTGGTCAAGGTTCTGATCGAAGCAGGCGCCGAGCGTGGATCCGGCCGGATGCTTGCGGTTGCGCGCAATACTTCAGCCCGGTTTTTCCGCAAGCTGGGATTCAATGCCGCGCCGGTCGCCGCTCCGGAAAATCCTGATTTCAGCATGCACGGGATATTTTTTATCGTGATGGAAAAACATATCGGAAAGGCGTTTTGATGACTTTGAAAGCGGAAAATATTCTCGAGCTGGCCCGGAACTTCATGGAGAGCCGGATTCTGCTTACGGGTGCGGAGCTCGACCTGTTCACGCGCCTGGGGCGGTCCCCTGCAACGGCGGCGCAGCTGGCGGGCGAGAATGGGCTTGACCTCAGGTCGTTGACCATCCTCCTCGATGCGCTGTCGGCAATCGGACTGCTGGTCAAAGACAAAGAAAACTACCGGTGCGATCCCGGCCTGATACCGTTTCTTTCGAAAGATTCTCCCGAATCGCTCCTCCCGATGATCCTGCATGCATCCCATCTTTGGAAGCGATGGGACAAGCTCACGGACATTGTGAAGGGGATCCCGATCCCGGCGGAAGGGAAGCTGTCCACCCGCAGCCCGGAGGCGATGCGGGCGTTTATCGGCGCGATGCACGTGGTCGCCGCGCACCGGGCGGATAGTATCGTCAGGCAGGTTCGCCCGGGCAGGGCCGGTAGCCTCATAGACGTGGGCGGCGGGCCCGGGACTTACACGATCGCCTTCCTGCGTGCAGCCGCGCACATGACGGCGACGCTGTTCGACCGGCCGGAAGTAATCGAGATGGCGCGTGAACGGATTGCCGCGGCAGGACTGGAAGACCGGGTAAGATTCATTTCCGGGGATTTCTTGAAGGATGAATTGCCGGCCGGCCACGATCTTGCTTTTGTATCGGCCATAATCCATCAAAACAGCCGGAAACGGAACCGGGAGCTTTACGGCAATGTTTATCGTTCCCTGATTCCGGGGGGGCGGATCGTTATCCGCGATTACGTGATGGATGCGGACCGGATCAGGCCCAGAGACGGCGCCGTCTTCGCCGTCAATATGCTGGCCATGACTCAGGGGGGAAACAGCTACACTTATGAAGAGATCGAAGAGGATCTTGTCGGGGCGGGATTTGAGAAAATCCGTCTGAGAAAAAAAGGAGACCACATGGACGCGCTTGTAGAGGCCTTGAAAAAGCGTGATGTCATGGCGGTTTAAGGAAGCCGGGCTACGGCTGTTAGGGACCGGGCGAACCTTCGGTCGAAGCAGGAGGGCTCTCCAGGGACCGGAGCGGCTCCAGGATCTTTATCGGTATCTTGAAGACGCGGCGGAAGACGTCCATAATACTCTGGCTCAGGACGGAGGGGTCAAGCGGGACAATAATCGGATCGTTCCAATCGCCGTATGCCCCCACGGGAACGGCGATAAGGGATCCGCGCAGCAGGTAGCGCACGACCGGGATCTTGCCGATAATATAATCGGCGGCCCGCAACGGTGATATAAGTATCGACAAATCGATATCCTCATCTATAAAGTCTACCGTACCCTGACCGGCGAGCCCCAGCGTCGGTCCTTCCAGAATGAATTCTTTCAGGAGCAGCTTGCTTCCCTCTATCCGGCTATCGATATTTATCCGGTCGTAAGCAAGGCCGCCTTCCTCCAGATCGGGCACTCTTCCCACGAAGATCTGGGTCAGGTTTACGAACTGAAGAATACGGTTCAGCAGCTCGAACCGAAGCACCCGTCCCTCTCTCAATGTAAGCTTGAAATTTCCCTGCAGGGAATCGGGGTATTTGAGGTGACCCGTGACATCCAGGTCAAGATCGAAGCGCCCCGTCAAGCCTGCGTCCTTTTTAAAGTAGCAGGCAAGAAAAGGTTCTGCCTCCTGGTTCACTGACTTTGAATGAAAACTCATGGAAATACCGTCCGGCGTGATCACCACTCTGCCGGGGACGGTCTGTCCGCAGATAAAAAGCTGCGTGAATTCGATGCCGATGCGCTGAGGTCCGATGGAAACAACGGCGCTTAACGGCTGCGCCGTGAGTTTCCGGTAATCGAGACGATCCGCGGAAACCCGCAATGCCCCCCGGAACGGCAGATCCCATTCTTTCCTGCCGCCGGCGTCCCCCTCTTCTTTCGCATCTCCCAGTATATAGCCAAGCAGCCGGTCGAGATCTATCCATCCGGAAGAGATACTCAGATCGACAGTTACTCCTTCCGGAGAGGTCTGAAAAGCTCCTCCCGCCGTAAAGCGCTGCTCCCCCCAGGACATATCGGCGGACTCTATCGAGAACTGGCTGCCGGCCGCCTTAAGCGAGACGGAGTGCGCAGTAACGGAAGGAGCCCGCTCCAGAGGAAAGAAAACATTGCCGGCCCGCAGCCAGCCGCGCGCCGTGCTGCGAAGCGGTTCCCGCCGGGAGATGCTCGCGGTCAAGTCTCCGGAAATCACGGCTCCTTCAGGCTGTCCGCTGGAATAGAGCCTGTCCAGCGTCTTGCCGTGGAGGACTCCCCGGAACGAGCTTTCGGCCCCGTCCCCGGCGATCTTCAGAGAAAATGTCGCGTCCGACTGATCATCTTTAACAGCGAGGCGGCGGACGTTCAATTCCGCCGGCGTGCGCGCCAGGTCGAGATATACGCGGGGACCACCCTGCGGGGCGAAGCCGCCCTGTACGGACCAGGCGCCGCTCCTGTCCCAACTCACGCGGCATTGTTCGACTCCCGCCCGCGCAGGAATGACTGCCCTCTCCGGAATATCGACATATTTTTTCGCCAGAGCAAGAGTTTCCCTGCCGGTTTGCCCCGACATATCCGCGGTTGCCGACTGGATCTCAAAATTGCGGATTGAGACCTCTCCCGATATCTCTGCGGAGGTATCGAGAAAATCGGCTTTAGCTCCGCGCAGAACGGCTTTTTCCCGGGTCGCCTCGAACTCAGCCTCCCGGATCAGCAGCGGAGGGAGAGAAGTCGATTCGATATTGACCTTTTGCGCCTTTCCCGCGGTCGAGAAACGCCATTCCCCCGGTTTATTCAGCGGCCCTTCGAACCGGAGATTTTCCAGGGTGATCGATCCGCCCAGATTCTTCAGCCGCGCCCGGGATTCCTTTAACCATCCCTTGTATACTATCCATGGATAAAGCTCATCCAGAATGAATTCCGCTCCGTCCGCCTGCAACTCGACATAAGGCGCTCCCCTCAAGGCAATTTTCCCGTTCATCCCGGAAAGAGAGGATCCCGCGATCCGGCCGCTGAGCTTTTCAACCACGAGGGACCCGGGATCATACCTGAGGCGGCCTGCCAGAGAAACCATTCCCCATTCGGCGGCCATGCACTGCAATTCGATGTTCAATTCCTGATTATGGAAAGAAGACTTCAGGCGGAGATCGGTGCAAGTGAACGTGCCTCCTCCCTGTTCGGAAAACCTCACCTTGCCTTTTTCGACCAGAAGGGTCATCCCGGCCGGAAGCGCCTCCGATACGCGCGCGATTTTCTCGTCCAGTTTTTTCAGAAAGGAGAGCGGCGGCTCATCCTCTTCCGGAGAGATTTTGATGCTGCAATCGGGTTCGCCGATCTCGACGGCGTCGATATCTATACTCCCCTGGAGCAGGGATATAATGCGGGGATAGACGGCGAGGGCGGGAATGCGGCAGACTGTTTCTTCCTGAGAAAGCCTGAAATCGCGGAAGATGAGTCCTGGACGGGGAAAATAATCTATTTCCATTCCGGAAAAATCGGCTTTGCCGGACAACACCCGCGAAATCTCCGCGCTGATCCTGCCGCGGACCGCGTCCGACCGGAGAAGATACTGCGCAGCCGCAAAAAGGGCGATCAGGATGATCACCGCAGTTCCTGCGAAAATTCCCGCCCAGACCAGGAGCTTTTTCCGCTTGCCCAATGGAAATCCTCAGGAAATTTAGTCTGAATGCTGAAACAAACCGGGTTAATGTAACTGATCTTAAGGACGGATTCAAGGGGTCAGGTCACCGGCCTGAATGAATGCGGCGGACGGGGCCGGGAACGTCCCGCCGCTCCGGGGTAAGTCTCTGTCATAATTCATCTTTCCGGATAATGAAGACACTACCAGGAGAACGCGATCGAAACGGAGCCGAAGCTATGGCTCAATGACTGTGATTTATATTCCTTGGTCCGGTAAGCATATAAATAGGATAATTTTACCTTTTTGATTTGGAATACTATTCCCCAGACGACATCGGCCACGAAATGCCGTTTGTCGACGCTGTGGCTGTCCCGGAAAGTATTTCCGTCCAGAAAGATGTTCCTCAGCACGGCGCGGCCGTTGACGCCCGCAAGAACGTGAATTCCGCAGTTCGTCCGGGCAGCGGCGGTTTGTGTTTTTTCGGGGACGTTGCTTTCCGAGCCGAACATAATGAGGTAAGTCCCGTAGTCGTCGGGAAGATTCCAGCCTAAGCGGACCTGCGCCCCTGCTCCGGCTTCCGTCAGCGCATTTCCCACGCTGAGGCCGGCGCGCGGAATAAAATCGAATCCCGGACCCGAAGCTCCCATCCGGATGAGCTTCCATTTCCGGTCCAGCGATATATTCAGGACGGGCTCGTCATGGAGCTGGTGATGCCAGCCCTGCGGCTCCGACGAATTGAACCATTGATGAAATACCTTTTGCACGTCTTCGGCGTAGGAGTGCCGCCCTGCGAGTCCTACTACGATTTCCAGTGTATCCAGCTTGCCGGCGCCTGCGCGATGGACGGCGGCGGAAAAAAAGCTGAAACCGGCGTAGGGGCGCTCCTCGCCGTCAAGGCCGCTTTGCTTCAGCTCGTCGGGAGTAAAAATCATCTGACCCAGGGAAAAGGATGTGAAGCGGGAAGCACGGGCATCTGCCGGCAGGGTCCGGTCAAGGATATGAAAGAAGTATTGCTGGAAAGATCCGGTCTTATCCGGCGGGCAGGATGATAGCCAGGTTATCTTCCCTCCCTGCGTATAGTATTTATCGGAAATGCGGTTGGCGAACTGGTCGTTTTCCAGGACAAAAGTAATTGTATCCCCGCTCCACGCCTCCATGATTCCAGGAACGGCAGCCGGGGAAAGGAGGCATGAAATTGCAGTAAGAATGCTGACGACGTATTTTGAAATCTGTCCCATTGTACAAGCGTTGCATTAATCGGCCGTCATGTCGAGAATGTATGGAAAAAGAGAGATACTGCAGATGCGGGCTATCGATCTGAAGCGTATTTCGGCCGGGAGCAGTCCTTTGATTCAAGTAAGCGGGGGGATAAAAATATCAGAAGCATGAGCCCTGTGCCCATCAGCACCAATGCCGCCGGTTCCGGAACCGGCTCATTCAGGTCGTCGGGAGGTACGCAGGGGTCCGGATCGGGGTTTCCGGGGGGTATCAGGACGTATGAACAGCCCGGGGCAGACAAAAGGTTCCCGGGGGACGATTCAGTGCCGGGGAAGAAAAAGGATCCGGGGAGGGGCGCAAATCCGGATGCCTTTACCGCGGCGCCTCCGTCAGCGGGGGTATTGCCGCCTGATGGACCCTCCATGACCGGCGCCGTTCGGTACACGGCGCCGTGCGGGGCGTCTTCCTCCGGCTCCGGGCCCGCAGCGTCAATATGCCTGTGCAGGAGATTGAAAGGGAGCGGGTTCGACCCGGAAACATGGGATTGCAGTCTGAAAAACGAGTCATTCATGAAGAGCATCAGGGGATGCAGGTTCGCATGCGGTAAATCAGTCACGGGCGAAACCTTGACGGAGGAATTCTGCGCGAGGTTGCCCGCGGAAATCGCGTATTCAGGAACAGAGTTGCCGTTTATCCAGAAGAGCGGCGGGATTGACAGGAGTATACAAACACCGGCTACCTTGGCCGCCGCCGGTGCTTTGCGTGAAAACTTGCTCATGAGGAAGAGGCGTATTTGCGGGGACACGTTAACCTCACGCAGCTTTTAACCTCAGGATGGTTATCAGCCTTCATTCGGATCATAATCTAGGGAATAGGGCAGGTAAATACGGGGTAATACTGAATTTACATTCAGCCGGAAATGTCAATGCATACGGGACAAGGCTTAAATTAAAGGTGAGGAGTAATGGGTGGGAATGGTGGAAATAAGAGAATGAAAAATTTGTCGATGCTCCCATACAAAAGATAATTCAAGCTGTCCGGAATCTTGTCCCGGACTTGATCCGGGAGGCCCAGATGCGAGGCCGCTCTGGATGACTCAGGAAGTGTTTTTTTGAGGGGGTGGAAAAAGAGGCCTGAGAAACAGGCCGCAGGCGGATTAAAAATATCAGATGCAAGGGCAGGCTCCCGGGTGTCATGGTGGGCCTGTAGAACCACGCCCGGAGCGCAACCCTTGGACAGAGCCTGTCCTGATCCCTTCGACAAGCTCAGGGCAGGCGCCGCAGGTGGGCGTTTTTAATCCGTCTGCCCTATTCCCAGCCGATAGGGTCATACCCTTTATCCTTAAGGCAGCGGTTCACGAATGCCTTGTAAACCGGGCTGGGCTTGGATGCCTTGTAGAGCCCGCGTATCAGGCCCGTGGAAGCCCCCGCGGCCGCCCCGATTGCCGCCCCTCTGCCGATCCGTCCGGTAACGGCCCCC